>Ga0247717_1000256_pt1 | contig 17017 bp, 13 predicted proteins | sample 24E_NmetaG_FD_189047 | JGI IMG/M metagenome (GOLD analysis project Ga0247717, IMG submission 189047) | Soil microbial communities from hillslope of Landscape Evolution Observatory, University of Arizona, Oracle, AZ, United States - 2-4-E_N | ecosystem: Engineered > Artificial ecosystem >... | reverse complement strand
GGCATCTCGTCGGCCGCCGGCCCGGCGGCCGACGAGATGCCCGCCCGCCCGAGCCGGGGCGCCACCAGCGCGGGGAGGGGGCCGAGGACCGGGCCCGGACGTGTCGACAACGCGACGGCGGGCCGGCGTGCCGGCGGCATCGGCACGGCTCGGTCGGGGACGGGCGCCGCCGAGGCCGCCGACGCCGGCGGCAGCCCGGCCGCCCCGACCTCGGGGAACGGGGCCGCCAGCAGGGCGATCGCGACGAGGACGAGAAGGGGGAGCGCTGGGCTGACCATTGGTGGGATGGGGTGGTGCGCCGACTGCGACCGCTCGTTCCCTCGGCGGCGGCACCGCCCGGGACGACCCGGGACGGCCGGACGGCACTCCAGCCCGGGACCGAAATTGCCGAGGGAATACCAATGTACGCCGCCGCCGCTCCCGGTGAGCTCCCGGCCCTCGGCGCCATCGCCCGCCGGGCGCTGCCGAACCTGCTGGAGGCGACCATCGTGCCCGCCGTGCTGTTCTACGTGGTGCTGGTGCACGTGGGGACGGGCGCGGCGATGGTGGCCACCCTCCTGTGGTCGGGAGGCATCACCCTCAGCCGGGTCCTGCACCGCGAACGGGTGCCGTCGCTCCTGGTGCTGTCCCTCGTCGGCCTCGCCCTGCGCACGCTGGTCGGCGTGGCGACCGGGAGCACGGTCTTGTACTTCCTCCAGCCCGTGCTCAACGCGGCGGTCATGGGCGTGGTCTTCCTGGGCTCGCTGGTGATCGGGCGCCCCCTGGTGGCCAGCCTGGCCCGGGACTTCTGCCCCCTGTCGGCCGACGTCGCCGGGCGGGCGGGCGTGGCCCGGCTGTTCCGACGCCTGACGCTGCTGTGGGCCGGCGTCCACCTGGCGACCGCCGGCGCCACGCTCGCCCTGCTGGTGTCGATGCCGGTCACCACCTTCGTGGCCGTGAAGACGGCGGTCTGCCTGGCCGTCACCGCCTGCGGCGTGGCGCTCACCGTGTCGGCCGCCCTGCGCACCATCCGGGCCGAGGGCCTCGTGCTCGCCGGCCCTCACGGCGACGACGCCCCGCTGGCCCTGCTCCCCGCCGCCTGAGGAACGCCACCCGACCCGAGCCGGGGCCCTCCGGTGTGCGGCGGGGAGCGCCGCACGACCGTCATTCGGCGACGACGCGCAGGCGGTCGCACGGCACGGCCGCCGGGGACGGGCCGAGGGCCGGCTCGCCCGTGCCCGGTACGGCGGGGCCGTCCCGGTCGGCGGCCACCGGCCGCCCGATCAGGTAGCCCTGGGCGGCGTCGCACCCGAGCCGGCGCAGCTCCTGGATCTGGGCCTGCGTCTCCACGCCCTCGCCCACGACGACGAGGCCGAGGGCGTGGGCCAGGCTCACCACGGCATCGACGATGGCGTGGTCCTCGGGATCGACGCCCAGGCCGTCCACGAACGACCGGTCGATCTTCAAGGTGTCGACGGGGAAGCGCTTGAGGTAGCTGAGCGAGGAGTAGCCGGTGCCGAAGTCGTCGATGGAAAGCCCGACGCCCAGGTCCTTCAGGGCCCGCAGCGTCTCGGCCGTGGTCTCGACCTCCTCCATCAGCACGCTCTCGGTGATCTCGAGGGACAGCGAGGTCGGCGGGATGCCGGCCCGGGCCAGCGCCTCGGCCACGATCGTCACGATGTCGGGGTCGGTGAACTGGCGGGCCGACAGGTTGACGCCGACCTGGAGGCGGGCCAGGCGCGGGTTGGCTGCGAGCCAGCGCCCGAGCTGGGCGCACGCCTGGTCGAGCACCCACCGCCCGAGCGGGATGATGAGGTCGGTGTCCTCGGCCACCGGGACGAAGGCACCGGGCGGGATGAGGCCCCGCTCGGGGTGCTGCCAGCGCACCAGCGCCTCGACGGCGAGCAGCTCGCCGCCGACCGCCCGCACGATGGGCTGGTAGTGGAGGCGCAGCTCGTCGCGCTGGAGGGCCCGGCGCAGGGCGTGCTCGGTCTCGATGCGCTCGAGGAGGCGGGCCCGGATGGCGGAGTCGAACACCTCGATGCGGGCCCGCCCCCGCTCCTTGGCCCGGTACATGGCGACGTCGGCGTCGCGCAGCACGTCCTCCGCCCGGCCTCCGCCGTTCACGTGGGCGACGCCGATGCTGGCCGTGATGACCGTGTCGCGGCCGTAGAGGGGGAGGGGCTCCTCGATGGCACGCGACAGGCGCTGGGCGACCTGGAGGAGCTCGGCGGTCTCGATCTCCTCGCACACCACGACGAACTCGTCGCCCGCCAACCGGCCGACGGTGTCGCCCGGCCGGACCGACGCGGCCAGCCGCTCCCCGATGCGCACGAGCACCTCGTCGCCGATGGAGTGGCCGAGGGTGTCGTTGACGGTCTTGAACCGGTCCAGGTCCACGAACAGCACGCCCGACCGGCGGCCGCCCCGCACCTGGCGGGCGAGCGCGTGGTCGAGGCGGTCCAGGACCAGCGCCCGGTTGGGGAGCCCGGTCAGGGTGTCGTGGTGCGCCTGGTGGACGGCGTCGGCGAACGCCTTGCGCATGGCCTCCACCGCGCTGGCGTCGTTGAGGGCGAGCGACGCGTGCTCGGCGAAGGCCAGCAGCATCTCCTGCTCCATGGTCCCGTAGCGGCGCTCGCGGTCGTAGGAGGCCACGACCAGGCTGCCCATGGGCTCGCCGTCCTGGTACACCGGGGCGGCCATGGCCGCCCTGAGGCCGTCGCTGACGAGGGGCTCGAGGGGGTGGACCAGCCCGGCGTAGTCGTGGGTGACGATCAGCTGGCGGGTGGTGATGGCGAGGCCGCCGACGCCGTGGTCCACCGGCGACCGCCCGAGCGAGCGGGCCAGGTCCTCTCCCATCCCCTGCGAGGACACCATCACCGACGAGGAGGGGTCGTCGGGGTCGATCAGGCGCAGGCCGACGACGTCGTCGCCCAGCAGGTCCACCGCACCCTCGGTGATGGCGTCGAGCACCTCCTGGATCGGCGCCCGGTGGGAGATCGACCTCTGGATCCGGAACAGCCGCTCGAGGAGCGTCTGGCGCTCCTGGAGCGAGGAGAGCAGCCGGGCGTTCTCCTGGGCGTGGCGCTCGCTGCGCTCCCGCAGGCTGCGCTCCGCCTCCAGCATGCGCAGCATCCGCACGTTGAGGCCGAGGGCGCGGGCCATGGCCCGCAGCAGCGCCACCTCGGCGGAGGCGTAGTCGCCGCCCGAGCGAGCCAGCAGCAGGTGGGCCGGCTCGTCGTCCTCGAAGGGGACGCAGAGCACGCGGCAGCGGCCGGCACCGGGCACGTCGATGACGCGCACCTCTCCGGCGGCGGCGCGGCGCAGCTCGTCCTCGGGCACCCGGCCCGAGGCGAACCCCACGGACGACACGACCCGTCCCCCCCGCACGAGGGCGGCGACCTCGGCCTCCAGCGCCTCCGCCGCCCGCTCCACGGCGCCGGCCACGGCCGCCGCCTCGGTGTCGTAGGACGACACGGCGGCGAGGAACTCCGCCAGCTGCTGGCCCGACCAGTCGCCGCTCGGCATCTCAGGCCAGGGCGAGAACGACGAGGGTCTGGTTGTGGAACCCGCTGACGCCCGTCGTGCGGGCGATCTCGCCGTAGGTGTAGAAGCCGGCGACCGGCGCGCCGCCGGCGAAGCTGGAGATGCGGCCCACCTCACGCTCGATGCCGGCGTCGCCGAGCACGCCGCGCCGGGCGATGCAGTCGAACGCCAGGAGCCCGAGCGGCGGCCGGCCGCCGAGGGCGCCGATGGCCTCGCTGCAGGCCGCGTCGGTGGCGACGAGGACCGAGTCGTCGTCGCCTTCCATGATCCACGCCTGGCCGCCCTGGGGAACCTGGGCGATGCACACCAGCGCCCGCTCGGCGAAATCGGCCTCGGCCACGAACCGGACCTCCTCGCCGCTGCGGCGGCTGAGGCCCAGGGGGTGGGTGAGCGCGAAGCGGGTGAAGGCGGCCGGCTCGTTCCGGGCGTCGGCGGGCGCTCCCAGGCGGTCGAGGTAGACGTCGAGGGCGGGAGCGTCGTCGAGCAGGTGCACCCGGTTGCCGGCGCTGGAGGTGACCATCATGGGCTCGCCCACCCGCCGCCAGCCGTGGCGCACGCCGATGCCGATCGGAGCCTCGGACCCGATGGCGGCGGCCACCACGGCGTTGCTCAGGACCTCGCCGCCGTGGAGCTGGAAGGTCCCGGTCATCTTCAGGCCGTCGCCTGCGCAGCCGCCGACCAGGGGCACCTCGGCACCCACCGTCTGGTACGCACCGCGGACGACCTCCTGCTGGTCCCCGGCCAGCCCGTCGGTGAGCAGGAGGAGGACCCGGTGGGGGCTGGCGCCCACCTGCTCCACACAGCGGGCGGCGGTGGCACTGGCGTCGCGGAGGCGGCCCCCGTCGGCCCGGGCGGCGGCGGTGGCGACGGTGAAGCCGGGCCCGCCCAGGGCCATGACCACGACGCCGGCGTCACCGGGGCCGGTGGCGGAGATCTCGCCCGCCGTCGAGCACCCCACGACCGGGACGCCGGGAGCGGCGGTGGACACCCCGGCCAGCAACTCGTCCAGGTCGTAGGTCTCGGAGCAGAAGACGACCAGCAGCCGGGCGTCCCCACCGGCCAGGGCGTCCCTCGTCGCCGCCGTGGCGGCGGTTCTGGCGTCGGGGCCGCCGTGGTGGCCGACGGCCACCCAGCGGTCGTCCGTCCCGGTGCCGGTCGTCGTCGTCCCGCGGAGCAGCTCCATGCTCGTTCCTTCGGCGGACGCGAGCCCCCGAGCAACCGTTTCCTGCACTTCTCCGGCCCGGGTGGAGCCGGTCGTGCCCCGTTTGCGGGGTTTCGCCCGCCGAGGGCGTTTTCCCACGGAGCGGGAGGCGCCGTGGCATCCTCCCCGGGTTGCCCATCAGGACGAGCCCGCTCGGCGCCGCCTATGCACGGCTGTGGACGGCGGCGGCGCTCGCCAACCTGGCCGACGGGGTGTTCCGGGTGGCGCTGCCCCTCCTCGCCGTGCGGATCACGACGTCGCCGGGCCTGGTGGCCGGCGTGGTGGTCGCCCAGCGCCTGCCGTGGCTGTTCCTGGCCCTGCCCGCCGGCGCTCTGGCCGACCGGCTCGACCGGCGCCGGACCATGGTCGGCGTCCAGCTGCTGCGGGTGCTCGTCGTCGGGGCCCTCGCCGTGGTGGTGGTCGCCGGGGCGGAGAGCATGGCCGTTCTCTACGCCGCCGCCCTGGTCCTCGGCGTCGGCGAGACGCTGTTCGACACCGCCGCCCAGTCCGTCCTGCCCACGGTCGTCGACCGCGCCCGCCTGAGCGAGGCCAACGGTCGCCTCTTCGCGGTCGAGATGACGGCCAACGAGCTGGTCGGCCCGACCATCGGGGGGCTCCTGGCCGCCGCTGCCCTGTGGAGCGCGTTCGCCGCCAGCGCCGGCGCCTACGCCCTGGCGGCCGCTTCGCTGGCCCTGATGACCGGGACGTACCGGCCGGCCCGGACGGGGCCGCCCACCCGGATGCGGGCGGAGATCGCCGAGGGCCTGCGGTTCGTGTGGGGAAACCCGCTCCTGCGCACCCTCGGCCTCATGCTGGGTGTCAGCGCCATGGCGCTGACCGGGTGGTTCTCCGTGTTCGTGCTCTTCGCCGTCGAACCGGGCCCCATGGGCCTGTCGCAGGCGGGCTACGGGTTGCTGCTCTCGGCCGGGGCGGTCGGCGGCATCCTCGGGTCGAGGACCGCCCCCGTCCTCGAGCGCCGCCTGGGCCGGGCCCGCTGCCTCGCCCTGTCCGTGCTGGCCCTGTCGCTCGCCATGCTCGCCCCCGTCGCCACGCCCGGCGTCGTCGCCAACGTGGCGGCGCTGGTCGTCATGTCCACCGCCGTCGTCGTGTGGAACGTGATCACCGTCTCCCTGCGCCAGTCCATCACCCCCGACCACCTGCTGGGCCGGATGAACGCCGCCTACCGGCTGCTGGGGTGGGGGATGATGCCGCTGGGCGCGGCCCTCGGCGGCCTGGTGGGCGAGGTGTTCGGCCTGCGGGCCGCCTTCGCCGCCGCCGCCGCCCTCGGGGCGACGGTCCTCGCCGCCACCGCGGTGGTCACCGACGGGGCCATCGCCCGGGCCGAGGAGGCCGCCGGCGATAGAGTCCGTGCCATGTCCCGCGCCTTCACCTGCCTCGGGGCGGGCGCCGACGTCGACGCCGCCTACCGGTCGGCGGTGGGCGAGGGCGGCCCGGTCGCCGCCACCACCGGCGTGCGCGAGGTCGACGTCCCCGGTGGGGCCAACCCGTCGAAGCTGGGCACGTGGGTGCAGCGGGTGGCGCAGGACCCGGCCGCCGCCGCCGACGTCCCCGACGAGCACCGGGCGGCCGTCGAGAGGGAGGCGGTCGCCCTCATGGCCGACCCCTCCACGTGCCTCGCCATCCGCCTCGAGGGCGACCTGGCCGAGCGAACGAGGGCCCGCGCCGGCGCCGCCGCCGACGACGCCGCCTACCTCCTGTTCGGGCTCGCCTCCGAGTCCTGACGCGTTCACCTCGCGACGGCGCGCCAGGTGCCGGCGCGGCCGCGCGAGATGAAGCGGCTCAGGCGGCCGGGCGGCGGGCGACCACGGTGACCAGCGGCGGGAGCACGACGGCGGCGTCGCCCGGGTCGACCTCGGTGAGGGCGGCCAGGTAGTCGGCCACCGCCCCCGGGCCGGCCCCCGCCGGCGCCTCGGCCCAGGCGTCGACGATGTCGAGGCCCGCCTCCAGGGCGAGGGCGGGCAGGCGGGCGCCGACGTCGGGGTGGCGGGCGCCGGCCATGGAGAAAGGCTCGCCGTCGATCCGCCCGGCGGACGTGATCGGCTCCTGGGCGACGACCCAGCCGCCCGGCCGGACGGTCTCGCCCATCCGCCGGATCACCACGACCGGGTCGAGCACGTGCATGAGGAGGAAGCGGCAGAACGCCAGGTCGACGGGCTCGGGGAGGAGGAGGTCCTCGCCGGCCTGGGTGAGGGCGATCACCTGGGCGTGCTCGGCCGCCGCCTTGGCGGTCTCGTCGCGGGAGCGTGGGTCGCTGTCGACCGCGTACACCCGACCGTCCCGGCCCACGATCTCGGCCAGCGCCACCGTGACGTCGCCCCCACCGGCGCCGACGTCCACGCAGCGCCAGCCCTCCCGCAGCCCCAGCCGGTCCAGGGCGGTGGCCAGGGGCCGCCGGTACACGTCGTTGCGCAGCCCGAGCTCGATCACGCCCCGCATTCTGGCCCCTCCCCGGTTCGATCCGCGCTGGCGCGCCAGGGGGTGGCGCGCCATTCACGGATGAACGGGCCTCGTACCATCGCTGCCGATGCAGGAGGCGCTGCTGGGGTGGTCGGAGGCGTCCCGGCGCGACCTGCCGTGGCGGCGTACGCGGGACCCGTGGGAGGTGCTGGTCAGCGAGGCGATGCTCCAGCAGACCCAGGTGGCCCGGGTCGTGCCCCGGTACGCGGCGTTCCTGGAGCGCTTCCCGACGCCGGCGGCCTGTGCGGCGGCACCGGTGGCCGACGTCGTCCGGGCGTGGGCCGGCCTGGGGTACAACCGCCGGGCCGTCAACCTGCACCGCCTGGCCACGGCGGTCGTGCAGCTCCACGGCGGGCGCCTGCCCGCCGACCTGCCCGGCCTGCTCGCCCTCCCGGGCGTGGGTGCCTACACGGCCCGGGCGGTCCTCGCCTTCGCCTTCGGGGCGGACGTCGGGGTCCTCGACACCAACGCCGCCCGGGTGCTGGCCCGCACCGCCGGGCGCCGGCTCGCCGCCGGGGAGGCGCAGGCCCGGGCCGACGCCCTGGTACCGCCCGGACGCGGGTGGGAGTGGAACTCGGCCGTGCTCGACCTCGGCGCCACCGTGTGCTCGGCCCGGGCGCCGGCGTGCGCCGCCTGCCCGGTGACGGCCTCCTGCGCCTGGCACGCGGCCGGCCGGCCCCCGCCCGACCCGGCCGTCGGCTCGGCCGGTGCGGGCGGGCGCCAGGGCAGGTTCGCCGGGTCCGACCGCCAGGGCCGGGGCCGCCTGGTCGACGCCCTCCGCCGGGGGCCGGTCGCCTGGGCCGACCTGGCCGCCGCCGCCGGCTGGCCCGCCGACCCCGGCCGGGCCGCCCGGGTGGCCTCCGGCCTGGTGGCCGACGGGCTGGCCGTCGCCGGCGCCGCCGGCCTGCGGCTGCCCTGAACCCCCCGGGCCCCGCAAAAGCCGCGAGCACCTTCAGAGCAGGCCCGGGCAGGACGATAACCAGGGTCATGGCGCACGCTCGGCTCGACGGCCTCCTCGCGTCCATGGCCTCCATGGAGGCCTCGGACCTGCACGTGAAGGTCGGCTCACCGCCCCGGGTGCGGGTCAACGGGAGCCTCCTGCGCCTCGACGACGAGCCGTCGCTCACCGCCGAGATGACCGAGGAGATGGCGGCCGCCATCATGCGGCCCCAGGCCGCCGAGCAGTTCGGCGAGCGGAACGAGGCCGACTTCGCCTACGCCATCGCGGGCCTCGGCCGGTTCCGCGTCAACGTGTTCCGCCAGCGCGGCTCCGTGGCCATGATCTTCCGGCGGGTCCGGACCTCGGCCGCCAGCTTCGACGCCCTCGGCCTCCCGGAGGTCGTCGGCCGGCTGGCCAACGAGCACCGCGGCCTCGTCCTCGTCACCGGCCCGACCGGGTCGGGGAAGACGACGACCCTCGCCGCCATGATCGACCACATCAACCGGACGCGCGAGGTCCACATCGTCACCATCGAGGACCCCATCGAGGTGCTGCACCAGGACGAGATGGCCGAGATCAACCAGCGCGAGATCGGCTTCGACACCAACGACTTCGCCAGCGCCATGCGGGCCGCCATGCGCCAGGACCCCGACGTGATCCTGGTGGGCGAGATGCGCGACCAGGAGACGGTGGCCGCCGCCCTCAGCGCCGCCGAGACGGGCCACCTCGTCTTCTCCACCCTTCACACCATCGACGCCACCGAGACGGTCAACCGCATCGTGGACTTCTTCCCTCCCCACCAGCAGAACCAGATCCGCGTGGCCCTGGCCGGGTCGCTCAAGGGCACCATCTGCCAGCGCCTGGTGCCGACGGCCGACGGCACGGGCCGGGTCCCGGCGCTGGAGGTGATGGTCGTGAACGGGCGGCTCCAGCAGTGCATCGTCGACCCGCAGCGCACGGGCGACATCCACGAGATCGTGGCCGACGGCGAGTATTACGGCATGCAGACGTTCGACCAGGCGCTGGTCAAGCTCTACCAGTCCGGTGCGGTCGACCTGCGGGGCGCCATGATGACCGCCTCCAACCCCCACGACCTCAAGGTCATGCTCCAGCAGCGCGGGCTGGTCGGTACCACCACCCGGTAGGCCCGGCGGGGCACGGTCGTACGATGCGCGCATCCCCGACCCTGCCGACCCCGCGCCGCCGGACGACGTCGAGCTGAGCGGCGCGTCCGGCCCGGCCTCGCCCCCGAGCGGCTTCGACGCCGCCCGGTTCCGCCAGGTCCTCGGCCACTTCTGCACCGGCGTGGTGGTGGTCACCGGCCTCCACGGCGGCGAGCCCGTCGGGTTCACCGTGCAGTCGTTCACCTCGGTGTCGCTCGACCCGCCGCTGGTCACCATCTGCCCGGCCCGCTCGTCGGCCACCTGGCCGAGGCTGCGCTCGACGGGCACGTTCTGCGCCAACATCCTGGCCGACGACCAGGAGGCCGTCGGCCGGGTGTTCGCGGCGCCGGGCGGCGACCGCTTCCGGGGGCTGGGGTGGCGGCCGTCGCCCGCCTCCGGCTCGCCCCTGCTCGACGGTGTGCTGGCGTGGGTGGACTGCCGCATCGAGGCGGAGCACGACGGCGGAGACCACCTCATCGCCGTGGGGCGGGCCCTCGACCTCGGGGTGGCCGGCGGGGGGCGGCCGCTGCTCTTCTACCGGGGCGGCTACGGCCGCTTCGAGCCCTGACCGGCGCCGCCGCCCCCCCGGCGCGCCCGGCAGGCCCGGCGCGGTGACGGCCCTGATCGCCCTGGGTGTGGTGCTCCTCGCCACCGGCGCGGCCAAGCTCCGCCAGCCGGCGTGGCCGGCCACGGCGGCCGCCTTCGGGGCGCCCGGGTGGCTGGCGCCGCTCCTCCCCTGGGTCGAGCTGGTGCTCGGCGCCTTCCTCGCCACCGGCGTCGGCCACCCGTGGACGGCCGTGGCGGCGGCCGGGCTGCTCGTCGCCTTCAGCGCCGCCGTCGCCCTCCGGCTGGCCCGGGGCCAGGCCGTGCCCTGCGGTTGCTTCGGGGAGACGTCGCCCGAACCGGTGGGCGCCGACACCCTGGTCCGCAACGGCGCGCTCCTGGCCGTCGCCGGCCTGGCCGTGGCCACCGGAGGCCGCCCCGGCGGGGCCCTCTCGGTTGTCGCCGGCGTGGCCCTCGGGCTGGCCCTGGTCGCCGGCGCCCGGGCCCGGCCCGGGATGGCGCGCTGACCGCCCTTCCTCCGGGCACCAGCCGCCGGTATGCGGCTCGTTCCGTCCACAGAACCGGGCCCGGGCTGCCCATCGCCCACGCCGCTACGCTCCCGCCGTGCCCACCATCGACTCGTCGGACGTGATCGACGGCGTCGTGGTCGTCACGCCCGACGTCCACGGCGACGAGCGGGGCCGGTTCGTCGAGACGTACCGCCGGTCGTGGTTCCCGGCCGGGCGCGAGATGGTGCAGGGCAACCGCTCCGAGAAGCGGGCGGGCGCCCTCGTCGGCCTCCACTACCACCTCCACCAGGCGGACTACTGGTACGTCACCCGGGGTCGGGCCCGGGTCGTGCTGCACGACCTGCGCGAGGGGTCCCCCACCGACGGCGCCACCCTGGAGCTGGACCTCGACGGCGACGCCGAGAAGGGCGTGTTCATCCCGCCCGGCGTCGCCCACGGCTTCGCCTCGCTCACCGACCTGACCCTCACCTACCTGGTCGACGGCTACTACAACGGCGCCGACGAGCTCGGGCTGGCGTGGGACGACCCGGCGGTGAAGGCGGACTGGGGCGTCGCCGGCCCCGTCGTGTCGGAGCGGGACCGGACCAACCCCCCCCGGCACGACATCCCGGCCGGGCGACGGCCGTACTGGGGCCTCCGCACCGCCGGCTGACCGCGGAAAATCCAGCGGCCCGACCGGTCGAGCCCCGTCGCACCCGACAAAGACGCCCTGGGAGTGGCACCGGGAACCACGTACAGTGACTGACTAGTCACGGAGCGGCGGAAGGAACGGGCGTCATGGAACTCAGCAGTCTCGGCCAGGCCCAGGTGCTGCGCCACGCAGCCGTCGACGTGGCCGTCTCCCGGGAACGGTCGAGGCGGCGGCGACTGCTCGGCGCCATCGTCGTCCTCGCCCCGTTGGCGCTGTGGATGTGGTCGCGCCTGGCCGGCGGCGACCCGGTCCGGTTCGGGATGCCCGACCTGCCCATCCCGCCCGAGCTCGTGCCGGGGCTGATCCTCATCCTGATCCTGACCCTCGTCATCCTCCTCCCCCTCCTGGGGGCGGGGCGGTCGCCCCACGTGCTGTTCCGCCCGGCCGAGATCGACGTGTCGCTGGCCGACGTCAAGGGCGCCGGCATCGTCGTCGAGGAGGTCGTGCGCACCCTCAACCTCTTCCTCGCCCACCGCACCTTCAAGGAGCAGATGGGCGGCACGCCCCGCCGGGCCATCCTCTTCGAGGGCCCCCCGGGCACCGGCAAGACCTACATGGCCAAGGCCATGGCCCGGGAGGCGGGCGTGCCCTTCCTCTTCGTGTCGTCGTCCGCCTTCCAGTCGATGTACTACGGCCAGACCAACCGCAAGATCCGCACGTACTTCAAGGCCCTGCGCAGCTACGCCCGCAAGGAGGGCGGCGCCATCGGGTTCATCGAGGAGATCGACGCCATCGGCGGTGCCCGCACCGGCATGGGCGGTTCGGGGGGCCGGGAGGGGATCACGGGCGTCGTCAACGAGCTGCTGATCCAGCTCCAGTCGTTCGACACGCCCCCGGCCGGCCGACGGCTGGCCGGCTGGTTCGTCGACCAGGTCAACCGGTGGCTGCCGGCCCGCCGCCAGCTCCGCAAGCCCGCCCCCGTGCCGGCCAACATCCTGGTGATCGGGGCCACCAACCGCGCCGCCGACCTCGACCCGGCCCTGCTGCGGCCGGGCCGGTTCGACCGCTCGATCCACTTCGACCTCCCCAGCCGCAGCGGCCGCGGGGAGATCATCGACTACTACCTGGACAAGAAGTCCCACGTCGCCGCCCTCGACGACGACGAGGTCCGGGACGCCCTCGCCGCCATGACGTTCGGCTACTCCCCGGTGATGATCGAGCACCTGCTCGACGAGGCGCTCGTGTGGGCCCTCCGCCGCGGTGCCGGCGCCCTCGACTGGGACGACCTCCAGCAGGCGCGCATGACCGAGGAGCTCGGGCTCAAGCACCCCGTCGAGTACAGCGAGGTCGAGCGGCGGACGATCGCCACCCACGAGGCCGGCCACGCCACCGTCGCCCACCTGGTGGGCAAGGGCCGCAAGCTGGAGGTGCTCTCCATCATCAAGCGGGGCACCGCCCTCGGCCTGCTGTCGCACTCGGAGACCGAGGAGCGCTTCCTGCGCACCCGCACCGAGATCGTCGCCCTCATCGAGATCGCCTTCGGCGGCATGGTGGCCGAGGAGGTGTTCTTCGGGGAGTCGGGGACGGGCCCGAGCGGCGACCTCGACGCCGCGACCCGGCTGGCCGCCTCCATGGTGGGCTCGCTCGGCCTCGGCGGCTCGCTCATCTCGCTCGACGCCGCCCAGGGAGCGCCGGGGGCGAACGTCGTCACCAAGGTCCTGTCGAGCGACACGGGCCGGGAGGCGCTGGAGGACATCCTGGTGAAGGCCAAGGCCGGCGTCACCTCGATGCTGGAGGCCAACCGCCACGTGGTGGAGGCGCTCCGGGACGCCCTGCTCGAGCACGACGAGCTGGTGGGCGACGAGATCCTCGAGGTGATCGGCGGCGCCGGGCAACCCCCCGCGCCCCGTGACCAGGTCCTCGACCTCGAGCTCCTGGCCCGGGGCCCGGCGGCGATGCTCGACGGTGAGGGCGTCGACGCGTGGTGGGCCGCCGCCGAGAAGCGCCTCGGGGGATGACGCGGCGGCGGCCGGCCGTCGGTCAGTCCTTGTGGCGGGCCGCCGTCCCCCAGCCGGCCCAGCCCCCGACCAGCCCGCCGATCACCGACGCGGCGACGGCGCCGAGGAGGGCGCACAGGCCGATGCGGATCCCGAGCTGCAGGTCGAGGAACTCGATGAACCCGAACGGGGCGCCGAGCAGGGCGCCCACCAGGGCGGCGACGGCGCCCCCGGCGGTGGCGCCCTTGGCGGCGGCGGCGGGGGCGGGGCCGGCCCCGACGGGCTGGTCGGGGTCTTCGTGGATGCGGGCGCCGGAGCCCGTGGTGCGCTGGTTCTGGTCCATGCCGCTGGTGTACCCCGGGGACCACCGTCCGATGTACCCGAAGAGCGCTCAGCCGGCCAGCGTCGCCACCGCCGTGCGGCCCCGGCCGGCCCGCTTGGCCTGGTAGAGCCCGTCGTCGGCCCGGCCGAGCACGGCGGCCAGCGGGTCGCCGTGCTCGGCATTCGACACCCCGATGCTCACGGTCGCCGCGATCTGCCCGCTGCGGGCGGGGATCGGCGTGGCCGCCACCGCGTCGCGGATGCGCTCGGCGACCTCGTAGGCCTCCTCGACCCCGCAGTCGGGCATGACCACCGCCAGCTCGTCCCCCCCGTAGCGGCCGACCAGGTCGGCCGAGCGGACGTGGGCCACCGTGCGGGCGGCGACGGCGGCCAGCACGTCGTCGCCGGCGCCGTGCCCGTGGGTGTCGTTGACCGCCTTGAAGTGGTCGACGTCGATCATCAGCACCGACAGGGGGCGGCCGAGGCGCTGCGCCCGGCGTAGCAGCCGCTCGCCGGCGGCGAACAGGCTGCGCCGGTTGAGGGCGTCGGTCAGGCCGTCCACCTCGGCCAGGTGGTGGAGCTCGGCCAGCAGTCGGGCGTTCTCGGCCGCGACGCGGATCTGGCGCGTCACGACCACGCCGGTGATGGCGGCGGCACCGAGCAGCAGCCCGTCGAACGAGGCGCCGGCCACGTCGTGCCCGACGGCGACGACCAGGCCGTAGCCGATGACGATGGCGGCGTAGGGGAGGAGGCTCACCCGGCCCGACGGGTTGGCGCCGCCGTCGGAGAGGATCGCCGGCCCCGGGTGCCGGGCCTGGACGAGGGCCGCCCACAGGGCGAGGCACTGCGCCAGCATCCAGAAGGCGTCCGGCCAGTCGCCGCCGGCGTAGGAGCCCGACAGCGACAGGTGGGCGTAGGCCACGTCGGCCACGACGAAGGCCGACACGGCCCCCACGAGCAGCCACAGGGGGCGGTCGCCCGGCCGGCGCAGGAGGGTCGTGACCAGTCCGTAGAGCAGCACCAGGTCGCCGACCGGGTACCCGACGCTCAGCACCGTCGCCAGGTCGTCCGACCCGCTGTGGACGACCGGCTCGACCACCAGGTACCACACGACCATGGCGGCGGCCAGGAGCACGGTGAGCGCGTCGAGCGCCACCTTGACGCCCTCGGCCCTCGAGCGGGGGGCGGAGGGCAGGGCCAGCAGGCCGAGGGCGAGCAGGGGGTAGAAGCCCAGGTAGCCGGCGTCGGCGGGCGAGGGGAACGGCGCCTGGTGGAGGACGGCCTCGAGGACGAACCAGGCCACGTCGCCGGCCCACCACAGGGCGAAGGCGACGGCGATGAGCCGCCAGGCGCGCCTGGTGGCCCCGTCGCCGGCCCGGGTGGATGCCCGCCAGGCCAGCAGCGGGACCAGAAGGCCGATGGGCAGCGGAGCCACGTCGCTCAGCAGCTCCCGCTGGTCGGCCCCGCCGCCCCCGAGGAGCGCCCACAGCACGAACCCGAGCGTGTAGGCGCCCGCCACCCAGCCGGCGACGCTCCCGTCGCGGGGCCGAGCCCTCCCCCCTGCCTCGGCCATGCCCCTGATGTCGGCCCCAGGAGGGCATCCCTTGAGAATCCGCCGTAGTCGCCACGGCGGCCCTCGGTCCTAGGTGGACAGGCCCAGCTCGTCCAGCACGAAGGCGTAGACGAGGGCTTCCTCGCGCCACGAGTCGTAGCGCCCGGACGGGCCGCCGTGGCCCGCCCCCATCTCCGTCTTGAGCAGGACGCGGGCGCCGCCCGTGCCCCGGTCGCGGAGGCGCTGCACCCACTTGGCCGGCTCCCAGTAGCTCACCCGGGGATCGTTCAGCCCGGCCAGGGCGAGCACCGCCGGGTGGTCCACGGCGGCCACGTTGTCGTACGGCGAGTAGGACTTCACGTAGGCGTAGACCTCGGGATCGGCCTTGGGGTTGCCCCACTCCTCCCACTCGGTGACGGTGAGCGGGAGGTCCTCGTCCAGGATCGTGGTGAGCACGTCCACGAAGGGGACGTCGGCGATGGCGGCGCGGAACAGGTCCGGCCGCAGGTTGACCACCGCCCCGACCAGCAGGCCGCCGGCGCTGCCTCCCCGGACGACCAGGCGGTCGGGACCGGCGTACCCGTGGGCCACCAGCGTCTCCGCGCAGGCCACGAAGTCGGTGAACGTGTTCTTCTTGCGCAGCATCTTGCCGTCCTCGTACCAGCGCCGCCCCATCTCGCCCCCGCCGCGGACGTGGGCCAGGGCGTAGACGAACCCCCGGTCGAGGAGGCTGAGCCGGAATGGCGAGAACGTGGGGTCGATGCTGATCTCGTAGGAGCCGTAGCCGTAGACCAGGGCAGGGGCGGTGCCGTCGACGGCCAGTCCCCGCTTGTGGGCGTAGGAGACGGGCACCTGCTCGCCGTCGGCCGCCGTGGCCCACAGCCGGCCCGTCTCGTAGTCCGCCGGGTCGTACCCCCCGAGCACCGGCTGCTGCTTCATCAGCTCCCGGGTCCGGGCTTCCATGTCGTAGTCGTAGACGGACCGGGGCGTCACCATCGACGTGTAGCCGAAGCGCACGACGGTGGTCTCGAACTCCAGGTTGGCGTCGGGCGTCGTCGTCGACACCGCCTCGGGCTGCTCGATCACGTGCGTGTCGCCGTCGGCGATGCGGCGGACGGCGATGCGGCGGACGCCCCCGGCGCGTTCGTGGAGGACCAGGTGGCCGGCGAAGACCTCGATGCCGTCCAGCTTCACGTCGGTCCGGTGGGGCACCACGTCGGTCCAGCGGTGCCGACCGGGGTCGTCCACCGGGGCCTCAACCAGCTTGAAGTTCTCCGCCCCGTCGGCGTTGGTGACGATCAGGAACCGGTCGCCGTGGTGGTCCACGTCGTACTCCACGCCCTGCTCGCGGGGCTGGACGAGGCGGAAGTCCCCCTCGGGGGTGGTGGCGTCCAGCACCCAGGCCTCGGCGGTGACCTTGCTCTCCAGCCCGAGCACGACGTAGCGCTCGCTCTTGGTGAGCCCGACGCCCAGGAAGAAGCGCTCGTCGTCCTCCTGGTGCACGAGCACGTCGTCGGCCGCCGGCGTGCCCACGGCGTGCCGCCACAGCTGGTACGGGCGCATCGACCCGTCGACCTTGGTGTAGAAGACGGTGGCGCCGTCGGCCGCCCAGGCCAGGCCGTAGTACGTGCCCGGTACCCGGTCCGGGAGGTCCTCACCGGTGCGCAGGTCCCGGAACCGCAGGGTGAACCGCTCGCTGCCGTCGTGGTCGACGGCGTAGGCCAGGCGGTCGGCGTCCGGGCTGACCTGGGTGTTCGCCACCGCCAGGTAGTCGTGCCCCTGGGCCAGCTCGTTGTGGTCGAGGACGACCTCCTCGGGCCCGTCGGCGTCGCCCTTGCGCCTGCACCAGATGCCGTACTGGAGGCCCTCGACGGTGCGGGACAGGTACCACCAGTCGCCCTTGCGGGCGGGGACGGACAGGTCCGTCTCCTGGATGCGGCCGACCATCTCGTCGAACAGGCGGCGCTGGAGGGCCTCCGTGGGGGCCAGCTGGGCGGCGGCCCAGGCGTTCTCGGCCTCGATGTGGGCGATGACCTCGGGGTCCTCCCGGTTGCGCAGCCAGTACCACTCGTCGACCCGCTCGTCACCGTGGGCCACCAGGACCCGGGGCCGCTTGGGGGCAGCCGGGGGCCGGGC
>Ga0247717_1000255_pt1 | contig 17076 bp, 11 predicted proteins | sample 24E_NmetaG_FD_189047 | JGI IMG/M metagenome (GOLD analysis project Ga0247717, IMG submission 189047) | Soil microbial communities from hillslope of Landscape Evolution Observatory, University of Arizona, Oracle, AZ, United States - 2-4-E_N | ecosystem: Engineered > Artificial ecosystem >... | reverse complement strand
GACGACGGCAGCGCCGCCCGAGCGGGCTCAGCGGCGGGTCGTCGGGGTGGTGGCGGGCGGCGCTGCCGTCGTCGTGGGGGCAGCTGGCGGACCGGGGACGACCGCGGGGGCGACCACGGCGTCGGCGTCGCCCGGGACCGGGACGGGGACGGGCGGCAGGGTCGTGGGCGGGGCCGGCTTCGGCGGCGGCGGCTCCACGAGCCACTGCCCACCGGGGTCGGGGTCGGGCAGCTTGCGCTGGTCACCCGGATCGAAGCCACCGCGGGCGTCGCGGCGGAGGGCCTCGGCCAGGTTCTTGATGGGCGGGGCCTCGGAGAACTTGGTGACGGGCACGTCGTCCAGCGCCGTCTTCATGAACCGCTGCCACGTGCGCGCCGGGATGGTGCCGCCGAACACCCGGTCGACGCCCTTGATGCCCCGCAGCGGCGTCTTCTGGTCGTTGCTGTACCCCATCCAGACCGACGTCGACAGGGTGGGCGTGTAGCCCACGAACCAGGCGTTGGTGTAGTTCTGGCCCGTCCCCGTCTTGCCCGCCGCCGGCCGGCCGATGTCGGCCGCCCGGGCGGTGCCGTTGGGGATCGTCTCGTCGAGGATGTCGTTGACGGCGTCGGCGATGATCTCGTCCAGCACCCGCTCCCGCTGGGGCCGGGTGTTGTCCTCGATGACCCGGCGCTCGCCGTCGATCGTGCGCTCGGCCACCTCCAGCACGGGCACGGGCGGCGCCCGCTCGCCCCGGGAGGCGAACACGCCGAACGACGACGCCATCTCCAGCGGGGACACGTCGATGACGCCCAGGGCGTAGGTGCCGCTGCAGGTGTGGAACGTGGGGCTGTACCAGGCGGACGTCACGCCGAGGGCCCGGGCCATCTCCCCCGTCTCCCTGCAGCCGACGTCGCGGACCAGCTGGGCGTAGACGGTGTTGATCGAGCGCACCGTGGCCGACTCGATGGTGGCGCTGCCCCCCCCGCCGCCCTCGGCGTTGCCGATGGTGCACTTGTTGGTCGCCGTCACCCGGCAGCCCGGGATGTTGAACACCCGGGGCGCCGGGTACACCTTGGTCGGCTCGAAGCCGCGGGACAGGGCGGCGGCCAGCACGAAGGGCTTGAACGACGACCCGGGCTGGCGCCCCAGGCCGCCGCCACCGACCGACGGGGCGCTCCAGCAGCTGGCCTCCACCTCGATCCTGATCTTCTCGTCGGTGGGCTTGCGGGGACAGCCACCGAGAGCCAGGTTGACCTGCGAGGTGGCGAAGTCCCGTCCGCCGACCAGCGCCTTGACGTAGCCGGTGGGCGGCTCCACCGCCACCATCGACATCTCCAGCGGGGCGGCGGTGCCGCTGAGGGCGTCGGCCACGGTGGCCTCGGCGTGGGCCTGGAGCTCGGGGTCCATGGTGACGGTGATCTCGAGGCCGCCCCGGAACACCTTGGCCGGCCCGTACCGGAGCTCGAGGTACCGGCGGACGTAGTCCACGAAGAACGGGAAGACGGTGTTCTGCTGCTGCGACGGGTGCACGAGGGTCGCCGGGCCCGGCGGCGGGCCCTGGACGGCCAGCCACACCTTCTGGGCCGCCGCCTCGTCCCGCTCGGCCGGCGTGATGTAGCCCTCCTCCGCCATCGTCGCGAGGACGAGGGTGCGCTTGGAGTCGGCCAGCGCCGGGTTGCCGCGGGGCTCGTACCGGCTGGGGGCGGGGATGAGCCCGGCGATCATGGCCGCCTCGGAGAGCGTGAGCTGGCTGACCGGCTTGCGGAAGTAGCTCTCCGACGCCGCGCCCACGCCGTAGATCCCCTCGCCCAGGTAGATGTTCGAGAGGTACTGGAAGAGGATCTCGTCCTTGTCGACCTGGCGGTCGAGCTGGCTGGCGAGGATCGCCTCCCGGACCTTGCGGATGATGGTGCGCTCCTGGCCCACGTAGGCGTTCTTGACGTACTGCTGGGTGATGGTGGAGCCGCCCTGCTCCAGGCGCTGCTTGCGGATGTCGGCCCACAGGGCCCGCAGGCTGCCCCGCGGATCGATGCCGCCGTGCCTGTAGAAGTTCCTGTCCTCGGCCGAGATGACGGCGTCCTTCAGGACCTGGGGGATGTCCTCGGGCTTGACCGGGGTGTTCTGCTCGAACTCGCGGAAGGCGCCGATCTCCATGCGGTTGCCGGCCCCGTCGATGGCGAAGACGCGGCTGATCCGGCTGGCCACCGTGGGCCGGGGGTCGGGGAGCGCGGCGGGGAGGGGAGCGAAGAAGAAGGTGGCCAGGATGGTGCCGCCCACGGCGACGGGCACGACCAGCGCGCAGACCAGGAAGAGAGCGACGGCCCGCCCCACGCCACGTGCCACACCACCGGCCATCCGCACCATCCTCGCACGACGCCAGCCGTAGGCTGCGCTGCGTGCGACCACCGTCCGTCGACGCCCTGGCCAGGGACATCGCCGACGTCGGCCTACCCCACCCCCTCCTGGTCGACGCCGCCCGCCGGGCCATCGCCGGCGGCGACCCCGGCTCGGCCCGCGCCGTCGCCGAGGCCACCGCCCGCGCGCTCCTCCAGCCCGTCGTCAACGCCACCGGCGTGCTGCTCCACACCAACCTGGGCCGGGCGCCCGTCTCGCACCGCACCGACGCCCGCTACGCCAACCTGGAGTTCGACCTGGCCACCGGGACACGGGGGTCGCGCCGCCACCACGCCGGCGCCCTCCTGGCCCGGGCCTGCGGCGCCGAGGACGCCCTCGTCGTCAACAACGGGGCGGCCGCCGTGGTGCTGGTGCTGGCGGCGCTGGCCGTCGACCGGGCCGTGGTCGTCAGCCGCGGCGAGCTGGTGGAGATCGGCGGCGGCTTCCGCGTCCCCGAGGTGCTCGAGCAGTCGGGCGCCCGCCTGGTCGAGGTGGGGACCACCAACCGGACCCGCCGGGGGGACTACGCCGAGGCCGTGGAGCGCACCGACCCGGCGTTGATCCTCAAGGTCCACCAGTCCAACTACCGGATCGTGGGGTTCACCGAGGACGTGTCGGTGGCGTCGTTGTCCGGCCTCGGGGTGCCGGTGGTCGCCGACATCGGGTCGGGCCTGCTCGACGCGGCCACGCCGTGGCTGGCCGCCGGGCCGCCGCCGTGGGTCGCCGCCGAACCGGCCGCCCGCCAGACCCTCGCCGCCGGCGCCGCCCTCGTCACCTTCTCGGGCGACAAGCTGCTGGGCGGCCCGCAGGCGGGCGTCATCGCCGGCCACGCCGACCTGGTGGACCGGTGCGCCCGCCACCCGCTGGCCCGCGCCTTCCGGGCCGGGGGGCTGGTCCTGTCCGCCCTCCAGGAGACGGCGCTCGCCTACCTCCGCCGCGACGGCGACGCCATCCCGTTCTGGCGCATGGCGACCGTGCCGGTGGCCGCCCTGCGGGCGCGGGCCGAGGCGCTGGCCACCGGCCTCGACGGCGTCGAGGTGGTGGAGTGCGAGTCGGTGCCCGGCGGCGGGTCGGTGCCGGGCCTGGCTATCCCGTCGGCCGGCGTGGCCGTGGCGGGCGCGGCGGCCGCCGACGTGCTGCGGGCCGGCGACCCGCCCGTCGTCGCCCGCGTCGCCGAGGACCGCACGATCCTCGACCTGCGCACCGTCGATCCGGCCGACGACCAGGTGCTGGCCAAGGCGCTCGCCGCGCTGCCCCGCTGACGTGCACGTCGTCGCCACCGCCGGCCACGTCGACCACGGCAAGTCCACCCTGGTCCTGACCCTCACCGGGATGGACCCCGACCGCTTCGCCGAGGAGAAGGCGCGCGGCCTCACCATCGACCTGGGCTTCGCCTGGACCACGCTGCCCAGCGGCCGCGAGATGGCCTTCGTCGACGTGCCCGGCCACGTGCGGTTCCTCAAGAACATGCTGGCCGGCGTGGGGGCGGTGGACGCCTGCCTGTTCGTGGTCGCCGCCACCGAGGGCTGGAAGCCGCAGTCCGAGGAGCACCTGCGGATCCTCGAGCTGCTGGGGATCGACCGCGGCATCGTGGCCCTCACCAAGGTCGGCCTGGTCGACGACGAGTGGCGCGAGCTGGCCCACCTCGACCTGGCCGACCACGTGAAGGGCACGTTCCTGGAGGACGCCGACGTGGTGGACGTGGACGCCCTGGCCGGCACCGGCGTGGCCGAGCTGCGGGCCGCCCTCGACGGCCTCCTCGCCACCACGCCGACGGCCGCCGACCGGGGACGGCCGCGGCTGTGGGTCGACCGGGCGTTCGCGGCCAAGGGCTCGGGCACGGTGGTGACCGGCACGCTGGCCGGCGGGCCCCTGGCCGTGGACGACGAGGTGGTGCTGCTCCCCAGTGGTCGCCGCGCCCGGGTGCGGGGCCTCCAGAGCCACAAGGCGGCGCTCACGACGGCCGGCCCGGGCCGGCGCCTGGCCGTGAACCTGGCCGGCGTCCACCACGAGCAGGCCGAGCGCGGCAACGCCGTCGTGCGCCCCGAGCACTGGGCGCCCACCCGGGTGCTCGACTGCTCGTTCACCGTCCTCGGCGCCCTCGACCACGACGTGTCCCGCCGGGGCGCCTACCAGGCCTACATCGGGTCGGGCGAGTACCCCGTGCGCCTGCGGGTGCTGGGCGGCGAGAAGCTGGCGCCCGGCTCGACGGGAGCGGTGCGGCTCCACCTGCCGGTGGAGCTGCCGCTCCTGCCCGGCGACCGCCTCGTCCTGCGGGAGAGCGGCCGCGGGGAGACGGTCGGCGGCGGCGAGGTGCTGGACGTGGCGCCCGTGCTGCCCGCCTACAAGGCCCGCCCGTCGCGGTCGGTGGACCGGGTCGTGGCCGAGCGCGGCTGGGTGGAGGCGGGGCTGCTCGAACGGCTGACGGGCGAGCGCCGGGCGCCGACGGTCGGGCGGTGGGTGGTCGACCCGCCCGCCCTCGCGGCGGCCGAGGAGCGGGTGCGCAAGGCGGTGGACGACGCCGGCCCCCTGGGCCTCGACGTCGCCACCCTCGACGAACGGGACCGGGCCGTGCTGGAGACCCTGGAGGGCGTCGACGTGGACGCCGGGCGGGCCCTCGCCGCCGGCCGGGGCGCCGACCCCCTCCAGGGCCACCCCTTCGTCGCCGCCCTGGAGGCGGCCCCGTTCTCGCCGCCGCCCCCCGACGGCGTGGACCGGGACGAGCTGCGGGAGCTGGCCCGGCGCGGTCTGGTGATCCAGCAGGACGGCGTGTGGTTCGCGCCGTCCGCCCTCGACGACGCGGCCCGCATCGTGGCCCGCCTGCTGGCCGAGCACCCCGGCGGCGTCACCGTCGCCCAGGTGCGCGACGCCCTCGGCACCACCCGCAAGTTCATGCTCCCGCTGCTCGCCCACCTCGACACGACCGGCGTCACCAGGCGCCGAGCCGACCTCAGGATCCCCGGCCCCAGGCTCCCCAAGCTCTGACCCCGGCGTCGCCCGAGGCCGGAGGCCGGCGTCCCCCGGCGCCGGACACGTCCCGGGCGGCCGTCCCCGGGCCGCCGACGCTGGCGCACCGGGGGGCTCGGGGGGGGTTTCCCGGCGCCCGGCCGCCGGCCGCCGCCGGAGGCGGCCACCCCGGCTGGGCGCCACCGCCGCCGGCGCAGCCGGCGGCGGCAAAAGGGGTTCAGCGCGAAGGGTGGCCGGCTCCGCCGGCCACCCGCAGCACCACCAGACTCGCCGAGCAAGCTCCGCTTGCGAAGGCGATGCCGCTACTTCCCGAGCAGCGGCTTTCGCTCCATCTCGTTGAGCCCGCCCCAGATGCCGTGCGGCTCCTTGATGGTCAACGCGTACTCGAGGCACGGTTTGCGGACCGGGCAGGACTGGCAGATCGCCTTGGCCCGCCTCTCGCGCGCCTCCTTGTCCTCCTTACGCTCGAAATGGGAGGGCGGGAAGAAGATGGCGGCCTGCGGACCGCGACATGAAGCCCTCACCTGCCAGAGCTCCTCGACCTGTACGCTCACGAAGCTCCCCCTTTCGGACAGGCGACCCTACCGCCCTCACCGCGTCCGAACAAGGGGCAGTTTCCGGGCCCGCGATCACCTGACCTGCGGTTTCAGTGCTTGCGGTAGTCCTTTGCGCCGCCCTCGGCCGGTTCCACCTCCAGCAGCAGCCCGTCGATCGCCACCACCCGGACGGCGTCGCCGGCCTCGATCGGGGTCGCCCGGTTGGTCCGCGCCCGCCAGGTGGCGCCCCGCACCTCGACCGTCCCCTCGGGGTCGACGGCCGCCACCGCCGCTCCCGTCTCGCCCACCATGGACTCCCTCCCGATGGTGGGCGTGGAGAAGCGGGCCCGCAGCATGGCGGGGAGCCCGGCGACCATGAGCAGGGCCGTGCCGCCCACCACCGTCACCAGGACGACCCACGACGGCGCCAGCCCGTCCTCGTACAGCCGCACGCTCCCGACGGCGAGCAGCACGGTGCCGACCGCCGTCCACGTCCGGGGTGTCCCGGCCTGGACGTCGACGGCGTAGGCCAGGAAGGACAGGGCGAGGAGGGCGACGGCGTAGGGCCGGCTGGGCAGGGCGGCCAGCCCGTAGCTGGCGAGCACCAGGCAGACGGCGCCGGTGAAGGCGGCCACGCCGATGCCGGCGGTGAACAGCTCGAGCACGATGAGCCCGAGACCCGCCGCGAACAGCAGGTAGGCGACCGACGGGCTGGCCGCCGTGTGGAGCAACCGGGCCATGAGGCCGAGCTTGGCGAAGCGCACGTCGACGGTGGGCTGGCGGCGGGGCTGGGAGCCGTCCTCCCGGACGACCCTGGCCGTCTCCAGCGTGGTGCCGCCCACCTCCCGCCCGTCCAGCTCGACGATGAAGTCGCCCAGCGTGGGAGCGACGATCTCGACCAGGCCCCGCTCGGCGGCCCGGGCCGCCGGCACCGGCCGGTCGCGGGGGCCGAGCCGGCCCCTGGAGGCGATCCCGGCGATGCCCGCCGCCTCCACCAGCTCGAAGCCCTGGCCCAGGGCCTGGCCGCCGCTCGGGCCCACCCACACCGCCACCGGCACCGTCGAGTGGGCCATCCGGAACAGCAGGGCGTCGAGGTCGTCCCGATCGGCGATGCCGCCGCTGCTGTCGACCTGGATCACGAGCGCCTCGGCGCCGCCCTCCTCGGCCCGGCGCAGGGCATCCTCCACGAAGTCGACCTGCACGGCGTCGACCAGGCCGATCACCTCGATGACGTCGACGTGGCGGCCGCCCTCGGCCTGGGCGGCGGCGCCGGCCGGGGCGGCCGCCAGCAGGGCCGCGCCGAGGAGGACGAGGGCGAGGGCGGGGGCGATCGAGGCGCCGAGGGGGCTGGGTAGTCTGCGCATTCGAGATGGACGCTGCCGGGTTCTGCCGACAGACCCGGGTGTTCATCGTCGCCGGGAAGGGCGGCGTGGGCAAAACCACCGTCAGCGCCGCCCTCGCCCGCATGGCGGCGAACGCCGGTCTCGACACCCTCCTCGTGGACGTCGACGGCACCGGCGGCCTGGCCGGCGCCTTCGGCCGCCCCGGTCCGCTCACCTACGACGAGGTGGTGCTGACTCCCGGGGGCGGGGGGGGCGGCGGTGGCGGCGAGGTCCGGGCCCGCACCCTCACGCCCGACGACGCCCTCATCGAGTACCTGGAGGGCCACGGCATGGCCCGCATCTCCAAGCGGCTGGTCGCCACCGGCGCCATCGACGTGGTGGCCACCGCCGTCCCCGGGATCAAGGACATCCTGGTGCTGGGCAAGGTCAAGCAGCTGGAGCGCAGGAGCGTGGCCGACGTGATCGTCGTCGACGCCCCGGCGGCGGGCCACGCCGTCACCTTCCTCTCCAGCGCCTCGGGGCTGCTGGACGCCGTCAGCGTCGGCCCCATCCGGGCGCAGGCGGAGGACGTGGCCGACCTCCTGGGCGACGCCGACCGCTGCCAGGTGCTCCTCGTCACCCTCCCCGAGGAGACCCCGGTGAACGAGGCCGTGGACACCGCCTACGCCCTGGAGGACCGGGTCGGCGTCAGCCTGGCGCCCGTGGTGGTCAACGGGCTGTACCCGCCGCTCGAGGGCCTCGACGCCGACCCCACGGCCGCGGCGGCGGAGGCGGGCGTCACCCTCCACCCGGGAGAGGCGGAGGCGCTGGCGGCGGCGGCCGGCTTCCGGGCCCACCGCACGGCGCTCCAGGGCGATCAGGTCGAGCGGCTCGCCACCGCGCTGCCCCTGCCCCAGCTGCGGCTGCCACTCCTGTTCACGACCGACGTGGGCCCCGCCGAGGTCGACCGCCTGGCCGACGCCCTGGCCGACGCGGTGGGGGCGCTGCCGTCGTGACCGCCACCCTCGACCACCTGGTCGACCGGTCCATCGTCGTGTGCTGCGGCACCGGCGGCGTCGGGAAGACCACGACGGCCGCCGCGCTGGCGGTCGAGGCCGCCGTGCGTGGACGGCGGGCGTGCGTCGTCACCATCGACCCGGCCAAGCGCCTGGCCGACGCCCTGGGGCTGGCCGAGCTCACCAACCGGGCGGGCCGGGTGGAGGGCGACTGGGCGGGCGAGCTGTGGGCGGCCATGCTCGACACCAAGTCGACGTTCGACGACCTGGTCCACCGCTACGCGGCCACGCCCGAGCAGGCCGAGGGCATCCTCCGCAACCGGCTCTACCGCAACATCGCGGGGGCCCTGTCGGGCACCCAGGAATACATGGCGATGGAGAAGCTCCACGAGCTCCACGACGAGGGCCGCTTCGACGTGATCGTGGTCGACACCCCGCCCACCCGCAACGCGCTGGACTTCCTCGACGCCCCCCGCCGCCTCACCCGCTTCCTCGACAACCGGGTGTTCCGCCTGCTCGTCACCCCGGGCCGGGCCTACCTCAAGGCGGTGAACGTGGCGACCTCGGCCTTCCTGCGCACGGTGAGCCGGGTGGTCGGTGCCGAGGTCGTCTCCGACGCGGTGGCCTTCTTCCGAGCCTTCGAGGGCATGGAGCAGGGCTTCCGGGAGCGGGCCCAGAGGGTCCAGGAGCTGCTGGCGGGCGAAACGGCGGCCTTCCTGCTCGTCGCCTCGGCCCGGGGCGACGCCGTCGGGGAGGCCCGCTTCTTCGCCCGGCGCCTGGGCGAGTCCGGCATCGACGTGGACGCCCTGGTCGTCAACCGCCTCCACCCCCGCTTCGGCGAGGTCACCGTCGAGGGCGGCTCCAACGCCCTGCGGCTGCGGGCGGCGTCGCTGGCCGGGACCGGCCTGGCACCCCTCTACGCCAACCTGGCCGACTTCCGGCAGGTGGCCGAGAGGGAGGAGGCGCACGTCTCCGTCCTCACCGCCGAGGTGGCGCCGGCGCCCGTCGTGCGGGTCCCGATGCTGGACGACGACGTGCACGACGTCGACGGCCTCCGCCTGCTGGGCCGGCACCTGTTCGCGGCACCCGGCTGACGCCGGCATGCCGGGGCCCTACGCGTCGGTGGGCTGCTGGAGGGCGGCGGCGGCCTCCTCGACCGTCTCCGCCACGGTGACGATGCGGTCGAAGCCGGTGGTGCGCAGCAGGCGGGTCAGGGTCGGACGGTTGCACGACACCGCCACCTCGCCGCCCAGCTCGCGTGCGCGGCGGATGCCGCCGATGAGGGCGCCGAGACCGGCGGAATCCACGAAGGGAACGCCGGACATGTCGATGAGCAGGCGGGGGTTGCTCGCCAGCTCGGCAAGCGCTTGACGGAACTGGCTGACCGTGAAGGCGTCCAACTCGCCGACCGGACGGACGATGGTGTATCCGTCGGCCTGCTCGGTGTTGATCTCGAGCAACGTGGTCCTCCTGACAGGGCCGCCGAGTTGCGCCGGCTGCGGACGCGCCTCTGCGGTGGGAGAAGATGCTACCCGCGGCGGCCCCGGGTTACCCTTCGGCCGTGCTCGACGTCGTGGTCGCCAGCGACGAGGCGTGGGTCCGCGCCGAGGTCGCCGCCGTGCTGTCCACCCAACCCGACGTGGAGGTCCACGAGGTCACCGCCGGTTCCTCGGTGCTGTGGGCCGTCCACGAGTACGACCCCGAGCTGGTGATCGTCGACCTCCAGATCGGCAACATGGGCGGGATGGCGGCGTGCATGGAGCTGCGCCTCGAGGAGGGAGCCGGGCGCATCGCCCACGTCCCCGTGCTGATGCTGCTCGACCGCCGGCCCGACGTCTTCCTGGCCCGGCGGGCGGGCGCCGACGGCTGGGTCGTCAAGCCCCTCGACCCCATCCGGCTGCGCAAGGCGATCCAGGCCCTGCTCGACGGCGGCACCTACCAGGACGAGTCGTACCGGCCGGCGACGGTGTAGCCCGCGCCGGCGTCGGGCGGGGGGCCCGGCGCCGACCCGGCGTTCTCTGGACACCACGAGCCGCATACCGGCGCCTTGCGTCCAGAGAACCAACCGGGCGGCTCCGGTGGCCGCGTGCCGGCGGGAGTACGCTCGGACCCCACGGGAAGTAGCGCAGCTTGGTTAGCGCGCAGCGTTCGGGACGCTGAGGTCGCGGGTTCGAATCCCGCCTTCCCGACCACGAAGGAGCGGTCCGGCGCTTCGCCCGACCCGGCCATTGCGTTCCGGTGCGGATCCGGCGCGAGCACGCCTGGCTCATCCCCGCCGGGTCCCGGCTGCCGATCACCCGAGGGGACCGGTGTTCCGGGTCACCTGACGCCGCGACCATCGAGCGATCCCGGCACGCGACCCACCAGGGCAGGAACCTAGGAGCGGCGGCGGGCGGGGGCCTCGCCCCGCCCCCGCCCGGCCTTGGCCGGGCCCGGGGGCGGGCGGCTCGTGCCGTTGCCCGACGCCGGCAGGCCGGCGGCGGACGCCAGCTCCTCCAGCTCGGGGCCGGTGAGCGACTCGCGCTCGAGGAGGGCCTCGACCACCCGGTCGAGGAGGTCGCGGTTCTCCACCAGGACCCGGTTGGCCAGCTCGGTGGCCTCGTCCACCAACGCCCGCATGGCGGCCGTCGTCGCGGGCGACGGCGGCCCCGGTGGCTCGCCACGCGGCCCGATCGACAGCTCGACGGCGCCGAGAGGGCCCAGATCGTCGCTCATCCCGAACTCGGCGGCCATCTGGCGGGCCAGGGCACGCACGTGCTCGAGGTCGGAGCTGGCCCCGGCGCCGCTCTCGCCGAACACGAAGCGCTCGGCCACCCAGCCGCCCAGCGACGTGGCCATGCGGCCCATGAGGTGCGACCGGGTGTACACGACCCGGTCGAAGGCGTCGACGGCCACGCAGTGGCCGAGCGTCCCACCCCGGGGCGCGATGGTGAGCTTGTACGGCGGGGCGGCACCTTCGACGCCCCGGGCGACCAGCGCGTGGCCGGCCTCGTGGTAGGCGACCACCCGGCGCTCCTCGTCGGTCATCACGTGCGTCCGGGAGGAGATCCCGAGGTAGGCACGGTCGATGGCCTCGTGGACGAGGTCCATGGTGATCTCCGAGGTGTGGCGCCGGGTGGCGAGCAGCGCCGCCTCGTTGAGGACGGCGGCGAGGTCGGCGCCGGAGAACCCCCGCGTGATGCTGGCCAGGGCGTCGAGGTCGACGTCGCCGGCGACGGGCTTGCCGCGGGCCGACAGCTCCAGGATCGCCCGGCGGCCGGCCCGGTCGGGGAGGGTCATCGTCACCTTGCGGTCGAAGCGACCCGGACGGAGCAGGGCGCGGTCGAGCATGTCGGGTCGGTTGGTCGCACCGATGACGACCACGGCGGTGCGGGGCTCGAACCCGTCCAGCTCGGTGAGGAGCTGGTTGAGCGTCTGGTCGTACTCGCGGCTGCCGCCCGACAGGTACCCGGTGCGTGAGCCGCCCACGGCGTCGAACTCGTCGATGAACACGATGGCGGGCGCCATGGACCGCGCCTCGGCGAACAGGTCGCGGATGCGAGCGGCGCCCTGGCCGACGAAGACCTCCACGAACTCGGCGGCGGACGCCGAGATGAACGCCGCGTTGGCCTCCCCGGCGACGGCCCGGGCGAGCAGCGTCTTGCCGCACCCCGGGGGCCCGGAGAGCAGGATCCCCCGCGGCGGCACGGCGCCCATCTCGGCGAACCGGGCCGGGTCGGCCAGGTACTCCTTGACGTCGCTGACCTCCTCGACGGCGTCGTCGGCACCGGCGACGTCGGCGAAGGTGGCCCGCTCGTCGGATGCGAACCGCCGACCGACGCTCCTGGCCCGGGCCGACAGCCGGCGCTGGCGGTCCGGCGCCTGGAGGATGCGCCGGAGCGACTCGTCGAGCTCCGCCTGGCCGACGGCGGCCTTCGACCGGCGGGCGGCCAGCAGCGCCGCCTCGTTGACGACGTTGGCCAGGTCGGCGCCGGTCATGCCGTGCGCCTTCGACGCGATGGCGCCCAGGTCGGTCTCGGGGGCGAGGACCTTGCCCCTGGCGTGGAGCTCGAGGATGGCGAGCCGCCCCGCCTCGGACGGGAACTCGAGGCCGATGGTCCGGTCGAAGCGGCCGGGCCGGAGCAGCGCCGGGTCTAGGACGTCGGCCCGGTTGGTGGCGGCGAGCACGATGACGCCCTGGCTGGGCGAGAAGCCGTCCAGCTCGGCGAGGATCTGGTTGAGCGGCTCCTCCTGGCCGGGCGAGGCGGGGACCGGGTCGCTGGTGGTCCCGGCGCGGGAGCGGCCCAGCGAGTCGATCTCGTCGATGAAGACGATGGCCGGTGCCATCTGGCGCGCCTCGGCGAAGATGTCGCGAATCCGCGAGGCGCCGCGGCCCACGTACTGGTCCATCAGCTCAGAACCGGACATGGAGAGGAACGCGGCGTTGGCCTCACCGGCGAGTGCCCGCGCCATGAGCGTCTTGCCGCACCCGGGCGGGCCGTAGAGCAGGACGCCGCGGGGAATGGTGGCGCCGAGGGCGGCGTAGCGCTCCGGCTCGGCCAGGAAGTCGCGGATCTCCCGCAGCTCGTCGAGGGCGGCGTCCTGGCCGGCGACGTCGTCGAACGTGACCTTCTCCTGGTCGGAGAAGCGGCGGCCGACGCTGCGCTCGCGCATCGACAGCCGCCTCTGGCGCTCGGGTGCGGCCAGCACCCACCGGACGGCGTCCTCCAGGTCCGAGCGGCCGATCGACGTCTTCCCCGCCCGGGCGGCGAGCATGGCGCCCTCGTTCATCACCGCCGCCAGGTCGGCACCGGTGAGGCCGACGGACTGGTGGGCGATCACCGCCAGGTCCACGTCGGCGTCCAGCCGCTTGCCCCTGGCGTGGACCGCCAGGATGGCGGCGCGCGCGTGCTCGTCGGGCCGCTCGAGCGCCACCGAGCGGTCGAACCGGCCCGGGCGCAGCAGAGCGGGGTCGAGCACGTCGGGACGGTTGGTGGCGCCCAGCACGATGATCCCCTCGGACGTCGAGAACCCGTCCATCTCGGCGAGGATCTGGTTGAGCGCCTGCTCCTGCTCGCTGTTGTTCCCGATCGCCATGCCGGTGCTGCGGGCCCGCCCGATCGAGTCCAGCTCGTCGATGAAGATCACGGCGGGCGCGTTCTCCCGGGCCTCGCGGAACAGGTCGCGGACCCGGGCGGCGCCGACGCCGACGAAGATCTCCACGAAGTCCGAGCCCGAGATCGAGTAGAAGTTGGCGCCCGCCTCCCCGGCCAGCGCCCGGGCGAGCAGCGTCTTCCCGCACCCGGGAGGCCCGTAGAGCAGCACGCCCTTGGGCACCTGGGCGCCGAGCGACTCGTAGCGGCTCGGGTCGGCGAGGAAGACCTCGATCTCCCGCAGCTCCTTCACCGCCTCGTCCTGTCCGGCCACGTCGGCGAAGGTGACGCCGCCCGCCTCCGGCTCGATCTTGCGCGCCCCGCTGCGGACCTTGAACAGCCCCGTCCCCCGCCGCGACGACAACACGAGGTACACGAACAGCACGATGAGGATCAGGCCCGGCAGCAGGAAGCCGGCGAGATTGGCGACCCGCTTGCCGGTCTGCTGGTCGACGGTGGTCGCCACCCGGTTCTCCAGGAGGATGTCGATCAGGCGCTCCTGGCTCTCCTTGAGGTACGGCGCGTTGTAGCGGGCCGTCGTCTCGTCGTCGCGGAGGTAGGTGCCGATCATGTACGCGTCGACGTTGAGCACCTCGGCGTCCTGGAGGCGCCCACGCTCGGCCAGGTCGACCAGCGTGTCGAGGCGGAGGCGGTCGCCGCTCACGTGCGGACGGGAGATCTCCAGGATCCCCAGGTAGCCGGCGACGAGGAGCAAGAGGGCGACGGCGGTGAACAGGCCGAGCCGGCTCTCCTTGTCCCCCCGTCGCCGGGCGGACGAGCGCCGGCCCGGAGGTCTCTTCGTCGACGCCATGTGTTGCTCCCCCGTGCGGCTGATGACAGGCTACCGGGGGGTGGCACCGGGGACGGCCGCGAGGCCCGGACGCGCGTGGAGGTGGGCAGCCACCCTGGTGGCCGGCGCGGCGGCGGCCGCCGGCTGTGGTGGCGGGGAAGGGCCCGAGCCCGTCGCCAACCCGCGCGATCCCGTCCGGGTCATGCTGCGCGAGCGGGCCGAGGCGCTGAACGCCGACGACCTCGACGGGTGGCTGGCGCCCGTCGCCCCGGAGGCGAGGGCGTTCGAGGAGCAGGTGGGTCGCGGGGCGCTGGCCATGCCCCTGGCACGCGTGGACTTGACGCTCGCCGAGGCCGACGTGGGCCCGGGCGGCGCCCGCTTCGCCCGGGCGAGCATCACCCTCGTCCACCGCTACGAGGGCCTCCCCGAGGACAACGTCTTCCGCTTCCACGTCAGGTCCGACGTCGAGCTCCGGGACGGGAGGTGGGTCGTCACCGCCTCGGGGCCCGACCCGGACGCGCCCAACCCGCCGCCGATGTGGGCGACGGGCCCGACGGACACGGCCCGTTCGCCCCACTTCCTGGCCCTGTTCCGGCCCGGCCTTCCCGGCGTCCCCGAGCTCCTCGACAAGGCGGAGCGCAGCCGCCGGCGCCTCCTCCCCCGCCTGACCCTCGAACCCGACGCCGCGCACCTGATCGTCCTGGCGCGGGACCAGCCGGAGTACGAGTCCCTGGGCGGGAAGGAAGGCTCCCTGGCGTACGCGTCCGGTACCTACCGGACGCCGAGTGGGGGCTATCTCGAGCGGGTGGAGAACCGGGAGATGTACGTCAACCTCGCCGCCGTCGACGCTCCGGGGCCCGAGGAGCGCGACCGGCCCGACGGGCTCCACGGGGTCGTCTTCGAGCACGAGCTGGGCCACCTCGCGCTGTCCCGCTTCGATCGCGCCCAGACGCCGTTGTGGGTCTCCGAGGCGGGCGCCATGCAGCTGGCCGAGGAACGCCGGATCGACGACTGGAAGCGGATCGTCGACGGGAACCTGTTCGAGTCCCTCGGGCTGTCGTTCGGCCCGATGAGCCGGGACGAGTCGATCGACGGCGCCGAGTACGCCTACGCCAACGCCGGCGCCTCGTACCTGATCGAGGCGTTCGGCATCGACAGGTTCTGGGACTTCTACCAGAACTTCAAGGCGCTCGGGGCCACCATGACCGACGTGCCGGCCATGCGAGCAGAGGGCGCGCAGCGGCTGGTGCGGCGCTATTACGGCTTCGATCTCGACGAGCTCGACAGGCGCACCAGGGACCACATGCGCGAGGCGGTGGCGGCCGGCTGACCTCCACGGTCCGCAGCGGCCAGAATCCCCCCGATGCGCCGGCTCCCCGCCATCGCCATGATCGCCATGGTCGCCACCCTCGCCGTGGCGGCGCCCTTCCCGACCGCCCGTGCGCAGGACGCCGCCACCCCCAGCTCGGCGCCGCTGGTCCGGCTGCCGTTCCCCCAGGACGACGGCACGCTCACGCCCTACACGTTCGAGCTCGGGTACGCGCTGGTCACCCTCGTGTACGACACCCTGCTGTGGCGCGACGCCGGCGGCGTCCCGCAGCCGTGGCTCGCCCGGTCGGTGGACACGAGCCCGGACGGGCTGCGGCTCACCATCCGGCTGGTGGACGACGCCCGCTGGCACGACGGCCACCCGGTCACCGCCGAGGACGTCGTCTTCACCTTCCGGCACGTGGCCGCCCGCTTCCACCCGAGGTTCACGCCCGAGGTCGCCCCCGTGGCGGGCGTGGAGGCGACGGGGGCGACCACCGTCACCATCACCCTCGAGCACCCGGCGCCCGGCTTCGCCGACCAGCCCCTCGCCGACCTGCCCATCCTCCCGGCCCACCTGTGGCGCGGCCTGCCCGCCGACAGGCTCGCCCCTGACGGGCTCCCGGTGGGGAGCGGCCCCTACCGGCTGGTCGAGCACCGGCCCGGTGAGCGGTACCGGTTCGAGGCGTTCACGGACTGGTTCCGCGGCCGCCCGGCGGTGGGCGCCGTCGAGGTACCGGTGATCGGCGACGCCGAGGACACCCTGCGGGCCCTGGAGCGCCGGGACGTCGACATGCTGCCGGTGAGCCTCCCGGAGACCGCCGTCGACCGCCTGGACGGCCTCGCCACCCGGATCGTCGACGGCCCCACCTACAGCGGTACCGTCCTCCTCCTCAACGTCCGCACGGCGCCGTTCGACCGGCCCGAGGCGCGACGCGCCGTCGCCCGGGCCCTCGACCTCGGGCAGCTGGCCCGGGCCGTCGGCAACGCCGTGCCCGCCGACCGCGGCTACCTCCACCCCGACTCCCCCTGGAGCACCGACGAGGTCCTCCACCGGGCCGACACCGGCGCCGCGCCCCGGGAGCTGGCCTCGGCCGGCGTCCGCGAGCTGGAGGTGCTGTCGCCCGACAACGACCCGGTCAAGGCCGAGGCGGGCCGCCAGGTCGTGCTCGCCCTGGAGCGGGCCGGTGTCCGGGCCCGGGCGCGCTCCGTCTCCTCCGACGAGCTGTCGGCGGCGGTCGGCGAGGGTGGGGGGACGCCGACGTTCCAGGCGGCGATCTGGCCCGCACCGGCGCTGGCGTCCTACGACCCCGACTTCCTGCGCCGGGTGTTCGGGTCACCGCCCGAGGACGGGTCGCTCAACTACTCGGGCTACCGGAGCGCACGGTTCGACGACCTGGCCCGCCGCATCGCCTCGACGCCCGGCAGGGACGAGCGGCGCGCCCTCGTGGGCGAGGCGCTGAGGCTGCTGGCCGACGACCTTCCCGCCCTGCCCCTGCTCTTCGCCACCGGGTCGTTCGCCTACCGCCCGGCGGTCTACGCCGGGTGGGTCTTCGTGAAGGGGGCGGGGATCCTCGACAAGCGCTCCTTCGTCGAGCCCTCGGCCGGTGAGCCGGCCCGCCTCCGGCG
>Ga0247717_1000254_pt1 | contig 17171 bp, 16 predicted proteins | sample 24E_NmetaG_FD_189047 | JGI IMG/M metagenome (GOLD analysis project Ga0247717, IMG submission 189047) | Soil microbial communities from hillslope of Landscape Evolution Observatory, University of Arizona, Oracle, AZ, United States - 2-4-E_N | ecosystem: Engineered > Artificial ecosystem >... | reverse complement strand
GGTGGCCCGAAGCCGGTCGGTGGCCACCACCCACGGGTGCACGGTGTAGGGCGCGGCCGCCGACGGCCGGCGACCGAGCCGAGCGAGCAGGGCCCGGACGCGATCGGGCACCGGGACGCGCGGTGGGGCGCCGGCGAGCGCCCTCGCCTCGCCGGCGGTGATCCACCCGTCGGCGGCCACGTTGAACACGCCGTCGAGCCGGCGGCGCACGACGTGCACGACGGCCGTCGCGAGGTCGTCGAGGTGCACGAACTGCACCGGCACGTCGGGGTCGCCGATCGCCACCGCGGCTCGCACGCCGAGCGCGTCGGAGAGGAAGCCGTGCTGCTCACGATCCATCGGGACGGCGGGACGCAGGATCGTGAGCGCCGCCGCCGGATGCTCGTCGGCCCACTCCCCCGCCAGCCGCTCCAGCTCGGCCTTCTGCACCGCGAACCCGAAGCCGGCGTTCGGGCGGACGGGGGCGTCCTCGGTGAGCGGCACCGGGTTGTTCGCCCACGCGCCGTAGACGGCGGCGCTCGACAGCAGGACGACGTGGTCGATCCCGGCGCCGCCGGCGGCGTCGAGCAGCCGACGCGTCCGCTCGCTGTTGATGAGGGCCAGCTCGGCGTCGTCGGTCAGCGGCCCCACCGCGAACGCGAGGTGCACCAGGGTGTCGACATCCTCCAGCACCCGCTTCAGGTCGGACGCGTCCGGATCGACCACCACGACGCGGGCCACGAGGGGCCCGAGCTCGGCCACCACGCGGCGGCCGATCGTGCCCTCGGCGCCCGTGACGGCGACGACCAGCGAGCCGGCACGGGCGGAGCGGTCGTCGGGGTGGCGTTCGTCAGGCACGTGCCTACCATGCCCAAGTGAGCGGCCCCGGTCCAGAGGACCCCCTCGGCGGCATCCCGTTCCTGGGCGAGCTGGCCAAGCTGCTGCAGGGCCAGACCGCCGGCGGGTGGGAGGCGGCGCGGCAGCTCGCGGTCCAGATCGCGGGGGCGGGGACGGCCGAGCCGAACCCCGACCCGCTCGACCGGATGGCCTTCGAGGAGCTGGGCCGGGTGGCCGAGCTCCACGTCGGCAACGCCACCGGGTTGACCATCGCCCACTCGGGCCGGCCCCTCACCGTCGTGCCCGTCACCCGGGCCGAGTGGGCCCGGCGCACCGTGGATGCCTGGCGGCCGCTCCTCGAGAAGCTCTCCGCCTCGCTCACCGGACCGGCCCTCGCCGGCGGTCTCGTCGACGACCTCGACGACGACCCGCAGGCCGCCATGCTCCGGCCGCTCCTGCAGATGCTCGGGCCGGTGATGCTCGGCCTGCAGGCCGGCTCGATGGTCGGGCACCTGGCGTCGGTGAGCCTCGGCCAGTACGACCTGCCCATCCCCCGGCCGCCGTCGGACGAGCTCGTGGTCGTGGCTCGCAACCTGCACGAGCTGGGCGAGGAGTGGAGCCTGCCGCGCGACGACCTCCGGCTCTGGATCTGCCTCTCGGAGGTCGCCACCCACGCGGTCATCGGGGTTCCGCACGTGCGCGAGCGGTTGTGGGCCCTGCTCGATCGCCACGTCTCGTCCTTCGCGCTCGACACCTCGGCCATCGAGGAGGCACTCGGGTCGATCGACCCGACCGACCCCGAGGCCCTGCAGGCGGCGCTCGGCGATCCGGCGGCGCTGCTCGGATCGATCCAGTCCGAGGCCCAGAAGACCCTCCTGCCCGAGCTCTCGGCGCTGGTGGCCGTCGTCGTCGGCTACGTCGATCACGTCATGGACACGATCGGTGGCTCGCTCATCGGCTCCTACGGGATGCTCACCGAGGCGCTCCACCGGCGCCGGGTCGAGGCGGCGGCCGCCGACCGGTTCGTCGAGCACCTGCTGGGTCTCGCCCTCGGCCGCGAGCAGTACGAACGGGGCGAGGCGTTCGTGCGGGGCGTGCTCGAGCGCGACGGCGACATCGGGGCGCTCTTCACGTCGGCGACCGCCCTGCCCACCCCCAACGAGGTCGACGCCCCCGGGCTCTGGCTGGCCCGCCTCGAGCTCCCCGACGACCGCTGACCCTCACCGGGACCGTGGTGCCGGGGTCCGCCGCAGCCGCTCGACGAGGGGGCGGGCGGTGAGGCGGCGGCCCGTGGCATAGGCGACCGCCGCCGCGCCCGACGCGCCGGCGATCCCGAGGAAGCCGACCCCGAGCGGCGTGGGGATCACCACCGGCACGAACGCGCCGGCCACCCACGCGAGCTGGAAGCGGGTCTCGAAGCCGGCGAAGGACCGGCCGCGATCGGCGTCGGGCGCGTCGCGCTGGACGATCGAGTCGAACGCCAGGCGGCCGGCGCTGGCCGCCAACCCCACGATGGCGGCGAGCACGGAGGCGCCGGCCCGCCCGCCCACCTGCAACGCGAGGAGCGCGCCGGCGGCGACCAGCACCGCGCAGCCGAGGAGCATGCGCTCCTCCCGCACGTGACGGCGAACGGCGGGCGCCGCACCGGCGCCGGCGAGCGCGCCCAGCGCGCTCGCCGCCAGGGTGATGCCGAACCACCACGTGGGCGCGTCGTCGTCCCGCAGCCAGAAGGCGAGGAAGAAGGCGAGGAAGCCCACGAGGGCGCGCAGCATGCCCATCGAGCTGGCGGCCAGGAAGATCCCCGCCGCCCGCAGCTCGGCCCGCTCCTGGTTGGTGGCGGGCGCCACCGGGGCGATCGACGCCTTCGGGACGCGGAGGGCGGCGACGGTGGCGACGCCGAAGACGATCGCCGCAAGCGCCAGCACCCAGCCGCTGCCCAGCTGCAGGAGGGCGACGCCCGGCACCGCCGCCACGAACCCGACGAGGCCGGTGATGATCGACAGCTTCGAATTGGCCTCGACGAGCTCGGTCTCGTCCCGGACGAGGCGCGGCACGAGCGACGCCCGGGCGACGACGTAGCCCTTCCCGAGGACGAGGAGGGCGAACGCCAAGGGGAACAGCAGCAGCGAGTCGAGGTTGTCGATCATCACCACGCAGATGAGGGCGCGGGACGCCGCCGACCCGATCACCATCGCCCGGCGGCCGCCCTGTCGGCCGTCGAGGAACGGACCGATCAGCGGAGCGACCACGGCGAACGGCGCCATAGTGAGCAGCAGGTAGAGCGCGACCCTTCCCCGCGCCGCGTCCGGGGAGATGGAGAAGAAGAGGGACCCGGCCAGGGCCAGCGCCACCAGGGTGTCGCCGGCGCCGAGCAGGGCGTGGGTCCGGGCGAACCGGGCAAACGGGAGGGCCACACCGCCGCCGTCACCGGGCCGGAACGGCCGCCACCCCGATCCCGCGCTCGGCGCCGGGCGCCGAGCCGACGAGCGAGCCATCGGGGTCACCGTACCGACCTTCTCAAGTGCGCATGCCTGGATGCCGATGCGAGCCTCATGTCCGACCTCTCGCGCTTGCTCGACGACCTGTACGCGATGGGCGACACCGAGGCGGAGACCGCCCCGGTGGCCGCCGCGGCCCCGCCGGCGGCGCCCACCGAGGCCCCGGCCTGGTCATCGGACGAGGCGCTCGACGAGGTGTTCGAGACCTGGGTGCCGGGGCCGGACGAGGACGCTCCCGCCGCCCACCGGAGCTTCGTCGAGGCGGTCACGGACGAGCCGTTCGTCGAGGCGCCCGCCCCGGTGAACTGGAACCTCGGACTCGAGGACGAGCCCAGCCCGGTCACCGAGGCGCCGAACGAGACGGCGGTCAGCGACGCGCCGCTCGCCGACGCACCGGGCGCCATGGCCGTCGCCGCCGTGCGGCCTCGGTGGAGCCCGTCCGACGACGACATCCTCCCCGGCCGCCGGAGCCGGAGCTCCACCACACCCCGCTCCCGCACGCGGCGCCGCTGATCGCCGCTCAGGCCCTGGCCAGCTCGTACTTGTAGCCGAGGCCCCGGATCGTCACGATGCGGCGGGGGTGCGAGGGGTCGTCCTCGACCTTGGAGCGCAACCGCTTCACGTGCACGTCGAGGGTCTTGGTGTCGCCCACGTAGTCGGCGCCCCAGACGCGGCTGATGAGGGTCTCGCGCGTGAGCACCCGGCCGGCGTTGGCCAGGAGCAGCTCGAGGAGCTCGAACTCCTTGAGCGGCAGGGCCACCTGCTCACCGCGGATCACGACCTCGTGGCGGTCGGCGTCGAGCTGCACGTCGCCGACGACGTAGACGATCTCGTCGTCGTCGAACGCGCTCGGCGCCGTGGACCTGTCACCCGTGGACACCCGGCGGAGGGCCGCCCGCATGCGAGCGACGAGCTCGCGCATGCGGTACGGCTTCGTGACGTAGTCGTCGGCGCCCACCTCCAGGCCGACGACGGTGTCGATCTCGGAGGACTTCGCGGTGACCATGATGATCGGCACCGAGCTGCGCGCCCGGATCTGCCGGCAGACGTCGACGCCGGACACCTTCGGCAGCATCAGGTCGAGCAGGATCAGATCGGGGTGCACGGCGTCGAACCGCTCCAGCGCCTCGGCGCCGTCACGCGCCACCTCCACGCCGAACCCCTCGCGCTCGAGGCCCACGACGAGGGCGTCGACGAAGGACTCCTCGTCCTCGACCACCAGGATCGTCGGCCGCCCGCTCATTGTCGTCCGCTCCTGGCGCTGACGCGTCGGCCCGCTCGGGACCCGCTCGCGTGCTCGCTCATGACGCCGCCCCCGCCTCCACGACCGCGACCGGCAGCCGCAGCGTGAAGGTCGACCCGTCACCCTCGGTCGACCGGACGAGCACCTCGCCCCGGTGGTTGCTGGCGACGTGACGGACGATGGCGAGGCCGAGCCCGGTGCCGCCGGTCTCCCGGCTGCGGGCGCGGTCGACACGGTAGAAGCGCTCGAACACGCGGTCGAGGTCGGAGGACGGGATCCCGATGCCGTGGTCCTCCACCTCGACCTCCAGCCAGGCGCCGCTCACGCGGGAGCGGACGCTGACGGCCGAGCCGTCGTCGCTGTACTTGCAGGCGTTCTCGAGCAGGTTGGTGATGGCCGAGACGAGCTGCCGGGGATCGCCGATCACGACGTGACCGCTGCCGATCTCCGAGGTGTCGATGGTGATGTGGTGGGCGTCGGCGAGCGACCGCACGCGCTGCTCGGCCTCGGCGACGACATCGGCCACGCGCACGGTTTCGCGCGCCGCGTCGTCGGACTCGATGCGGGTGAGCGCGAGCAGGTCGTCGATGATGCGCCCGACGCGGTGGGCCTCGACCGTCATCCGCTCCGCGAGCCGGCGCACGACGTCGCTGTCGTCGGCATCGACGATCGCCTCCGCGAGCACCCCCAGCGCGCCAACCGGCGTCTTCAGCTCGTGGCTGATGTTGGACACGAAGTCGCGCCGCATCGCGTCGACCCGTCGCCGCTCCGAGACGTCGTCGACCACCGCCACCGCGCCGCCGTCGGGGAGCGGCACCGCGATCACGGCCAGCATCCGCCGAGGCGGCCCGAACAGGTCGAGGTTGCGCCGGACCGGTGTGCCCGAGAGGGCGTTGCGGAGCTCGTCGAGGATCGCCTGCTCCACGAGCGCCTCGGCATGGCGGGCCCCGGCGAACGCGTCGGCGGTCCGGTTCCGCAGCACCTCGTACCCCTCCCGGTCGCACAGCACGACGCCCTGCGGCACCTCGTCGAAGGCGGCGCGGAGTGCGGCCACACGGTCGCGCTCGGCCTGCGTCACCGCTTCGGCGGCGTCGGCGCGCAGCTCGGCACGCGCGAGGTCGTCGCTCAGGAACGTCGCTCGCCGCCAGAGCAGCGCCGTCGCCACGAGAGCGGCCGCAGCCACGGCGGCGAGGACGATCGTCATCGCACCGAGAAGAGATGAGCCTCGAGGTGATCGGCAACCGGCACCGGCTCGGTGGCGCGGATGCCGACGATCGAGGTGATCGAGGCGTAGCCGTCGCGCACCAGCGCCGTGTCGCTGTCCTCGGGGAGCTTCTCGTTGTGCTCCCGCAGCTCCATCTGGAGCGTGCGACCCGACCCGTCGGGCGACGCCGGGCCGTCGACGAGAAACGCCCGGACCGTCCCGAACGGTGCCAGCGATCCCCAGCGAACGCCCTTCAGCTCGTCGAGGGCCACGTTGGGGACGTTCAGGTTGAGCAGCGTGCGCGACGGCCGATCGGCCAGCCAGGTGACGGCGCCGATCGCCAGCTCGCCGGCGGTGTCCCAGTGGATGTGCTCGTCGACGCCGATGCTCACCGCCAGGCCCGACACGCCGAAGTTGCCGCCGGTGAGCACCGCGCCCACGGTTCCGGAGTGGAGGGTGGCCCGCCCGGTGTTCGCGCCGGGGTTGATGCCCGACACGACGAGGTCCGGCGGTTCGCCGAAGCCGCCGAGCCGGGCCGCCATGACGCAGAGCGCGGGCGGACCGACGACCTCGAAGCCGGGAACGCCGTCGAGTCCGGGGAGGTCGACCTCCGCCACGTCGATCGTCCCGTCCACGCTGAAGGCGCCGAGCGCCGCGCCGTAGCCGGTCATGTCGTCCCTGGGTGCGGCCACGACGACCTCGTGGCCGGTGCGCGCCATCGCCCGCGCCAGAGCGTGGATGCCGGGCGCGTGGATGCCGTCGTCGTTCGTGACGAGGAGCCTCACTCGGGACCGTCCACGGCGTCGTGCTCGGCGGCGGCCCGCTTGGCGGCGAGGCGAGCGGCGCCGGTGTGCTCGGGCAGCCAGCCCGAGCACATGTAGCGCACCCGCTCACCGATGTTCACGGCGTGGTCACCGATGCGCTCGTAGTACCGACCCACGAGGGCGAGCTGCACAGACACCTGCAAGGGCATGTCGCCCCCCTCGTGCACCTCGAAGATGGTGCGGATGTAGTCGGCATGCAGCTCGTCGATGTCGTCGTCCATGTCGTCGAGCGCCGCCGCGAGAGCCTCGTTCTGATCGGCATAGGCGTCGATCGCCAGACGAAACAGTCGATGCACGTGCTCGCTCATCTTCTCGATGAGCCCTCGGAGGCGCGGGTCGAGCGGCGTCCCGTACAGCCGGCGTGCCGCCTTCATCGTGTTCGTGACGAGATCGGCCGAGCGCTCGATCTCCGACGTCATGCGGATCCCGGCGATGATCTGGCGGAGATCGCTGGCCAACGGGTTCTGCAGGGCCAGCAGGCGAACGCAGCGCTCCTCGATGTCGAGGGCCAGCTCGTCGATCTCGTCGTCGGCGGCGATGATCTCCTCGGCGGCCTGGAGATCGCTGGCCAGGAGCGCGGCCGTCCCCTTGGCCAAGGCCTCGGTCACCATGCCAGCGAGCCGGATCAGATCGTCGCGAACCTGGTCGAGCTCCTGATGGAAGGTCTTGCGGATCTCTGTCGGCATGGGCTACCTGACCTCCGGGTCGCTCGTGACAGTGTGCCCGTTGCCCCGAATCGGTGCGCTCATCCGAACCGACCAGTGACGTAGTTCTCCGTCCGCTCGTCCTCGGGGTTCGAGAACATCTTCTCGGTCTCGTCGTACTCGACGAGGATCCCGGTGCGGGTGTCGCTCACCTCACTGACCTCGGTCGTGAAGAACGCGCACCGGTCGCTGACCCGCGCCGCCTGCTGCATGTTGTGGGTCACGATGACGATCGTGTACTGCGACTTGATCTCATCCATGAGGTCCTCGATGCGGCCGGTCGCGATGGGGTCGAGGGCCGAGCACGGCTCGTCCATCAGGATGACCTCGGGATCGACGGCGAGCGCCCGAGCAATGCAAAGTCGCTGCTGCTGACCGCCGGACATGCCCGTGGCGGAGGACCGCAGACGGTCCTTGACCTCGTCCCACAGCGCGGCACGCCGCAGAGAGCGCTCCACGATCTCGTCCATGTCTCCCTTGATCCCCGCCACTCGCGGACCGAACGCGACGTTGTCGTAGATCGACTTCGGGAACGGGTTCGGCTTCTGGAACACCATGCCGATCCGGCGCCGGACCTCCGTGGGGTTGATGCCCTCGCCGTAGAGGTCGACGCCGTGGTAGTTGATCCGACCCTCGACGCGGGCGGTCTCGATGAGGTCGTTCATCCGGTTGAGACAGCGGAGCACCGTCGTCTTGCCGCATCCGGACGGTCCGATGAACGCCGTGATCTCGTTCCGCCGGATCTGGAGGTTCACGTCGCGCACGGCGCGAAAGGGGCCGTAGTACACGGAGACATCGGAGACATCGAACACGACAGCTCCCCCCTCGGAGCGCTCAGCCGTCTCCGGCATCGCGACGGGTGTGACCCTCTGGTCCGTGTTCATCTCGTGATCACCTTCGCCTCTTCTCGTACCGGTTGCGCAACAGGATGGCCACCGCGTTGAACAGCAGCACGACGACCAGGAGCACGACGATCGCGGCCGCCGTCAACGACCGGAACTCCGTCTGTGGACGCCCCGCCCAGGTGGTGATGATGATCGGCAGCGCCGTGAAGCGCTCCGTCAGCTGGCCGAAGTCGAGCAGCGAGCCTCGACCGCCGCCGAGGAAGTCGGTCGTGGCGCCGACCAGGATGAGCGGCGCCGCTTCGCCGAGCGCTCGAGCAAGGCTCAGCACCGTCCCGGTCAGGATCCCGGGCGCCGCGTACGGCAAGACGTGATGCCGGATCACCTCCCACCGAGTGGCGCCGACGCCGAAGCCCGCCTCCCTGAGCCCGGAGGGAACGGATCGGATCGCCTCCGCGGAGGTGATGATCACGATGGGGAGCACGAGGATGGCGAGCGTGATGCCCGCCGCCATCACGGTGCGGCCGCCGGTGAACGAGCCGAGGACCTTGACGAAGATCGTGAGCCCGAGGATCCCGTAGACGACGGAAGGAACCCCGGCGAGGTTCCGGATGTTCACGTCGACGACGCGAGCGAAGCGCGTGTTCGGCGCGTACTCCTCGAGGTAGATCGCGGCGCCGATCCCCAGCGGGAACGCGAGCACGATCGTGAACATCGCGATCCAGAACGATCCGCGGATGCCCTGGAACACGCCGGCCCGCTCCGAGCGTGAGCTGAGCGTGCCGGTCAGGAACGACCCGAGGCGCTCGCTCAGCACCGACCAGCCCCCCGTCCACACATCGAGGATCAGGATGCCGAGGATGCCGACGGTGACGAGCAGGGCGACGAGCAGCAGGGCCCGGAACGCCAAGCCCGCGATGTCGGCGCGACCGCCGCGCAGCTGACGGGCGACCGCTTCTCGCGTGGTGGCAGGGTTGACGAGGGCCATGGCCGTCCTAGTACCGCTGGCGGACCCGGCGAACGAACCGGTCAGCGACGACGTTGAGGGACAGGGTGATGAGGAAGAGGAGCAGGCCGACGAAGAACAGGCTCTGGAACGTGAGCGCGGCGCCGCGGACGGCGTCGGTGCCGGCAGCCTGAGCAGCCATGGCCGCGGTCATCGTCTGACCGGACTCGAACGGGTCCATCGTGAAGAGTGAGCCGCCGGTGGCTCCGGCCGCGATGAACACGACCATCGTCTCGCCGATGGCGCGAGAGATGGCGACGATGAAGGCTGCGACCAGGCCGGAGACCGCGGCAGGGATCACGACCCGTACGGTCGTGGTGATCTTCCGCGCCCCGAGCCCGTATGACGCCTCTCGCAGCACCGCTGGCACGGCCCGCATGGCGTCCTCAGCGATCGAGGCGATGAGCGGAATGGTGAGGATGCCGACCCCGATCCCCGCGGCCATGAGCGTGAACTGAGGTGAGTCCGGCCGCAGCCGCTGCACGATCTCGGGAGAGATCCAGGTGAGCGCGAAGAAGCCGAGCACGACGCTCGGAATGCCGGCGAGCACCTCGAGCAGCGGCTTGAGGGTGCGCCGGAGGCGGGGGGGTGCGTACTCGGCGAGGAAGATGGCGGCGCCGAGCCCGAGCGGAGCAGCCACGACCATCGCGATCCCGGCGACGATCACGCTGCCGGCGAGCAGTGTCCGGACGTCGTAGATGCCCCGCCTCGGGAACCACCCGTCGTCGACCAGCCGAGCCCACTCCACCTGGCTCACGAAGGTCCACGCCTCGCGGCTCAGCGACAGCACGATGAGGAAGCTGATGAGGATGGAGAGCCCCGCGCACGCGCGCAGCAGGTTGCGGATCACCTGCTCACGCCGGTGCCGGCCACCGGTGCTGCACAGCTCGGCACGGAGGCGATCGGTGGCCGTCGCCTCGCGGGAAGCCTGGTGGATCATCGTGCCTCCCAGACGGCTCGTGAGCGGGCGAGCTGATCGGCGGGCAGACGGACGTAGCCGACCTCCTCGACCACAGCCATGCCATCGCCGAGGTAGAAGTCGATGTAGTCGGCAACCACCGGGTTCGTCGACGCCGCGGCCTTGTTCACGTAGACGAAGAGCGGGCGGCTGATCGGGTAGCTCCCGTCGGCGATGGTCGCCGGCGTCGGTGCGACGCATCCGTCGCCAGCATCGATCTCGATGAGCTTGACCGCGTCCCCCGCCTCGTGCGCAAAGGCGAAGCCGACCCACCCGAAGGCGCCCCGAGCGCCCTCGATGCCCTGGAGGATCACGTTGTCGTCGGAGGATGCCTGGTAGTCGGGCCTCGTCTGGGCGACCTGATCGTCCGAGATGGCACCGGCCTCGACCCGCGCCTCGGCCACGCCGTGGAACGCGAGCTCGATGAACGAGTCATAGGTACCCGACTCCTCGCCGGGAGCGATCATCACCAGCTCGAGATCCGGCAGCGTGGTGGTCGACCCCAGCTCGCGCGCGAGCGGCTCCGCTCGGCTCCAGCGGGTCACACCCTTCGACTCCGGACCGGCGAGGGCGTAGAGGTCGGCGAAGGAGAGACAGTCGACGGCGGTGTTGGCCGGGCTCGTCAACACCGCGATGCCGTCGTACGCGACGGCCAGCTCGACGAAGTCGACACCGGCGGCCCGACAGTCGGCGGCCTCCTCGTCCTTGATCGGCCGAGACGCGCCCGTGACGTCGACCTCGCCGTCGCAGAAGAGCTGGAAGCCGTCACCCGTTCCCGGCCCGTCGACGGTCACCGACGTCTCGGGACGGGTCGTCTGGAAGTCCTCGGCGACGAGCGCCGAGATGGGCGCCACGGTCGAGGACCCCGACACGATGACCGAGGAGACATCGTCATTCGCGCACGCCGCGCCGGCGAGGGCTGCCAGCAGCGCAACGCGCCATACCTGCCGCACGACGCCACGGTAGGGAGGCCTGGTTGCCGGGACCTCGACGGGAGGTGAACGGGGGGTGAACCGGTGGCCATCAACCGCTCACCGAGCAGCCCACGCCGCCCTGGTCTCGACCAGCTGGTCGTCGGGCAACCGCACATAGCCGGCCTCCTCGACGGCACCGATGCCCTCGCCCAGGTAGTGGTCGACGAACGCGGTCACGGTCGCGTTCCGGGCGGCGGCCTCCGTGCTCACGTAGATGTAGAGGGCGCGGCTCACCGGGTAGGTCCCGTCTGCGATCGACTCCGGCGTCGGCATCACGCAGCCGTCGCCACCGTCGATCTCGAGGACCTTGATGGCGTCTCCCGCCTCGTGGGCGAACGCGAAGCCCACCCAGCCGAAGGATCCGCCGGCCCCGCCGATGCCTTGGATGATGACGTTGTCGTCGCCCGACGCCTGGTAGTCGGGGCGCGTCTGGGACGCCTCGTCCTCGGTGATGACGCCGGCCCCGACCCGCTCCTTGGCGACGGGGGCGAGGACGATCTCGATGAAGGAGTCGTAGGTGCCCGACTCCTCGCCCGGCGCGATCATCGACAGGTCGAGGTCGGGGAGCTCGGTGTCGCTGCCCAGCTCAGCTGCGAGCGCTCGGGCGTCGCTCCAGCGGCGGAACCCCTGCGACTCTGGTCCCGCCAAGGCGTACAGATCGGCGAGGGTGAGGCACTCGACGGCGGTGTTCCTGGGGTTGGTCATCACGGCCATGCCATCGAAGGCGATCTTCAGCTCGATGTAGCCGATCCCCGCCTCCTCGCACGCGGCCGCCTCCTCGGCCTTGATCGGGCGGGAGGCGTCCGAGATGTCCGTCTCCCCAGCGCAGAAGAGCTCGAAGCCATCGCCGGTACCCGGACCGTCGACGGTGACCGAGGCCCCGGGGTTGGCATCCTCGAAGTCCTCGGCGACGAGGGCTGAGATCGGCGCCACCGTCGACGACCCGGAGATGACAACCGAGCCGCCGGCTCCGCCCGGGCTCGATGAGGTGGTGGCGTCGTCGTCCCCGCACGCGGCAATGACGGCGGCGAGTGCAACGAGTGCGACGATGAGAGCGAGTGGACGCCGGCGACGCCGGTCGAAGCTGGGCAAGGGTTGTCCCTCCTGGGCTCGTCGAGTGCCCCGAGCGGGCACGCTCGGCGACCGTACGGAGAGCGGGTTGCCCGCAACCCGCCGGCCGGTGAACCACAGGGGAACCGCAGACGAACCCTCAGCTGAGGCCGGCGCGCCCGATGGCGTCGAGCACGTCCCGGTCACGGTCGTAGGTCAGCAGCAGGCGCGCCGCGTCGACGGTGACCCAGCGCGCCTCATCGACCTCGTCGTTCGGCGCAAAGCTGCCCTCCTCGACCGACATGAGCCAGTACCGCACCACCTTGGGCCGGCCCTTGCGATCGATGTACGCGGTGGAGGTGAGCGCCGGCCCGAGCCGGCACTGCAGGCCGGTCTCCTCCGTGACCTCCCGACGGGCGCAGTCGGCGTCGTCCTCCCCGGGGTCGCTCTTGCCCTTCGGAAAGGTCCAGTCGTCGTAGCGGGGACGGTGCACGATCAGCACCTCGATCGCACCAGGCCCGTGGGACCGCCAGACGACGCCGCCCGCGGCGCGAACCACTGGCGGCAGGGTCGGCTCCTCGAGCGTCATCCGAGCGCGCGGATGTCGCTGTGCTTGGTCCGCTCACGAGCCAGCTGGGCCAGCTCCCGGTGGGTGTTGATGCCCTGGCGGTTCGGCACCTTGCGCCACGAGCCATCGGGCAGGAGCTCCCAAGACAGCTCGTCGTCGGCCAGGTTCACATCGAGGATCTCGCGGAGCCGAGCCTGGAGCGAGCGGTCCTCGACCGGCACGACCGCCTCCACCCGCCGGTCGAGGTTCCGGGGCATGAGGTCGGCCGAGCCCATGAAGTAGGCGGCCTTGCCGGTCTCCCGGCCGTTGGCGAAGCAGAAGATGCGCGAGTGCTCGAGGTAGCGGCCCACGATCGACCGCACGGTGATGTTCTCCGAGAGGCCCTTCACGCCGGGCCGCAAGCAGCAGATGCCCCGCACGATGAGCTCGATCTTCACGCCCGCCTTCGACGCCTCGTAGAGCGCGTCGATCATGTCGTCGTCGGCGATGCTGTTCATCTTCATCGTGATGCGACCCGACGTGCCGTGCCGCTCCTCGTTGGCGATGAGCTGGAGGAGCCGCGGCCGGAGCTGGCCGGGAGCCACCAGCAGTCGCCGGAACCGCTCCTGGCGGCCGTAGCCGGTGAGGTAGTTGAACAGCTGCGTGAGGTCGGCCCCGATGTCGGGGTCGCAGGTGAGCAGCCCGAGGTCCTCGTAGGTCCGCGCCGTCTTCTCGTTGTAGTTGCCGGTCCCGATGTGGCAGTAGCGGCGGATGCCGTCGTCCTCCTGGCGCACAACGAGCACCGTCTTGGTGTGCGTCTTCAGGCCGACCAGCCCGTAGACGACGTGGACCCCGGCTTCCTCCAGCGCCTTGGCCCACGCCACGTTCGCCTGCTCGTCGAAGCGGGCCTTGAGCTCGATGAGCACCGCCACCTGCTTGCCCGCCTCCGCGGCCCGGATCAGCGCCGCCGCGATCGGGCTGCTCGCCGACGTGCGGTAGAGCGTCTGCTTGATGGCGAGGACCTTCGGGTCGGCCGCCGCCGCCCGTACGAACGCCTCCACCGACGAGGTGAACGACTCGTACGGGTGGTGCACGAGGATGTCGCCGGCGCGGATGCGGGCGAACAGATCGACCGGCTCCCCGTCGGCCGCCGCCAGACGGGCGGGCGTGGTCGACTGCCGGGGCTCCTCCTTGAGGTCGGGCCGTTGGAGCTCGGTCAGCCCCCAGAGCCCACCGAGGTCGAGAGGGGCGTCGGTCACGTAGACGTCGTCGGCGGTGATGTCGAGCTCGCGGACGAGGAGGTCGAGGATCTCCTCGTCCATCGTCGAGGGCACCTCGAGCCGGACGGCGCGGCCGAAGCGGCGCCGCCGGAGCTCGACCTCGACGGCCATCAGCAGGTCGTCGGCCTCGTCCTCCTCGAGCGTGAGGTCGGCGTTGCGCGTCACCCGGAACGGGTGGTGGCCCTCGACGACCATGCCCGGGAACAGGCGCGCGAGGTGCTCGGCGATGACCTGCTCGAGCGACACGTAGCGCTCGCCGTCGGGCATCACCACGAACCGGGGCAGCAGGTTCGGCACCTTGACCCGGGCGAAGCGACGATCGAGCGAGTCCGGGTCGCGCACCATGAGCGCGAGGTTCAGCGAGAGGTTCGAGATGTACGGGAACGGGTGACCGGGGTCGACGGCCAGCGGCGTGAGCACCGGGTAGATCCGCTGCTCGAAGAAGTCGACGAGGTACTCGCGGTCGTCGTCGTCGAGCTCGTCCCAGTTGGAGAAGCGGATGCCGACGTCGGCCAGTGCCGGCGTGACCTCGTCGAGGAAGATCCGCGCCTCGTGGTCCATCAGCTCCTTGACCCGGAACCGGATCACCTCGAGCTGCTCGGCGGGGGTGAGCCCGTCGTCGCTGGCGGCGCCGAGGCCGGCGGCGACCTGGTCCTTCAACCCCGCCACCCGCACTTGGAAGAACTCGTCGAGGTTCTGGCTGAAGATGGCCAGGAACTTGGCCCGCTCGAGCAGGGGCGTACCCGGCTGGTCGGCCAGGGCGAGCACCCGGGCGTTGAAGTCGAGCCAGGACAGCTCGCGGTTGAGGTAGCGCTGCTCGTCGGCGCCGACCTGAGGGTGGAACGAGAGGTGGTGGGCACCCTCGATGAAGTCTTCGAGGTGCGCAGCCATCCGCTCAGGCTACGCCCAGAGCAGCGTGGCGCCGATGGCTCCGGCGTGGTCGCCGAGGGTGGCGGCGACCACCCGCACCGGCAGGTCGGGCACGAAGAGGCGGCGCCGCACGGCGTCGTCCACCGCAGCCCGGAAGGGCTCGCCGAGCTTGTCGGCCAGGCCCCCGCCGAGCACGATGAGGTCGAGGTCGACGAGTGCGACCGCCGAGGCGAGCGCGGCGCCGAGCGCCTCCGCCGCCTCGTCCAGGAGCTCGATGGCCAGCTCGTCGCCCGCCGCCACCGCCTTGGCGAAGACCGACGACTTCATGCGCTCGTCACCGGCCAGCTCGACGAGCTTGGTCGGTGCACCGTCGGCATGCCGACGGCGGGCCTCGTCCTCGAGGGCACGGCGGCCGGCGTAGGACTCGAGGTGGCCGAGACCGCCGCACCCGCAGCGGCGACCACCGTCGCGCACGACCACGTGCCCGATCTCGCCGGTGAGCCCCCGCGCCCCGCGGCGCAGCTCCCCGCCCAGCACGAGGCCGCCGCCGACGCCGGTGCCGACGAACACGCACAGCGCGTCCTCGGCGCCCGCCGCCGCCCCCCGCCGGTGCTCGGCCATGGTGGCGACGTTCACGTCGTTGTCGAGCGCGACCCGCTCGGCGTCGATCCCCACGTGCTGGGCGACCAGCCGGGCGAGGGGCACCGACGACTCGATGGCGAGGTTGGGCGCCTTGACGATGGTGCCCGCCGCCCGATCGATCACCCCGGGCGCGCCGATCCCGATGCGATCGACCTCGCCGATCCCCATGGCGCCGACGGCGTCGGCGATGGCCGACGCGATCGCGGCACCGCCGCGGGTCGGCGTCGGGAGCTTGGCGTCGGCGACGACGTCACCGGCGGCGATGGCCACCGCCTGGATCTTGGTGCCGCCGAGGTCGACCCCGACGACGACCCCGGCGCCGCTCAACCGCGATAGGCGGGATCCGGCGGCGCCTGCTCGTCGGGCATGCCGAGGTCCCAGGAGAGGATCAACCGCTCGCGCTCGGCGTCGCGCGCCACCCGCTCGCGGTTGCGCCGGAACTGCGGGTCGTGGGGGGGCAGCAGCATGAGCCGAGCCATCACCCGATCGCGGAACCCGTCGATGAGCCGGCCGTCGCCGAACACGCCGTGGATCTCCCAGTGGGGTGCGGTGGGGCCGAGGTACACGATGCGCACCTCCCCCTGGGGCGGAAGCTGCTCCTCCTCCACGGTCTGCTGGGACATGCGGCCCAGGGTACCGGCGTTGCGCGCGGGGGCTAGCGGGCGACGCCCCGGGATCCGAGGGTGGCGGTGATGGTGCGCTCCCGACCCCCTCGCTCGACGACGACCTGGACCTCGTCGCCGGGCGCCAGCGCCACGATGATCTCGCCGACGTCGGCCGGGCTCTCGACCGCCTCCCCGTTGATCGACAGGATCACGTCGCCGGCCTCGATGCCGGCGTCGTCGGCCGCCGAGCCGGGGACGATGTCGCTCACGAACGCGCCGGTCTCGGTGCGGATCCCGAGGCGCTCGATCACCGACGGCTGCACCTGATCGAGGGGCTGGGTGCGGACGCCGAGGAAGGCGTCGATCACGAGATCGCCGCCGCCCTCCTTGAGCTCGTCGATCAGCGGCAGCAGCTGGTCGATCGACAGCGCGAACCCGAGGTTCTCGGCCGCCCCGATGTTGGCCGACGCCGCGACCGCGGTGTTGACCCCGACCACCTCCCCGCCGGCGTTCACCAGGGGCCCGCCCGAGTTGCCCTGGTAGATGGCGGCGTCGGTCTGGATGAGGTCGGTGAGGGTCGAGCCCGCCGACGGTGTGAGCTCGCGCCCCAGGGCCGACACGATCCCCGCGGTGACGCTGGGCGTGCCCCCGAGGCCCAGCGCGTTGCCGATGGCCACCACCGGATCGCCGACCCGCAGATCGGCGGACCGCCCGAACTGGACGGTGGCGAGCCCGTCGACGCCCCGCGCCTGGACGAGTGCCACGTCGTTGGAGGGGATCCCGCCGACGACGTCGGCCTCGACCTCGCGGCCATCGGACAGCGTGAGCGTGATCCTGGTGGCGCCGTCGATCACGTGGTTGTTGGTGAGGACGAGGCCGTCCTCGGTGATGACCATCCCCGAGCCCGCGCCCCGGGCCAGACCACCGAAGCGGCCCAGGCCCTCGACGTTGATGGCGACGACCGCGCCCTGCACCGCGTCGAGGACGGCATGCACGTCGATGGCCTGCCCGTTGGTGACGCCGACGGGCGGCGCCGGGCGGTCGTCGTCGGTGAGGCCCACGACGCCCACGGCGACCGCGGCGGCGACCACCGCCCCCGCCACCGCGG
>Ga0247717_1000253_pt1 | contig 17172 bp, 17 predicted proteins | sample 24E_NmetaG_FD_189047 | JGI IMG/M metagenome (GOLD analysis project Ga0247717, IMG submission 189047) | Soil microbial communities from hillslope of Landscape Evolution Observatory, University of Arizona, Oracle, AZ, United States - 2-4-E_N | ecosystem: Engineered > Artificial ecosystem >... | reverse complement strand
CGCTCGCACGAAACGCTCGTGCAAGCGTGCCAAGTCCGCGGCATCGTCGTTGCGGCCGTGTGCAAGTCCACCTCCGCGCTTCTCGACGGCGCGCCCCTGCTGCCGGCCGCCCTTGCCCAAGGGACCCGCCGGCGGCCGGGCGAAGCTTGGTACGCCGACGTTTCCCACGTCCTCAAGGAACCGGGCGTCCGCAGCTTCGTGGCCCGCTTGCACGCGGCCGCGCGCCAGGCCTTCCGGATCGACCTTCCGGCCGCCGGCGTTGCGCCCGACGAGGCGCTGTCGCGAATCGCCGCGACCGCACGAGACCCGGGTTATCCCGGCTATCCGTGGCCCCTTGCGCAGGCGCACAACCGCGCGGCGATACCGGACTCGGAAGCCGACGATCTTGCGCACGCCATCCGCTCGCGCGCCCTTCAGGACGGGATCGACGCGGGCACGTGGGACGCGTGCTTTGCGGACCCCCACGCGATGCTCGACGCCGGCCGGTGAGACGCGTTTGCGATCGCAAGGCAGTCGGACAGGACCGCCGCGGCCGTGGGGCAAGACCCCGCGCCAGGGCCCCGGAGTACGATCTCGCCGGCGCGGGCGAGCTTGAGCCGCACGACGTTTTCGACGCCGCCCACGACGAGGGGATGATCGCGTGCAAGCGCCACGGGACGGACGGAGGCGCGACCCGGCAGGATGGTCGCCACGCTGCGGATCGCTAGCCCCGTGCGCGCGGCGTCCTGGACCTCGCTTGGCGCAAGGTCGAAGATTCCGCGACGGTCGACGGCGCCTACGGCAAGCGGACCGAAGGCTGCCTGGTGCAGGATGGCGGCCTTGGCGGCAGCGTCGAGCCCCGAGAGGTCGAGGGACGGATCGGCCTCGAGGTACGCGCGGCGTCGGCATTCGAGCAACGCCTCCTCCAGCGCGCACCCGCCCTCCACGAGCGAAAGCACGGCGTTCGTGCTCCCGTTGAGAACGCCCTCGATCCGAAGCACCCGATCGCCCCCGAAGGCGGACGCAAGCAGCTCCAGCACGGGCGTGCCCGCGCAGACGGTCGCCGAGCGCCGAAACAGGACGCCCTTGCCCTGCGCAAGGCCCGCAAGCTCGGGACCGCGCGTTGCCACGGGTCCCTTGTTCGCTGTGACGACGTGACGTCCGGCGCCAAGCGCCCGACGCAGACGGGAAACCGCGGGATCGAGCCGATCAAATCGCGTAGGGGTGGCGTCCACGAGCAGGTCGCAGGGAACGTCCGCATCGGGTTTGGAATCGGCGGGAAGACGGCCGTCTCGCTCCTTGGCCCGGACGGCCGCGTCCAGGTTGACTCCGTCCGGGCGCGCAAGGGTCCCTCGGGAATCGCTTATCGCCACAACCCGGAACTCGGACCGCTCCGACAGAAGCGGCGCAAGCGCCCGTCCCACGGCCCCGAATCCGACGAGGTGGATGCGAAGGCTCACACGGCCACCTCCCGGCGGCAAGACACCGTCAGCGCCTGTGAAAGGTCGGCCAGCAGGTCCTCGGGGTCCTCCACGCCCACCGAGAGACGCACGAGCCCCTCGGTGATGCCCCGACGCGCGCGCTCGTCGGGGGGGACGGACGCGTGCGTCATCGTCGCAGGGTGCGTGGCGATGCTCTCCACCGAGCCGAGGTTCTCGGCCACCGTGAACAGGCGCAGGGCGCGGAGGAAGGCGACGGCCGCGTCGCGTCCTCCCCGCGGTTCGAAGGAGACCACGGCGCCGGCCCGGCGCTGCTGGCGCTGGACGAGCGCACGCCCCGAGAAATCCGGAAGGCCAGGATAGAGCACGCGCGCCACGTCCTTGCGCTTGGCGAGGAACTCCGCGACCCTCTGCGCGTTTGCGCATTGCCGATCCAGCCGAAGCGGCAACGTCTTGACGCCTTGGAGCGTAAGCCATGCCTCGAACGGGCTTTGGATCGCGCCCGTTGCATTGCGCAGCCAGCGCAGACGCTCGAGGAGCGCCACATCGTCGCGGACCACGACCGCTCCGCCGACGGTCGCGTTGTGACCGTCGAGGTACTTCGTCGTGCTGTGGACGACCGCGTCGGCTCCAAAGTCAAACGGCCGTTGGAGGTACGGCGTACAAAAGGTGTTGTCGACGACGTGAAGCGCGCCGCCGGCGTGGGCGATCCGGGACACCGCCGCGAGGTCCACGACCTTGAGCGTCGGGTTGGCGGGCGACTCCGAAAGCACAAGCCGCGTTCGCTCGCCAAACGAGCGCTCCAAGGCGCCCGGATCCCCGAGGTCCACGAAGGACGCTCGCACGCCGTGCCGTGCGAGCACGTCGCGGGCAAGACGGATCGTTCCGCCGTACACAGTCTCACCGATTGCCACGTGGTCGCCAGCGTCGCAAAGCCGGAGGATCGCGTCGACGGCGGCGATGCCGCTGCCGTAGGCCAGGGCACCCACGCCTCCCTCGAGATCGGCGAGCCGCTCCTCGAGCGCGACCACGGTCGGGTTGGCCGTGCGGCTGTAGGCGTACCCTTTGTGCTCGCCGGGCGCCTCCTGCGCGAATGTCGTGACCTGGTAGATGGGCGCAAGCACGGCGCCGGTCGTGGGATCCGGCCTTCGGCCGGCGTGGACCGATCGGGTTCCAAAGCCCAACTCGTGCACGAAATTACTGATAGTCATTTTGTCAGCCGTCCGTATTACCCGGCCGACGACAACGCACCTTGGTAATTTGTAGCTTTGCAATTATGCCCTTGGAGCATTAGCCGAGGACGCCGATCGCCTGCTCCCAATGGACGACCGCTTCGGAGGCGACGGTCCAAGCCGAAAGGGGCGCGTCGTGGATGGACACGCGCCGGTCGGCAAAACCCAGGTCCGCGCGGAAGGCGCCGGAGGGAAAGCCGCCGATGACGCAGGCCACGGCCTCCCGGGCTGCCGCGTGCGGCGCGAGAACCTCGCGCATCGACATCCGATCGCCGGCGTCGTCGAAGACGATCGCCGAGCGGGCCCCGGTGCGGGCCACGGCGCCCTTGAGCGTCACCCCCCGCTCCAGCAGGAGCAGAGGGTCGCCCGTGGGCGGAGCCTTGCCCTCGCGCAGGACCTGCTCGGCAAGCCCGACAAAGCGGTTGTAGTTCCGCATGATGCGCGTGCGAGGATCGAGGACGAGGAGCTCGTCGTTTCGCGTGTGGATCCACACGCGAAGACCGCCCCGCTGGTTGAGGATGGAGTCCTGCGCCAACAGGAGGACGGTGTGGACGATGTCCGGCCGGCCGCGACGCTCGCCTTCGGGAAGCGCGCGCAACGCGCTGTGGTGAAGGGACGAGTCCAGAAGCGCGCGGGACGCGCGGCTGCCGGAACGGCGCGCGGGCGCGCGAACCGAGGGATGGGCGCGGATCGCTTCGGGAACGAGCTCGAATTCGCTCTCGGCGAGCACAAGGTGCATCGGAGGCGGGACCGGGGGAGCGGTCATGATCGGCGGGCTACCGCTGAACGGCACGTAAAGGTTTGCCGGCTACGGGGCGCCGACGCCGGCGCCTGGCTCCGCGCGTCCCGCGTCGGACGCCTCTGACCGGCGGTTGAGGACCGCCTCCGTGGCGCGATTCCACGCCTGCTCCCGGTCCTCCCGCGTCTCGTGGAGCGCCTCGTGGAAGGCCGCAAGGAACCGGTCCTTGGCGTCGGCCGACAGGCTGTCGAAGAACGCCTCCCGCTCGTTGGCGTCCGCGCGCTCGGACATCCACTCCCGCAGCGCCGGATCGAGGTCCTTCATGGTCCGGTGCAGAACGCCTCCTGCCCTTTTCCTTTGGGGACGGTTGCCGGCGGGCGACGACAGCTTGATGGCCCGGCGGAAGGTTGTGCCGGCGTGGAGCCCGACCCGCCCGGCGTGGAGCTCGAGAACGACCCGGAGGACAACGTCTGCTTCGCCTGCGGCCCCCGCAACCCCGCCGGGCTGCGCATGCGATTCTTCGACGATGGAGCCTGGGTGCGCTCGCGCCTGGTCCTGGACGATCGCTACAGCGGAGGCCCCGGACGCGTGCTCGACGGCATCGTCTTTTCGGCCATGGACGATACCATCTGGTGGGCCGCATGGGCGCGGTGGGGCGAGCTCGCGTGGGTGGAGGAAGTCGAATCGGTCCGGTTCGGATCGGTCCGGACGGGAGAGGCTTTCCTCGTGCAAGCGCGGCCGGTCGAGAACCTCGGCCACGCGGAGCGCTGGGAGGCGGTCGTCGTTCAGGGAACGGCGACGGTTTCGAGGATGCAGCAGCGGCTGCGGCGACGCACGGACGACGAGATCCGGCAGCAGCTTGCCTCGCCGGCCCTCCCGCGCAGCATCCGGGCCGAGCTCGAGGCGGCGCTCGCGCGGCGAAGCGCCGGTGCACTCACACGGCCCATTTGACGCTGCAACCCTGTACTGGCGCCCGGTCGGCGGCGGGCCGCTTGCCGGAGAGGATGTCTTCGAGCGCGTCGCGGAGGAAGTTCCGCTGCACGGCCGAGGGATCCTTGGGGCTGTCGTCGAAGGCGCCCTGGTAGGCCAGCCGAAGGTCGCGGTCGAAGACAAAGAAATGGGGCGTGACGAGCGCGCCGTACGCACGCGCCACGTCCTGACTCTCGTCGCGAAGATAGGGGAAGGGGTACCCCTTCTGGCGCGCGCGCTCGACCATGTGCGGCACGTCGTCCGTGGGGTAGTTCACCGTCTCGTTCGAGTTCACGAGCACGAAGCGAACGCCCCGCGCCCCGTACTCGCGGGCGGCCGCGATCAGGCGGTCCTCCGTTCCCTGCACGTACGGGCAGTGGTTGCAGCTGAAGACCACCACGAGCGCCGACGCGCCGCGAAAGTCGTCGAGCGACCACGTCTTGCCGTCGACGCCGGGGAGCTTGAACGGGGGAGGCCGGGCGCCCTGGGGGAGCCGGAACTGCGAAGGCTCGGCGATCATGCTTGCCGCAAGCGCGGCACGGCTCCTAAGGCTTGCGCGCCTAGGAGAGGATCTCCGCCAAGCGTCCCGCCTCGCGCGCCTTGCGCACCTCGCGCGCCAAGCGGCGGCCCGTCGACAATCCGGGCTCGATCAGGTCCGAGTAAGGCGATCCCTGGATGTACGGATTCGTCCCGGCGACGATGCGCGCGCTGATCTCAAAGACCCGGAATTCGAGCTTGTCGGTGACGACCGTTTCGAGGCAGAAGGGCCCGATCATGCCGCCGAAAAGCTCGAGGCTGCGCTCGACTGTCTTGGCGCCCATCGCGAGCGCTTCGGGCAGAAGCGACTCGCGCATCACGAGCGGGAAATTCCCGGTCACGACGAAGGTGGGCGTGATGCCCATCTCCTCGAGCTCGTAGATGGAGCCCAGCCGGTGGGCCTCGTCGATGATGGACTCGTCCCGCCGGTCCATGCCAAGAAGCTGGAGGGACCCTTTCGAGAGACGGTACCCGCCGTTTTCCAGGGGGCTGTAGAAGTAGTGGAGGTAGTAGCGCGTGCCGAGCACGAACTCCTGGATCGTGTGGGGAAGCTTCGGGTCCAGGCGCTTGCGGTACTCGTCCACGTTCCGCGCGATGAAGAAGCCGCGACCGCCGCGCGCGCCGTGGTACTTCACGATGACGGGCCCGTCGATCTCCTCGGGATCGTGGATCGTGCGGGGCATGCGAAGGCCGGCGGATTCGAGCCACTGGCGGGCCTTCTCGCGGTCGCCCTCCCAGGCGAGCACCGCGCGGTTGCCAAACGTGGGCACCTCAAGCTCGGCGAAGGCCTTGGGGCCCATGTATTCCACGAAGCTCCCGTGGGGCACCACGATGGCGTTGCGCTTGCGGAGCTCCTTTGTCATGGAGAGGAGGTCGCGGTAGTCGTTCACCGACAGGAACTCGTCGGGCTTGCCCAAGGGAAAGGCATCGTAATGCTTGGGCGGCGGACCCTTGCAGATGCCAAGCGTCCGGAACCCCTCCTGCCGCGCGCCGTGGAAAATCTGCAGCGAGGTGTGCGAGCAGGCGGTCGCGATCGTGAGGTTCGAAGGGTCGTAACCTTCGAGCAGCGACCGGATGTCCGGGGTTGCCATTAGCACGGGAGAGCGGGTAGGGGGTTTAAGGGTTGCGACGACTCGATCTCCACGGGGCTAGAACCCTCCCGCCCTCAGCCAGTTCAAGATGACCGCATTTGTTTCCTCAACCGAATCGTGGAGCATCCAAAAGTGGCCCGTCTCGGGTGGCTCGTAGAACGCAAACCTGCACGAGCACGAGGACTGCCAATCTCGGATTTCGTTTTCCTGTCCTGTCGCGTCGTCGCATTCGGGGCCAAACTTGAAGGCGCAATCTCGATCCCCGATAACAAGGAGCACCGGAATGTCGCCGATGTTGGCAAGCTCCTGCTTAAAACGCGCGTTCTCCACCGTCTGCGCTTCGGGAAACACGACCGCGCTGTCGACCTCCATCCGCGCGCACAACGCCTCCGCAACGTCGGGTCTTGCTCCGGGCGAATAGAAGAAAACGTCTTCGCAACTGTGGACGTTCGGCGGCGTGTCGTCGTCGCAGGTGTAGCGCTGGAAGCCCCGGGACGGCGGGTGCCTGGCGTTGCAGTAGGCGACGTGGTCCGCGATTGCGCCGTTGACGCCGTAGTGGTGCGCCGATGTCAAAAGGAGCCCGTCCACGTCGTCCTTGCGCTCGGCGTACGTTGCGACCATGAAGGTCGAAAGGCTGTGGCCGCCCAGGACGATCTTCGCAAAGCCGATGCCTGTGGGAATCACCGAGGGGCAGGCTGGATCCGAGACTCGGTAGGCCCCTTGGCGGACGGCCGCCACGACGTCCCCGAATACCTTCAGGTTCGCTTCGTAGTCCAGTTGGCCCCCTTCGCGTCCTTCGCCTTCGTATGGAGTGTCCCCGATTCCTGGGCGGTCGAACGTGAACACCGCGTACCCCGCTCGGGCCAAGGCTCGAGCCGGCGTCGTTTCGTTGGCGACGCCAAATCCAGCGGGGCTGCCGTCCCAAGCGTCGCGCGGAGTCGAATGACCGGGGGCAAGAATGACCGCGGTGCCAGGAGTGGGCCCCCGGCTTGGAAGGAAAAGAGTTCCGGCCACGGCTACCGGCAACCGCAAGGGATCCTTCGGGATCGTGACCTCAAAGCAGATGTTCTCCGTCCGCACGCCGGTCGCCGTGTCATCGCTGGGCGTGGTCGCCGGGGGCGAACTCGATTCATCGGGTTCGGGCGTCTGACGCATCTCGCCGTCTTCGGAAGCCGCGGGCCCCTGGTCGTCCTCCCGGTCGGGCGCAGGGTTGTCGCTCACGCATCCAGACAAGAAAAGCCCCAGCGTCCACAGAACCACGGCGAGCTTCGTTGTCCTCCCACGGCCCGCCCCATCAAGCCCCGCCAAGAAACCACGTCCGCCGCGAGATGGGCCGACCCGGAAATAAACCCTGGCCACCTTGGGGCTACGTCACTACGTCCTTCAACCGCCCCATCTCCGCCGCCATCTTGACCTCGCGCGCGATGCGGCGTCCCGTGCTCATGGGCTCCCGCCAGAGCGCGTTTCCGTACGGGTGGCCGACGTTCATGTGGATGTTCGTGCCGCCGCCCACGCGCGGGGCCACGTCGTAGATGTAGAAGTTCATGTCCTTGTCCACGCACGTCTGCAGGCAGAAGGGGCCGATGACGCCGGGCGCGTAATGCCGCCGCGCGGCCTCCACGAACTTCTCGGCCATGTCGAACGCCTTGTACAGGAGCGACTCGCGCAGGGTCGCGCTGTTGTGCCCCACGACCGTCATCTCGGGGATCTCCTGGGGCGTGCCCACGAGGCCCATCTGCTGGGGCGCGGGCAGGCGCACGTGGCCGTCGAGGCTCGACTCGAAACGCCAGTCGATTCCGAGCAGCTCGATGGGCTCGCGATCCGTGTGCGCGGCAAGCGGGCTGCGGAAGAAATCGAGGTTGAACACGGGGCCCACGATGTATCGCTCGATGCGGGCCTTGGCAAGCGCCTCCTTCGTGATCACGCCTTGGGAGAGAAGCGCCTTCGACTTTCGCTTGTACTCCTCGTGGCTTGCGGCCGTGAAGAATCCGCGCTCGAGCTTTTTCTCCGCATGGTGGAGCTTCACGATGACCAGGCGATCGATGTCCTCGGGCGAGGCGACGGGCTCGGGGAAAGGAAGCCCGGCCTTCTCGAGGAGGGCGTAGTAGTCGTCCTCCTCGCCGCGATCCTCGACGCGCAGCATGGCGCGGTTTCCGAACAGGGGCACGGAGAAATCGCGCTCGACCGCCTGCACGCTGCAGTAGCTTGTGAGACTGCGGTTGGGCACGAAGACGGCGTTCTGCGCGAGGAGGCGCTTCTGCACCTTCGCGGAGAGGACGTCGGCGAACTTCTCCAGGACAAGCGTATCGTCGACGCAGCCGCGCAAGCGCCGGCCCCGCGCGTCCCGCTCGGTGGCAAGGAAGCGCGTGTAAGGCGTTTCGCGGCCGCGCTGGCAGACCGCGAGACTCCGCAGACCCTCGTCGGCGGCGCCGTCGCAGACGTCGATGGCGCTGTGGCTTGCGATCACGGCAAGCGTGAGGGCGTCCGTGTCGTAGTTGCGCGCGGTTCGCGCGACCGCCTCGCGCGTGACGCCGGCAGGCATGGGGCACCGAGCGGCGGCGGACTATTTACGGGTTGCTGACGAGAAGGGGCGTCGGCGTGAAGCACAGCGCCAGGAGCGCGAGGCCCACGAGCCCCAGGTAGACGCGCCGCGGGTCGAGCCCCGTCACGGCGTCGAGCGTGTCCGAGTGCCGGACGCCGAGGATGGCGATGAGGAGGGCAAAGAAGATCCAGCCCGAGAATCCCGGAAGGCCGGGGAAGAGGCCAAAGGCGGGGATGCCAAGTCCGAGAATCACGAGCAGGACGACGGCGCCGTAGCTTGCGTACTTCGCCTTGTCCCCAAGCAGCGCGTGCGCGACGTGGCCACCGTCGAGCTGGCCGGCGGGAAGAAGGTTGATGCCCGTGACAAAGAGGCCGACCCAACCCGCAAACGCGGTCGGGTGGATGACCTGGTTCTCCGAGAAAGGGAACGGAAAGGCGAACAGGAGATAGGCAAGCGGCGTGCCCAGGGAGCCGTGCCCGGTCGTAGGCGGAAGCTCCAGCGGGCGCATCGTCATGAGGACGAAGCCCAAAAGAAGCACCGGGATCGTGGCGAGGAAGCCCGCCAGGGGTCCGGCAAGCCCGATGTCGAGGAGCACGCGGCGGTTTGGGATGGGCTCGCGGATGCTGATGAACGCGCCCATGGTTCCGATGCCAAGCGCGAAGAACGGAGGGAGCGGGATGAAGAACGGAAGGCTTGCGGCGACCCCGTGGCGCCGCGCCACGACGTAGTGGCCAAGCTCGTGGACGCCCAGGATGAAGAGAAGGGGGAGCGAGAACAGCACGAAGCCCCAGAGGACGTTTGTGGGGGACCAAAGGACCGAGAGTTGCGTCAGAAAATCGACGCCCCCCAGGACCGAAACGAGATCGGGGTTCTCGTAGTAGAAGTAGGCCATGGCCCCGCCCAGCGTCGTCGTGACGACGGTGAGCACGATGAGGAAGGCGTTTGTCGCCTCGCCCACGTGCTCGCGCGGCGGAGCCGGCACGACGTGGATCTGGTGCTCGCCGCCCTCGTAGCGGATCATCGCGTAGTAACCGCGGTCCTTGAGCTGCCGCCGCAGCGACTCGAAACGCTCGGCCAGCGTGGCGCGGTCGACCGTGACGTAGAAGAGCGCGGCGCCCGCCTCGTAGCGCGCGTCGTAGACCGGGAAGACCGTGCTCACGAACGGCCGCAGGTCCTCGGGACGCTCCTCCATGCGGCGGCCAGAGCGGGCGAGGACCTTAAGCCTACCGCGCGGAACGCCGCGGCAGGCGCGCGGCGATGGCACCGGCGTGGCCGGAGAGACCTTCGAGCGTCGCCAGGCGCTCGCCGATGGGCCCCACGCGCGCGAGGCCCCGGGCCGTCGCCTCCTGCCATTGCACGAAGCGCACGAAGTCGAGGACCGAGAGGCCCGAGGCGTGCCGCGCCGCGCCGGAGGTTGGAAGCACGTGGTTCGTCCCGGCGCAGTAGTCGCCCAAGGCCACCGGCGAATGGGGGCCCAAGAAAACGCTGCCGGCGCTGCGCACCGTCGCCAAGGCGGCCCGCGGGTCGCGGACGAGGAGGACGAGGTGCTCGGGCGCGTACTCGTTGGCAAACGCGAGCGCCTCGTCGACGTTCTTCACCGAAAGAAGCGCGCCGTTTCGAGCGAGCGCGGCCTTGATGGTCTCCGCGCGCGGTAGGGTCGGGACGATGTGCGAGAGCTCCGCCTCGACGGCGGCACGCAGGGGCTCGCCCGTGGCGACAAGCACGCAGGCCGCGTCCGGGGCGTGCTCGGCCTGCGCCGCAAGCTCCCACGCCGCAAGCGTGGCGTGCTGGGGATCGTCCACCACGACGAGCACCTCGCTTGGCCCGGCGATGCCGTCGATGCCCACCTCGCCGCGAACGAGCTGCTTTGCCGCCTGCACGTAGACGCTGCCGGGGCCCACGATCTTGCGCACGGGCCGGATGGTCTTGGTTCCGACGGCCATGGCGAAGACCGCTTGCGCCCCGCCCACGCGAAAGATCTCGTCGACCCCGGCGATCTCGGCGGCGGAAAGGAGCGCCGGCGACAACGAGCCGTCGCGGGCGGGGGGAGTGCAAACGACAAGCTCCCGCACGCCGGCCACCTTGGCGGGAATGGCGGCCATGAGAAGCGTGGACGGGTAGGCGGCGCGGCCGCCGGGAACGTAGATGCCGATCCGATCGAGGGGAACGGGCTTCCAGCCCAGGCGAACGTCCTCGAGCGTCGTCTCGAAGCCCGCGGGGACCTGCTTCTCGTGGTAGGCGCGGATGCGCTCGGCGGCCATCTCAAGCGCCTCGCGATCGGCCCGCGGAAGCTCGGCGGCGACCTTTCGCCGCTCCCAGTCCTCCACGCGGAGCCGGTCCAGGCGCGCGCCGTCGAACTTCTCCGTCAGGCGCACGAGGGCCTCGTCGCCGTTGTCGCGTACATCAAACCAGATCGGAAGCACGTCCACGCGCGCTGCGGCAAGCTCGCTGCGGCCTCGCTCCACGAGCGCCCGGCGTCGCTCGCCCGGGATGAGGGAGAGGGGCCCCGCGTACACGAAGGGCTCGCGCGCCGACATGGTGCCTCAGTTGTGGTCGGGACGGTTCGAGTAGAGGGGAGACACGAGGTCCTTGCCCAGGCGCGAGTGGACCTCGCCGTCGGGCACGACGCGGATCGTCACCGCCGCGCGGGAGCGGATGGTGCGGGCCTCCGACGGCTTGGCGAGCACGGAAACGGTGATCTCGCCCGCTTCGGCCTCGATGGGGGGGCGAACGGCGAGCCAAAGGGAGACGGCCTGGCCGGGGTCGAGCGGGATCGTGGCAAGGCTCGTGGCCGCCGTCCAGCCCGCCGGGACGGAGTCCGCATACAGCTTGGCCACGCGCGGCCGCGTCGAGGCGTTGCGCACCTCGATGGGAACGAAGGCGTCGTAGCCGGGCCGCGCCTCCTTCTCGCCGATGGGCGAGGCGACCTCGATGCCCGTCTCCCGGCGGCGCACGTACCACGCGAGAAGACCCGCAAGCGCGACCAAGACAAGCGCGCCCGCAAGCGCGTAGGCCCACGTATAGTCGGGCGGCGGAGGCGGAGGCGGCGGTGGCGCCGGCGCCGGCGTCATGGCAAGCTCAAACGTGGCCGACGACGTGGAGGCCGGCCCCGTCGGGTTCGGGAGCGTGGCCGTCACGACAAGCGACAGCGGGGCGGCCTCCGTGGGACGCTCCGCGGGCGCTTGGACCGTCAGCACGGCCGTCTGCGTTCCGCCCGCGGGAACGGTGACGGGATTCACGCGCGCGGTCCAGCCCGGGGGCACGCCCGTCACCGTAAGCGTGACGGGACCCTGGGTCGGCGAATTGGGCACAGCCGGCTGGCTCGTGACGGTGAGCGTGGCCGACTCGCTGGCGGCGGGGTCAAGGCGGAAGCCCGACGTGTCCGCGGACACCTGCACGGTGCCCTGCGTCTGCGCCGAGGCGAGCCCGACCGCAAGGCTGAGAAGGAGAAAGGCGGCGATCGCCACGCACGACCGCCGCAACGCCGGGGAACCCATGGGGCAACCCGGATTTACCGCTTCAGAAGCTCGGGGCGGCCGATGCGCTCCTTGATGAGCTCCATCTGCAGGGCCTTCACGACCTCGATGTCCGCGCGAAGGGACGCGAACGTCTGGTCGATGTGCGTGAAGCGCTTGTCGAGGATCTTCGTGAGCTCGTCGCGCAGGTCGGAGACCTCGCGCTGCGTGCGCTCGTTCGTGGCGTCGAAGTTGTGGCCCACCGACTCCCACGTCTTGTCGAACTTCTGGGCGACCGTCTCCCAGGTCTTCTCGAAGCTCTTGTTGACCTCGGAGCGGAAGTTGTCCACGGCGCTGTTCAAGGCGCCCTCGGCCTGCTCGACGCGGCGCGTGAGCGAGTCCGTCCGGCCCTGGACGTCGCGGTGGAAGGTCTCGACGGTCTCCACGATGTCGCCGTGCGACGTGTCGATCGCGGTGAGCGCCGTGTGCAGGATCCAGTCGTCGTGTCCGCGCGCCTCGTGGACGATGCTCTGCTCGATCTTGCGGCGGTGCTGGTCGTTGTGCGTCACTTCGCGGAGCTCCGCAAGCGCCGCTTCGTAGACCGTCGTTCCATTTCCGTGGGTTTTCGACATGAAAATGCCTCGCGGCTCGACCAACGCAATGCCCCTATTTCACGCTTTGGGGGGAAGACTAGGGGAAATGCCCGAGGTTCCATACGAATCCGGCAGGACCGGATCAAAGAACGTCGAATCCGTCGAGGCCCACCGACGTCGCCTACCGCGGAAACCTGGATGGACGAGCCCCAACATCGCGCGCGTGCGCGCAAAGCGTCTTTGGCTCGCTTGCCATCCAGGCGTCGTACTTCCGGTTCGAGGCGGGCGAGCAGCGCTCCCCATAGTGGCCCCGCGCTCGGCCGCCGACCCTGCTGATCAAGAGAAAAGCCGCCTCAGGGATTCGAACCCTGGACCTGCTGATTACGAATCAGCTGCTCCACCGGCTGAGCTAAGGCGGCAAGCCTGCGGTCGGCAACGCGTCGATCATTTAAGACTTTGCGGCTGCCAATCAGCTGCTTCCGAGCCCGGAGCAAAGGCGACGTGCGAAGACGCAGCGGAATCCGAGCGAGGCGAGGATTCCGCGGGCGCCACCGGCTGAGCCAAGGCGGCAGGCCTGCGGCCGGCAATGCGTCGATCGATCAAGACTTTGCGGCTGGAAGCGGCCGGTGGCGGTTTCCGCTCAGACGAGAAGGCCAAGCTTCGAGTCCCGAAGGATGGATCCTGTCGGCGCGCCCGCCGATTGCCGCTCCGGCACGTCGCGGCGAGCCCGTTCCGCGATGGTCGCGACGCATTCCGGGCAGACGTGGTACGTGGCGCCCACGGCGCTCACCGGAACGCCCGCCTCCACGCGGGCGACCGTGCCGGTCACCACGCGCTCGCAATGGGCACACCGCGCCTCGCCTTCGACCTCGATTGCGCCGACGGTCCGCACGCGGACCTTGGAGCCCGCGCCCGCAAAGTGGCGGTCGAACCGCTCACGGAGCAACGTCAGGTCGTCGCCCGCAATCACGGCGGAGGAAACCCAAGTACCTGATTTAAGCGGCTGCAACGAAGGCGCGGACGGACGCCCGCGCGCGCTTTGGACGGCTACCCGCCGATGGCGCTCGATGTATACGTACGTATACATGTGTATGCATGGGTCCGTCGCCGCACGGAAAGCCTATCGACCCCCCGGCGATTGCCGCCTCCCATGGCCACCCGCCGCCGCACGAAGATCGTCGCCACGCTTGGTCCCGCGTGCAGCGATCCGGGCGTGCTGAAGCGCATGATCGAGGCGGGCATGGACTGCGCGCGCGTGAACTTCAGCCACGGCACGCTTGCCGACCACCGGCGGGCGATCGAGGCGGCCCGCGCGGCCGCCGACGCGGTGGGCAAGCCCGTTGCCATCATCCAGGACATCCAGGGCCCGAAGATCCGCGTGGGCGAGCTTCCGCACGGGCGCACGTTCCTGCGCGAGGGCGAGGAGGTGAGCCTCTCGCCGCACGGGGGCTCGTCGTCGATCCCGGTCGACTACGAGGGCTTCGCGCGGGACGTGGCCCCCGGCGCGCGCATCCTCCTCGACGACGGCCTGCTCGAGCTTTTGGCGCTGCGCGTGGAGGACGACCGCGTGGTCGCCCGCGTGGTGCACGGGGGGGAGCTGAAGAGCCACAAGGGCGTGAACCTGCCCGGCACGACGATCCGGCTGCCGTCGGTCACGGCAAAGGACCGCGCCGACGTGCAGGCGGGCGCGCGCCTCGATGTGGACTACGTGGCGGCAAGCTTCGTCCGAAGTCCGCAGGACATCGCGGACGTGCGGTCGCTTCTCATGCGAGAGGAGCTTCCCATCCGCGTGATCGCGAAGATCGAGACGCAGGAGGCGCTCGACAACCTCGAGCCCATCCTGCGCGCCTCCGACGGCGCGCTCGTGGCGCGCGGAGATCTCGGGGTGGAGCTTCCGCCGGAGCGCGTTCCGGTGGCGCAGAAGGAGATCGTCGCGTGCGCGAACCTCCTTGGCGCGCCGGTCGTCACGGCCACGCAGATGCTGGAGAGCATGATCGAGCGTCCGCGGCCCACGCGCGCGGAGGCGAGCGACGTGGCCAACGCGATCTTCGACGGGACGGACGCGGTGATGCTCTCGGGCGAGACGGCCGTGGGCAAGCATCCGGTCGAGACGGTGGCGACCATGAGCCGGATCGTCGAGAGCGCGGAGGCGGCCGCCGCGCGCTACCACGCGCCGCGGCCCGACCCCCCGCGCATCAGCGTCGCCGATGCGATCGCGCACGCGACGGTGTTCGCGGCGCGGGACGTGCAGGCGAAGGCGATCGTGTGCCTCACCAACAGCGGCACGACGGCGCGTCTTGTCGCCAAGCACCGGCCGCATGCGCCCATCCTCGCCGTGACGCCGCTTGCGCGCACGCTTCGGCAATTGTCGCTCGTGTGGGGCGTCGTTCCGCTTCCCGTCGCGCGCACCCACACGGAGGAGGAGCTCCTCGAAAAGGCGGCCGGCGTGGCCAAAACGACGGGCCTCGTGGGCAAGGGCGACGTCGTCGTCGTGACCTCCGGACGCCTGGGCGTGACGGCCACGACAAGCCACCTTCGCGTGGCCATCGTGGAGTAGCATGATCGATCTCGACGGAAACGAAGGCGGCGGACAGATCCTGCGCTCGGCGCTTGCGCTTTCGGCCGTCACGGGAACGCCGTTTCGCGTCGACGGCATCCGCGCGCGCCGGCCCAACCCGGGTCTGGCGGCCCAGCATCTCGCTGTGGTGCGAGCGTTTTCCCGCGCGTTCTCGGCCGAGGTGGAGGGCGACGAGCTGGGCTCGCAGCGGCTCTCGTTCCGGCCGGGCCGGCCCGTGGGCGGCGAGCTTGCGGTCACGATCCCCACGGCCGGCTCCCTCACGCTTGCCGCGCAGGCGCTCCTTCCGGCGCTTGCGCTCTCCGGCGCGTTCTGGGACGTTCACCTCACGGGCGGCACCGACGCGCGCTTTGCTCCCACCTGGGATGCGTTCTCCCGCGCGCACGTGACGCTGCTCGTGCGCCACGGCCTTCGCGCGCGGGCGCTCCTGCGGCGCCGCGGCTATTACCCTCGGGGCGGCGGCGCCGCGCGAATCGAGGTGCAGCCCTCCGCGCTCTCGCCCCTTCGCCTGGAGGCGCCTGCGCGGTGGGCGATCTCGGGGCGCGTGGCAAGCTCGCAGCTTCCCGACGAGATCGGCCGGCGGCTTCGCGACGCAAGCGTGCGCGAGCTTGGCCCGGGCGCCGACGTGACCGTGGCTGGCTACCCGGCGCTCGACCCGGGCATTTCGCTTGCGCTCTTTGCCGAAGGGCCTCTGGCGATCCTTTGCTCAGACGCGCTCGGCGAGAAGGGCGTGCCGTCCGAGAGCGTCGCCAAAGCGTGCGCGGAGCCTCTCCTGGCCGACGTTGCGGCGGGCGCAAGCGTCGATCTCCACGCAAGCGACCAGCTCCTCGTCTGGATCGCGCTGTGCGGCGGATCGTACCGGGCGCGGGCGCTCACGGAGCACGCGAGCACGAATGCGCGGGTGGTCGAGGCGTTCCTCGGGCCGCGCGTCACGATCGCTCGGGACGGCGGTCTCGTCACGTTCGCGGCGCCTTCTCCACGGTGAGAAGGCGCGCGCCGCCCTCGTCGATCTCGCAGGGCAGCGGCTCGCCGAATTCGCGCAGGACGTCGGCGAGAAGCTCGGTGTCCTCGCCGTAGGCGACGACGGAGGTGCCAAGCATGGCCTGCAGCGCAAGCCCGCCGGTCGACTCCACGGCGGAGAGGACGCGCTCGATGGAGGGCGTCGTGAAGCCACAGTCGCGCGCGAATTGGCGCGAGACGCGGAAGAGGTTCGGAAGCGTGGGTTGGGCGCGGAAGGCTTCCACGCACCGCGACCCGACGGCCGCAACGCGCGAGCGGGCGGCGGGGTCCGAGAGGACGGACGGCGTGGGGATGCCTTCTCCCATGGGAAGCGCGAGGAGTCGCGCGTCGGCCACGACGCGGTCCACCGCGCCAAAAGGCGGCAACCCCGGCGCGCGCCGGAAGGCGACGCCGCCGTGCAAGGCCGCCGCCACGTCGCCAAGGCCGGAGCGGTTGGCAAGCTCCGCCTGGTGCGCGGCGCGCGCGGCGGCGTAGCGGTCCTGGCCCAATTGCTTGGCAAGCGCAAGCGCGGCCGACAGTGCGCCGGCCGCCGACATGCCAAAGCCCTGGCCGACCGGAAAGGCGAGCTCCGTGCGGACCGTCACGGCAAGGCGCGATCGGCCAAGCAGGGCGCGCAGGGCGTACGAGGTGACAGGCGCCGGGTCGGGTTCCCCATTCACGAACACGGCAAGCTTGGGCGCGGGGGCGGTCTCCACGGTCACGTGGCTTACGGCCCCCGTGGCCAGGCAGACGCCCGCGCCGCGCGATCCGCGACGCAACGCGTCCGGATTCTCGTCGTGGATTTCGAAGAATCCGGACACGTGCGCGGGCGCGAAGGCCGCCGTGGGGCGGAAGCTTGCGCTCACCGCCACGCCTCCGCCGCATCGAGAAGCTCGCGCGCGACGCGCTCGGGCGGGCCGCAAGACCGGACCCTGCGGGCGCCCGAGGCGACCTCGGCTTCCACCTCGTCGCCGGCGCGCGCCGAGCGCAGCGACCACACGCGCCTTGCAGGGGGCCGCGCC
>Ga0247717_1000250_pt1 | contig 17216 bp, 15 predicted proteins | sample 24E_NmetaG_FD_189047 | JGI IMG/M metagenome (GOLD analysis project Ga0247717, IMG submission 189047) | Soil microbial communities from hillslope of Landscape Evolution Observatory, University of Arizona, Oracle, AZ, United States - 2-4-E_N | ecosystem: Engineered > Artificial ecosystem >... | reverse complement strand
GTCAGCCGGCCAGCGCCCTTCTGGTGGACGTCGGTGTCGTAGGCGTCGGGCAGGGCGGCGATGAACTCGTGGGCCCCGATGGCCCGCGCCGCGTCCTCGATCTCGGCGGCCGAGGCTCCCGGGCGCCCGAACCGGATGTTGTCCGCCACCGAGCCGGTGAACAGGAAGCTCTCCTGGGTCACGGTGACGACCGCCCGCCGCAGCGTCTCCTCGGTGAGGTCGCGGAGGTCGACGCCGTCGAGGGTCACCGAGCCCTCGCTCGGGTCCCAGAACCGGGCTGCGAGCCGGGCGATCGTGGTCTTGCCCGCTCCGGTCGCCCCGACGAGGGCGATGGTCTGGCCGGCCGGGATGTCGAGGTCGAGGTGGTGGAGCACCACCCGCTCCCGGTAGCCGAACCGGACGCCGTCGAACCGGAGGGCGCCGTGCGGCTCGACGAGCGCCACCGGCTCGAGCGGCTCGGCCACCGCCGGCGCCTCCTCGAGGATGCCCGACAGCTTCTCGAGGGCCGCCGATGCCGCCTGGAACAGGTTGTAGAACTGGCTCAGCTCCTCCATCGGCGCGAAGAAGCGCCGCAGGTAGAGCAGGAACGCGGCGAGGACGCCGACGGTGATGTGTCCGTCGAGCACGCGGTAGCTGCCGTAGAGCAGGACGATCGCCGTCATCAGCCGGCCCACGAACTGCACGCCGGGACCGAACGTGGCGGCCAACCGCGATGACCACACGTTGGCGGCGCGGTACCGGTCGTCGAGGTGGTCGAAGATCTCCTGGTTGCGGGGCTCCCGCCGGAAGGCGTGCACGGCCTGGATGCCACCGAGGCTCTCCACGAAGTGCACGATCACCAGCGCAACGGCGTCGCGCGTCGCCCGGTACGCCCGCTCGGAGTGGTTGCGGAACCACCGCGTCATCACGATCAGCACCGGGAACGCCGAGATCGTCACGAGCGCCAGCTCGAGGTCGAGCACCAGCAGGGCGATGCCGATGCCGATCATCAGCAGGACCGAACTGATCACGTTGACGAGTCCGCCCCCGAGCAGGTCGGCGATCGCCTCCACGTCGGAGGTCTGGCGGGAGATGACCCGGCCCGAGGTGTAGCGCTCGTGGAAGGAGATGCTGAGCCGCTGGAAGTGGGCGAAGAGCCGCAGGCGGATCTCGAGCACGACGTCCTGGCCCACCCGGCCGAGCAGCAGCAGGAACGAGTTGAAGGCGACGGCGCCCACGACCGTGGCGAGGCCCACGCCGAGCACGGCGATGACGAGGGGCCGGATGGTGCCGCTGCCGTCGGGGAGCAGCGGCGGGATGCCGTCGTCGATGCCGTACTTGATGAGGACCGGCACCGAGAGCTGGGCGACGATCGACAGGGCGATGAACGCGGCGGCCGCCAGCACCGCCTTGCGGTGGGGCCGGAGCAGGTCGCCGAGCAGGGCCCGGCTCCGCTCGCGCAGCAGCCCGGCCAGGCCGCCCTCGCCGTCGTCGACCTCCTCGATGTTCACGCCCCGCCACGAGTCGACCCGATCGTCGCCCGTCAGGTCGAGCGGCGCCTCGGGGTCGATGTCGTGGATCTCGTCGGGCTCCAGCGCGCTCATGTCTCCCGCTCCTGGCCTGCGGCCGGGCCGCAAGGGCCCCGCTCGCTCCGCTCGCTCATCGGCTACACCACCTCACTCATGCCATCTCCCCGACCGCGTCGAGGTCTTCGGCCTCCTCGCTCAGCACCGCCCGGTAGCGGGGCTCGCGCGCGAGGAGCTCGGTGTGGGTGCCCACGGCGACGAGCCGGCCGCCGTCGAGCAGCATCGCCCGGTCGGCCAGCGCCACCGTCGAGGGGCGGTGCACGACGAGGAACACCGTCGAGGTGGCGAGCAGCGGGCGCAGGGCGTCCTGCACGAGCGCCTCGGTGTGCACGTCGAGGGCCGAGAGCGGGTCGTCGAGCACGAGCAGGCGAGGCCGGCCGATGATGGCCCGAGCCAGCGCCAGCCGCTGACGCTGGCCGCCGGAGAGCGACAGGCCCTGCTCGCCGATGCGGGTGTCGAGGCCCCAGGGCAGGTCGAGGGCGAACCGGGCCTGGGACACCGCCAGCGCCTCGAGGACCTCCTGCTCGGTGGCGTCGGGGTTGCCCATCAGCAGGTTCTCCCGCACCGAGGCCGAGAACAGGGTCGGCTCCTCGAAGGCGAAGCCGACGTGGCGGCGCAGGCTGCGCACCGTGAGGTCGCGCAGGTCGTGGCCGTCGAGGGTGATGCGCCCCTCGGTCGGGTCGTAGAGGCGGGTGAGGAGCGTGGCCACGGTCGTCTTCCCCGAACCGGTGGCGCCGACGACGGCGATGGTCTCCCCCGGCGCGACGTCGAGGTCGATGCCTCGCAGCGCGATCTTGTCGCTGCCCTCGTAGGCGAAGCCGACGCCTTCGAAGCGGACCGCGCCTCGCGCCTCGTCCAGCTCGATGGCGCCGGGCCGGTCCTGGATCGCCGGCTCGGTGTCGAACACCTCGTAGACCCGCACCGCCGCGCTCTCGGCCTCGCCGGCGAGGGCCATGATCCACCCGAGCATGTCGAGCGGGAAGACGAGCATGAGGACATAGGAGACGAAGGCCACCAGGCCGCCGAGGGTCAGCCCACCGGATCCCACCGCCATCACCCCGGCGAGGAGCACGGCGGTGAGGGTGAGGTTGGGGATGATGCCGAGCACCCAGACGAACTTCGTGTGCAGCTTGATGCGGTCGATCTGGGTGTCGTGGATCTTCTGGCACTCGGCTCGGTACGCCTCGAACACCTCGCGCCGGCGGCCGAAGGCCTTGATGATGCGGACGCCCTTGGCGCCCTCCTCGATGGAGGTCGTGAGGTCGCCGGTCTGGTCCTGGAGCCGGCGGACGATCTCGTGGTACTCGCGCTCGAACCGGCCGCACAGCACCACGACGGGCACGGCGGCGGCGAAGGTCAGCAGCGTCAGCGGAAGGTGGAGGGTGGCGAGGACGCCGAAGATCCCGATCACCTGCACCGTGATGAGCACGAAGAAGACGGCGCCGAAGCCGATGAAGCGCCGCACGATCGCCAGATCGGTCATCGCCCGCGACAGCAGCTGCCCGGACTGCCAGCGGTCGTGGAAGCCGACGTCGAGCGCCTGCATCTTGGCGTAGAGCTCGTTGCGGAGGGTGGTCTCGAGGTCGGTGGACAGCATGGCCAGACGGGTGCGCCGGGTGTGGGCGAGGAACATCTCGACGAACGCGAGGCCCCCGGCGAGGGCACACCACCGGAAGATGCCGGCCCGGTCGCCGTCGGCCACCGGACCGTCGATGACGACCTTGACGATCAGCGGCAGGGCGACGTAGGCGATGGTCGAGAGGATCGACGTGGTGATGATGACCACGAGCCGGCCGGCGTGGGGCCGCAGGTACGGGAACGCCCGGACGAGCGCGCGCTGGCGCCAACCCCCTCGTCGCATGTCCGAAGTGTGACCGCCACGGCTCCCCGCTGTCGCCCGATTTGGAAGGATCACCCCATGACCTCAGGGACGAGCGGGCCGCCGATCGGGATCACCATCTTCCTCACCGACACCTCGATCGGCCCGGCGGAGCTGGCCCGGGAGGTGGAGGACCGCGGCTTCGAGTCTCTCTTCGTGCCGGAGCACACCCACATCCCGGCCAGCCGGAAGACGCCGTACCCGGCGGGCGAGCCGCTCCCCGACGAGTACTACCGGACCTACGACCCGTTCGCCGCCCTGAGCGCCGCGGCTGCGGTCACCGAGCGCATCAAGCTGGGCACCGGGATCTGCCTGGTCGGCCAGCACCACGAGATCAACGCCGCCAAGTCGGTGGCGTCGGTCGACCACCTCTCCGGCGGCCGGTTCGTCTTCGGCATCGGCTACGGGTGGAACTAGGACGAGATGAACAGCCACGGCACGGCGTACGGCGAGCGCCGGGAGGTGGTGCGGGAGCGGATCCTCGCCATGAAGGCGCTGTGGACCGAGGAGGTGGCGTCCTTCGAGGGCGCCCACGTCCACCTGCCGCCGACCTACCAGTGGCCCAAGCCGATCCAGACGCCGCACCCGCCGATCCTCATCGGGGGGGCCGCTGGGCCGAAGCTGTTCCAGGCGGTGGTCGACTACGCCGACGGGTGGATGCCGATCGGCGGCCGGGGCCTCACCACCAACCTGCCCAAGCTCCGAGCGGCCGCCGAGGAGGCGGGCCGGGATCCCGCCACCATCCGGATCTCGGTCTTCGGCTCGCAGCCCGACCCCGGTCGCCTCGAGCACTACGGCACGCTCGGCGCCGAGCGGGTGGTGCTGTGGCTGCCGCCCGCCGGCCGCGACGTGGTGCTGCCGATCCTCGACCGCTACACCGACCTCCTCCCGTCGTGAGGTTCGGCCCGGGCGGCCCCTCCGTCGTCAGCAGCGGGCGAGCTCGGACTCGAGGTCGCGGAGGCCGAGGGCGCCGAGGGCCAGCGCGGCGGCGTGCCAGCGCTTGAGGTCGAAGTCGGCGCCACCGGCCCGCTGCGCGGCCTCGCGGCCGGCGAGCCAGGCCCGTTCGCCGAGCTTGTAGGTGGTGGCCTGCGCCGGCCACGAGATGTAGCGCAGCACCTCGCTGTCGGTGAACGGCTTGGGGTAGCCGCCGTGGCGCTGCAACAGCTCCGAGGCGAGCGCGGGCGTCCACGCCCGCCCGTCGGGCAGCGGCCGGCCCGTGTGCAGGCCGATGTCGATCACCACCCGCACGGCCCGGAACGCCTGGGATGACAGGAAGCCGAGTCGCTCGGCCGGCGAGGCGAACAGGCCCAGCTCGTCCATGAGCCGTTCGGCGTAGAGCGCCCACCCCTCCCCGTGGGCCGAGTGGAAGCCGAGCTTGTGGGCCCGGGTGAGCGGCAGGAGCCGGGTCATGCCGAGCTGCAGGTGATGGCCGGGCACCGCCTCGTGGTAGGCGATGGTCACCTGATCCCACTTGGTGAACACGGTCTTGCCCACGGTCGGGAACCACGTGCGACCGGGCTGGGAGAGGTCCTCCGACGGCGGTGTGTAGTACGCCGCCGCCGCGCTGCCTTCGGGCGGGATGCCGATCTCGCACCGCAGGAGCGGCTCGGGGATGTCGAACTGCCATCCGTTCAGACGGGCGGTGGCACCGTCGGAGATCTCCTGCAGCCAGTCGCGATAGGCGTCGGCGCCGTGCAGGAGCTGGTCGGGGTCGGCGTTGAGGTGATCGCGCGCTTCCTCGTAGCCCGACCCCGGGACGATCTGTTCGCACACCGCCGCCTTCTCGGCCTCGATGCGAGCGAGCTCGTCCCAGCCCCAGGCATAGGTGTCGTCGAGGTCGAGGTCGGTGCCGAGCATGAACCGGCCCCACACGCGGTAGCGGTCCTCGCCGCAGCCGAGCTCATCGGACGCCGCCGGCGCATAGGTGGTGCGCAGCCACGACCCGAGCGCCGCGTAGGCGGCGCCCGCCTCCCGGGCGGGACCGTCGACAGCAGACGGGAACGAGGCGAAGTAGCCCTCGGCCCAGGTGGCGCACTGATCGGCGACGGCGAGCACCGACGGGCGCGGCGCGGCGTGACCGACGGCCAGTCCGGCCTCCAGCGACTGGCGGTAGCCGGCCAGCGCCGCCGGCACGTTGGCGAGCCGCAGCCCCAGCCGGGCGAGATCGTCGCCGGTCTCCCTGGGCATGAGGTCGAACACCACCCGCACCGACGACGTCGGCGCCGACAGCACGCTCACCTGGCGCTCGGTCTCCCCCGCCTCGATGATCCCGAGCAGGCCCTCGATGGCGTCGAGGAGGAACAGCTTGCCGAGCCGCTCCGGCTCGTCGACCGGCTCGGTCGCCCGCAGGTCGCCAGCCGTGCGCCGGTAGAGCTCGGCGATCCGCTCGACGCCTGCCGGCGAGTAGTCGGTGAGCGCCGTCGAGTCGCGGTCGAGGCCCAGTCGCACGGCCCGCACCGGGTCGGCCGCTGCCAGCTCGTCGATGTAGCGGGACGAGATCTCGGTGATGGTCGGTGCGGTCGGTGCGCGGGTCGCCGTCATGGCGTCAGCGAAGCACACCCGCGGCCCGCAGATCGGCGACGCGATCCTCGGCGAGGCCGTGATCGCGCAGCACGGCGTCGGTGTGCTCGCCCACCTCCGGCGCCCGGCCCCGGACTCGCACCTCCGACGCACTCAACGTGAATGGCGCGGCGAGCGTCTCGAAGTCGCCGGCGGGATGCTCGACGGTGGTGAACATGCCGATGGCCCGGGCCTGGGGGTCCTCGACGAGATCGGGCAGCTCGGCCACCGGCGCCCAGATGATGCCGGTGGTGTCGAGGCGCGGCGCCCAGTGATCGAGCGGCTCGGCGCCGAAGGTGGCGTCGAGCTCGGCGATGACGGCACGGTTGTTGCGGAACCGGTCGACGGGGGTGGCGTACCGCTCGTCGGTGGCCAGCTCGGGCCGGCCGATCGCCTCGCACAGGGCCGGCCACCGTCCCTGGTCCTGGGCCGAGAGGTTGATCCACGTGCCGTCGCCGCACCGATACTGGGTGTTCATCGGTCCGAAGGCCTCGGCCCGGCCCCGCTTCGACGGCTGGGCGCGGTCGACGAGCGCCGTCTGCACGTCGAGGCCGATGGTCCACGCTGCGGTGCGCAGGAGCGCCGTCTCGACCACCTGACCCTCGCCGGTCCGGTCGCGCTCCCGGAGCGCGGCCAGGATCCCCACCAGCAGGGCGAGCCCCGTGGGATGGTCGCCCTGCCCCGGGCGGAAGGCGGGGGGCGGGGCCCCGGGCTCGCCGATGAGGCTCATGATCGCGCCGCGGCCGAAGAAGGCGGTGAGGTCGAAGGCCACGCGATCGGCGTCGGGACCGGTGCTGCCGTACCCGGTCACCAGGGCGTAGATCAGCGCCGGGTGGTCGGCCCGGAGGTCGTCGGGCCCGAGGCCGTAGCGGTCGAGTCGGCCGGGCAGCAGGTTCGTGATCACCACGTCGGATCCGGTCGCGAGGTCGCGCACCAGTGCGGCGCCGCGCTTGTCGTCGAGCGCCACCGCGATCGACCGCTTGCCCCGGTTGTCGAGGTGGAACGGGTGGTCGGCGGCCGGCGCATCGACCGGTTGACGCAGCTTGCCCCGCATGCCGTCGCCCTGCAGCGGCTCGACCTTGACCACGTCGGCGCCCATGTCGGCCATGAGGGCGCCGGCGCTCGGCCCCGCCACCCAGTTGGCGATCTCGAGCACGGTGATGTCGTCCAGCGGTCCCGGCATGGACGTGGTTCGTAGCATGCCGCCCATGGGTGACACCGTCCGCTACGACCTCGACGCCGACCGCCACGTCGCCACGATCACCTACAACCGCCCCGACGCCCTGAACGCGGTGAACGCCGAGATGCGGCGCGACCTCAACGCCGCGTTCGCCCGGTTCCGCGACGAGGAGGACGCCTGGGTGGGCATCGTGACCGGCGCCGGCCGGGCGTTCTGCGTCGGCGCCGACCTGCGGGGCGGCGGCAACAGCGCCGGTGACTTCCCGGGCACCTTCTGGGAGAAGCCCACCCAGAACTCCTTCGAGAGCGGGTGGGAGATCTTCAAGCCGGTCATCGCCGCCGTGAACGGCCACTGCCTCGGCTACGGGCTCACCCTCGTCACCTGGTGCGACTTCGTGATCGCCAGCGAGCGGGCCACCTTCGGCTTCCCCGAGGTGCGCATCGGCGTCCCCACCATCGTCGGGGCCATCCGGCTGCCGGAGCGGATCGGGTGGCAGCACGCCATGGAGCTCCTCCTCACCGGCGAGCGCATCGACGCCGAGCGGGCAAGGGAGATCGGGGTCGCCGGCTGGATCGTGCCCCATGACTCGCTGCTGGAGGAGGCCAACGCCCTCGCCGACCGGCTGCTGCAGGGGGCGCCGTTGGCCCAGCGGGTGATCAAGGAGATGGCGATGCGCAGCCCGTCGATGTCGACCGTCGAGGCCATCCGGTTCGGCGAGACGATGCGCAAGGTTGCCGGCGCGACCGACGACGCCGCCGAAGGGGGCCGCGCCGTCCGCGAGGGCCGGCCGCCCCGATGGACCGGCCGCTAGCCCCGCCGCCCGCCAAGATCTCGGAGCACCCAGACCGGCTGTACCGGCCTGGATGCGCCGAGAACTGCACGTACCGAACGATGATCAGGCCGTGAGGGGTCGACCGGTGACGCCGTCGACGGTGGCGAACTCGGCGACCTCGGCGCGGGTGAGCTTCGTCGGTTGCTTCACCGGCTTGCCGAGGCAGACGACGGCGGCGAGCGCCAGCTCGTCCGGGGCGTCGAGCAGCGCCTTGACCGCCACCTCCTCCCGCACCGGCATCGTGGTGATCACCCCGGCCAGGCCCTCTTCGCGGGCGGCGAGCAGGATGCTCCACACGAACGGGTACACCGAGGCGCCCCCGGCGAACGGGTAGCGGTCGCCGTCGCGGTCCACCGCCGCCAGCGCCCGCAGGTCGGCGAACACGGCGAGCAGCACCGGTACCTCGTGCAGGTGCTCGGGGAACCCGGTCTCGATCGGCTGCGCGGCGGCCACGGCGGCCGCCTCCTTCTCACGGTCGGTGATCGGCGCCCACGGTGTGAGGCCGGCGGCCCGCATGGCGAGGTACTCGTACCATCCCGGCAGGTAGAGGTCGCGCAGTGCCGCCCGCTTCCCCTCGTCCTGCACGACGACGACCCGCCAGCCCTGGCGGTTGCCCCCGCTCGGCGCGAAGCGGGCGGTGTCGAGGATCCGGGCGACGGTTGCCTCGTCCACCGGGTCGGGAAGGAACTCGCGCACCGCCCCCGTGGTGCGGAGTGTCGGGATCAGGTCGGCCATGCGCCTAGGTTGCCAATCCAGCGATGCATCACGCGCCGTAGGTACCTCGGAGCCGCCGACCGATCGGAGACCCTGATGGCCCTCGACACGACCCGCACCTCGATCGACGTCCTCCTGACCCCGGAGGACTGGGAGCGCTCGCTCCGGGAGGAGGCGCGGGCGGGGCTGACATCGACCCCCAAGGACCTGCCGCCCACCTGGCTCTACGACGAGCGCGGCTGCGCGCTGTTCGACGAGATCACCCGCCTCCCCGAGTACTACCCGACGCGGGCCGAGCGCTCGATCCTCCGCCGCCGGGCGGTGGAGGTGGCGACCGTCGCCGGGGCCGACACCCTGGTCGAGCTGGGGGCGGGCACCGCGGAGAAGACCCGCCTCCTGCTCGATGCGATGCGCCTCACCGGCCACCTGCAGCGCTACGTCCCCTTCGACGTGGCCGAGGCGACGCTGCGGGCCACCGCCGACGCCGTCGGCGCCGAGCACCCGGACGTGGCGGTGCACGGCGTGGTCGGCGACTTCCGCCGCCACGCCGGGCAGCTGCCGGCCGGCGGTCGCCGGCTGGTCGCGTTCCTGGGCGGGACCATCGGCAACCTCCCGCCCGCGGGACGCGCCACCCTGCTCACCACACTGGCGGCGGGGATGGCACCGGGCGACACGCTCCTCCTCGGCACCGACCTCGTCAAGGACCGCGACCGCCTGGTGGCCGCGTACGACGACGCCGCCGGCGTCACCGCCGAGTTCAACCGAAACGCCCTGCGCGTCCTGAACCGAGAGCTCGGCGCCTCCTTCGACGTCGACCGGTTCGACCACATCGCCCGCTTCGACGACGACGCCGAGTGGATCGAGATGCGATTGCGATCGCGCGGCGAGCAGACCGTCACCGTGCCCGCCCTCGACCTGACCCTCGCCTTCGCCGACGGCGAGGACCTTCGCACCGAGATCAGCGCCAAGTTCCGACTGGACGGCGTCGAGCGGGAGCTCACGGGCGCCGGTCTGCGGCTCATCGAGCAGTGGACCGACGATGCCGGCGACTTCGCGCTGAGCCTCGCCGCCCGATGAGCGCGACCGCCCGCTACTGCGAGGTCCGCTCCCTCACCGAGCAGCTGGCGGCTCCGCTGTCGGCCGAGGACCAGACCGTGCAGTCGATGCCCGACGTCAGCCCCACGAAGTGGCATCGAGCCCACACGACCTGGTTCTTCGAGACGTTCGTGCTCGGACCGCACGCGCCGGGCTACACGGCGTTCGATCCGTCCTACGCGTACCTGTTCAACTCCTACTACGAAGCGGTCGGGGCCCGGCACACGCGCGCGGAGCGGGGGCTGGTCACCCGGCCGGGCATCGCCGAGATCGCCACCTACCGCGACCACGTCGACCGCGCCGTGGTGCCGCTCCTCGACACCGGGGTCGACGCCGACGTCGCCGCCCTCGTCGAGCTCGGCTGCCACCACGAGCAGCAGCACCAGGAGCTCCTGGTCATGGACATCCAGCACGTGCTGTCGTGCAGCCCCCTGCAGCCGGTCTACGGCGAGCTGCCGTGGGCGGCGGCGGGACCCGGTGTCGGCGGTTGGATCCCGCACGACGGCGGTGTGGTCGAGATCGGCCACGACGGCGCCGGGTTCGCGTTCGACAACGAGGGGCCGCGCCACGAGGTGCTGCTGCGGCCGTTCGAGGTGGCCGCCGCGCTCGTCACCAACGCCGACTGGCTGTCGTTCATCGACGACGGCGGCTACCGGCGATCCGACCTGTGGATGTCCGAGGGGTGGGCCACGGTCCAGGCCCTCGGGTGGGAGGCCCCGCTCTACTGGGGCCGCTCCGACGACACCGGCGGGTGGTCGGTGTTCGGGCTCGACGGGCGCCGACCGGTGGACCCGTCGGCGCCGGTGGCCCACGTGAGCTGGTTCGAGGCCGACGCCTACGCCCGGTGGGCCGGGGGGCGCCTGCCGCTCGAAGCCGAGTGGGAGGCGGCCGCACCCGACGTCGGCGCGCCGGACGCCGACGGCTGGTACGGCGCCGTCTGGCAGTGGACGGCGAGCCCGTACGTCGCCTATCCCGGCTTCCGGCCCGCGGCCGGCGCGGTCGGCGAGTACAACGGCAAGTTCATGGTCAACCAGCAGGTGCTGCGGGGCTCGGCCCGGCTCACCCCCCCTGGCCATGCCCGCCGCACGTATCGCAACTTCTTCCCCGCCGTCGCCCGGTGGGCGTGCGGCGGCGTGCGGGTGGCCCGCGACGCCTGACCTCCGGCCACCGGTGGGATGAGACCGGCCGCCTCGGGCGTTGTGTCGATGCACACGCACCGACGACGAAGGTGAGCATCCGATGCCCGCAGTCACGGCCGACACGTTGACCCTGCCGAAGATCGCCCCGACGACACCGGGGTCCGCCGAACGGCGGCCACGGTCGATCACCACCGGTCCCCGCGGCTACGAGGGCGAGGGCTTCCCGGTGCGCCGCACCTTCGCCGGAGTCAGCGCCGCCGACGTCGACCCGTTCATCATGATGGACCAGATGGGCGCCGTGGAGTACGGGCCCTACGAGCCCCGCGGCACCGACTGGCACCCGCATCGCGGCTTCGAGACGGTGACCTACATCATCGACGGCGCCTTCCAGCACCAGGACAGCCACGGCGGCGGTGGCCTGATCACCGACGGCGCCACGCAGTGGATGACCGCCGGCGGCGGCATCCTCCACATCGAGACGCCGCCCGAGAAGCTGGTCGTGTCGGGCGGGCTGTTCCACGGCCTCCAGCTGTGGGTGAACCTGCCGGCCAAGGACAAGATGGTCGCTCCCCGCTACCAGAACCTCGAGGCCGACCAGGTCGTGCTCCTCACCTCCGAGGACGGTGGCGCCCTGATCCGCCTCATCGCCGGCGACCTCGCCGGGCACACCGGGCCGGGCTCGACCTACACGCCGATCACCGTCGCCCACGCCACCGTCTCCCCCGGCGCCCGTCTCACGCTCCCCTGGCCGACCGAGTTCAACGCCCTCGGCTACGTGCTCTCCGGCCGCGGCACGGTCGGCGCCGCCGAGCCGGCTCCGATCGAGGGCGGCAACCTCGTGGTGTTCGAACGGGCCGGTGACGCCATCACGTTCACCGCCGCCGGCGGTGAGCTGCCGCTCGAGCTGTACCTGCTCGGGGGACGGCCCATCGGCGAGCCGGTCGCCCAGTACGGCCCGTTCGTGATGAACACCCGGGCCGAGCTGCAGCAGGCACTCGACGACTTCCGGGCCGGGCGGTTCGGCCAGGTCCCCGCCAACGGCCTCCGCCCCTTCCGCGGCTGACCGGTCGGACCGCCTACATCACCCCGAGGAGGTCGACCACGAAGACGAGCGTCTCGCCGCCCTTGATGACGCCACCGGCGCCGCGGTCGCCGTAGCCGAGGTGGGGCGGGATGGTCAGCCGCCGGCGACCGCCGATGCGCATCCCCTGCACGCCGTCGTCCCAGCCCTTGATCACCTGGCCCCGGCCGAGGCTGAACACGAACGAGTCGTCTCGGTCCCACGATGCGTCGAACTGCTCGCCGGTGCTCCACGCGACCCCCACGTAGTGCACGACCACGTCGTTGCCGGCAGTGGCCTCGCTCCCGTCCCCGACAACGAGGTCCTCGACCCCGAGCTCGGCGGGCGGATCACCGGCCGGGATCTCGACGGTGGGCTTCCGGTCCAGGTCCTCGGCCATCTCCCCGACCGTAGACGTAGGTTGAGGGCGTGCAGTACGGCGACGATCTGCGGGCCGAGATGGAGGCGAACCTCGCCGCCCACGAGCGGCTCGCCATCCCCCTGGAGGGTCGCCGCCACGCCGCCGTCGCCCTGGTCGTGGTCGACAGCGACGCCGAGGTCCACGGCGCCGACCACCACGCCTTCACCCCCGACCGGCTGTCCCACATCCCGGGCGGCGAGTCCTACGACCTGACCGGCAGCATCGCCGGCACCGCCGGCGGCCCGGCCGTGCTCCTCACCCGCCGGGCCGCACGGCTCCGCCAGCACGCCGGACAGTGGGCCATCCCCGGAGGCCGCGTCGACGACGGCGAAGCGCCACTCGACACCGCCCGCCGGGAGCTGCACGAGGAGCTCGACCTCGTGCTCGATGACGACGCCCTCCTCGGGTGCCTCGACGACTACCCGACCCGCTCCGGCTACGTGATCACCCCGTTCGTGTTCTGGGGTGGGCCCGACCCCGCCATGGCGCCGAACCCCGACGAGGTGCTGTCGGTGCACCGCATCGCCTTCCGGGAGCTGTGCCGGGAGGACTCCCCCCGGTTCGTGGCGATCCCCGAGTCGCCCCGGCCGGTGGTGCAGCTCCCCATCGGCGGCGACCTCATCCACGCCCCGACCGCGGCCGTGCTCCTCCAGCTGCGCCGGGTCGCCATCGAGGGCGTCGCCGAGCGGGTCGCCGAGTACGAGCAACCCGTCTTCGCCTGGCGCTGACGTTCGAGGATCAGAGGAGCGGCTCGACCTCGTCGTGCTCGAGGATGCCGAGGATCGCCTCGGCCAGCCGGCGGGCCGACGGCCCGTCGAGCTCCACCGCCACCCGCTGGCCGTCGCCCCAGACGTCGATGCAGAGGGCGTGGTCGAGCGGGGCGTCCTGCGGGTGGTCGAAGTACACGACGGCCCGGTCGAGCCCGAACCAGTCCTCGCCGCGGTAGCCGCTGCCCGTCACGTCGGTCGTCGTGGTCACGTAGGTGCACATGGCGTCATGCCCCCTTGAGGTGGGTGCCGAAGAACTCCCAGATCCGCTTCCACCCGTCCTTGGCGGCATCGAGCCGGTAGCTCGGTCGGTCGACCGAGAAGAAGGCGTGCCCGGCGCCCTCGTAGGTGTGGAAGTCGAACTGCTTCCCGTTCGCTTCCAGAGCGGCTGTCATCTCGAGCACGTCGTCGGGCGACGGGCTCTGGTCCTCCACGCCGAAGAGGCCCAGCAGCGGGCACCGGAGGTCGGGGGCGAGGCTCACATCGGCCCGACCGCCGTAGCAGTCGACGGCGGCGTCGACGTCGAGCGTGCACGCGACCATGAACGCCTGCCGGCCTCCCGAGCAGTAGCCGATCACGCCGACCTTGCCGTTCGACTCGGGCCGGCCCCGCAACCGGTCGACCGCCGCGCGCACGTCGCCCCGGCACTGGTCGTCGGGCACCCCGCCGGCGTCGCGCGCGGCCGCGGCCTGGTCGGCGGGCTTGGCGCCCGGCGCGTAGCGGTGATGGAGGTTGGGCATGAGCGTCGCGTAGCCGTACACCGCGAAGGTCCGGGCGATCTCCTTGGTGGCCCGGTCGTAGCCGGGCATGTGGTGGATCACGACCACTCCCGGTTGGCCGCCACCGTCGACCGGCCGGGCGAAGTAGGCCTCGATCTCGTCGCCCCCGTGACCGGTGAGGGTGACCGTCTCGGCGATCATGGCGTCGCTCATGCTCTCGACCTCCTGGGGCGACAGTATGTGCCCGTGCCCGACTTCCGCCCCGGCCTCGACGGCTCCGCTCACGGCTCCCCCGACGACCACCTGATCGTCGTCCGCGCCGACAGCCACGTGGCGCTCCCGTTCCTGCGGCTCGCCGACGCCGAGGACATCGGCGGCCGCCGTCACTTCCTGGGTGAGCTCGACGGCGCCGGGGTGTGGGCGGTGGAGCACGACGAGGAGCCGGAGACGGCAGCCTTCACGCCGCTGATCATGGCCCACGGTCGTCTCGGCGACGAGCTGTGGGCCGTCGCCGGCCGCGCCGTGCAGATCACGACCTGGTGGCGGACGCACCAGTACTGCGGCGCCTGCGGCAAGCCCAACCAGCTTCGTGACGTCGAGCGGGCGCTCGGCTGCGACGACTGCCGCACCCTCGCCTATCCGCGGCTGGCACCGGCGGTCATCGTGCTCATCCACCGCGACGACGAGGTGCTGCTCGCCCGGGGACGCAGCTTCGGCGCCCCGATGTACAGCACCTTGGCCGGGTTCGTCGAGCCGGGTGAGTCGCTCGAGCAGTGCATCACCCGCGAGGTGAAGGAGGAGGTGGGCGTGGACGTCGACGACATCACCTATCGCACCAGCCAGTCGTGGCCGTTCCCCCACTCGCTGATGGTCGGCTTCACCGCCCGCTGGCGGTCAGGCGACATCGCCATCGACGAGGACGAGATCGTCGACGCTCAGTGGTTCCCGCTCGACGACCTGCCCAACATCCCGCCGCCGTTCGCCATCAGCCGCTGGCTGATCGACGAGCACGTCGCCGGCCGGCGGGCGGCGCGCGAGAGATCGGCGAGCTAGAGACCGAGGTGCTCGAAGTAGAACGCGACGGTGCGGGCCACGATGTCGGCGCGCTCCTCGCGGAAGGGCACGTGCACGTCGCTCTCGTAGGTGACGAGCTCGACCGGGATCCCGGCCTCCCGGAGCGCGTCGTGGGAGTCCACCGACCACTGGAACGGGACGATGGGGTCGCCGGTGCTGGCGATGAGGATGCCCGGGGCGTCGCCCGGGCCGGCGAACAGGCCGCCGGGAAGGCCCCCCGACAGCGACTGCCACGCCTGCACCTCGGAGGAGACGCCGGGGGTGCCGCTGTCGCCCGGCGAGTCCGACCAGGTGCCGGCCCCGTAGGCGATGATGGCGCCCGCGGACTCGCCGCCGATGGCGATGCGGTCGGGGTCGATGCCGTGCTCGGCGGCGTTGGCCCGCAGCCACCGCACCGCCGCCTGGCCGTCGTGGATGCCGCCGATGACCGCTTCGGTGCAGGTGCTGTCGCCGGTGCTGCTGCCCACGCAGCCGCCCGGGGCCAGGAGCCGGTAGTTGATCGAGGCCGCCACGTAGCCGAGGGTGGCGAAGTGCCGGGCCATGACCGGTGAAACGCCCTGGGCCTTGTCGCCGAACCCGAACCCGCCACCGTGCACGAAGATGGCGAGCGGGCGCGACCGCTCGGTGTCACCGACCGGCAGGTAGAGGTCGAGTCGCAGGCGCTCGGGCTGGCCGTCCACGCCCGGCGCGCTGCCGTACTCGAGGTCTTCGATCACCTCGACGTCGTCGAAGACCGGCTCCCGGTACCGAGCGAGGGTGACCGTCGTCGTCGTGGTGACGACCGTGCTCGTCGTCGTGCTCGTCGTGATCGCCGGTGTTGCCGAACCCGTGTCGGCACTGCACGCGCCGAGGGCCAGCACGATCACGACCGCCGCCGCCGAGGCTCTTGTCATGATCGCGGCCGGCCGCGCCGCTTCGATCATGGCGACAGCGTCGATCATGGCAACAGCGTCGCGCGCCGCCTCACGATGGCGGGCGCGGGAAGGTGTCGAGGTCGCGCAGGGCCGGGAACCGCACCCACCACACGCCGGCCACCGCCACCGTGGCGACGCCGCCGATCACGACGGCCGGCCCGGCACCGAACCATTGGCCGGTGAGGCCCGACTCGAAGGCACCCAGCTCGTTGGTGGCCCCGATGAACACCATCTCCACCGCCGAGACCCGGCCCCGCTTCTCCACCGGCGTGGCGAGCGGCACGATGGTGGATCGGACGTACACGCTGATCGCGTCGGCGGCCGACACGACGAGCAGCGCGGCGAACGCCACCGCGTAGACGGTCGTGGTGCCGAGGACGATGGTGCCGGCGCCGAAGACCGCCACGGCAACGAGGAGCGAGCGCCCGACGTGGCGGGTGAGCGGCCGGCGAGTGAGCACGAGCGTCATCGCCCCGCCGCCGATCCCGATGGCGGCCCGGAGCCAGCCGAAGCCGACGGCGCCGACACCGAGGCGCTCGTCGGCGATCGCCGGGAGGAGCGCCATGGCCCCGCCGAACAGCACCGCGAACAGGTCGAGCGACAGCGCACCGAGGAGGAGCGGGCTCCGGCGGACGAAGCGGAGGCCGTCGAGCGTGTCGTGGAGGCGGCTGGCCGGAGCGGCGGCAGCGGCCGGAGGTGGCAGGGCCCGCACCTGCATCGTCGCCAGCAGCGCCGCGCCGGTGAGGCTGAGCAACGTGGCCGCCACGTACGGCACCGTGGGGTCGACGGCATAGAGGGTGCCGCCGAGGACCGGGCCCACGATGAACGCCGCCTGGGTGGCCACCGACCGCCGGGGCACCAGCCACGGGAGGCGGGCCGGCCCCGCCACGTCGGCGATGAGCGCCCGCGTGGCGGGCGAGGAGAACGCCCGCGCCACCCCGAACGCCACACCGATGGCGAAGATGGGACCCACGGCGGTGGGCTTCGTCCCCACGTACAGCCCCATCGCCGCGCACGTCGCCGCCTGGCCGGTGAGGGCGACGGCCGCGACCTGCTTGCGACTCCGGCGGTCGGCGACGGTGCCGGTGAACAGGATCAGCAGGAGGGCGGGAGCGAACTCGGCGAGGCCGATGAAGCCGAGATCGATCTCCCGGCGGCTGATGTCGTAGACCTGCTTCCCGACCGCGGTGGTCAGGGTGAAGATGCCGGCGAGCGAGGCGAAGGAGGCGACGACGAACGACGCCGTCGAGCGGTCCCAGCCGGTGTCAGCCTCGCCGAGTTCGCTCCCGCCCTCCTGC
>Ga0247717_1000249_pt1 | contig 17295 bp, 14 predicted proteins | sample 24E_NmetaG_FD_189047 | JGI IMG/M metagenome (GOLD analysis project Ga0247717, IMG submission 189047) | Soil microbial communities from hillslope of Landscape Evolution Observatory, University of Arizona, Oracle, AZ, United States - 2-4-E_N | ecosystem: Engineered > Artificial ecosystem >... | reverse complement strand
TCCGCAGCGTGACCACGAACTCCACCAGCGGCTCCTCGGTCCGGGACCGGTCCTCGGCCGCCAGCACTCCGAAGGCCGGCACACCGGCGCGCTCCTCGACGAGCAGACCGGCCAGCGGGAGCGCCACGAGGTCGACGGGCACCTCCCCACCGGCCCCCGAGACGAGCACGACGCGGGTGCGCTCGGCGAGGACGAGATCGTCCGGCGCCGCTCCGTCCGGGGCATCGAAGTCGAGGAACCCGGCACTGCGGAGGGCCGCGAAGACCGATGGCGCCTCCGTCGCGTCGTCGGCGTCCTCATCGGCCGATCCGTTTGCCGGCGTGGTCGTCGTGGTCTGGTCGCCCGCCGCCCCCGGTCCGGCGGCGAGGGCGCGCAGGTGCATGCTCAGCTCGGTCAGCGCCAGTCGCCGGAGGTTGTCCACCGACAGCGCTTGCGGAGCCTCGAGGGCGATGCGGAGATCGCGGACCTCCTCGTCGTCGTCCAGGACGAACCGGTCGGTGAGCCAGATGGTCCCCTGCCGGTCGGCGCCCGTGGTGCTCACCATCGACAGGAGCGCGTCGAACGAGGCCGTGCTCACGCCACGCGTGGCGATGACCAGCACCGGCACCTCGGTGAGGGCGCCGACCAGCAGGCGCTGGCTCCCCTCCTCGGTCAAGCGGTCGGCGGCCTCCTGCAGGGCGCGGTTCTCCTCGCGCAGGGCGTCGTTGGTCTCCTCGACCTCGGCGATCTGGAGCTCGAGACCGCGCTGCTGATCCTCCAGCCGGTCGACGATCGCCCGGTCGATGACCGCCGAGCCCATGATCACGCCGATGCCCAATGCCAGGAACACGGCGATGAGCGAGACGACGTGGTACCGGAAGTTGATCATGGGCGCGTCCTCACCAGCTCCGCGTCACCGGAGGAAGAGCTCGATGGCGTTCCAGAGGTTGTCGATGAACAGGCGAGCCGGCTGGCTCACCGCCGTCACGACGAGCAGCGTGAACAAGGCGGCTCCGATCAGCAGCGCGAGGTCGAGCTTGCGGACGCGTGACTGGTACAGCCGGCTCACGCCCTTGGCGTCCACCAGCACCGGGCCGACCTTCAGGCGGACCAGGAAGGTCGATGCCATGCCGGCGCGGCCCTTGTCGAGGAAGTCCGACATCGAGCTGTGGGTCCCGACCGCCACGATCAGGGACGCCCCCCGTTCGTAGGCGAGGAGCATGGCGATGTCTTCGCTCGTGCCGGTGGCGTTCCAGACGACGTGGTCGAGCCCGAGCTCGTCCAGCCGTGTCGCGCCCGGCGCCCGACCATCTGGATACCCATGCACCACCAGCGCGGCGCCTGATCGCAGGCCGGCCTCCGACACCGAGTCCATGTCGCCGATGATCACGTCGGGGTGGCGACCGATGGCGAGGAGGGCATCGGCCGCACCGTCGACGGCGATGATCACGGGGCGCACCTCCTGCAGGTAGCCCGTCTGGCGGAGGGCGGCGAGGTCCTCCCGATAGTCGGGACCCCGCACGGCGACGAGGGCATGGCGGCCCTTCATGTCGACGCCGACGTCGGGGACCTCGAGGTCGTCGGCGACGAGGTGGGTCTCCCGCTGCAGGTACTCGAGCGTGTTGGCCGCGAACCGTGCCAGCTCCGCGCCCAGCGTCAGCTTGGCGGCGTCGACCGCCTCCTCGAGCGACGCGATCGTCTGCCGGTGCCCCGAGAGGGTCAGCGCCCCGCACCGGACGAGGTCACCGTCGACCTCCACGGTGTCCCCGTCGACGATGGCGTCCATCACGTCGGTCCCCACGCCGTCGACGAGCGGGATGCCGGCATCGACGACGAGGAGCGGCCCGCGGTTCGGGTAGCGGCCACTGATCGAGGCCGACGCGTTCACGACCGCCGCCGGGCGGGCGGCCACCAGGCCTTCGGCCGCCACGCGGTCGAGGTCGAGGTGGTCGATCACGGCGACGTCGCCGGGACGGATCCTGCTCGTGAGGTCCTTCGTCCGGCGGCCGACGCGCGCCGCGCCGCGAACGACGGTGTGCGGCCTCGCCATCAGCGGGTCCGCTGGCGATCGCGGGCGGCCACCGCCAGCAGCTCCTCGGCGTGATCGTGGGCGGCGGCGCTCGCCGGCTGCCCGGAGAGCATCCGCGAGAGCTCCACCACGCGGGCCGCGTCGTCCAGCCGGGAGGCTCTCGCGACGGTCCGACCCCCCTCCTCCGCCTTGGTCACCGCCACCTGGTGGTCGGCGAACGCCGCCACCTGCGGGAGATGGGTGACGACGAGCACCTGCGTGTCGCGGCCGAGCGTGGCCAGCGCCCGCCCGACGCTCAGCGCCGCCTCGCCACCGACGCCGGCGTCGACCTCGTCGAAGATCAGCGTGGGCACGTCGGCGCTTCCGAGGACGAGGCGCAGAGCCAGCATGGTCCGGGCCAGCTCCCCACCCGAGGCGACCTTGCTGAGCGGTGCGGGCGGCTCGCCGGGGTTCGCGGCGAGCAGGAAGGCGATGTCGTCGCCGGGATCGGCCCCATCGACGGCGATCGCGATCTGGGCGCGCGCCATGGCGAGGGTGGCCAGGCGCTCCTGCACCGCGGCGGCGAGTGCCGGCGCCGCGGCCCGGCGAGCAGCAGCGACGGCGCCGGCGGCGGCGCGCTCCTGCTCGCACGCGGCCACCCGCTCGGCGTCCAGGGCCGCCGCCCGGGCGTCACGCGACTCGAGCTCGGCCAGGCGGGCCCGCGCCTCGTCCGCGAAGTCGAGGACCTCGGCGAGGGTGGCGCCGTACTTGCGGCGAAGGTCGTGCAGCAGCTGGCGCCGCTCGCGAAGGCGAGCGAGCGTCTCGGGATCCTCGGTGATCTGCTCCGCGGCGGACCGGATCTCCACTGCCAGGTCGGCGATGTCGGCGGCCGCCGCCCGCAGGCGCGTCTCGATCTCGGTGAACGGTGCCCGCCCGGCCACCGCGGCGATGGCCTCGCCGATCGCATCGGCGGCCCGGCCCTCTTCCGAGAGCGCCAGCCGGGCCCGCTCGGCCGCCTCCCGGTGGGCGGTGGCGTCGGCGACGACCGCCTCCTGCGCGGCCAGCTCCTCGTCCTCGTCGGGACCGGTGATCCCCGCCCCGTCGAGCTCGCCGACCTGGAACCGCAGCAGGTCGATCTCGCGGGCGCGGGCCCGCTCGTCGCCTCCGAGCGTGGCCAACGCGGCGTCGATCTCGGTGAGGCGACCTCGCGCCGCCCGGAGCGGTTGCAGGTCGACGGCCCCGAACGCATCGAGGGCCGCCCGCTGGGTTGGCGCCGAGAGGAGCGACTGGTGGGCATGCTGGCCGTGCAGGTCGACGAGGCCGGCGCCCAGCTCGGCGAGCGACGCCGCCGGCGCGAGGCGCCCGTTGACGTAGGCCCGGGACCGCCCGTCGGCCGGGATCACCCTCGCGAGGACGAGCTCGTCACCGTGCCCGTCGACGAAGCGACCCTCGACTCGCGCCTCGTCGGCGCCGGCGCGGACGATCGCGGCGTCCGCCCTCCCACCCACGAGCAGCTCGATGGCCGTGACCACCAACGTCTTGCCCGCGCCCGTCTCCCCGGTCAGGGCGGTCATCCCCGGTGACAGCACGAGCGAGAGGTCGGCGATGACCCCGAGGTCGCTGACCGCCAGCTCGACGAGCATCAGCGGGCTCCGAGACCGAACTTCGCCTTCACGATGTCGAGGAAGCTCGTCGAGTCGAAGGTGACCAGCCGTGCCGGGTGCTCGGCCGCGGTGCACACGATGGCGTCGCCCGTCTGCATCGTGCCGAGGTTGCGGCCGTCGACCGACAGGGCGGCGGGGCGATCCTCGGCGACCACCAACCGGACCGTCGACGCCGGGGGGAGCACCAGGGCGCGATCGAAGAGCATGTGGGGCGCCACCGGTGCGAGCAGCAGCGCGGCGTGGTCGGGCGAGATCAGCGGCCCTCCGGCTGACCAGGCGTATGCCGTGGACCCCGTCGGGGTGGCGATGATGAGGCCATCGGCGTGGTAGGTGGTGAAGGGCTGGCCGTCGACGATGACCTCGACGTGCACGATCTGGCCGGTCGGCGTCTTGCCCAGCACCGCCTCGTTGAGCGCCGGCCAGGTCCCCGAGCCGGGTGCTTCCGGCGAGTCGGCCTCGACCGCGACCGCGAGTCGCATGCGCTCCGAGAGGTGGTAGGACCCCGCGAAGAACCGGTTGAGCGCGACGGTCAGCTTGGCCGCGTCGACCTCGGTGAGGTAGCCGAGGTGCCCGAGGTTCACGCCGATCACCGGCACCTGGTGGTCGCTCACGAGGTCGACCGTCCGCAGCATCGTGCCGTCGCCACCGAGACTCACCGCCACGTCGAGGTCGATGCACAGCTCGTCGTCATGCGTCGCGAGCTCGGCCAGCCCCACGAGGTCGGCGTCCCGCTTGGGGAGCCGCACCTCGTGGCCCCGCTCCCGGAGCCATGCGGCCGCGGTGCGGGCGAGGGACGCGGCCTCGCGATGCTCGTGGTGCAGCACGAAGGCGACCGTGGCCACCGCTACTCCTCGGTCACGGCGGCCAGCACGGCGTCGAGGTCGACGGCGCCGGTGGCAGCGGGGACGCGGGCGAGGCGGACGAGGAACTCCACGTTCCCGTCAGCCCCCCGGAGGGGCGATGGCATCGCCTCCATCATGCTCGCTCCCAGCGACCCGGCCGCGGAGCGGCTCTCCTCCAGCACCCGCCGCCAGATCGCGGGATCGCGGATGACGCCCCGCCCCCGGGACGCCTCCCGGCGACCGGCCTCGAACTGCGGCTTGACGAGGAGGACGAGGTCACCGGAGGCCGCGGTGAGATCGAGCAGCGCAGGGAGCACGGTGCGCAGCGAGATGAACGACAGATCGGCCACGGTGACCTCGACCGGCGCGCCGATGGCCGCCGGATCGAGCTCGCGCACGTTGGTGCGCTCGAGGTTGACCACGCGTGGGTCATCCCGGAGCCGCTCGTGCAGCTGCCCGAAGCCGACATCGACGGCGATCACCTCCCGCGCCCCCCGCTGGAGCAGGCAGTCGGTGAAGCCGCCGGTCGACGCACCGGCATCGAGGCAGCGACGGCCGTCGACGGTCACTGCGAACGCCGCGAGCGCGGCCTCGAGCTTCTCGCCGCCCCGGCTGACGAACCGGGGTGGGGGCCCGAGGACGTGGATCGGTTCGGTCGGGTCGACGAGCCGCGCCGGCTTGCTCGCCACCGCGCCGGCCACTCGCACGCGGCCGGCGGCGATGTCCTCCTGGGCCCGCTCCCGCGACGGTGCCAGGCCGCGCCGCACGAGCTCCAGATCGAGCCGCCGGCGGATCTACGCCTTCTTCGCCGCGGCCGCCTTCTTGGCGGTGGCCTTCTTGGCGGTGGCCTTCTTCGCCGGGGCCTTCTTGGCCGGCGTCGCTCCGCCCCGCTTGATGGCGGCGATCTCCTTGCGGAGATCGGCCACGTCGCTCTGGGTCGCGAGGCCGAGGGCTCGGATCTGGTCGCGCACCTCCCGACGGATCGACTCCGCCAGGCGCTCGGTGTTCTGACGGCTGCGCTCGACGAGCTCGTCACGCCGGCGCGCCGCCTGCTCGGCTTGCACCTCACCCGACTTCACGAGGTCCCGCACGATCGCCTCCGCTCGCTGCTGGGTCATCTGCGTGAACGCCAAGCCGGCGTCGAGGTAGCGCTTCAGGAGATCGGTCTGGGCCATGGCCGCCAACGCTACCGTCCCCTCGAGTGATCCCCCTCCGGGACGTGAACCCGACGCACCGGCGCGCCGTCGTCACCTTCCTGCTCCTCGTGCTGAACGTCGGGGTCTACTTCGGCGTCCAGCCCGACCTCTCGTCGCCGGAGGCCAACGACTTCGTGTTCGAGCGGGCCGCCATCCCCTGCGAGCTCGTGACCGGCGAACCGCTCTCCCCCGAGGAGCTCCCGACCGCGCGGAGCACGACGGCGTGCAACACCCAGCCCGAAGGTCCGCCGATCTTCCCGGGCAAGAACGTGTGGCTCGCCGCCATCGTGTCGATGTTCCTGCACGGCTCGCTGCTGCATCTCGGCGGGAACATGCTGTTCCTCTGGATCTTCGGCAACAACGTCGAGGATCGCCTCGGCCACCTGCGCTATCTCGGCTTCTACCTCGTGGGTGGGGTGGCGGCGACGGCCGCCCATGTGCTCGTCCAGCCGAACAGCACGGTGCCGGTCGTCGGAGCGTCCGGTGCCATCGCGGCGGTCATGGGCGCCTACCTGGCGTGGTTCCCGCACGCTCGGATCCACACGCTGTTCTTCTTCTTCATCATCTTCTTCCGCGACGTCTCCGCCAAGTGGGTGCTCGCGCTGTGGTTCATCTCGCAGTTCAACGACGCCTTCAACCCGAACAGCGGGGTGGCGTGGGGTGCGCACGTGGGCGGATTCGTCTTCGGGGTGCTCGCCGGCCTCGCGCTCAGGCCGTCGGGAGTCGAGCCGCGACCAGCGTTGCGAGGTCGTCGCTGACCCACGCCGGCTCCGGCGTGACCGGAAGGTCGGTGCCGGTGGTGACGCCGGACAGCACGAGACCGAACGTCGCGCCGAGGGTGACGGCGAACAGCCCATCGGTCGAGGGCCGGTCACCCACGACCACGTGCGGTCCGTCGCCCGCCAGCTCACGGACGAGCGCGGCCATCGGCGGGTACGGCTTCCCGGCGACGACCGGCGCCACGCCGCTGGCCGCCGCCACCGCCGCGAGGATGGCGCCACCACCCGGGATCACGCCCTCCGGTGTCGGGTACGTGGTGTCGTCGTTGGTTCCGATCAGGCGGGCCCCGTCGCGGACCGCCGCGTGTGCCGCCTTGAGCCGTCCGTAGTCGAAGTCGAGGTGGAACCCGACCACGACGGCGTCGGCCGCACCCTCGCGCACGGTGTGCACGCCGCGCCGCTCGAGGGCCTCGGACACGCCCGGTCCCCCGCACACCAGTGCCGTCTCGCCCGGCTCGAGCAGCAGGGCCGCAGCCATCGCCGACGTGAGCACCTCGCCCTCGGCGGGGATACCCATCTCCGCCAGCTTGGCCTCCTGCTCGCCCACCACCTGCGAGGAGTTGTTGGTCACGAAGCACACCCGCTGGCCGGCGGTCCGCAGGCGGCCGATGGCCTCCGCCGACCCGGGGATCGGGACCTCGCCGAGCCACACCACGCCGTCGAGATCCAAGATCCAGGCCATCGGCCGATTCTGAACGACAATCTCTCCATGCCCCGATTCGAGCCGTTCCCCGGGATCCGCTACGCGCCGCACGTCGACCTCGACGAGGTCAGCGCGCCCCCCTACGACGTCATGGGCGACGCCGAGCGGGCCGCCTACGCCGCCCGCCACCGGGCCAACGCGGTGCGGTTCGACGCTCCCGTCGGCGAGCGGGCCTACGACGAGGCCGCCGAGGTGCTCGCCGGTCTCCTGGCCGACGGCACGCTCGTGCGCGACGACGCGCCATCGCTCTACCTCTACCGGATGACGAACGGCGGCCGGCACACCTCGGGTGTCATCGGCGCGCTCGGCCTCGAACCTCCGGGCACCGGCGATGTCCTCCCGCACGAGCACACGACGAAGAAGGCCAAGAGCGACCGGCTCGATCTGCTGCGTGCCACCCATGCCAACCTCTCCCCCATCTGGGGCCTGTCGCTGGCAAAGGGCCTGGCCGAGCTCACCACGCCGGACGGCGAACCCGACGGCCGAGCGGTCGACGACGCCGGCGTCGTCCACGAGCTGTGGCGAGTCACCGACCCCGTTCGCATCGGCCTCATCGTCGACCGGGTCGCGGCCGAGCCGGTGGTGATCGCCGACGGCCACCACCGCTTCGAGACGTGCCTCGCCTACCAGGGCGAGCGGGGGCCCGAACCCGGCGACTACGACCTGACCATGACCTATGTCGTCGAGCTCACCGAGGACGAGCTCGACGTGCAGCCGATCCACCGGCTCCTGCGGGGCGTGCCGGCCGAGGCGATCGCCAGCCACCTGCTCGACTGCCTCGGTCCGGGCGATGCCATGACGCTCGTGGGGCCCGATCGCACCTGGGAGCTGGGCCGCGATCCGGACGGTCCCGAGCTCGACACCGAGCAGCTGGCCGAGGCCCTTGCGGGGGTCGACGACCTCGACGTCAGCTACCAGCACGGCGACGTCGCTGCCGCGGTGCGTGCCGGCGAGGCCGACGCCGCAGTGGTGATGCGACCGGTCACCGTCGCCACCATCAGGGCGGTGGCCGACCGCCGCGACCGCATGCCCCCCAAGACCACCTTCTTCTACCCGAAGCCCCGCACCGGCTTCGTCCTCCGCGACCTCGGCTGAGATCCTCAAGATCTCGGGCTGTTGGAAGCCCCATCAGGGCCCGCATCGACCCGAGATCTCGGACCGGTCAGGCGGTGAGCTCGGCCATCACCTCGAGGGCTTCGGGCTGGCCCGACCCGACGATCATCGTGGTGACGGGGGACTCCTCCCAGGTCGCCAGCAGGTCGCGGATTCGCTCCTTGGGCCCGCACAGCGCGACCTCGTCGACCAGCGCGTCGGGCACCGCCGCGATGGCCTCCGCCCGCTTCCCGTCGAGGTACAGGTCCTGGATCTGCTTCGCGTCGGCCTCGTAGCCGTACCGGCACACGAGGTCGTTGTAGAAGTTCTTGCCCCGCGCTCCCATGCCGCCGACGTACAGCGCAAGGGCGGGCTTGACCGCCGACCGGCAGGCGTCGACGTCGTCGCCGAGCACGACCGGCACCGAGGGCGCGATGTCGAAGCTCGACAGGTCGCGCCCGGCGAACGCGTCGCCGAAGGCGGTCGCGAACCGCTGCGGCGCGAAGTAGAGCGGCAGCCACCCGTCGGCGATCTCGGCGGTCAGCGCGACGTTCTTCGGCCCGATCGACGCCAGGTAGATCGGGATGTCGGCGCGGAGCGGGTGCACGATCAGCTTCAGCGGCTTGCCGAGCCCGGTGGCCCCCTCGCCGGTGAACGGGATGTCGTAGTGCTCACCGTGATGCTCGAGCGGCTTCTCCCGGCGCAGGATCTCCCGGACGATCTCGACGTACTCGCGGGTCTTGGCCAGCGGCTTCCCGTAGGCCTCGCCGTGCCAGCCCTCGACGACCTGCGGGCCCGACAGGCCGAGACCGAGCAGCATCCGCCCGCCCGACAGCAGGTCGATGGTGGCCGCCGTCATCGCCGTGTTGGCGGGCGTCCGCGCCGGCATCTGCATGATCCCGGTGCCGAGCTTGATGCGGGAGGTGTGGGCACCCGCCCAGATCAGCGGCGTGATGGCGTCGGAGCCGTAGGCCTCTGCCGTCCACACCGAGTCGTAGCCGAGTGCCTCCGCCCGCTGCACGAGCGGGACGAACGCGTCAGGCGCCGCCGCGCCGAAGTAGCCGAGGTTGATCCCGAGTCGCATGGAGGGGACCGTACGCCCTCCGCTACCTGACCTCCCAGGTGGCGCCCGAGGTGAGGAGGGCACCGAGGTCGCCGGGACCCTTCTCCTCCTGGGCCGCCGCCAGCTGGCGGTTCACCGAGGCGCCGTACTCCGGCCGGTCGACGGCCCGGAACACGCCGATCGGCGTGGGCATGGTGGGGCCCGTCGAGAGCCGGCACAGGGTGAAGGCGAGGGTGGGATCGGGGCGGGACTCGTCGTGCACGACCAGGCGGTCCTCACCGACCTCGTCGACGTCGACGATCATGGCCCGGCCCTGCTCGTCGATCACCACACCCTTCTCGTTGTCGGCCCCGAACCGGATCGGTTCACCGTGGCGGAGCGGGATCAGCATCGCCGCCCGCGTCTCCTTCTTCCCGATCACCAGGTCGAAGGCCCCGTCGTTGAACACGTTGCAGTTCTGGAAGATCTCGACGAACGCCGCGCCCTTGTGCTCGTATGCCCGCCGGAACGTCTCCATCATGTGCTGGCGATCCATGTCGTGGGTGCGGGCCACGAACGTGGCCTCGGCGCCGAGCGCCACGCTGAGCGGGTTGAAGGGCTGGTCGAGGGAGCCGAAGGGCGTCGACTTCGTGACCTTGCCGAGCTCGCTCGTCGGCGAGTACTGCCCCTTGGTCAGCCCGTAGATCTGGTTGTTGAACATGAGGATCGTCATGTTCACGTTGCGGCGTAGCGCGTGGATCAGGTGGTTCCCCCCGATCGACAGGGCGTCGCCGTCGCCGCTCACGACCCACACGTCGAGATCGGGCCGAGCCATGGCGAGCCCCGTCGCGATCGCGGGCGCACGACCGTGGATCGAGTGCATCCCGTAGGAGTTGATGTAGTACGGGAACCGGGCGGCGCAGCCGATGCCCGACACGAACACCGTGTTCTCCGGTCGGGCGCCGATCTCGGGCAGGAGCATGCGCATCGCGGTGAGGATCGAGTAGTCCCCGCAGCCGGGGCACCAGCGGACCTCCTGGTCGCTGGCCCAGTCCTTGGCCGATGTCACCGGAATCGTGTCGCTCATGACAGGTCCTCGAGGTCTCGCCGAAGGCCCCCATCGAGGGCCGGGACTCGGGCAACGGCGCTCTGTTCCGCCGAGCAGCACGTGTCGCTCATGCGTCCTTCTCCATCTCGACGAGCACGTCGTCGATGCGGGTCTTGATCTCGGCGGCGGTGAAGGGCTGGCCCTGGACCTTGCTCTGCACCTCGGCGGGCACCAGGAACTCGGCTCGCACCATCCGGCTGAGCTGGCCGGTGTTGAGCTCGGGCACGAGGATCCGCCGGTACCGACCGAGGACCTCGCCGAGGTTCGACGGGAACGGGTTGAGGTGGACGAGGTGGAGCCGGGCGACCCGATGCCCCTCGGCGCGGACGGCGGCCACGGCGGCTCCGATGGCGCCCCAGGTGGAGCCCCACCCGAGCACCAGCAGGTCGGCGTCCTCGTCGCCCTCGACCTCGACGGGCGGGAACGACTTCGCCACCGCCGCCACCTTCGCCGCCCGCACCTGGACCATGTGCTCGTGGTTGGCCGGGTCATAGGAGATGTTCCCCGACCCGTCCTCCTTCTCGATGCCCCCGATGCGGTGCATCAGCTCCGGCGTGCCCGGCAGGGCCCAGTCCCGGCCCAGCGTCTCGGGGTCCCGGGCGTAGGGCCAGAACACCTCGCGCCCGTCGGGGTCGGTGTGGTTGGTGGCGGTCGCGAACCGGGGGTCGATGGGCGCGAGCCCGGCGAGGTCGGGCAGGCGCCACGGCTCGGAGCTGTTGGCGAGGTAGCCGTCGGACAGCAGGATCACCGGGGTCCGGTACTCGATCGCGATCCGAGCCGCCTCGATGGCGGCCTCGAAGCAGTGGGCCGGGCTCTTGGCGGCGACGATCGGCAGCGGCGACTCGCCGTGCCGGCCGTACATCGCCTGGAGCAGGTCGGCGGCCTCGGTCTTGGTCGGGAGCCCGGTCGACGGCCCGCCTCGCTGGATGTCCACGATCACGAGGGGCAGCTCGAGGCTCACCGCGAGGCCCATCGTCTCGCCCTTGAGCGCGATGCCGGGTCCGGACGTCGTCGTCACGCCGAGGTGACCACCGAAGGCGGCACCGAGGGCCGAGCCGATGCCGGCGATCTCGTCCTCGGCCTGGAAGGTGCGCACGCCGAAGTTCTTGTGCTTCGAGAGCTCGTGGAGGATGTCCGAGGCCGGCGTGATCGGGTAGGAGCCGAGGAACACCGGCAGCCCGGCGAGCTGACCGGCGGCGATCAGGCCCCAGGCCAGGGCGGTGTTCCCGGTGATGTTGGTGTAGGTCCCCGGCTGGAGGGCGGCCGGCCGGACCTCGTACTTGAAGTCGAACAGCTCGGCGGTCTCGCCGAAGGCGTGACCGGCCCGGAAGGCCGCCAGGTTCGACTCCTTGACCAGCTCGTTCTTGGCGAACCGCTCCTCGATCCAGCTGATGGTCTCTTCGACCGGCCGCGTGTACATCCAGCTGACGAGGCCGAGCGCGAAGAAGTTCTTCGAGCGGTCGGCGTCGCGGGGCTTCACCCCGAGCGGCTTGGTCGCCTCGAGGGTGATGCTCGTCATCGGCACCTCGAAGACCGTGTAGCCGGCGAGGCTCCCGTCCTCGAGGGGGTTCTCGGTGTAGCCCGCCTTCTTCAGGTTCCGCTCGTCGAAGGTGTCGACGTTGACGATCACGGTGCCGTTCCCGCCGAGGCTGTGGAGCTCGGCCCGCAGGGCGGCGGGGTTCATCGCCACGAGCACGTCGGGCCGGTCGCCGGGGGTGAGGATGTCGTGGTCCGAGATGTGGACCTGGAACGCAGACACCCCGGCGAGGGTCCCGGCGGGTGCTCGGATCTCGGCCGGGAAGTCCGGCAGCGTCGACAGGTCGTTGCCGAAGACGGCGCTGACGCTGGTGAAGCGGTCGCCGGTGAGCTGCATGCCGTCGCCGGAGTCGCCGGCGAACCGGATGACCACCTTCGAAATGGGCTTGAGCTCGACCGGCCGTTGTGCGGTGTCGGCCACAGGTTTCACCTCGTTGTGAAGGACCTTGTGTCCCGACGGTAACGCGGACATGACGGAATGCGCGAGATGGGCCCCCGATACGGGACCAAGGTCCCACTGTCCACGCCAGCGCGCGCCAGCGAGCCCCCCCGGCGCAGAGCAGCGACCGAGGTCATCCGCGCAGCGCAGGGCCGGACGGCAGTCCGGCACGTCGGAGCGGCAAGCCCCACGCGAGCGCCAGCGAGCCACGCGCGCAGAGCGAAGACTAGGAAATCGACGCCTCGTAGATGGATTTGATGGACGCGTCGAGCGCGGCGTCGAACTCGCCCTCGCTCAGCTGGGCGGTGAGCCCCTCGGTGAGGGCGCGCGAGAAGCTGGCGATCACGCCGGGGTTGCGGGCCAGCCGAGCGTTGGCCTCCTCCCGGGAGTAGCCACCGGAGAGGGCGACCACCTTGAGGACCTTCGGGTGCTCGACGAGCTCGGTGTAGAAGCCGTCCTGGTCCGGAAGGGTGAGCTTGAACATGACCTGTTGCCCGTCCGGCACCGAGTCGAGCCCGGTGAGGAGCGCCGACTTGAGCTTGGCCTCGGCTGCCGCCTTCTCGGGGCTCTTGATGTCGACCTCGGGCTCGAGGATCGGCACCAGGCCGGCGCCCAGCACCTGGCGGCCGACTTCGAACTGCTGGTCGACGACGCCCTGCACCCCGCGGTCGTCGGCGAGCTTGATGACCGACCGCTCCTTGGTCCCGAACATCCCCTTCCCGGCGGCCCGCGCCAGGAGGTCGTCGAGGCCCGGCATCGGCTTCATGAGCTGGGCGCCGTCGACCTCGTCGGCGAGGCCCTTGTCGATCTTGATGAAGGGCACCACGTTCTTCACCGACCAGAGGTAGTCGCCGGTGTCCCGCCCCTCGACCTGGCGGTCCATCGTGTCCTCGAAGAGGATGGCGCCGACGATCCGGTCTCCCCCAAAGCTGGGGCTGGTCATGATCCGGCTGCGCATCTGGTGGATGAGGTCGAACATCTCGGCATCGCTCGACCACGCGCTCTCCTCGAGCCCGTAGAGCTTGAGGGCCTTGGGCGTGCTGCCCCCGCTCTGATCGAGCGCGGCGATGAAGCCGTCGCCCTTGCGGATCTTGTCGCGCTGCTCGGTGTTCATCACCTGATCTTCTCAGATGAATGCCTCCTCGGCGGCAGCCAGCGTCTGGCGGGCGGCCCGGGCTGCCACCTTGGCCCGGCGGGCGGGGATCACGCGGTCGGCCACCACCTCGGTCCGGCTCTGGGTCACCCCGTTGGCCCGGAAGAACCGGCGGCGCACCCGACCCAGGACCACCACCTCGCTCGCCGGTGCCAGGTCGCCGGCGCCGGCCGGCGGGTCGAACCACACCACCGGCACCGACTCCGCCGGACCGCCTTCGCGGCCGGGCACCGTCACGTTGTAGCTGAGGACCTCCTGGCCCGATCGCAGCTCGCGGATCTCGGGCGGACGCGAGACCGCGCCGCGCAGCACCACCACGTTCATGTCTCTTCCCCCTCTGTGGGTCGCTCTCGACTCGGGGGAAGTGCCCCGACGATACGCACGGGGTGTGACAGCGAATCAGGAACGCGGCGCTCAGCCGCGGCGGCTCGCTCGCCGCGGGTAGTCGGGGACGCGGTCGGCCTCCGGCCGTTCGGCGAGGAGCAGGCTGGTCCCGGCGGTGTCGAAGAACACGGGATCGACCCCGGCCAGCTCGCCGCGGGCGTAGCGCTTGCCGCCATCGACGTAGCGCCACATGCCGAGGCCGCTCTGGCCTTCGTCCTGGGTCTCGTGCGGGCCCTCGGCGTCGGGGTCCCACCAGATCAGCGTGACATCGTCGGCCCCGGTGTAGTCCGGCATGGGCCAGAGCTCGGTGCCCCATGACACGCCCCAGTTCGTCACGTAGCCGCTCGTCCGCTCGAAGGAGAACAGCCCGTCGCGGAACGTCTCCGGGGTGAGGTGCGGGCCCGCCAGCTGGATGCCGGTGAACAGCGTGGGCGCCGAGATGATCGACGGGTAGCTGGTCAGCGTCCGCCCGAGGTGCCAGGCCACGAAGTTGTCGTCGTCCTGGACGGCCGCCGGGTCGATGCGGGCGAGGAGCGTCGAGAGCCCGAACGCGTGACGCCACTGGGCCTGGTCGTAGCTGCGCCCGGCCACCGCGGTGTCCACGAGCCCGGCCCCGGACATGATCCACTCGGGATACCAGTCCTGACTCGTCGCCTCGTTCGTCACGAAGTAGGGCATGAACGGATCGCCCGACAGGATCACGCTGGTGACGCCGCCGCTCTTCATGCGGGCCACCATCGTGCGGGCGTTCTCCTGCGCCGTCGCCAGATCGAGGACGTACGGCAGGCGCATGATCTCGATCCCCTCGGCGGCCGCATCCCGAACCAGCGCCTCCGCCGCCGTCTTGTACACCTCGTCGACGGTCTCGTAGTGGACGAGCCCAAAGCGCCGCTCCGTGCCGACCAGGGCGTCGCCGGCGTGCTCGGCAGGCTGGCCGGCGAGGGACACGAGCAGGTCGGCCATGAACGTGTTGCGCCAGGTCGAGGAGATCCCAGAGCCGTACACGTAGGGCGCCCACTCGACGTAGCGCTCGGCGGGATAGGAGTCGGCGCAGATGCACACCAGCCGCCGGGCGGCGAGCTCCTCTGCGAAGGCCTTGGTCCCGGTCGGGCCCCCGATGACCGCAAACGCGCCGATCTCGGTCGCGGCGCGGATGGCGTCGGCCTTGGCGGCGGCGTCGTCGCTCGCGCTCCCCGAGGCCCTGAGCATCTCGAAGGTCACCGTCCGCCCGTAGGTCTCCCAGAGCGCGTTCATCACGTCGAAGACCTGCTGGCGGTTGGCCTCGGTCTCCGCCGCCGGCAGCGCCTCCTGCCCGGTGGCATCGGCGACTGCCGCCGACGCCTCGGCGTTGTCCTGAGCCTGGTAGATGGCGATCGTGATCTCGGTGGCCGTCACGCCGGCGTGCGTCCCGCCCCCGTTGTCCCGTCCTTCCTCCCAAAGCGGCACGCAGTTCGGGGCGTAGACCATCGGGATCATGAGCCGCCCGGTGTCGGGATCGCAGTCAGGTGCGCTCAGGGGATCCTCGCCCTCGAAGAATGCGAGCGCCGGCGGCCCGGCCACGCCCGAGCCCGAGTCCGTCGAGGTGGGCGTCGTCCCGCTTCGGCCGGTGTCGTCATCGTCGCCGCCCTGGGCGCCGACCGCGAGGACACCGGCGGCGACCACCACCACCAGCAGCACCGGCCAGTAGCGGCTGATCGCCGATCGCCTCGTCTCTTCGCTCACTGGACTCCCCTTCTTGCGCACACCCCGTAGCGCGCGACCCCCGCTGCGTGCGTTGACGGTACCGTCGACTCGTGGGCCTCGGGGGGCAGGGTCGAACGGCGGCGACCGGCGTCGCCCTCGCCGCCGGCGTGCTCCTCGTGCAGCGGGCGCTGTGGCCGGCTCCCATCGGCGTGCTCGTGCAGGGCGTGGTCATCGGCGGGCTGACAGCGCTGATCGCGTTCGGGATCGCCCTCGTCTACCGGTCGAACCGGATCGTGAACTTCGCGCAGGGCGACCTCGGGCTGGCGCCGACGGTCTTCGTGGTCGTGCTGATGACCTACCTCGGCGTGCCGTACGCGGCGGCGCTGCCGCTCGGCATCGTGGTCGCCCTCCTGCTCGGCGCCGTGCTCGAGCTGGTGATCATCCGGCGATTCGCCAAGGCGCCTCGACTGATCCTGACCGTGGCCACGCTCGGCATCGCCCAAGGCCTCACCGCGCTGTCACTCGCCATGCCGGCGCTCCTCAACCGGGCGTGGCCGGCCACCTTCACCCGCCAGGCGGTGCCGCCCTCGTTCCGCCCACCCTTCGACTTCTCCTTCCACATCGACCCGATCACCTTCCGGGCCAACGACCTGTTGGCCGTGATCGCGGTGGTCGTGTGCATCGCCGGCATCACCGCCTTCCTGCGCTTCACCAACGTCGGCATCGCGGTGCGGGCCAGCGCCGAGAGCGCCGACCGCGCCCTCCTGCTCGGGATCCCCGTCCGGCGGGTCCAGACCATCGTGTGGGCCCTCGCCAGCCTCCTCGCCTTCGTCGCCATCTTCCTGCGCGCCGGCGCCCTCGGCCTGCCGCTCGGCTCGGTGCTGGGTCCCGCCCTCCTCGTCCGAGCCCTCGCCGCCTGCGTGATCGGGCGCATGGAGCACCTCGGCCGCATCTTCTTCGCCGCCGTCGGGCTCGGGGTCATCGAGCAGGCCATCGTGTGGGACACCGGCGGATCGACCTTCGTCGCCCCCATCCTCTTCGTGATCGTGCTCGCTGCCCTCCTCGCGCAGCGGCGGGGCACGCGGGCCCGCACCGAGGAGCAGTCGCAGTGGGTGGCCATCAGCGACGTCCGACCGGTCCCCGACGAGCTGGCCCACCTGCCCGAGGTGCGGTGGGCGGGTCGGGGTCTCGGCCTCGCCCTCCTCGGCCTCGTGCTCGCCCTCCCAGCTCTCGTTCCCGAGAGTCGCACCAACCTCCTCGGCGTCATCGTGATCTACGGGATGGTCGCCGTGTCCCTCGTCGTCCTCACCGGCTGGGCCGGCCAGGTGAGCCTCGGCCAGGTCGCCTTCCTGGGCATCGGCGCCGCCGTCGGCGGCTGGGTCACGACGGTGCAGAGCTGGGACATCACCATCGCTCTGGTCGCCGCCGGCGCCGCCGGCGGCGTCGCGGCGATGGTCATCGGTCTTCCCGCCCTGCGGACCCGCGGTCTCTTCCTCGCCGTGGCCACGCTCGCCTTCGCGCAAGCGACGGCGATCTACTTCCTCAACCGCGGCGAGTTCGGGTGGCTGCCCAGCGGCCGCGTCCCCCGCAAGGACGTACTGGGGGCCATCCCCATCGAGACCGAGACGCAGTACTTCTACTTCACCGTCGTGTGCCTGCTGCTGGTGGTGGTGGCCGTACGCCGCCT
>Ga0247717_1000244_pt1 | contig 17514 bp, 17 predicted proteins | sample 24E_NmetaG_FD_189047 | JGI IMG/M metagenome (GOLD analysis project Ga0247717, IMG submission 189047) | Soil microbial communities from hillslope of Landscape Evolution Observatory, University of Arizona, Oracle, AZ, United States - 2-4-E_N | ecosystem: Engineered > Artificial ecosystem >... | reverse complement strand
CGGCGCGCGCGCACGAGCCCGAAAGCGCCGTCGCCGAATTCCTCTCCGAGCGCCTCCCCGCGGTCGCGCGCCGCCTCGTCGTCGCGATCGTGGCGCTCGGCGCGTTCCTCCTCGCGCTCGGCGCGCTCGGCCTCGCCGCGCCCGACGTCTTCCAGCAGGCGCTCCTCTACCTCGTCGCGATCGTCTTCCTCGGCCTCGGCGTCGGCCTCATGGTGCTCGCGCTGCGCCTGCGCCGACTCGTGGCCGCCGTATCGCAGGTCGCGAGGGGCAAATAGGCCCTCGACCCCAGACCCGTCCATGGTCGGGGACCCGGGCCGGTTGGCCGGACCCGGATGATATCATCACACGGGCGCGCCGAGCGTTAGCGGCGATACCATGATCCTCTCCCCGACGTGCGTGCTCTGCTCGACCGCCATCGACGTCATCACCTTCCACGCAGTGACGAAGACGCCCGCGGAGGCGCCCGCGCTTCCCGCCCGCGCGCCCGTCACCTGTCCTGGCTGCGGCGAGGCGCAGCCGCTCTCCTCCGCGACGCGTTGGATTCCCGCCCCCGAATAGGTCCGCGGAAAGGTTATACCGCGCCTCGGCTTGTCCGCCCCAGGAGCCTGCCCCCGTGTCCGCGAGCGACGTCGAGAAGGATCTTTCCCAGTACTACGCGCAGCGCAACGTCGAGGCCGTCATCCTCCTCAAGGTCGACACGGCCCGGGCCGACGACATCGCGCTCGCCCTCGCGAAGTTCTCCGAGATCGAGCACGCGTACCTCGTGACCGGCGAGGACGACATCATCCTCAAGGCGCGCTTCCGCTCCTACCGCGAGCTCAAGGACTTCATCATCAAGTCCATCGGCCCCCTCGACGGCGTCGAGGACACGAAGACGATGATGGTCGTCACGACCTACAAGGAATCCGGCAAGGTCGTCGAGTAGATCACCCGCGGAAGCGGTGCCACAGGTGCGCGATCCCGAGCGAGACGCCCGTGAGCGCAACCGCGAGCACGAGACCCACGACGAGCAGCCCTTCGATCGTCTTCAGGAACGGCTGATCGAAGAGCGCGACGAGGTCCATGGTCTCACCGCACGCCCGCGAACGTGTTGAGGAGCAGGAGCACGATCGAGAGCGCCATGGCGCCGTAGATCATGAGCATCAGGTTCTTGCGCTTCTTCGCCTGCACGTCGAAGTTCGCCTTGCACTCCGGGCCGCACACGCGGTCGCCGAAGGCGACCGCGCGGCCGCAGATCTGGCAGTGACCGTGGTTCGGGATCTGCACCATCTCAGGCGCCCCCCTTCTCGGCCGGCTTCACGACCGAGCCCGTGAACGGCTGCGAGAGAAGCGCCGCCTCGAGGCTCTTGAGGTCGCGACCGTCGACCACGGCCGTCTCGATGCCGCTCCTCAGGATGAGCTTCGCGCCGAGGCTGTCCACGACGCCCGCGCTTCCCGCGCGGTTCTCGCTCCCGATCGTGATGTTCACGAGATCGCGCGCCGAAAGCTCCGGCAGGATCTTCGCGTTCGGATCCTTCTTCGGGTCCGCCGTGTAGACGCCGTCCACGTTCGTCGCGATGACGAGCCGCTTCGCCTTCGCGCGCTCCGCCATCATGACCGCGACCGCGTCCGTCGTGTGGCCCGGATGCGTCCCGCCGAGCACGACGATGCCGTAGCCCTTCCCCGCGAGGAGCGCCTCGTCGAACGTCTTCGCCGGCACCGGGTACGGAGACCGGAGGGCCGCGATGAGCACGCGCGCGTTGATCCGCGTCACCGCGATGCCCAGCTCATCGAGCGCGCTCTCGTCCGCGCCGAGGCGACGCGCGCCCTGGATGTAGCGCCGCGCCGTGATCCCGCCGCCCACCACCGCGTAGACCTTCCGCGTCTTCGCGACGCGCTCCAGGACCTCCGCAATCTCCCGCGTGAGCGCGATGTCCACGCCCTCCTCCTGCACGAGGAAGCTGCCGCCCAGGCTGACCGCGACCGACTCCATCGAAACGCGGAAATGACGCCCTCGCTTAAAGACTCGCTTGACGGCGCGCACACGAGCGGACGTCGGGTGTCGGGATTCGGGGCCGGGTGCCGGGCGTCGGGACCGGGACCGGGCGCCGGGACCGGGCGGCGGGATCCGGGACCGGGAACCGGGCGTCGGGACCTGGACCGGGCGCCGGGACCGGGACCGGGAGCCGGGCGTCGGGACCGGGACCGGGCGCCGGGACCGGGACCGGGAGCCGGGCGTCGGGACCGGGACCGGGTCCGGGCGTCGGGACCGGGACCGGGTCCGGGTCCGGGACCGGGACCGGGCTGCGCGCACAGCCGCCCGCAGGACGCCCCCCAATGGAAACATTGAAGGTCGAAACGGGGGTCCAACGATCGCCGATGGAATCGACCCTCCGCTTCGCATAGCTTCTCGCGGCCTCCGCCGCGACCCAGCGAAGCCGAGACCCTCGAACGCCCCCTTCCATCCCCAAACGGTGAATCTCATGGCCGAAGGCCAATCCTCCGACCGCGCCCGCTACGAATTCAAGCGCAAGCTCGAGGAGCTGCGCAACATCCGCGGCACCGCGACGCAGCTCATCAGCCTCTACATCCCGCCCGGAACCCAGATGCACGACGTCATGGCCCAGCTCCGGAGCGAGTACGGCCAGGCCTCGAACATCAAGTCGAAGGCGACGATGAAGAACGTCACGGGCGCCCTCGAATCCGCGATGCAGGCGATCAAGAACTACAAGGATCCCGGCTCGCACGGCCTCGTCGTCTTCGTCGGCCACAAGGCCGTCGGCGGCAACCACTCGCGCATGGTCAGGATCGTCATCGAGCCCCCGACGCCGATCGCCCTGCGCAAGTACCACTGCGATTCCTCCTTCTTCCTCGAGCCCCTCGAGGCGATGCTCAAGGAGCACAACAACTACGGCCTCCTCGTCATCGACCGCCAGGAGTGCACGATCGGCTTCCTCCGCGGCCAGGCCGTGCAGGTCGTCACCAACATGCAGTCGCAGGTGCCGAACAAGCACGCGAAGGGCGGCCAGTCGTCGCGGCGTTTCGAGCGCATCACGGAAGACATCGCCGAGAAGTGGTTCGAGAAGTGCGGCGAGGTCGCAAACGAGATCTTCCTGCCGGAGCTCGAGAAGGAGGAGCTGCGCGGCGTCATCGTCGGCGGCCCCGGCCCCACGAAGGAATACTGGTTCGAAGGCCAGTTCATGGATTACCGCCTCATGCAGAAGGTCGTCGGCAAGCCCATCGACACGGGCTACACCGACGAGTACGGCCTGCGCGACCTCGTCGCGAACGCGCACGGCGTCCTCAAGGACCTCGGCCTCACGGAGGAGAAGGACCTCCTCCAGCGCTTCCTGCGCGAGGTCGGCAAGGACCACGGCCTCGCCGCCTACGGCGAGGCGCACGTCCGCCAGGCGCTCGAGATCGGCGCCGTGGACATCCTCATCCTGAGCGAGAAGCTCCGCCGCGTCCGCGTGAAGATGAAGTGCCAATCCTGCGATTTCACGAAGGAGGACACGACGCCCGACCCCGACGCCTACGAGGCGAAGTTCGGGCCCTGCCCGAGCTGCAACGGGAGCGTCCTCCTCGAAAGCGAGACGGACATCATCGAGGAGCTGAGCCAGCTCGCCGAGAACATGTCGAGCAAGGTCCGCATCATCGGCGCCGGCAGCGAGGAGGGCGACCTTCTCTACACGGCCTTCGGCGGCATCGCGGCGATCCTGCGGTTCAACGTGCACAAGTAAGGCCCCCGCGCGCCGGCAACGCGCAGATAGCCTCAAGCCCTCCCGGACCGGCTCTCGTCCGGGGCCGGACGCCCCGGGACGGAGACCTCGATGCGTCAGCACGATGGGATGTCGAAGATGGGTTTCGCCACGATCGCCCTTGTGTTGTCCCTCCTCGCGCCGCTCGTCGCGGAGGCGGCCGTCATCGACCTCACGTACGAGGCGGTGGAGCAGGACCGGGCGCTCCTCGATGCCGCGGGCCAGATGAACTGCGTCCTCGAAGCCTACGAATCGACCCCGAGCGACGCGTGTCCCACCGCCCCCACGACGGTGGCCTACCCGTCGAGCGGCATCCGCATGCTCGACGGGCAGGTGCTCATGTACTTCATGCCGAACCTGCGTCCGTGCGAGCCGCCCCGCACCTCGGGCTGCTCCGCCGTGTATGGCGACCTCCAGACGTCGACGGGCGGCCTCGCGCCGGCCGCCATCTGGCCCGGCCCGACCGCCGTGCGAGCGTGGCTTGGCATCTGGAACGACGCCGACGGGAACAACCTCCTGGAGACGTCCGCGACTCCGCCGTACACGTCGCAGCCCGACAACGAATGGCTTGCGGAGCGCGGCGCGCGCGTGTTCACCTGGATCGAGCCGGGCGCCCACCCGCGCATCTCCGACTGGGAGAAGCCCGAGGCGGACGAGCCCGACATCCGCTACCAGTTCTCCGATCCGCACTACTGGGGCGGCGGCATCGTCGTCATGGTGGACGGGTCGCTCCTGCAAGCTGTATCCGTCACGACGGTCAACAACCCCTCGCTCGTGCCCGATGAAGGCGCCGGGACGTCCTACACCGTGCTCGAAGGCTCGTTCGTCGACCTCGACCGCTACGCGGCCCTCGCGCCCGGTCCCATCGTCGCGCTCTATGCGAGCACGGCGGCCGCCGTCGTGAACGACGTGGGCTCGCCGTATGGCGCCCACTGCCCGCTCTGCCTCGTGGAGGCTCCGCGCGCGGCGTCCGGCACGCCCGCGGCCGAGCCCGCGGGCCGCGCGCAGGCGCCGCTTCGCGCGCGCTACGACACGGAGTGGGCCGCGGGAAACGGCTCCTCGATCGAGGGGCGCCTTGAGGAGTTCCAGGCCGGCTGGCACGCGCGCGTCGACCTTCTCCCCATCGTCGGCTTCGCCTACACGACCACGACCGCGGACGCGGTGAACGACGAGACGTACGACCTTGCGACGGCCGCGGTCGACGGCCGTCCCACCGTTCCGCCCGGCGCGTGGTTCCACCCGCGCATCTGGACGGGCGTCTGGCGGGACGCGAACGGCGACGGCTACGTCGGCCACGCGTCCGCGCCCGATCCGTACGAATATGGCGCGCGACCCAACCCCGACGACCACGACCACCCGCAGGGCGAATTCCTCGGCTGGGCCCCGACGAACGTCGACGCGCAAAGTCGCATTGCGGGCTGGCTCGTCCCCGACACGTCGTGGGGCCTCGTGTGCAGCCGCGTCGCGCCGACGTGCTGGTCCGGGACGGAACCCCTGCGCTGGACGGCGAAGGAGTACATCCCGCCGAAGGAAGGCACGTACACCACGACCGCGGCCTGGTTCTTCCCGCAGGGATCGCCCGGCTTCAAGGTCTGCACGGACCCGCTCGACATCACGTTCCGCCAGGCCGGCATCGACGTGAAGGAGACCGCGTGGGACTGCGACGCGATCGCGCGCTGGGCGCCGTGATCACGACACCGTGAACGGCGTCGGGGGATACGCGATTCCCGTCGCGTTCCCGCCCACGGAGCCCTGCATCACCGGCAGCACGAGGTGGCTCCCCTCGGCGCCCGTGTGGATCGTGATCTGCGGATAGTAGGGCTGCCCGCTCCTGCTCGTGCGCTTGTCCGTCGTGAGGTCCGCGACGGGCTCGTCGAGCGCGACCGCGCGGCCGTGGCTCACGACGAGCGCGAGCTTGTGGCCCGCGGGCACGACGTCCGCGAGGTTCGTGAGGTCGATGCGCACGAAGGTCGGGGCGTTTCGCGGGAAGTCCTTCCCGACGAAATTCCCCGCGTGGAAGCGCAGGTCCGCGGCGCCCTCCGCGAGGAGGCGCAGGTTCTCGGGAATCCCCGGGTGGCGGCAGCGCAACGACCCGGTGACGTCGAAGAGGTGCACGCTCACCTGGCCGCCGGGCATGTCGCTCGAGAGGCGCAGCCACGCGAAGGGATTCCCCTCGAGACGGAGATCCTCGGCGAGGGGCTCGGTCATGAGCGCGACGCCGAAGGGCGCGTTCGAGGCCGCGGGCTGGCAAAGCGTGCCGGTCGCGCCGTACGGCCACGGGGCGGCGCGGAAGACGCGCGCGCCTTCGGCGGCTTCGCGCGAGAGGTTCGCGGGCGTGAGGTGGAGCGTCTCGAGGCGCGCGGGCGGGGGCCAGCTCGTCGCGACGCGCCACGCGCCCGTGCCGTCCTGGTAGTCGACGAGGCCGAGGCGCGGCGGCGCGCCGACGCCCTTGAGCCAGAAGTCGAGCCACGCGGCGAGGTCCTCGAACCAGCCCGGGGTGTTCGGCAGCTGGTGGCCCCATTGTCCGAGGAGCATGCGCTTCGGCGCCTTCGCGAGCGCGTCCCACGCGAAATCCTCCTGGAACGGGTGGTCGTACTCCTTGAGGCCGTGGATGAGGTACACGCTTGTCGTGACGTCGGGGAACTTGAGAAGGAGCTGCCGCGGCTTCCAATACGCCTCGTCGCGGACGTCGCCGAGCTGGCTTGCGGGCATCGTCGCGAGGACGCGCGCGTAGTCCTCGCAGAGACGGCCCGCCGCGACGGCGCGCTCGCCCGCGAGGCGCTCGGGCGGGCCCGCGATGGGCGAGGCGAGGCTCACGAGCCCGCGGCGCGCCGCCTCGTTCGTGGAGGCGCCCGTATACGGGGCGCCCTGGGGCGTGAACGATTCGGTGTAGACGTCCGTCACGGGCCCCATCGGAACGATGGTCTTGAGCGCGGGCGGGTCGTGGATCGCGGCCATGAGCGGCGTCGTGCCCGGGTAGCTGAGGCCCATCATGCCGACGCGGCCGTTCGACCACGGCTCGGCCGCGGCCCATTCGACGAGCTTCACCTGGTCGAGCTGCTCGCGCGGGCCCTTGTTGCCGAAGCAGCCTTCGCTTCCGGCCGTGCCGCGCACGCCGACCGCGAGCACCGCGAAGCCGCGGTCCACGAGCGGCCGCACGGGGACGTCCATGCGCGTCATGAAGCGCTCGTCCTCGGGGTCCGGGTGGATGAGGCCGAAGTACGGCGACGACCAGAGCACGACCGGCGCGCGGACGTCCTCGGGGAGGACGGGCCGGAAGAGCCACGCCTCGAGTTTCACGCCGTCGTCCATCGCGATCTTGAGGCGCTCCATCGGATGGTGCCAGAAAGGCCCTTCGAGCCCCGCTGGCCATTCGTCGCCCGCGGGCCACGGGTGGACGCCGCGCGGATACTCGACCGAGGCGTCGTCGACGACGTCGTTGCCGGCGGGCCCGAGGCAGCCCGCGAGGGCGGGCGCGAGGAGCGCGAGGACGGCGGCGACGGGGAGGACTCTGGCCACGGTGATCGCTCCGGGAGGGCGCGGGGGGAGCTATAAGCGTTCGCGCGCGCGGTTTGACCGGCCTCGTCCCGTCACGTGGCGAGCCGCTCGACGCGGTCGCAGTCCCATGCGGTCTCGGGGCCGTCGGGGAGGTCGAACACGCGCGGGGACGTGCAGAGCGTGAAGCCGCCCTGCCGCGTGCCTTCGGGGAAGATCACGCCCGCCCAGGACGTCCAGTGCGCGCCTTCGCCATTGTAGAGGTCGAGGGCGATCACGATCGGGTCCGAGCCGGTGCGGACGACGCCGCCGTGGGGCGGTGGACGGCCGAGCGCGACCGCCGTATAGTATTGGGAGCCGTAAGCGACCCCGTTCGTGTCGCGGTCGACGACGAGGACTCCGCCGCCCCACGTGTCGTCGGGCGTCAGGATCGCGACGAAGCCCTCGCGGGGCGCGGGCGGCGCGCCCGGCTGGGCGATGAACTCGCCCGCGCTTGCGTGGTAGCGGTCGCCGATGGCGCGCGTGCCGCCTTCGTAGGGGTCGCTTCCGACCGCGCCGACGAAGCCGTCCCCGGAAAGGTCGCGCCAGGCCCCCGTCCAGACGTCCACCACGAGCATGCCGCCCGGCGGGATCGCGGCCCGGCCGTCCGGACCGACCGCCGGAAGCGGCCGCGGACGCGGATTGCCGCGGAAGGTCGACCCGTCCGGGTCCGCGAGCATCGCATGCGCGTCGAGCCACGCGTGGAACCCCGTCTCGTACTCGGCGCGCCGACCGGCGGCGGATCCGTGCGCGAGGTCGTCCGATTCCTGCTCGTAGCGGGCGAGGAGCCCCGGCACGGGGATCGTCGAGACGGCGCAACCTTCGGGGCACGAGGAGAGACCCGGGCTGTGGTGGAGGATCTCGTCGAGGCCCGCGGCCGCGTACAGGGACGCGACGGGGCCCGGCGCCACGGCCGCATGGCGGTCGATGTCGACGCGGCTCGCCTCCGTCGTCGTGTACGGTCGTGCGACGCCGTCCGGCCGGAAGCCCGGAACCAGGATGAGGTGCGTGGCCGCTTCGACGACGTAGCTTTCGAGGAGGGAACCGTCGGGATAGACGGCGAGGCTCGAGGTGTCGTCGCCCCCGCCTGTCCACATGCGGATCGCGTCGTTCACGAAGGTGTACTCGAAATCGGGCTCGACGTCCCCGGGCCGATAGGTCGCGATCGCCGGCGGATGGCCCCCGGGCGAGACGAACGCCATCGGTCGCGGCGCGTCCGCCGTCCTGAGCGAGGTCCATTCCGTTCCGGGCAGGTCCTTGACGATCCCGGAGCGATCCCACCCGACGCGGACGTCGATGACGCCGTCCGCGTCGGCATCGAGCCAGCGTCCGATCCAGGCCATGAACGCGACGGATCCGGGGAAGATGACGTCCGCCATCTGTCCGTCGCTGTCGCGACGCGCGTTGCCGAACGTCGCGAGCTTCGCGGCGTGACCGTAGTATCCGGTTGGCGCCGTGGCCTCGCTCGACTCGGGCGTCGCGGAGAACGCGTGGCCCTGGGCGGGCATCCTCTGGATGGCCACGTTGTCGAGGATGAAGACCCCGTCGTCATGGCGAGGGCAGCGCTCCGTCGCCGCGCCGAGCGCCGCGTCGACGCAGGTCAGCTGGCCTTGCGCCTCGAAGGCGATCCGGCCGTCTTCCCCGGCTTCGAAGGTGAGGTCCCAATGGTTGGCCGCGGCGAAAGGCGCGGCGAGGACGACCGCGGCGACGACGAGGGCATGACGCAGGCTCGAGCCTCCCGTCGCGCGTCTCGACCTCGAACAGGATAAGGGTTGTCCCGCCGCGTCGGGTCAGCGCAGCGCCGCGATGCGGTCGCAGTCGTGGACCGTCTCGTCGCCTTCGGCCGTGCGGACGACCCACGCCGAGGAGCACGCGACGATGTTCCCGACGCTGCCCTCCGGGAAGACGAGGATGTGCGTCGAGGCGCGGAAACCGACCGCCCCCCCTTGCGTCGAGGCGTCGATCGTGATCGGCTCGCGGCCGACGTACCGCGGCCCATGGAGGTACGCGGGGCCGCAGGCGCTCGACGGGCGCGCGGCGCAGAGGCCCGAGTTCAGGAGCGTCAGGGCGCCGATCGTGCCGCGGTCGAGCAGGATGACGCCGGCCTCGCCCCACGAGGAGCCCTCCTCGGGAACGAGCGTGACATTGGGGTAGAGGTTTTCCGTGGGAGGGATGCCGTTGTGGGCGACGAACTCGGAACCGCTCGAACGGTAGCGATCGGGCACGGGACGGTTGCCGCCCTCGTAGGGGTCCCCGCCCGCGGCGCCGATGTAGCCGTCCTCGTCGAGGTCCCGCCAGGCGCCCGTCCACATCTCGAAGGCGAGCGAGCCGCCCGGCGGCACGGCCCCCGCCCCGCCGGCGCCGAGGGCGAGGAGCGGCGTCTGCCGGTACGTCCCCGCGGCGAGGGATTCGGGCACCGCGAGGCCGAAGACGACATCGAGCCATCCCGCGTAGCGCGCGCGGTAGTCCGCAAGGCGCCCGCTCGCGCTCGACCCGGCGTCTTCGTCGGTCTCCTGCCCGTATCGCGCGAAGGCGAGACCCGCGACGGGCCCCGCGGCGACCGGAAAGGGCGGGACGACGCAGTTCTCCGGGCAGAGAGAAAGGCCCGGGCCGTCGACCGATCGCACGAGCGCCGACGCCCCTGTTCCCTGGTAGACCCCCGCGAGCGGCCCGGGCGCGAGGGCCGCGTAGCGATCGATGTCCACGAGACTCGAAGCGGTCGTCGTGTACGGCTTCGCGACGCCGTCGGGCGTGAAGCCGGGCACGAGGATGGGATGCGTGACCGTCTCGACGACGAACGTCTCGAGGAGCGAACCGTCGAGGAACACGCTGCCCTGGAGGTTGCCGCCGTTGCCCTGGTTCCACATCTGGCGCGCGTCGTTCGTGAAAGCGCTGTAGCCGAAATCGGGCTCGACGTCGCCGGGTCGTTGGCTCGACGTGACCGGCGGGTGGGCCCCGGGCGAAACATAGCCCTGCATCGACGTCGCGGCCGTCGAGGCGATCATGCGGAACTCGTTCGTCTTCGCGAACTCGTCACGGCCCTCCGGATCGATCCTGACCGCGAGGTCGATCACGCCGTTGGTGTTGTTGTCCCACCACCAGCCGTACCACGCGCGGAAGGTCGAGGAGCCCGGGAGGATGACGTCGGCCACGGTTCCGCCGCTGCCTCGGTGGACGTTGTCGTTGTACTGCTGACCCGCGCTCGAGGAGGCCCAGCCGATCGGGAGGCCGCTCGAGGGCGGCTCGCCGGGGGCGTGCGCCCCGGTGGGGAACGTCGCGAAGACGACGCTGTCGAGGACGCGCATCGCTCCGTTCGCCCCCCAAGGGCACGGTCCAGTCGCTCCGGAAATCGCTTCGGGGATGCAGTTCCGCTGCCCCGAGGCGTCGAGGGCCGCGCGACCGTTCTCGCCGGCCTCGAACGCGACACGCGCGTGGCCCGCGACGGCCGCGGGGACCACGACGACGAGCAGCGAGACGGCGAGCACGCGAGCGATGAGACGGACACGAACCATGGGCAAAGCCTCCCGCCATCGACCCGTCCCGTCGCGGGATAACGGTTCCCCCGTCCCGTCGTCCCGGGCGACCGCACCCTTTTAACCCGCAGGCCGTTTTGCGCCCCCATGGCCCACGACCCGTACGGCGCGTTCCGCCGGGAGGCCGCCGCGCTCCTCGAGCAAGCCCTGCACAGCCTCGGCCACGCCGACGCCGTCGAGGAGGTGCCGTCGCGTCTCGCGCCGGCCGTCGCGGGCAAGGGGGACTTCGCGTATCCGTGCTTCCCGCTCGCGAAGATCGCGCGGAAGGCTCCGCCCGCGATCGCGAAGGAGATCGCGGACGCGCTCCCGCCGCACGGGAACTTCGAGGTCGCGGTCGAGGGCGGGTACGTCAACTTCAGGATCCGCGCGCGCCCGCTCGTGCACGACACGCTCGCCGCGGTCGAGCGCCTCGGCGCGGACTTCGGCGCGCACCCCGCGACGGGCGAGCGCGTGATCGTCGAGCACACGAGCGCGAACCCGAACGGTCCGTTCCACGTGGGCCGCGCGAGGAACCCGATCGTGGGCGACACGCTCGCGCGCGTCCTCCGGGCCGCCGGCCACGCCGTCACGACCGAGTACTACGTGAACGACATGGGCAAGCAGGTCGCGATCCTCGCGTGGGGCCTCGAGAACCTCAAGCCCTCGGACGTCCCGCCCGCGGAGCGCGCGAAGATCGACCACCAGAAGGTCGCGTACTACCAGCGCGCGAACGTGCTCATGGAGGAGAAGCCGGAGACGGCGGAGGCGATCAACGGCATGCTCAAGCGCTTCGAGGAGGGCGACCTCGACCACGCGCGGCGCTTCCGCGAGGCCGCGGGCGCGGTGCTCGCGGGCATGCGCGAGTCGCTCGCGCGGCTCAACGTCGAGATGGACTCGTACTTCTGGGAATCCGACCTCGTGCGCGCGGGCGACGTGAAGCCCGTCGTGGACGCGCTCAAGAAGAGCGAGCACGCGGGGACCGAGGACGGCGCGTGGTTCATCGACCTCGAGCCCTTCAACCTCGGCGGCGGCGTGAAGAAGTGGTTCTTCCTGCGCAAGGACGGCACGTCGCTCTACACGACGCGCGACCTCGCCTACCACCGGAACAAGTTCGAGCGCGCGGACCGCCTCGTGAACGTCCTCGGCGAGGACCACCGCCTCACGATGGACCAGCTTTCGGTCGCGCTCGGCCTCGTCGGCGTCGAGCGCCGGCCCGAGGTCGTGTGGATCTCGTTCGTGTCGCTGCCGGAAGGGAAGATGTCGACGCGCCGCAACCGCGTCGTCTTCATCGACGACCTCCTCGACGAGGCCGTCGCGCGCGCCTACGAGGAAGTGAAGAAGCGGCGCGGCGACGAGCTTTCCGAGGACGCCATGCGGAGGATCGCGGAGATCGTCGGCATCGGCGCGCTCCGGTTCAACATCTCCTCCGTGCAGGCCGAGAAGTCGATCACGTTCCGGTGGGAGGAGGCGCTCAACTTCGAAGGCGACAGCGCGCCGTTCGTGCAGTACGCGCACGCCCGCGCGGCGGGCATCCTCGAGCGCGCGGGGGACGTCGACGAAGGCTCGCCGGCGGAGCACGCGGAGACGCTCACGCACCCGAGCGAGGTCGCCCTCGTGAAGGCCGTCGCGCGCCTTCCGAGCGTCGTCGCCGACGCCGCGCAGGGTCTCCGCATCCACCCCGTCGCCGGCTACGCGGTCGAGCTCGCGAACGCCTTCAACGCGTTCTACCGGGACTGCCCCGTCGCCTCGGCCGAGGACCCCCGCCTGAAGGCGGCGCGCGTCGCGCTTGTCAAGGCCGCGAAGTCGGCCCTTGCGAAGAGCCTCGATCTCCTCGGGGTCGCGGCGCCGGACTCGATGTGAGCGGAAGCCTTTAGGCGTCGCAGGCCCCTCGAACGTCCGGGAGGCTTCAGCCTGATCGCCCGCGTCGTCCTCGCGCTCGCCCTCGTCGTCCCCGCCGTCCTCGTGGCGCCCGCCGCCGAGGCCGCGACCCTCGCGACGGCGTCGGGGTCCGGGAACGGCTGGGTCGCGTTCAAGGTCTCCACGACCGCGTGGCAGACGACGGCGACGTTCGCGTTCCGCGGCACGGGACCCATCGGCGAGAACGCGTTCAACCTCTTCTTCACGAACGCGCAGGGCGCCGTGTTCTCGTACACGACCGTCCTCTTCCTCGACCGCGACCAGGGCTTCCTCGCCTCGGTCGAGGGCCCGATGAACGTCGCCGTCACGCACGGCGGCATGGCGGCCGGTCCCGAGCCCTACGCATGGATCGACATCCTCTACCAGGTCAGTTTCCCGGCCGGCACGTGGAACTTCGTCGCGATGGGCGCCGGCACCCAGAACGGCTGGAGCGCCTCGCTCGACGGCCCGACGTCGCTCACGGTCCTCGGCCAGACGAGCGGGTCGAACGCCATCTTCCGCGAGGCGAAGGACTTCCGCGGGACGCTCAACCTCGAGGCCTACGACGTCCCCGCCCTCGGCGCGCGCGCGATGCTCGGAACCTCGCTCTCGAACACCGTCGGGAACCTCCACTACGGGAGCTTCATCGCCGTCTCGCCCAAGTACGCGTGCGCCGGCTACTGCGTCTACCCGCCGCCGGTCGCGCAGCTTTCGGTGACGAGCCCCTCGAACGTCCGCACGACGGCGGGCACCCTGCAGACGAGCGGCTGGAGCGGCGGCACGCTCACGGGCATCGTCTTCCTCGGCGGCATGGCGGGCACGTACCGCTACACGGTCGACCACGAGGCGGAGGCCTCCTCCGCGTTCGGCACGGGGAACCCGTGTCCCGGCACGCTCGGATGCACGCGGCCGTACGAGACGAAGATCATGCTCGCGGCCGCCGACGTGCGGCTCCCCGCGTAGTCACCTTCAAGCACCCGCGCCGCGGTGCCGCCCGCATGCCCGTCGCGCCTCCGACGTCGCCCTCGAACCCCCGCGTGAGCATCGAGACCACCCAGGGCACCATCGTCTGCGAGCTCTTCCAGAAGGAGGCGCCGAAGACGGTCGAGAACTTCCTGAAGTACGTGAACGAGGGCTACTACACGGGCCTCATCTTCCACCGCGTCATCAAGGGGTTCGTCATCCAGGGCGGCGGCTTCGAGCCGAACGGCCGCCAGAAGAAGGCGACGCATCCTCCGATCAAGCTCGAGATCCACCCGAACCTCGTGCACTGGGACGGCGCCCTCGCGATGGCGCGCACGAACGACCCCCACTCGGCGACGTGCCAGTTCTACATCACGCACGGCGCGCAGAGCGGCCTCGACGACGCGACGCTGCGTCGCCGCGGCATGGCCGGCTACGCCGTGTTCGGCAAGGTCGAAAGCGGCATGGACGTCGTGAAGGCCATCGCCTCCGTCGGCACGGACCGCGACGACAAGCCGCGCACGGACGTCGTCATCAAGTCCGTGAAGGTCGAGCCCGGCAAGTCGTGACCGGATCGCAACGCTTGAATCGTTCCCCACCCCTCGACGGACCGTGATCGGCTTCCGCTTCACGCCGAAAGCCCTCGCCGTTCTCGCGGTCCTCATCTTCGGATCGAGCGTGCTCGGCCTCACGGGCCGCTTCTTCATCATCACGTTCGATCCCACGGGGGGCTACTGGATCTTCGTCATGGTGTGGTCCGCGAGCGCCTTCGCGGACGCGCTCTTTGTCGCGGGGAGCGCGGCCGCGTTCCTTGCCCAGTTCGCGCTCCTCGCGCGCGGCCAGCGCGTCTTCGCGGGCGTCGCGGGCGCGGCGCTCCACTGGATCGTCTATGCCGTGAGCTTCATGGCGCTCCCCGGGAACCTCCGCTTCGACACGAAGGCGGCCGAGGCCCCCGCGGACGTCGTCCTCTTCGTGCTCATGTGGGGCTTCCCGGGCCTCCTCTTCGCGGCCATCGCCCCGTGGATCGTCGCGACGTCGTCGAGGCTCGCCTCGGACGTTCTCCCCGCGCGCCCCGCTTCAACCGGGCCGGTCGCTCCAGCGCCAGACCACGGCGTCGCCGGCCTCGAGCGCCGCTGAATCCGCCGCGACGTCGCCGAAAAGGAGCGCCTCGCCGCGGCGGATCTCGTACACCCAGCCGCGCGAGCCCTCGGCCCGCTCGCCGTCCACGGCGACGACGTACGTCCCTTGCGGGTACGACGTCTTCTCGACCGCGAAGCCGCCCGCGCGCGCGGCGGCTTCGAGCGCCTCGAGCGCGTTCGCGGCCTCGACCGGGCCGCGGAAGACGACGCGGCCGCCCTGGCCGAGCACCTCGACGTCGTGGGTCGAGGCCGCAGCTGCGGGCGGCGCGGGGGCGAGGAGGCTGACGGCGGCGACGAGGCCGCCTGCGAGGGCGAGGAGCGCGAGCCCGAGAAGCGTCTTCGGCGCCATCCAACCCCCCTTGAGGTTCGTCAAGATCGCTTGACCCCCCATGAAGCTTCCCGGGAAGCTCCAAGCCGGCCCGCGCGCTTCGCCGGGCGTGCCCGCCACGACCGCGACCGCGGACGCCCGGCCCCTGCGCGACCGGACCGCCGTCACGAAGCTCCTCATCATGAAGCAGCTCGTCGCGGGCGGCCCCCGCACGAGCCAGCGCGCGATGGCCGCCGCCCTCGACGTGACGGTGCAGGCCGTGAGCGCGTACCTCCACCAGATGGCGAAGGAGAAGCTCCTCGAGCGCGACCCCGCGGGCGGCTGGACGCCGACGCCGCGGGGCATCCAGACGCTCCAGGAGGGCTTCCGCGACCTCAAGCGCGCGGTGGACGGCGCCCTTGCGGACCTCGCCGTCGTCGAGGCCGCCTCCGCGCTCGCCGCGACGCGCGTGCGCGCGGGCGAGCGCGTGGGCCTCTTCATGGAGGGTGGCGACCTCGTCGCGCGCGCCGGCCGCGCCTCCACCTCGACCGGCGTCGCGGTCGCGGACGCCGCCGTCGGCGAGGAGGTCCTCGTGCGCGGCCTCGAAGGCGTCGTCGACCTCGCCCCCGCGCCGCTCGTCGTCCTCTCCGTGCCCGGACCCCTCGAAGGCGGCCTCGCGCGCCTCGCGCGGCGCAGCGTCCGCGCGGCCCTCCGCGACCGCGTGCCGGAGGGCGCGCGCTACGCGGTCCACGGCACGGGGGCGAAGATCCTCGCCCGCGAGATGAGCCTCTCCCCGGTCCTCGAGTTCGCCCCCGTCGCCGCCGCCTTCAACGCGGCCGAGCGCGGCGTCCCGTGCGCGCTCCTCGTGACGAGCGATCTCCTGAAGGACGCGCTCGACGAGCTCGATCACCTGAATCGGGGCACGCTCACGCGCGTGCGCTACGACGTCGTGAAGCTGGAGCGCTCGCCGTGATCGACGTCGAGGGCCTCGTCGTGGCGAACCGCGTCGCGGGCGTCGACCTTCGGGTGCCGCCCGGCGTCCTCGCGCTCGTCGAAGGCCCCTCGGGATCCGGGAAATCCACGCTCCTTGCGGCGCTCGCGGGGCTCCCGTCGGTCGCGCGCGATTCGGGGCGCGTGACGGTCGCGGGCCTCGACCCCGCGAAGGCGCCGCGCGGCGAGGTTGCGGGCCGCGTCGGGTACGTGCTCCAGGACCCGCGCCAGGCGTTCCTCGCGCTCGACGCGGCGGGCGAGATCCTCGAGCGTTTCGCGTTCGCGGGCCTCGCGGAGCGCGACGCGCGCGACCGGCTCGACGCCCTCGCGCGACGGTTCGGGCTCGAGGCCTTCCTCGAACGCTCCGTCGCGACGCTCTCGGGCGGCGAGGCGAAGCGCGTCGCGCTCGCGGCGGCGCTTGCGCGCGAACCCGAGGTGCTCCTCCTCGACGAGCCGACGGCGGGCCTCGACGCGGACTGGCGCGCGCGCTTCGCGCGCGACCTCGCGTCCCTCGCGGGCCGCGTCACGACGGTCGCGGTCGAGCACGACGCGGAGGCGCTCGCGCCGCTTGCCGACGCCCGCTACGCCATGGAGGGCGGTCGCCTCGGACCCCGAGTTGCGCGCGCGAGCGCCGCGGACGACCCCCGCCCGCGGCGGCCGCGCCCCCACGCGGACACGCGCCTCGCCTTCGAGGGCGTCTCGTGGGCGCCCGCGCCGGACGCGGCGCCCGTGCTCCTCGACCTCGACCTCGCGATCGGCGACGGCGTGACCGCGATCACGGGACCGAACGGCGCGGGGAAGAGCACGCTCCTTGCGCTCGCGGCGGGCCATCTCGCGCCCACCGAGGGTCGCGTGCGCGTGGACGGGATCGATCCCGCCGCGTGCGCCGCGCGCGCCCTCGCCGCCCGCGTGGGCCACGTGCCGCAGGGCGCTTCCGACGCCTTCCTCGCGAACACGGTCGAGGAAGACCTCGCGATCGCCGCGCGCGCGACCGGCCGCGCGCCCGACGCGGGCGTCGCATGCGCGCTCGGGCTCGATCCGCTCCGCGCGCGCCATCCCGCGACGCTCTCGGGCGGCGAGGCCGTCCGCGCCGCCGTCGCCGCGGCCGCGACGCACCGTCCCGCGACGCTCCTCCTCGACGAGCCGACCGCGGGGCTCGACGCGCGCTCGCGCGCGGCGCTCGTCCGCCTGATCCGCGACTGGGACGGCGCCGTCGTGGTCGCGACGCACGACGAGGGCCTTGTCGCCGCCGCGGACGTCGTGGTCGAGATCGACCGCGGTCGCGCGCGGACGCGCGCGAACGAGGTGATCGCGTGAAGGCGTTCGGCTTCGAGCCGCGGGAGAGCGCCTGGGAGACGCTCGCGCCGGCCGCGAAGGTCGCGCTCGTCCTCGGCCTCCAGGCCGCGGCGCTCCTCGGCGACGCCCCGACCTCCGCC
>Ga0247717_1000243_pt1 | contig 17525 bp, 14 predicted proteins | sample 24E_NmetaG_FD_189047 | JGI IMG/M metagenome (GOLD analysis project Ga0247717, IMG submission 189047) | Soil microbial communities from hillslope of Landscape Evolution Observatory, University of Arizona, Oracle, AZ, United States - 2-4-E_N | ecosystem: Engineered > Artificial ecosystem >... | reverse complement strand
TGCACGCTCAGCCAGGCGGCGGCGGAGCGGGCGCCCCGTGCCTGCCAGGCCCCCGAGGCGTCGAAGGCGGCGGCGGCCCGGGTGGTGACCGCCTCCAGGCGGGCCAGGCAGCGGTGCAGGCGCTCGACGGCCTCGGGATCGGCCAGGGCCTGCGGCTCGGCCGCCCCCAGCTCCTCCAGCACCGCCTCCAGCCCGTCGATCACGACACATCGTACACCTGTTCGATCAACCGGCGCAAGGAGAAATCGTTGCGTGGCAAGGGTTTCTCGCACGACGGCGTCGCCCCTTCAGGTCAGCTCCTTCACTGGCACCGCCTCGGGTCGATCTCGGTCACATGCGCTCGAAGCACCGGCGGCGTTCCCAGTCGGTGACCGTGCCGGCGAAGGCGTCGAGCTCGCCTCGGGCTGCGCCCTGGAGATGGCCGGCGACGTCGGTGCCGAACGCGTGCCCGGCCGTCGGTGACGTCGACCACCGGTGGAGGGCCTCCTCGAGTGTGGACGGCAGGCGGGAGCGCTGCTGCGAGAAGGCGTTGCCGGTGGCCGCCGGTTCGAGCTCCAGCTGGTGATCGATGCCGTGGAGCCCGGCGGCGATGATGCCGGCGAGGACGAGGTACGGGTTGGCGTCGGCGCCGGGCACCCGGTGTTCGAACCGCAGCGACGGGCCGGCCCCGACGACCCGGATGGGGCAGGTGCGGTTGTCCCGGCCCCATGCGACGCTCGTCGGCGCGAAGGAGCCCGGGCGGAGCCGCTTGTAGGAGTTGAGGGTGGGCGCGTAGAGGAGAGAGAAGTCGGCCATGCAGGCCAGTTGGCCGGCGACGAACTGCGCCATCAGGTCCGACATGCCGGAGCGCTCGCCGGTCCCTTCGCCCGCGAACACGGGTTGACCCTCATCACCCCGAAGGCTGAAGTGGACGTGGCCGCTGCTGCCCTCGGCGCCGTCGAACTTCGCCATGAAGGTGAGCGACACGCCGTGCTGGGCGGCGATCGCCTTGGCTGCCGTCTTGTAGATCGCGTGCCCGTCGCACATCGGTAGTGCCGGGCCGTAGCGGAAGGTGATCTCGTACTGGCCCGGCGCGCACTCGCCGCGCGCCGTCTCGAAGGCCACGCCCAGGTCCCGCATGGCGGAGCGGAGGTGGGCCCCGAGGGGGTCGAGGACCCCGAGCCCGCCGATGGCGTAGTCGACGTTGAAGGCCGTTGCCGGTGAGAGGTCCCGGTAGCCGGTCTCCCACGCCCGGCGGTACGGCTCGTGGAAGACGCGGAACTCGAGCTCGGTGGCGGCGAAGGCGTGGAGGCCCCGGGCGGCCAACCGGTCGAGCTGCCGGCGCAGGATGGTGCGGGGCGCGAACGCCGCAGCGGTGCCGTCGGGCCACTCGGCGTCGGCGATGACGAGGGCGGTGCGCGGTTCCCAGGGAAGGCGCCGCAGCGTGCTCGGCTCGGGACGGAGCACCAGGTCGTCGAACCCCCGGTCCCATGGCGAGAACCCGTAACCGTCGCGGGCGACCATCTCCACGTCGCTGGCGAGGAGGTAGGTGCAGGCGGGGAACCCGTTGGCGAGCACGTCGTCGAGGAAGTGGTCGACCGCGACCCGGCTGCCCTGCAGGCGGCCGGCGAGGTCGGGGACGGCCACGATCACGTCGTCGATCTGGCCGCTTCCCGCCAGCTCCCGCACCGAGTCGACGCAGAGGACGCCGGTGGCGGGGGCGGGGACCACGTCAACCATGCGCGTGGAGCGGGTTCGGCACGAGCCCGACGGTGACGTCGAAGGACTCGTCCTTCTCGACCCGGTCGTGGAAGCCGCCGCTGGTGAGCTGCTCGCGGTTGAGGCACACCCGCTCGAAGGTGGCGTCGAGGATCCCGAATCGTCCGATGCGCTCCGCCAGCTCGGGGAAGCGTCGGTGATGGTCGTCGACGACGCTGCGTACCAGGCGCCAGAAGCGAGCTTCCGGCACGCCGAGATGCGCTTCCACGAGTGGCGCCAGGAACCGGAAGTGACCGGCGAAGACGGCGCTCACGACGGAGTGGCGCAGGTCGCGCGGCCCCCAGCGGAGGAGCACGGCGTCGGCCTCGGGCGGCAGGGTGCCCTGCTCGGGGACGGGCTCGGGGAGGAGGTTCACGTCCTCGGCGAGGTCCTTGACGGCGATGCGCGCCGGCACGTCACCGTCGTCGAAGACGAGCACGGTGTTCTCGCCGTGCGGGCAGAAGGCCACGCCGTAGCGGTACAGCCAGTGCAACAGTGGCGGCAGCAGGGCTTCGAACAGACGTCGCAGCCAGGCCTCGCCGCCGAGGCCGGAGCGGGCGACCAGCTCGGCGACCAGGGCCCGGCCGTCGCTGCCCACGTGGAGCAGCGACGCCATGGTGCGGGCCCGCTCCCCCGCCCCGAGGAAGTGGCGCACCGGCTGCCGCCACACCGCGCCCAGCAGCTCGTGGTATCGGTAGGGGGCGTCGGCGATCTCCTCGAACACGTGCCCGCGAACGGTGGCGCCCGCCACCTCCCCGAGGATCACCATGCGGCACTCGTCGCGGAGGTACCCGTCGGCGGCGAGCCGCTCGTGGAGCCAGGCGGTGACGGCGGGCGCCGCTTCCGTCGGTCGGGGTGCGAGCCCGCGCCACACGAGGGTGTTGCGGATCATCAGCGGGAGCTTGACGTCGTGTCGCTCGGGACGGTCGATGTTGGTGAGCGTGCGGATCGACTGGAGCGGGAGGTAGCGGTCGGGCGCCTCCCCGAGGAGCACGATCCGCCCGGTGGCGACGTCGCCGCCGAAGAGGGTGGTGACCGCCTCGTCCCAGTGGAAGGGGTGGACCGGCAGCCACACGTACCCGCCGGCTCGGTCCCCCGTGCTGTCGCGCAGGCGCGTGCCGAACGCCTCCCGCGTCCGGGCATCGAGCTCGTGGGTGAGGAGATCCTGGTACGTCCCGCCGCCGGCGGCGGCCCGTGCCCTGTCGGCGCCGACGGCGATCCAGAGCAGCCGCAGGGGCCGCGCCGCCTCGGGCGTGTAGCGGGCGGCGTCGGAGGCGGAGAACCCCAGGCGGCCCTTGTTGAGCACCATGCAGGGATGACCGGTCTGGTGGGCCTCGAGTTGCTCGTAGGGCAGGTCGGCGGTGGCGGCCGCGGCCATGGCTCCCGCCGCGATGCGCACGTCCGCCTGCTGGGTCGCCGTCAGTTCGCGCACCACCTCGCAGGTCGTGGCGCCGTCGAAGCCCAGGACCGCCCGCCCGTCGAGCACGAACCGCACCGGGTCGTCCGCCTCCACCGCCACACCCCCGGTGGTGCGGGTGATCGTCTGCGGGTCGACGGCCCAGGAACCGAACGAACCCCGCCGGGCCCCGAACCCGTAGGACACCGAGCCGAGGTCGAGGCGCCAGCGGCCCGGCTCGGCGGCCGGGAGCGGGACGAGGAGCTCCTCGTAGGACCACTCGGCGATCATCTTGGCCAGCAGCGCCCGGCCGGCGGCGGCCCAGCGGTGCGCGTCCATCACCCGACCCCGAACGTGGTGAACGCGTTCTTCTCGGGAAGGTGGTGCACGGTCCGACCGGTGACGGCGTTGAGGATGACGGCGCTGCGGTGGGCGCCGAGACCGAGATCGGGCGTGCCGACGCCGTTGCGGTGGTGTTCGGCGTTCTGCACGAACAGCCCGCCGCCCACGGTGGTATCGAGGGCGACGCGGTACTGGTCGTCGACCTGGTAGCGGCCCTCGGCGTCCCAGCGCACGGCGTCGGCCAGGCGGGCGAGGAAGGCCGGGCGCCCAGCGGCGTAGCCGGTGGCCAGCACGACGCAGTCCGTCCGCACCCTCGTCGACGCCTCCTGGAGGCGTTCCTCGCATTCCAGCTCGATGCGGCCGCCGGCGCGGCGGGCCGAGGTGACGGCGACGTTCGGGGTCATGGTGACGGGACGGGCACGGTCGCCGACGCTCCGTTCGTAGAGGACGTCGTAGATCTCGGCGATGGTGCCCGGGCTGATCGCCTTGTGGAGCTGCCACTGGGCGGGAAGAAGCCGATCACGCGCCGCGGGGTCGAGCCCGCGGAAGTAGCGCGTGTAGTCGGGCGTGAAGTGCTCGAGCCCCAGCGGTGACTGCTCCATCGGAGCGAACGCCGCCGAGCGGGTCAACCACCGCAGGGCCCATCCCTCCTCGGATTGGGCGCGGATCAGGTTGAGGAACACCTCGGCCCCCGACTGCCCCGACCCGATCACGGTGACGTCGGCGGCGCCGACCATCGCCGGCCGGTGGGCGAGGTAGTCGGCGGCGTGGAACACCTCCTTGCCGAGCACGTCGCGGAACGCCGCCGGCACGACCGGGTCGGTGCCCACCCCGAGCACGACGTTCCGGGCGAGCAGCCGCTCACCGCCGGTCGTGACGGCGAACAGCTGCGCCCGGCCGTCCCAGCGGAGATCGGTGACCTCGGCACCGAAGCGGCACGACGGCAGGGACGACGCGACCCAGCGGCAGTAGTCGTCGTACTCCCGGCGGCTCGGGCGCCACCGCTCCTTGAGGTAGAAGGGCAGCAGCCGGCCGTGGGCGCGCAGGTAGGCCAGGAACGACCACGGGCTGGTCGGGTCGACCAGGCTGACGAGGTCGGCGAGGAACGAGACCTGGAGCATGGCGCCGTCGAGCAGGAGCCCGGGGTGCCACGCGAAGGAGGCCTTGCGGTCGACGAACAGCGCGCGGACCTCCGGGACGCCGTCCGCCAGCGCCGCGAGCGACAGGTTGAACGGGCCGATCCCCACCCCGACGAGGTCGTAGGGGCCGGTACCGGGCGTCACCGTGCCGCCACCTCCGCCAACGGGTTCGGGATGGCGACGTACACGGACTGGTGCTCCACCGGCCCATCGAGCTCGTCGCGGCCGTCGGCGCAGGTGAGGAGGTTCGCCTTGCACGGGAGGTGCGGTGCGTGGAGCAGCACGTCGACGACGCGGGAGCGGGGAAGGGCGGCGAGCTCGGAGCGGACGATGCCGAGAAGCAGTTCCTCGTCGGCGACTCGGGCCGCGGAGAGTGCGCCGACGACGCCGAAGAGGTTGTTGACGCCGAGGTAGTACGCGCCACGGCGGGCGACGAGGCCGTCGTCGAACACGGCGTCGACCCCGCCCCACTGGCCGACGAGGGCGTGGAGGCGGGGCGCGGCGCTGGCGGCCACGTACCACCCCTGGTTGTCGCGGTACCAGCCACCCACCGGCCACCCGCCGCCATCGAGGGTCACGAGGGTGTTCTGGTGATGGGCCTCGAGCACGATGCCCCAGGTGGTGTCCAGCCATGCGAGCGGCGCGATCACCTCGCGGAGGTACCGGCGCACCCATTCGGCGGCCACGGCGTCGGCGGCGCGGCACTCGCGGCCGGCGAGGTCGTGCAGCAGCCGGACGAGGAGCGGGGCGCCGCAGCCCGGACGCTCGTCGACCAGCGCGGCCATGCACACCACCGGATCGGCGGGCCCGAAGGGGTTGTCGCGGATGCCCGTCTCGAACCCTCCACCGTCGACGTCGACGCCGATCCACGCCGGGTCGGTCACGATCCGGAACCGAGGATGGGCGGCCGCCAGCTCCCTCCCCACGCCGGCGGCGACGATGCGGTGCGAGTGCTGCCCGAGGCGCAGCTCGTCCCGCCGGTTCTCGCGCCGCGAGTTGGTCACCCGCACGCCGAGGGACAGCTTGAGCATCCACGGCGCGTCGGGCCGCCAGACGGTGCGGAGCGACGACGTGGGGAACCACACGTCGTCGCCGTCGCCGAGGTCGCGCAGCGCCCCGTCGCCGGCCAGGCGTGCCACGACCGGGCGGGCCAGTAAGGCGTCCGCCTGCCAAGGATGGAGCGGGACTGCGACCATGCCCGCCGGCGCAGCGGTCGGGGAGCCGAGCTCGGCCAACAGCGCCTCTGCCGGGCGCCGCAGCGCGGAGCCGCTGGCCACGAGGCCCCGGTCGACGGCGAACCATCGGAGCCGGAACGAGCCGCGCAACTCCGGCGAGTACGCCAACAGCTCGGTGGCGTCGAGGTCCTCCCGGCTCTTGGCGGCAGGGTGGAAGGGGTGGCCGGCGATGAGCTCCTGCTCGCCGTCGAGGAACGTCAGTGGCATGGGCGGCGATGCGCCGGCCCTCGCCGCGGCGTGGTCGACGATGCGATCCCGCGACGAGAGGGTGCGGGCGACGAGGTCCCGGCGACGCTCCGGGCCCAGCTGGTGGCGCGCGTGGAGGTCGTCGGCGAGGACCGCGACCAGTCCCTCGGGACCGACCGTCGCCCCGTCCAGGGTCGGCGACCCGAAGCGATGCCACCCGGTGGCCGACGCCACCGTGACGGGAACGGTGATCGTCCCCGCCCGGACCTCGAGCGACACCTCGCCGCCCCCGACGGTGATGCCGTGCTCGCGCACCCAGCACCGGAGCAGCGTCTCGACCACGGCGTGGTCAGCGGCGGCGGTCACGGGACCGGCGGGCAGTGCGGTCCCCTTCACGCGACCGCCTCCCGCGTCAGCTCGGCGGCGCCGGCGGCCGCGATGACGTCGATGAGGCGGTCGATCGTGTCCGTCGACGCGTGCGGGTTGAGGAGCGTGAGCTTGAGCCACGTCCGGCCGCGCCACTCGGTCCGCCCGATCACGGCCGCGCCCTCGTCGAGCAGGCGCCGGCGCAACGCGGCGTTCGTCGTGTCGGGGTCACGGTGGGTGCCGGCGGCGATGTAGCGGAACACCACCGTGGTCAGCACCGGATCGGCGGCGAGCTCGAAGCGATCGTCGGAGCGGAGCCGGTCGGCGGCGTGCCAGGCCAGCGAGTGGCAACGGTCGACCAGCTCGCCGACGCCTCGCCGGCCGAGGGCACGCATGGTGACGGCGATGGAGAACGCGTCGGGGCGCCGCGTCGTCCGGAGCGACTGGCCGAGGCGACCTCGATAGCCGGCCTCCTCGTCGTCCACGGGGTTGAGGTACGCGGCGCGGCGATGGAGCGGATCGAGCAGAGCGGCGTCGCGTGCGAGGAACACGCCGGCGGGCACCGGTTGCCAGCCGAGCTTGTGGAGATCGAGGGCGACGGAGTCGGCCCTGTCGAGCCCGGTGAGCACCGGGCGCAGCCGCTCGGAGAACATCGCGCCACCGCCGTAGGCGGCGTCGACGTGCAGCCAGGCTCGGTGCCGTCGGGCGATCCCGGCGACGGCGACCAGCGGGTCGACGGCGCCGAGGTCGGTCGTCCCGGCGGTGGCGACCACGGCTGTTGGACGGCCGCCGAGCGAGGTGAGCGCGGCGTCCAGGGCGGGAGCGTCCATGCGGTCGCCGTCGTCCACGGGAACGGTCACGACCGCTGCGTCGGAGAGCCCGGCGACGCGGGCGGCCTGGCGCACGGAGAAGTGGGCCGCACCCGAGCACACGACGGTGAGCTCGCCGTCGGCGTGGTCGCGGGCGAGCAGCACGCCCATCAGGTTCGACTCGGTGGCCCCCGACGTGATGCTGCCGCCGGCGTGCGGGGGGAGCCCGGCGAGCTCGGCCAGCTCGCGCACGACCGAGGCCTCGATGGCGACGCCCGAGGGCCCCTGGTCCCACGAGTCGAGCGACTGGTTGAGGGCGGAGACGGCGAGGTCGGCGGCGACGGCGACGGCCAGCGGCGGGCAATGGAGATGGGCGGCGCAGCGGGCGTCGAGGGGATCGGCAGCGCCCCACGCCAGCGCCTCCACGAGGGTGGCCAGTGCCTCGCACGCGCCGGCGCCGTCCTCGGGGAGGACGCGGCCGCCGAAGGCGGCGCGGACGCGCCGGGCGACCACGTCCGGCCCCGCTGCCGGGACCGGGCCACCGCGGGCGCGGGTTCCGACGGCCAGGGCGTCGAGGGCGACGGTGAGCAACGGCCGGAGCGCGGCCGGCGTGCCCAGGGCTGCGTCGGGTGTCACGACGCCGCCCGGCGGGCCGGGCTGGCGGCGGCGATGCTCGATGCGAGTCGGTCCAGCACCGCGGTGGCCTCGGCGTCGCTGATCGTCAGCGGGGGCAGCAACCGGACGACGCAGTCGTCCCGTCCGCCGAGCTCGACGATGAGGCCACGGGCCAGACACTCGCGCCGGATCGCCCGGGCGACGGCCGGCGCCGGCGGCCGGGCGCCGCAACGGTCGGGTTCGCCGTCGGGGTCGACGATCTCCAGGCCGATCATCAGCCCGCGGCCGCGGACGTCGCCGATCGTCGGCTCGGTGGCCTGGAGCGTCCGGAGCTCGGCGAGGATGCGCTCGCCGACGACGGCGGCGCGGGCGACCAGCCCCTCCTCCCGCACCACGCGCAGCGTCACCGCGCCAGCGGCGAACGCCAGCTGGTTGCCCCGGAACGTCCCGGTGTGCGCGCCCGGCGCCCAGCCGTCGAGCTCCTCCCGGTAGACGATGAGCGCGAGCGGCAGGCCCCCGCCGACCGCCTTGGACAGCACGAGCACGTCGGGGACGACGGCGCTGTGTCCGACGGCCCACATGGCGCCCGTCCGGCCGACGCCGGTCTGCACCTCGTCGGCGATGAAGGCGATGCCGCGGTCCGCGGTGATCGTGCGCATGGCTCGCAGCCACGCGTCGGGCGCCGGCACGACGCCGCCCTCGCCCTGGACGGGCTCCACCACCATGGCCGCCGGCGCGACGACACCACCGGAGGGATCGTCGAGGAGCCGCTGGACGAAGTCGGCGGCGACCCGGTCACCCACCTCGCCGCCGAGCCCGAACGGGCACCGGAGGCGGTACGGGAACGGCAGGCGCGTCACGTCGGCCACGACCCCCCGCACCGGCGCCTTGATGGCGACGTTGGCGGTGGCAGCGAGGGAACCGGCCGACTGGCCGTGGTACGCGCCGGTGAAGGCGAGGAGGCCGGAGCGGCCCGTCGCCGACTGCACGAGCTTCCAGGCCGCTTCGACGGCATCGGTGCCGGCCGGGCTGCAGAAGTGCACGCGGCCGCGGGTCGCCAGGGGCTCGGGCAGCGTGGCGAGGAGCTCGCCGACGAACGCATCCCGCTCGGGTGTGGCCACGTCGAGCACCTGCAGCGGCGCCTCGCGGTCCAGCATCGAACGGATGGCCGCCACCACGCCCGGGTGGTTGTGACCGAGCGCGAGGGCTCCGGCGCCGGACAGGCAGTCGAGGTACCGGCGGCCGTCCGCACCGACGACGGTCATTCCCTGTGCCCGCACGGGGACGATCGGGAAGGACCGCGCATACGTGCGAGCGGATGACTCGCGGGCCGCTTGCCGTTCGAGGATGCCGACAGGAGTGGGGCGCGCGGGCCGAGGCGCAAGGGGGGTCATCGCCATGGCGGCAGCTAACTCGTTAGGTTTGCCTACTGTCAAGTATTAGGCAAACCTAACTAATGTCTACGGCGAGACGAGGCGGGACCGGGTGCTGAAGGAAGTGGTGCAGCGCGAACTCCCAGCCGTAGGAGCCCGCCTGCGGGAACACGAGGACGTCGCCGGCGCGGAGGCGGTCGACTCGCACGTCACGGGCGAGCACGTCCTCCGGGGTGCAGAGCTCTCCCACGATCGTGACGAGGTCGTGCGTGACCTCGGGCCGGTCCGCGCGGACGTCCCAGCCGTCGACGGGCACCACTGCGAAGCGGTGGACGATGTCCCACGACGCCGGGAGCATGAACTGGTTGATGCCACCGCGCACGACGGCGAACCACGTCCCGCGGCTGTGCTTGACGTCGACCACCTCGGCCACGTACCAGCCGCACTCGGCGACCAGCCAGCGACCCGGCTCGATCGCCAGGCGGAGCCCGTCCGGTGGGCGCAGGTCCCTGACCCCACCGGCGAAGGCGTCGACGTCGAAGGGGTCCCCGCCCCCGAACGCCACGCCGAGGCCGCCGCCGGCGTCCACCAGCCGCAGCTCGATGCCGGCGGCGGCCGCCGTCGCCGTGCTCCACTCGAGGCACCACCGGACGTAGGCCACGTGGGCGGCGGCGTCGAGGTTGCCGGACACGGCGTGGACGTGGAAGCCGGCGACGTCGACGCCGGGGTCGCACCGGGCGCGCTCGAGGATGGCGGGCACGTCCTCCTCGGGGACGCCGAACGGTGTGGCCCCGCCGCCCATCGCCAGCGCGCCGCAGACCTCGACGCCGGCCGGGTTCACGCGCACCGCCACCGGCACCGGTATGCCCCGCTCGCGCCCGATCGCCGCCACCCGTTCCAACTCGAGGCGGCTCTCCACGTTGACCGTCTCGATGCCGGCGTCGACCAGCGCCCGGAGCAGCACCTCGTTCTTGCCGGGGCCGCTCGCCACCGCCCGGTGGGCGCGACCGGCCCGGGCGGCCGCTTCGCGTGCCTGGTGCGCCTCGGCGGCCGATGCGACCTCGAACCCGTCGACCACCGCGGCGAGGGCGTCGACGACGGGAGGGAACGAGTTGGCCTTCACCGCGTAGAAGACGTCGACCCACGACGGCAGCGCCGAGCGCAGCGTGGCTGCCTGGCACGCGGCGACGCTCGGGTCGTAGAGGTAGGCGTTCGCCGGCCGGTCGAGGGCCGCGATCGCGGCCAGCACCGGGCCGGGGAGCGCGGCCGCGTCGTACGCCGGGGCGCCTCGTGCGGACGGGGGGTACTCCACTCCGCGTCTCCTCGCAGCAGTCAGACGGGTGCCGACGAGGCGAGCCACAGGGACGCGTACTCGCCGCCGGTGCCCACGAGCTCGTCGTGGCTGCCCGCCTCGGCGATGCGCCCGTCCATCACGACGACGATGCGGTCGGCCCGGCGGGCGGCATCGAGACGGTGCGACACCGAGATGACGGTCCGCCCGGCCAGGGCGGCGTCCAGTCCGAGCGCGGCGGACCGGGCGCTCCCGGCGTCGAAGCCGGCGGTGGCCTCGTCGAGAACCACCACGGCGGGGTCGACCAGCAGCACGCGGGCCAGCGCCACCTGGCGCGCCTGCACCGGGGGGAGCGACCGTCTGCCGGCCCCGAGCACGGTGTCGATGCCGTCGGCCAGGTCGTCGACCCAGGCTGCGCCCACCGCGTCGAGCGCGGCGACGAGCGCCGAGTCGCCGGCATCGGGGGCCACGAGCCGCAGGTTGTCGGCGACGGAGCCGGCGAAGACGTGGTCCTCCTGCTCGAGCATGACGACCCACCGTCGCAGCGTGGCGGGATCGAGCGACCGCAGATCGACACCTCCGACCTCGACCGAGCCCTCGTCCGGTGGGTGCACGCCGGCGAGGATCCGCGCCAGGGTCGATTTCCCCGCGCCGCTCGGGCCGACCAGGGCGACGTGCTCACCCGGCGCGACGGCGAGATCGACGTCGTGCAGCACCTCGTGGCCGGGGACGTACGCGAAGCGCACGCCGCTCGCCCGTACGCGCCCGTCGAAGGGCCGAGTGGCGCACCGGGGAGCGAGAGCAGCGACCGGGAGTGCCCCGGTGACGATGGTGTCGGCGACTCGCGACGCGGCGGCCCGCGCCGTCTGCAGCTCGTCGAGCTGGTGGATCAGCACCTCGATCGGCTCGACCACCCGCAGCAGGTACAGCACCGCGGTGGTGACCGAACCGACCGTCAGGTCGCCGGCGCCGACGCCGACGGCGCCGACGGCGACGACTCCGGCGAGCGCCACGGCGACGCCCACCGTAACCCCCGAGCGCGCCACGACCCGCAGCCGAGCGCCCGCCATGGCTGCGTCGAACCAGGCGCGATCGGCGCGCGCCTGCCCGGCGCGCCGATCGTCGGTCCGCCCGTACGCACGGGTGAGCGGGGCGGTGACCACGCCGTCGTGGAACGTGCACACCCGCCGGGCGTTGGCCGCCCGCTCGATCCCGTAGACGCGCCCGCACCGCCGGAGGTACCACCACACCGCCGGTGCCGCGGCAACGGCCCCGACCAGCGACACGGCGGCGAGCAGGGGTGCGACGAGCAGCAGCGCCACCGCCGTCAGCGCCACCGTGAGGACCGAGATCAGCAGCCACGGCACACCCTGCCGGAGTGCGAGGGAGATCGCCTCGACGTCGGCCGTCGCCCTCGTCAACAACTCCCCCGTCCCCGTCTGCTCGACGACGCTCACCGGCTGGCCGGTGATCGCGTCGGTGACGCGCCGGCGCAGGTCGGCGAGAAGGTCCTCGCTCAGGCGTGCGCCCGCCAGGCCGGCGAGCCACGTCAGCACCGACGCCAGGCCGGTCACGGCGACGAAGGCGGCCAGGACCGCCGTGACGCCCCTCTCGGCGGCGATGCGATCGACAGCCCCGCCGAGCAACGGCGGCCCACCGAGGCCAGCCGCGGCGGCGGACAGGTACGCCGCCAGCACGCCTGCGGCCCGGCCTCGGCGTTCCCGCAGCAGCGCCCGCGCCAGAGCCGGCGCGCTCAACGGGGAACCACCGCCGTGCCCGCCACCGCCCTGCTCCCGTCGATGCGCACCACACGGTCAGCCGCCCCGAGCACCGCCGAGCTCGATGTGATGAGGAGCGTCGCGTGCTGCGAGCTGCGCCGGGCGTTCACCAACCGGGTGATCACGGCCCGTTCGGTGTGGGCGTCGACCGCGCTCGTCGGGTCGACGAGCACCAGGACCGGCGCCTCCGCGGCGAGCGCGCGCGCCAGGCCGACGCGCTGGCGCTGGCCACCCGACAACCACCTCCCGCGTTCACCGACCCGGGTGTCCGCCCCGAACGGCAGTCGCTCGACGACCTCGTCCACCGCCGCCGTGGCCATCGCGGCGTCGTCGAGCGACGGATCGGCGCTCCGCCGCCCGAAGGCGACGTTGCCCCGGACCGTCTCGTCGAGCAGGAGACCGTCGCCATGGGCGACGACGACAGCCCGGCGCAGATCGGCCAGCGGGACGGTCCTGACGTCGACGCCGCCCACGAGCACCGCCCCGGCGGCGGGGTCGTGCTCCCGGGCCAACAGGCCGGCGAGCGCCCGGGCGGCACGGCTCTCGGGGGCGGCGACGGCCACGACTTCACCCCAGTCCACCGCCAGCGTGCAGCAGGCCAACGAGCCGTCGACCGACGCCGCGCCCACGACGGCGATCGCCGGTGACGCCGGGTCCGGCTCCAGCGGGGCACCAGCCGGGTCGTCGCCGACCGGCGCCGGCCGGTGCAGCACGCCCACCACGCGAGCGGCGGACGCCACACCGCGCGTCCACACGTCACCCACCTCGACCAACGTTGCGACGGGGGTCAGCAGGAACTGGCCGTAGGCGAGGAACCCGACCAACTGCCCGACGGTAAGGGAACCGTCGGCGACGAGCGCGCTTCCCACGGCGACGGTGATGGCGAGCAGGGCGCCGGGGAGGACCACGGCGAGCCCCTCGAGTGCCGCCTGGACCCCGGCGGTGGCCGAGGCAGTCGTGCGTACCGCGTCGTTGACCGTCGCGAACCGCCTCCTGGCGGCAGCGACCGCGCCGAGGCCGTGCAGCACCCGGTGGCCCGAGATGAGGTCCGCGGTCGCCGTCGCCACCACCGCCCGCGCCCGCTGTTCGTCCGTCGCCCGGCGCTCCAACGGCCGGAGCAACGGGACGGTCATGGAGACCAGCACGGCGATGGCGGCGAGGACAGCGGCGGCCAGCGGTGGGGAGATCGTTACCATGACCGCCGCCACGCCCACGATGGCGACGACCGCACCGGTGCCCCGGCAGCAGAGATCGGCGACCGCGCCGACACGCGGGGCGTCCGACGTCACCAGCGACACCAGGTCGCCGGCACGGTCGTCGACACCCCCACACGGGTCCGACACCCGGGCCGTCACCCGGCCCGACACCTCGGCGGTCGTGCCGTAGTACAGGCGGCACGCGAGCCAGTGCCGCGCCCCGCCGGCGACGACCTGCACCGCCGTCACGCCGGCGATCACCAGCAGCCAGATCGCCAGCCGGCCCCCGTCCCCACCGACCACACCGTCGTCGACGGCGCGGCTGATGACGAGCGGGACCGCGGCCAGGGCGACCATCCACACGACACCGGATGCCGCCCCGGCGGCCACCGCTCGACGTTGGTCGCGCAGCAGCCCGCGCAGCAGCCCGCCAGCGCTCACGGGGGACCGACGGTCAGGTGGCGAGGGTCTTGTCGATGTCGTCGAGGATCAGGCCAGCGCCGTTGGGCCCGATGCCGAGCATCCAGATGTCGTCCTCGACCCAGTGCTGGCGGCCCTCGGCGACCGCCGGGACGGTCTTCCAGAGCGGCTCCACGGGGCCGAACGCCGCCTTGAAGTCGGCCGAGTCGGTGCCGCCGTAGGAGGTCGCGAACACCACATCGGCGTCGACGGCGCCGAGCTGCTCGGCGCTGATGTAGGCCATCGAGTACTCGTCCCAGTCGTGGTCGCCGAGGTCGAAGCCGACGTCGGTGAGGACCGAGCCGGAGAACGTCCTGGGCCCGTAGATGCGGATCTCGTCGGGGAGCAGGAAGCGGACCATCGACAGGCGCTTGCCGGCAGCACCGACCCTCTGGCCGACGTCCTCGGCGCGAGCCTGGTAGGCGCCGAGCAGCTCGGCCGCCTCGTCCTCTGCGCCCAGCGCGTCCGCCGTGACGGCAAGGCCGTCCTTCCAGTTGGTGCCGGACGACTCGCTGAAGACGGTCGGGGCGATGCCGGACAGCTTCTCGTAGAGCTGCTCGTGACGCACCTTCGCTCCCAGGATGAGATCCGGCTTCAGCACCGCGACCGCCTCGAGGCTCGGCTCGTCGGTGAGGCCCACGACCTCGATGTCGGGAACCTTGTCCGCCAGGTATGCCGGCATCCCGAAGCCGGCGGACGCCTCCGTCGCGCCGATCGGTGTGACACCCAGGGCCAGAGCGGCGTCGAGGAACGACGAGTCCAGCACCACCACCCGCTCCGGATCGGCGGGGACGTCGGTCCTCCCCATGGCGTGCTCGACCGTTCGCATGCCCGCCGCCTCGCTGCCGGCGGCTCCCGCGCCGCCGTCGCTGTCGCCGCCGCACGCCGCCAGGAGCCCGACGAGCGTGAGCGACGCCAGGCTTGTTTGAAGGCCACCCTTACATTTCATGTTAGGGGACCCTAACAACTCCGGGAGGAGCCTTCAAGCGGCCGGCCAGACTCCGTCCACGCCGCTCAGAGTGCGCACGACGGCATGCCGTTGGAGCGGGCGAAGACGAAGATGCTCCTCGACAGCCGCGTGCCTTCGGCCTCGACCTCGGCGGTCGACTCGTCGTCGCCCGCCCGCAGGCGATCGGCGTAGCCCCGGCCGACGGCTACATAGGCCTCCCAGTCGTCGAGCCACCCGTCGACCGCGGCGGCGTCGGGGGCGGCGACGGGCAGGGCCCGCAGGTCCCGCGCGACCGCCTCGAGCCCCTCGGCCGCCCGGTCGATGCGGGCGGCGAACTGGGCGGGCGTGCCGCTGTCCTCCCGCTGCTCGGGGCGGGCGGCCCGGAGCGGCGGGAGCTTCTCGGCGCACACCGCCTCGGCCCGGTTGGTGAACTGGAGGTCGGCGACCGACCGGGGCGGGATGTCGGGCCCGCCGCTCAGCCACACCGACAGGCCGATGATCGCGAGGCTGACCAGGACGGCGGCGCCGGCCACCAGGCCCCATCGCCGCACCCGCGCCGACGGGGAGCCCCCGCCCGAGCCGCCGCCAGAACCACCGCCGCCAGGACCACCGCCGCCACCACCGCCGCCGGCGCCGCCGGTCCCCTGGCCCTCGCCGGGGCCCGGGCCGGAGGCGAGCGGCGCCCTCGTCGCCATGCCCGGCGTGAGCGGCGCCCACGACGGCCGGGGGCGGCGCTCGCGGCCCCAACGCCGGCCGTCCCAGTGGCGAAGGAACGAGGGGTCCTCGGGATCGGGGTGCCACCCGGGGACGCGGGGGCGGGTGGTCGGCACGCCGGCCTCCTACCCGTAGGCGGTGCGGTCGCGCACCTCGCCGAAGGCGGCCGCCACTTCGCCGAGGGCGGCGGCGTGGCGGACCAGCGCCGACACGTCGCCCGACAGCCGCACCCGACCCTCCAACAGGGCGTGCTCGACGGAGAGCTCGCCGCGGCTGACCGCCACCGCCGTCCCGTACGACTGGGTGACGGTGGCGTCGGGCGCCTCCACCGCTCCCGGCCCCGCCTCGACCACGCCGTCGTCGACCCGGACCCAGTACCGGACGTCGCCCGCCGGGCCGCCCGTCACGACCTGCTGGATGGTGACCCGGGCGCCGGCGGTGGCGCCGGCCAGCCTCTCGCCGGCGCGGGCGGCGCGGTTGACGTCCTCGAACCACGCCGCCGACAGGTACGCCGCCACGTACCGGTTCTACCGCCGCCACCGCCGCCAGCCAAGTCGGCCGCCCAGGCGGCCGCCGTCAGCGCCCGGGGAGACCCGGGAGGCCGTCGAGGCTGGCGGCGTTCCTCTCGGCCCGGTAGCGGGCGACGCCCTCCTCGCCCTTGCGCCGCGCCCACTCGTCGAGCTGCGACCGGTCGCGCTCGTAGCGCATGACGGGGACGCCGTAGCCGCACGAATCGGCGATGCGGTGGACCTCGACCCGGACGACCGAGCGGGTCCCGGGATGAGGCGGGAAGGCGGCGACGAGGCGGTCGAAGCGGTCGTCGCCCGGCAGCACGGCCTCGCCCCGGCCGTGGAGGCGGACGATGCGCGGCGGGCCCTCGAAGGCGCAGAACATGACCACGATGCGGCCGTTCTCCCGGAGGTGGGCGACGGTCTCGATCCCGCTGCCGGTGAGGTCCAGCCAGGCGACGGTCGACGGGTCGACGACGGTGAAGGTGCCGGCCAGGCCCTTGGGCGAGAGGTTCAGGTGGCCGTCGGCGGCGAGCGGCGCGGTGGCGACGAAGAAGACCGGCTGGGCGGCGAGGAACGCCGCCATCCGGTCGTCGATGGCGTCGTACTCGCGTCCCATGGCTCCAGTCTCCTACCATCCGCGCCGCCATGGACCGACCCGACCCCGACTGGGAGCGCCGCCACCCGGGCCGGCCCGAGTCGTGGTCGTTCGACTTCTTCACCCCCGACGCCGGCCTCGCCGGGTTCGTCGGCCTCACCATCTGGCCGTCCCGCGTGGCCTGGTACTGGGCGGCGCTCGTCGGTCGCCGCCGGCCCTACCTCCTGGTGCGCGATCTGGACGTGGCCGCGCCCCGGTCGCCCACGTCGCGGGAGATCCGGGCCGACAGCCTGTGGGCCGACGTCAACTGCGAGACCCCCTTCGACCACTGGAGCCTGGGCCTGGAGGCGTTCGGCGTGGCCCTGGACGACCCCGACGAGGCCCTCGGCGAGGAGCGGGGCGACCGGACCGGTCTCGGGCTCGACCTGGAGTGGGAGGCGGTGGGCGGCCTCCACGGCGGCGAGCCCGCCTACGCCCAGCCCTGCGCCGTGCACGGCGAGATCCTGGTCGGCGCCGGCCGGGAGGTGGAGACCGTCGCCCTCGACGGGTACGGGTGGCGGCGCCACGCCTGGGGCGACGGCGTCGACTGGTTCTCCGCGCCGGCCCGCTTCGGCGGCCGCATCGACGGCGGGCAGCCGCACTGGGCGGAGGGCGACGGCGCCACGGCCGCCGCCGCCGGCCCGCTGCTGCGGGCCCCGCTGCGCCTGGAGCACGGCGCCCGGCGGGCCACGCTGGAGCGCGCCCTGTGCCGCTTCACCACACCCGCCGGGGAGAACGGCCTGGGCTGGTCGGAGCGGGTCGTCCCCGCCTGAGGCCGGCCGCCCGGCTCCCCC
>Ga0247717_1000242_pt1 | contig 17553 bp, 6 predicted proteins | sample 24E_NmetaG_FD_189047 | JGI IMG/M metagenome (GOLD analysis project Ga0247717, IMG submission 189047) | Soil microbial communities from hillslope of Landscape Evolution Observatory, University of Arizona, Oracle, AZ, United States - 2-4-E_N | ecosystem: Engineered > Artificial ecosystem > Mesocosm... | reverse complement strand
GCCCCCGGCCGCGCCCTCGGCCTCCGCGCGCCACCCGAGCTTCCTCGCCCGCGCGACGAGCGCGGCCTCGGGCGGCGGCGATGCGGTCCTCGTGACCGGCCGCCGACGCCCCGACCCGACGCCCGCCTCCGCGAAGCCCCTCGGCTACGCGTGGGGCGGCGTCGGCGTCCCGAGCGGCCTCGTCCCCACGTCGAAAGGCGCGATCGAGATCCCGAACCGCCCGCGCCGGGGCGCACCGACCGCGCCCGCGGCCCCCGTCGCGCCCGGCTTCGGCGCGCCCGCCGCGCCCGCCGCGGTCCACGCGCCGCCCTCGGCCGCGAAGATCAAGCCCCCGCAGGGCCCGATGGACCTCTCGCCGCGGCCCACCGGCCTCCCGGTCCTCGCGGGCGCCGTCCCGACGCCCGCGGGCGCGATGGTGCTTGCGCCCGTCGTCGCGAAGGACGCCGCTCTCGGCCTCGCCATGCCCGTCGTCGGCAACGTCCGCGCGAGCCGCTTCGCGCTCGTCCCGCACGTCGCCTTCGACTACGACGTGAACTTCACGCACGAGTACTTCGAGAAGCCCCTCACCGCGAAGGGCACGATGCTCGTGAACGCCGTCACGGGCGAAGTCCACAACGTCGCCCCCGCGCAGTACGCGGACAACCTCCCCGAAGCGGCCGAGGTCATCCCCGCGAAGCTCGCCGCCGTCGACGTCTACGACTCCGTGAAAAAGTCGCTCACGAAGACCCTCACGAAGGAAGTGAGCATCTCGAAGGAGATCGACGGCAACGAGATCTCCGACACGAAGAAGATCGTGCCCGGCCTCGACGACCTCAACCTCGAACACCGCGGCATCGTCATGGTGCCCACCTGGGTCTGCCAGGGCGAGAAGGGCACCGCGCAGGTCGACGCCGCGAACGGCCTCGTCGAAGGCCCGCCCGCGCCGCCACCCACGCCCCCCGGCAAGGCGAGCCGCAGCAAGGACAATGGCGCGGAAATCTTGAAGTAGGGTCCTCGCCCCGCGCTTAGGCGCGCGGCGAATCTACGGGGCCTTGAGCGGGGCCTCCGTCGCACGTCGCGCTCGCGCGCGGCGTGCGACGACGTCGCCTCTCTCCGCGGCCGCGGGCTCGACCCGTTCCGGCGCGCCCCTGCGACGCGCGGGTCCTCGCGCACGCGCCCGTCCGACGTCGCCCGCGCTGCTGTTACTCCGCACCGTGGCGCGGCCTTTATCGGGCTCCGCGTGCGGTTTTCTTTTCGACTCTGTGGCTCACCCGCGCGTGAACGTGCTCGGTCAGGTGGGCGCGTTCGGCAACTCCGTCACGCTTTTCACTCGTTTCTTGCCGTGGTACTTGGATGCCGCGCGCGACGGCGGGGCTGGTGGATGGGTTGTGAGAAGGCGCCGGGACCGGCTAACACGAGCGTCACAAAGCTGATATATCCACAATTGGCTGGGGGTGCGGGGGATTGTCATGCACGGGGGCTCGAGGCGGATTCTTCTCGTGTTGGTTGTGGCTTCGTTCGTTGGCCTCAGCCTCGGCTCTGCGTCCGCGGGCTTCACCGTCGTGGTTCCCCGGCCGCCTCGGCTCGATGAGGAGCCTTCGGTTCCAGACCCGGAGGCATCCGTCAAGGTAAACGCCCTCGGCAGGGCTCCACTCGATAACGAGGCCCTCAACAATGCCTGCCCGACAGAAGCACAATGGCCTGCTGGCCTGACCGGAACGAGCAACGGAACCCTTGGTGATGGTCAAGGGGAAGGCGGTTCATTCGACCTCGAAGATTGGTCGAAATTGCGAACGATCCGCTCAGAGATGCTTATTGTTGAGCTATCGCCTCCGAATCGCGTCCAATTGGGGTATCATCTGGAGGACTGCGACTCCCTGGCCAACCCGGAAGCGATTCCTTCGACGGGTTTCACTCATCTTCGAGTCGCTGTCGGTCCGGGAGTTAACTTCGTAGAGCCCTATTCGCTGACTTTCCACATCCAGCCGAATGACGCGGGCCAGAATCGGGATGCCGCGGAGGACGTGGCCTTCGCCGACACGCTTGAAGTTCCCCTCGGGGCGGATGATCTTGAAGTCAATGGCGGCCTACGAGCAAATGTGGAATCGCATGACCATGATTGGTACCGGCTTTTCGTAGGCAATTCGCCTGGTGGTGCCACCTATGGAGCGGGCCTCCTCCATGTCAGATTCACGAGCGAATGTGCGAGTGAGGCCCCACTGTCAACGGTTCGGCTGTACGATGGCCAATATACCGACGCTCTAGGCACTGACACGCCTGCCTGCGATGTCGCTTCAGACTTCCTCTGCGTCTATGCGGGATATACCTCAGTCCTCGTTGAGATCGTCGGCGAGGGTCATGGTTACAACCTCCAAGCGTCGAATACGCCACTCCAGCTTATCGAGTCCAACGCTATTGATTGGTACGAATTCATTGTCGATGAATCGTTCCGTCCGCCCCCACCGGAAATCGCAGCCCTGATTGAACAGGTGAGAGCAAACGACCAACCTCAGACACTCGTGCCTTGTGGAAATCTCGATCGCATTGCCTTCGCTGACACCACTGCTCTCACTGAGCGCGCGCAGTTCATTATTAACACAGTATTCAACCTGATCGAGGAGCCGCCGCAACCATGAGCGGCACTCGACGAAGGGGGCCAGTCATCGTCGCGATGCTCTTCTTGATGCCGGCGTCCGGTATCGATTTTGCCACCGCGAAAAGCGGAGCCCCATGTCTTGGCCCCATTCCGAGCGAATGTGAAGTTCACGTCCTCCGGTATCGAGAGGGGTTTGACCATTTCCCGAAGAGCATCCGCGCAGTTCCCAATGGAAACGAACTCGTCATTTTTGAAATCGCGAATCCCCAACCTAAAGGAGCGTCAACCCTTCGCCTCCAGAAGTTCTCACCCGATTTGACGAGCGTATGGGTGAGAGACATCGCAAATCCAGGTTACTATATCTACCCCGATGATCTCGCGTTTTCGAATGACGGCCGCATCGCCTACGTTACCTGGACCGGCGTGGACGCACATGGTTATGTCGCATTCATGAGTGCAATCTCTGCCTCAAATGGTGACGTTCTCTGGACCTCCAATTTCGGTCGAGATACCTTTGCAACCTCAGTGGTGGTCGGGCCGACGAACGATGTGATCTATTTCCTGGGCGGAGAGGTTCGAGGCTTCGGGAATCGGAATCTGCTCGTGGCCGCGTTAGACGCTCGTCTTCCACAGGTTCTATGGACCCGCACCTACGACGGCCGCGGAAGTGAATGGCCGGGTCTATTGCCGGCTAGTCTGGACGCCGCGTCTCGCATGATAGTGGCCAGAGATCATAGCCGGCTTTACATCGCCGCGCAGAGCAACGGTGCGAAACCTGAAACGACAGACGCGGTCGTTCTCTCATATGACGCACGATCCGGGGAGTTGCTCTGGAGCTTTCGCTCCAGTGCCGATGGCGGGGCGCTTGCAAATTCGTCTCCTCGAGCCGACGGTGCCTACGCCCTGACCGAATCGGAGGCGGGAACTCTTATCATGATGCGGCCGACTGGGCTCGTCGCCTTTGATTCAGCAAGCGGAAGCGTCACCTGGCGTCATGACTGGTCTGCGAAGGTGTGCCCTTGGTTCTCTCCGCTCCATGATCCTGGGATTTGCGACCTTGTGGTCTCGAATGACGGAAGGTCCGTGTACGCATTCACACCTGAACTCTTGTCCGCCCACGCTGTGTCGGATGGGGCCGTCGCTTGGATCGTACCAGGAATGGACAGCACCTCAGGCCAGCCCAGCCCCGGACGCGTCTCAGCCTCCGCCGACGGTAATAGCCTATACATCGTCCGACTGAAGGGGCAATCCTTCCCAGTGACGAAGAATTCCGATCTGATCACGTCCCGGATCGACGCAGAAACTGGGTTCGTCGATTGGTCGGCTAAACTTGATGTCGGAGGATACGAACAACCCGTTGGCCTTGTGATGGGTTCCGAAGGACCGGTCGTTCTCGCCCAACTCGACATCTTCGAGGATGGGAGAGTCTATCACGAGCTCATATTCGCACGTTATTCCGAGTCCCCCAGCTCAAAGGTTTTGGCAAGGTGACGGCTCATGGTCTCCCAAGATTTCCGGGGCATCGGTTTCGCTCTCATCATGATCTCAGCGAGTTTTCAGGTGTTCTTTCCGATCGCCTCCGCCGAATCGGTCATTTTCCAGGAGGATTGGGAAACTGCCACGCTGCCAGGGTGGACGCTTTCGGGCACCTTGGTGGCCCAAGATTGCCTCCAAGGGCATTCCGGGTGTAGTCTCCGTGTAGATTCTAGAATCCGGAACCATGAAGTTGTAGCATCGCGGAATCTGAGTTTGCCGCTCGGATCGCTCCCTGTCAACCTTTCGTTCTTCTTCAGAAACGATGATCGACTGAGCGAACGGGAGTCTTGGGTGGTTGTCCGATTCCCCTCGGGCGGTTACATCCACATCGAGATGACCTATCTCGATCTGAACGATCGAATCAGGATTACGACCCACAACGGGACGACGTGGAGCTTCTTCACGTATCAGCAGAAAACCTGGTACGAATTGGTTCTTCGGATGGATCCTATCTCGGATCGGCTCATGGCCGTCGTCCGGAATACACAAGGTCAGATCCTTGCGACTGCGCCTCCGCTCTGGATTCCCCACCATGCGCGAGAAATCGGCCTGATAGAATTTCATGGAAAATGGGTGGAGGATAATCCCATCAGTGGATCACCCGCCCCCATGCATTACGACACGCTGGCCGTGACAACCGCGAGTGCACCGACGAATGCGCCTTTTCTCGTAGCGACGCCCGGGCCCCACGCTGGCGAAATTTCACTCGATTGGTCTCCCCCGTCAGGGAACGGGGGAGCGACGATTACCCACTATGACATCTATTCCGGCAGCGATCCTTCGACATTGGTTTTCAAGGAGCGCGTGGGTCAAATCCAAAGTTACCGAGATGCTGGCCTCGGAAACGGAGCTACACGTCACTATGCGGTCCGTGGAGTCAATGCCGTAGGCCCCGGGCCGATGAGTAATGTCGCAAGCGCCGAAACGTACTCCTCGCCGTCTGCCCCTACCGACACACGCGCGTTGTGGGGATCGCGCGTAGGTTCCATCGTTCTCATCTGGTCGGTCCCGACGGAAACCGGGGGCGCCCCTTCGTTGACCTATGATGTTTTCGGGGGGCCTGAAAATGCGGGGCTTACCCACCTTGGAGAAACGCCCAACACGCTGTTTGAGGTCTTGAATCTGAAGAACGGAACGTCGTATGCATTCTATGTGCGGGCCAAATCCCTCGCTGGCCAAGGGCCTGCTGGGCAGAACGCGTCTGCACAACCCCTGCCCGACCGCGCCTCCCCGCCACGCAACGCCTACCTCACCCCCGATCCCGTCTGGAGCGGCGAGGAAGCCGCCCTGAACTTCGCGTACGACGTCGAAGCGAGCGAATGCAACCCCTCCGAATCCTGTCCAGTGGAGCACGAATGGCGCGTGTACCAGGGCGGAAGCCCCGCTGGGCTGGACGGAACGCTCCTCGCAAGCGGCACGAACAACCACTCGGGCCACGCCGCGAAAGAGACGTTCAACGTGGCCGCGCTCGTGCGGCCCACGGGCGACCCCGGGCCGCAGCTGCTGAAGATGTTCGTGAACCACCGCTCGGGAAGCACCCAATGGAAGACCGCCAACGTCACGATCCTGATCGACGAAGGCGCCGCCGGCTACCTCATCGCCCCCACGCGCCCCGTCGCGGACCCGCCCCACGTTCTCCCCGGCGAATCGTTCCGCGTTCAGGCCTCGTACGGCGTGTACCAGAACCGCTGCGGCGCGAGTTCGAGCTGCGCTGTCGTGAACGAGTGGCGCATCATGCTCGACGGAACCCCCGACAAACCGGACGGCGTGTACCTCGCCGTCGGGCAGAACCACCACCCCGCCCACGGGACCGAAGCCAATTACGCGATCGACCGCACGGTCACGCTCCCTCCCTCGACGACGCCCGGCGAACACGTTCTGAAATTCGCGGCCCGCCACCAACAAGGCGCGCCCTGGGTCGTGAACACGACCACGATCACGGTCCCCGCCTGCCAAGCCGAAAGCGTACTTTTCACGATCTACCGCACCCTCGACGACGTCCCCGTTCCCACGATCCCCTACGCGAGGACCGCGACGTACCGGCTCCCCAACGGCTCGCTCGCCCCGCCCGCAACGTTCCTGAACCCCTGCGTCGAACCTGGAGGCGGCGCGGCGGGGGACGAGGCTTTTGAACTCGGGGTCGGTGGGGCACGGATCCCCGCCAGTGCGCCCCAATCGATCTATCTCGTGTCGGACAAAGGGCCGATTCCGTTCGTCGTCGGGACGGACCGCGACGCCAACGGAATTCTCGGCGACGGCCCTGCCGACTGCATCAGCGGCCCGTTCCTCCTAAGCGCGGACGTGACCTGCGTGGGCGACCCAACGGGCCACCTCACGATCGTAATCGTACCGCCGGAGGATCATGAGGACTGGAAACGCGAATGGCACGTGGTCCACCTCCTGAACTGCATCCTCCAAGGCGGCTGCGTGCGACCGCCGGCGCCGCCGGATCCAGCCAAATTCCTACACTATGAGCCTGATTCGAATAACAACGGTTACGGCGACGATTGGGAGAACGAGCACGACCTCCACGACCACATGAACGATCTCATGAATTTCTCGCTAGACCTCGACGGGGACGGACTCAGCAACATCGACGAATACCGGTGGAACACGATCCCGATCGGCCCCATCGTGACAGATGCAACGGGCCGAACGTACGAAAAATACCCCAACGCCAAAGATTTCGATCAGGACGGCTGGCGCGACGGAAGCGAGGCATACTACTGGAACAATCCATCGAACGATCACGCCCCGGCCACGAACTTCTGGCAAGGCCTCCAAACCGCGCTCCGCGACCCCGACAGCGAAGTGCAACACTACGAGGATGGTGACGAGAAGGCGACAGTCCATGATGACGACGTAGATGAAGACGGGGTGAAGGACGGGCTCGAGTATCTATACCAACTCACCTTCCCTCAATATCCCGATTCCGATTGCCCTGCCACCGTCGACGATTGTGACGGTCCAGGTGAGAGGTTCAACAGCCCCGTCGCCGGTTTCCAGCACAACGCCTCCTCGCGCGGCGATGGATTGAATGATCACGAAGAGGCCCTCCAATGGGCGAGCGTCGGCAGCCGCATCGGGAACCCCAACGCCTGGCGCATGAACCAGGACCGAGACTTCACCGCTAACAATCTGCTCGATTTCGACAGCGACGGCGATGGCCTCAGCGACGCGCTCGAATTTTCAAAGGCCAACTGGACATTAGCGTACGATTTCGATACCGACAGCGACGGACTCCTCGACGGAGGCGACTTGGTCATTCCAACCAATGATCCTCGGTACGCCCTTTTTCATGACTTCGGTATCGTCTACCAAGGCGAGGTAGGGGCCCGGAGATACCTAGGCGAGATTTCGCAGGGCACGAATCCCGTTGACTCGGATTCTAACGACAACAATGAGACAGATGGCGCCGAGGCACCAGGCGAGCACCCGGCGAATATCTATTCGTACGAACAACGGTACGTGGGCAGCCATTTCGAGAACCAAGAACTCCCGAATCTGGATCCGCAGGTCCGATCGTGGCTCGAAAACGGGACGCGCCAATTCGTCCAGAACGCAACCGGTCCCGACGGACCCGCGTTCCTCACGGAGTTCATCAATCCTCTCCCGCTCGTCCACGATCTCCTCAACAGGACCCCCGAGCCGATCCGGGAAGTCCTCCCGACACAATGGATCCCGACGGCCTACGAGGGAACGGTCGACACATTGGACTGCATCCCGGGACTGCCCCCACCCGCCATCCCGGACCCGAACTGCCTCCTCGAACGTGTGAGCGACGTCACGCTCAACCTCATCGACGAGATCGCAACAGAAGCCATCGAACACATCCCGCCGCCCGCCCTCCAGGCAGTCGATCGTCTCAGCGACATCCTCAACGTCACGAGAGAATCGATCCCTTTGGCCGAGATCATCGAATGGCCGACCGACCTGATCGAAACCGCCGGAAGCGACCTCGGGCACACGCCTGGACTTCCGAGCGCCGTCCTCCGCCCGGGCGTCCCCGGCAGTCCCATCGACAAATTCCGATGGTCGGACACAGTGTTTCCGCAAGTCACGGCCGACATCGCCAACGATCTCCACTGCGGACTCGTGAGTGAAGTCCCCGTTGTGCCTGGGGCCCCCCCGTACGACTGCACTCTGCTCTTCCGCACCCTGAAACAGATCGACGACGGACGTGCCGAACAGGTTGCCCTCATCAACAGCGTCGACGCGTCCCATTTCAACATCCTCGTCCAAGACCCATCGCGGGGCGTATACGCAATTCGCGCAAACACGCCTATCGGCGGCGTCGTCCTCCTCGACCTCGACGACATCAACAACACCAATCCCCTCCCCATCGATGTCGACCTCGTGATCCGAGCGGAACTCGCAACCGGCAATGTCCTGTCGCAATCCCCGAAGATCACGATCCAGCGACAAACACCGGCCGCAACCCAAGCTCTCGTCGCCGCCTTCATCCAGATTCCAAATTCCGATTTCGTCATGATGCTCGGAGCCGACGCAACATCCACGGGACTCGGCCATGACAACGGTCTACCGGGGACGATCGAGTTTTCGCTCGGCATGAATGCACTCCAGAACTCGCTCGCGATGGACCCCGTCTACACCGCGCATGCCAAAGTGACGCCGCCCAACTGGCCCGTGAAACTCGGGGCAGCCTACATCCAGGTCGAATCCGACGCACAAGGGCAGAAGAGCTCGGTTCCCGGCGAACGGGCCGATCTCGTCCTCTATTCAGGGGCGGCCCCCGCCGTGTTCGATGCGACCCTGACCCAGGGCCGATCGGACCACGTCACGACCCTGCAATGGAGCGCAAGCCAAATCATCGACCTCTACGTCGGGATGCAGTACCAGCACGCGAACGCAACAACGGAGGTCACGACGCTCCTCGACGACCTACCCACGGCACTCACCACGTCATTCCTCACGAGCGACAAGATCGAAGCAACGCACTCTGCCTCAAGCGTTCTCAAGAAAATCGTTGCGAACTGGAAGGACAAACGAAACACGTTCACACACAAGGGCGGACTCGCCGTGAGCGAGTTGCCCCGCTCCCTCGCGCTCACCCTGAACTCCGCCGAGAAGCGATGGACGTACACGAGCGAATCCGCCTTCGCAACCGTCGACGCAGTCGTAGCGTCCTACCTGAGCAACGACGAAATGGACTGCCGTCGGCCGAAAACCGGCGAATACGTGACACACCTCAAAGAATCCAGCGGGCCGTCCTGCACGGCGGCGAGCATCCGCAACCTCAAGAGCTTCACGGCCCTCGTCACCGATGGCGGCGATGTCACCTTCAACGTCTCGAGAAGCGCGCAAGGGTCCGGCCTCTTCATCCACACGGAGGACCCGAGCAGCGACTTCCTGTTGAACATGACCCCCTGGCCGGTGAACCTCGACGTACGGACCGCCTCGACGCCGACCACTTGGACGCTCGACAGCCTCCTCAGTCACCCCGTGACCGACTTGGAGATCGCGTATCGCGATGACGAAACGGAACTGAACCTGACCGTCAAAGACATCCCCGTCGAAATCCATGCGGCCGCCCTGGCAGCCGAAGGGCGCATCAACGTCACGGCCTCCACATCGACGCCCATCACGGACGTCAACTTCCGCTTCAAGCGCGGCACCCCCATCAGCCTCGGCCCGAACGACGGTTTCATCCTTCACACGAGCGACGGGGACCTCGAAGGCGCCGCCCTGAGACTCAGGAATTTCCGCAGCGCACAATTCAACGTCCAATTCTCGAACGGGCTTTCCCTCACAACGGACTCCACTTCGGGATTCCCGTTCGTGGTGCGTTGGAGCAACGGCCTCAGCTGGTTCGACGCCGACTTGCCGAGGCTGCCGGCGCGCACGACGGCCACCTACAACGTGACCGACACCGCGTTCGACTTCCGTTACCGAAGCACCGAAGCGATCGAGAACCTGAACGGGAGCTTCCGCATCGCAGGCGCCCGCTCGACCCTCCTCGTCAACCTCACGAACTTCCCGAAGACGGTCGACGTAACTGCGGCCTTCGGCACGGCCACGACCGTCAATTTCAACGCCGAGCGCCCCGTCACGGCCGAAGTCGCCCTCGCCGGGCCGGACCGTCTTGTCGGACGCCCGAACGGTTGGGACAATTATATCGAAGTCGACCGGCGAAACCCGGTCGTCACCGAATCGGGAAGCGTTCCCCAGTTCCACGTGAAACTCAAGGGCCTAAAAATGCTCGAGGGCGTCTTCGACGATGCCGGTGTCCGGGTCCAGCGAAGCGCGGAGGGAGGCGGTACCCTCGGCGTCCGTTACCACGCCATTGACGGAGACCTCCAGGTCAACGTCACATCCATCCTCGCGCCCGCGTTCGTATTCACCGCGTCGAACCGCCACGCTCGCTGGGAAGCCACGCCCGGCTACCTGCTCGACACGAGCGGCATGGCCGATCTGGACGACTTCAACGGACGCTGGGACGTGACCGGCATCCCGAACCGCCTCGACGCCGAATGGAACGCCACCAACGAATCCTTCAGAGCCGTCCTCCGCCACAGCGCGCCACCGAACCAACCCGAAATTGACAGGATCAAACTCGAAGGCCGTTTCCGCGTCATCCCCGGAGCGGAACCATCCCCCATGAGCTTCGACCTTCGCGGCATTCCCGCAAGGATCGAAACCACCGCTGACCTCGTCAAGGGGAGTTTCACCTACCGTTCGACCAACCTCTCCGGCCTCCCGGTTTCGACGGGCGCGATCACGGCGAGCTACGCCGAGCGGGAAGAGAACGGATTGCCGCGCATTCCACGGCAATTGGGGGCTTACACCTATGCGGCCCTCTTCGATGGCGCGCGCGAATTCGCGATTCACTTCACCAACCTCAAACGCCTGGACCTTGCCGTCGACCCTGCTTTCACGGCCGATCGAACGCGATACCTCCTTTACGACGCCGCAACGGCCATGAACGCGGCCATCGAGATGCGCACCGCCACCCAAGGAGCCATCGTCGCCACGATCGATCAAGCCCCGGCCCAGCTCAACCTCCGCCTGCGCGGCGACGATTCAACCAGCGACTTCACGCTCGAATCCTACGCGAGCGACCCCATCATCGGCCTAGATCTCGACTGGACGACCCACCCCCACGTCATCCGATTCGACGGAGACCTCGCGAGCACCACGACCCTCACCCGCGCCGGCGGCAGGTTGACGTTCAACGCGAGCGAAGCCGTGAGCTTCAAGGCCTCCCGCGGTTGGCCCGACATGAACGTCCTCCCGGACGCGGCCTTCGGCGAGGACTATCTCGTCGCGAACCTGGCCGGGTCGAGCCCGACGTTCGCGCTGCGAGCGCGCGGGTTGGAATTTGTTGACGCGTACCCGGATGGTGGCTATCTGAAGTATGTGAGGGCGCCAGGCGTCCCTTTCACGTTCCACGTGGATGCCGGCAATCGCGAAAAATTCACGGGCCGCTTCACGGGCATGCCCACGAGCGCAACACTCCGGTACGCTGGCAATCTCGACGGCGCCAACAAGGCAGGAGTAGTCTATTGGGATGCGTCAGGCCCGATGGCGCGCGCCGAGGTTGCTGCCGAAACCGGGCCAACGTTCTTCCGCATGGTATTGAGCGGGATCCCGAATGAGTTCTATGCCGACATCGATGCCGCGGAAAAACAATTCATACTCGTCGCGAATCGATCGGCGAGCTTCGGATCCGCGCAGCTGTCCTACGCTGGCGACGGTCAAGGCATCGTTCCGATTCAAACCACGCCCGGCGCATCGATCGAGGTTCCTTCCACAGGCAAATTCGAGCACGGTCGAATCTCCGCGTTCATCGTCGGCCTGAGTTCGGTCCGAATTCACGTGGATACAATCGCGACCGTCGTCCTCGTGCGAAACAATCCGGGCGGACCCTTCGACGTGGCGTTCAAGAATCGCGAATTCGACGCGCGCGTGCATCTGGACAATCTACCGACCCGCGTCTCACTCCGTTTGAATGCAACCGAACCCGCTCAAGAAGTCCACGTCAACATCACGGGGCACGGGGAACCGATCGGAGCCGGACGTTATCACCTCAAGCAAGCTGAGAATATGAACCTCAGTGGGAGCTTCGGGGGTCTCCCGCGCGATCTCGATTTCCGGTTCATGAATACCTCCGGCGCGTTCGAGGTCACCTACGATGGCGGAAGCGGCGCTACGTGCTGCGCTCAACTATTCGCACGAGGGAACATTGCAGGTTTGACAACCCGCCTCAGTTTGACGGAAATTCCGGGCCGGTTCACGTTTCAACTCGATCCCGACGAGCGTTTCGCGAGCCTGACCAGCGATCGTGGTCACCTCACAGGCACCGCGACCATCCACCCGCAAATTCAGAAACCGTACGAACTTGGCGGTCGGGGTTTCGCCCTGTCGAATTTGCCGAACGGGCAATTCATATTGGAGGCCAACCTTGCTGGGCTGGAAACATTAAGTTACCGTGCGAATCACTCTGGGCATTATGCCCACATTGCCCACACAACCTCGCACCAAGGTTCCTTCTCGGTGGCCTACGAGGACGCACAGAGTCGAGTCGTTATCGGCGCGTCGAACCTGCCAAAGTTCGTAGATGTGACCGCATACGTGAGCTCTGACGTTTTTATCGATTACCAAGCAGACCGAGAGGTCGCAAATCTGACCTTGCGAACCCTCAACAAGACTCGCACCTCCTCCTCCGGTCACCTGTCGATAGCGCCCACTCCCACGAATTTCACGTTCCATTATCGGAACACGGATGAAGGTTTGATCCAACTCGATGCCGCCCACAATGGGAAACCACTCAACGTCAGCTTTAACTTCGATGACGGCGGTTTCACTAAGTTCAGGGGCCGAGTCATCGGGCTCCCTCCCACGCTCGGCATTGCAGCGAGGCTCACAGAGCCGAGCTTGTTGGTGCCGTATCTCCTCTTCGCGAACGCGAGCGCTCCCGTGCCGTTCGTCCACTTCGAGGCCGGATTGAATCGACCCGACATCATGACCACGCCCCAGTGGTTCTACTTCCTCGATCACGGGGGAGGTCAGCGAGATTTAGGTGTTCAACTCGTGGACTTCAAGCACGCGGAAGTGTGGCAACCCAGCATAGAGGAATTGGCCGTCACGGTCAGCCTCGGCGCGCCCGATGTTCGATTCTCCGTGGGCAAGCCCGCCGATAAGAACGGGAACGGAGGCCTCACGCTGCGCGGGGGCCTGTGGGACCGCCCCGCCGGAACGTACCGCTTCGGGATCGAAGAGGACGGCACGATCCGCTGGAGCGGAACCCATCGCGTCGGTCACCTGCAAGTGGCGGCCGCGGTCGTGAAGGAGAATTTCACGGATCGGCACGATCTCGTGAACGTCGATCTCGTTGCACACGGCGTCCCGGGTCTCATCGAACTGCGAAACCGCGATGGGAATCTCTACTTGTCATCCGACCGGCAAGTGATCGACTCGATCGACGTTTCGATCCGCTTGCGAGACAACGCGTGGTATGTCAGGAAGGACAATCATTCTCCCTTCGCGATCGACGCTCGAAACTTCTTTGCCGACCACGTCAAACTCGTGATGGGTCGATCCACCTACGTCGACGCAATCGGATCGGAAACCAACCGAGTAACGATTCGCAACACACACGAAACGTATGAAATGTTCGTGGAACTTGCGGAGTTTCGAGGCGTCTCTTTCTCGAAAGAAGGTCAGGGCCTGTCTCAAAGGCAAGAGCTAAAGGATTTGGAACTTAGAGACAACTCTTCGTTACGAATCTTCACGCTAACATGGAAATCACCAGTCCGTCCCGGAGATGGCGACGAGCTGCTTACGCTCATGATTCCTAAGATGCCCAAGACTTTGTCACTGACGCATCTCGGTAGCGGCAACTTGTTCTCGACCACCATCACTCCCGGTACCGACACGTATCTCGAATCTCTCCACATCGCGCAAGGCCCCGATGAAAACAGGGGATTGAATTATGTCATCCGGGACGTGTCGAAGAGCGGGGTCACCATCAATACGTTCCAAGGAGCCGCAGCGTATCTCTCCCTCGTCGTTCCGAATCCGACGATCGTGGATCGTGCCGCGAGCGTAGCCGTTCACGGAATCGAAGACTCGTTGCATTACGTCAAGGGTTTCCTCGAATCCAAAGAGAGCGCCACAATTGAGGCAGACACCGACGGCGCCCGCGACCACTTGAACAACCCGTCCTTCTTGAACCTCGCCGCCCCCAACGCGAGGGTCGCCACGTTCGAAATCCGATGGGGCTCGACCGGCCTCACGACCCAGTGGCTTTCGCTGCCGCAAGTGACTGGGCCGGTCATGATCGGCATTGACCCCGCGGAAGTCGCCAAGTACAGAGCCTTCCGCAACGGCTTGCCCTTCCTGCCATCGTCGGGATCCGTGACGTTTATCAAAGACCAACTCCAATTCAAAGTCCCGCCCTCGACGTGGACCCCATGAAACCCGCCGCCCTCGTCCTCATGCTGTTGCTTCCCGCCCTCAGCGGGTGCTTCGGATTCGGCCGATTCGACGCGGGCCCCCTCATCATCCAAATAACGGACCTCCAGGAGTGGGACGAGAACCGCGTGAACGCGACAGTCCGGCTCCACAACGCGGCAGCGACCCCGCTCGAAGACGTGAGCATCTCCATGGGCCCCAAGCGACTCAATCCCAGCCTCTTCACCAGTTATAGTTCGGGCTACATGGACCCACGCCCCAGCCTCTACTTCTACGGACGCCCCAGGGATCAAGACGTGTTGCCAGGGCATGGTTACTTCAACCATTCCACGACCTTCCACTACCACGACCCGCCCGAGCCTCATCTGCCGCACGTGGGACACGATTTTCAGATCTGGGTAGCGTACGTGCATGACGGGACGAAGTTCAGTTACTTGTGGCATCACTGTCTCGACCCGAACGGTGAAGCCCTCCCCAATACGACGCTTTGTGGACGGAAGAGTCCCCTGGCCGATCACAGAAAACGGATCGACACCTGAAGCCAAGCCCGCTTCCGCGGCGTCCTCCTCGACATGCTGGAGGACGAGGTCTCGTTCAACTTCGACGGCATCCACGTGGACCGCGTGCTTCCCGCGCTCGTGCTCCCGAGCCTCACGATCCCGAGCCTCACGCAGCCCGGCGCGCCCCTCGTGGGCGTGCGCAGCGACCCCGTGTACGTGCACCTCACGGACTTCGTCGGCACCCGCTCCCCGGCCGTGCGTGGCCATCCGCTCGACGCGGAGCCCGCGCTCGCGTGAACCGCTCCCGCCACGGGCCGACCGACGCTCGCGCCGTCAACCTGCGCGCTGGGCGGCGGCCGCCACCCGCCCGAACGCCGCGAGCGCGGCCTCGACCTCGAGGTCGCCGATCTCGCGGTGCGTGACGAGGCGGAGTTCGCGCGCGTTGCGGACGTCCGCGCGCACGCCCTCCTTCGCGAGGGCCGCCGCGACCTCCGCCGCGCCGCCCAGGGCCGCGACGTCGACGACGACGATGTTGGTCTCCGCGGGGTAGACAAGCTTGACGCCTTCGACGCCCGCGAGGCCCTTCGCGAGGCGCCCGGCGCGCGCGTGGTCCTCCGCGAGGCGGGCGCGCATCGTGCGGAGGCTTAGGAGCGCGGGGGCCGCGACGACGCCCGCCTGGCGCAAGGCGCCGCCGATGGACTGCCGCACGCGGCGCGCGTCGGCGATGAAGGCGGCGCTCCCGCAGAGCACGGAGCCCATCGGAGCGCTGAGGCCCTTCGAGAAGCAGAACATGACGGCGTCGAACGGTTGCGCGATCGCGCGCGCGTCCACGCCGAGCGCGACGGCCGCGTTGAAGAGGCGCGCGCCGTCGAGGTACGCCGGGACGCCATGCTCGTGCGCGAGCTTCGCGACGGCGGCGAGGTTCTCGACGGGCACGGCGCGGCCCCCGTGGTGGTTGTGCGTGTTCTCGCAGGCGACGAGCGCCGTTTCGGCCTTGAGGCGGCCGCTCTCCTCCAGGGCCTGCGCGACCTCCGCGGGACGGAGCGCGCCGCGGTCGGATTCGAGCGCGAGCGTCTGCACGCCCGCAAACGCGCCGAGACCGCCCGCCTCGTTCTGGAAGAGGTGGCTCCTGCGGTCGAGGATGATCTGCGGCGTGAGCTTGCGCGCGGCGAAGGTGCGCACGGCGAGCTGGTTCGCCATCGTGCCAGAGACGACGAACATCGCGGCCTCCTTGCCGACGGCCTCGGCGGAGGCGGCTTCGAGCGCGTTCACCGTCGGGTCCTCGCCCCACGCGGCGTTGCCGACCGCGGCGTCGCGCATCGCGTCGCGCATGGCGGGGGTCGGGGTGGTGACGGTGTCGCTCCGGAGGTCGATCACGCGTCCGCGAGGCGGGTCCGGGGAGAAGAAGCCTACGCTTCCTCGAAGATCCGGTCGACCATCCAGTTCGCGTCGTACGGGATGAGGTCCCCGTACTCCTGGCCGACGCCGAGGAAGAGGATCGGGCGTCCCACGGCCTGCGCGATCGAAAGGGCGGCGCCGCCCTTCGCGTCCGTGTCCACCTTGGTGAGGATGACGGCGTCGATCCCGACGGCCTCGTCGAACTTGACGGCCTGCTCGACGGCGTCGTTGCCCGCAAGCGAGTCGCCGACGAAGATGATCATGTCGGGCTTCGCGACCCGCTTGATCTTCTTCATCTCGTCCATGAGGTTCGTGTTGGTCTGCATGCGGCCCGCGGTGTCGAGGAGGACGACGTCCTTCATGCGGGCCTTCGCGTGCTCGACCGCGTCGTACGCGACCGCGGCGGGGTCGCCGCCGCTCTGGTGCTTGATGACCGTGATGCCGAGGTTCTCGCCGTGGCGTTCGAGCTGCGCGATCGCGCCCGCGCGGAACGTGTCGCCCGCGGCCATGACGGACCCGAAGCCGTTCTCCTTGAGGCGGTGCGCGATGCGGCCGATCGCGGTCGTCTTGCCGGTGCCGTTGACGCCCACGAACATGAGGACGACGGGCTTCTTCTCGGCGAGCTTGTCCATCACGAACTCGTCGAATTCGATCGTCTTGAACGAGAGGACGTCGAGGAGCGCCTGGCGCAGCGCCGCTTCCACCTTCGGGCCGATCTCGTCCTCGCGCTCGACGCGGATCCGCGGGATCTGCTCCTTGAGCGATTCCTTGATCTTCTCGACGACGGGAAGCGCGACGTCGGATTCGAGGAGCGACAGCTCGAGGTCCCAGAGGAGGTCCTCGAGCTTCTCGACCTTGATCGCCTTGCCGCCCGCGGTCGGCGCGGACGGGACGGGCTTCGCGACGGCGGCGGGCTCCCGGCGCTCCGATTGCTGGAGGCCGGGCCGGTCGCCGGGGCGCGGGCCGCCGGACCCGATCGCGGGGAGGCGCGCCTCCTCCACGTCGGCGCCTTCGACGCCTTCCGCGAAGCGCTGCGGCGTCGCGGGCGCGGCGGGCTCGGTCGCTTCGGTGATGACGCGGTCGAAGCGCTCGGCCTCGGCGCGCTTCGAC
>Ga0247717_1000241_pt1 | contig 17586 bp, 20 predicted proteins | sample 24E_NmetaG_FD_189047 | JGI IMG/M metagenome (GOLD analysis project Ga0247717, IMG submission 189047) | Soil microbial communities from hillslope of Landscape Evolution Observatory, University of Arizona, Oracle, AZ, United States - 2-4-E_N | ecosystem: Engineered > Artificial ecosystem >... | reverse complement strand
GCCCGCCCACGCCGGATGCCGACGCCGACGGTGGGGCGCCCGTTGTCGACGCGGCGGCCGGCGCGCTGGTCGATGCGGGGGAGGCGTAGATGCGGGTCGTCCTGCGGACCGACGTGGGCGGCGTCGGCAAGAAGGGGGACATCCTCGAGGTGGCCGACGGGTTCGCCCGGAACTTCCTCCTGCCCAAGGGCCGCGCCATCGTCGCCACCCCGGGCGTGCAGGCCCAGGCCGACGCCATGCGCCGCTCGCGCGACGTCAGGGACGCCCGGGACCGGGAGGGGGCCGAGGCGGTGGCCCGCAAGCTGGTGCCGCTGGTGATCCGCATCGCCGCCAAGGCGGGACGCGAGGGCCGCCTGTTCGGCTCGGTCACGGCGGCCGACGTCGCCGAGGCCGTCACCGCCCAGGCCAACGTCGAGCTCGACCGGCGCAAGCTCCACATCGAGGAGCCCATCCGCACGGTCGGGTCCCACGAGGTACCGGTGAAGCTCCACGCCGACGTCGAGTTCCGGCTCAACGTGGAGGTCGTGGCCAGCTAGCGCCGTGACCAGAACGTTTGCCGCATCGCTACCGCAGGGGTCCGCGGCCGCCCTCGCCGCCGGAGGCGGCCTCTGCGGTGCGGACACCGGGAAACGACAGGGGGAGGCGGCGCGAGCTTTGCTCGCCCGCCGGAGCACGAACCAACTCGACCGAATCATGAGCCAAGCGAACGGATGAGGTCGAGGCACTAGCTGGGCTGTCCCACCCTCCTCGTACACTACGAACGCAAGTTCGACGTCGGTGCACGGGAGGGAAATCGCCGGTGAATTCCCCAGGAAGCGCCCCTAGCGTTCAACAGCCGACCTCCACTTGGATGCGCTGATGGCCCAGGCGATCGGCGACGTGGTGCGCATCCAGCCCCCCGGGGGCCGCGGCCGCGCCGTTCCCCACGACCTGTCGGCCGAGGAGTCGCTGCTCGGCGCCATGCTGCTGTCGAAGGACGCCATCGTCGAGGCGGTCCAGATCTGCGGCGCCGACGACTTCTACAAGCCCGCGCACGGCCACGTCTTCGAGGCCGTGTGCTCCCTGTACGCCCAGGGTGAGCCCGCCGACCCCGTCACGGTGGCCGACGAGCTGCGCCGGGCCGGCCTGCTGGACGCCGTCGGCGGCCCCGCCGTCCTGATCTCGCTCCAGGCGAACACGCCGGCCATCGGCAACGCCCCCCGCTACGCCCGCATCGTCGAGGAACACGCCCTGCTGCGCCGCCTCATCGCGGTCGCCGGGGAGATCGCCGAGCTCGGCTACGCCGTGCCCGACGACGTGGCGGCGGCCGTCGACCGGGCGGAGACCCTGGTGTTCGCCCTGGGCCAGCGCCGGGTCGCCGACACCATGGCGCCCCTGCACGACCTGCTCCAGAAGAGCCTCGACCACCTCGAGGCCCTGTACGAGCGGGGCGAGGCCATCACCGGCGTCCCCACCGGCTACGCCGACCTCGACGAGCGGCTGTCGGGGCTCCAGCCGTCCAACCTCGTCATCATCGGGGCCCGCCCGTCCATGGGGAAGACCAGCTTCGCCCTCGGCCTGGTGGCCCACGCCGCCATGGACGCCCGCACCCCCGTGCTGTTCTTCAGCCTGGAGATGTCGCACCACGAGATCACCCAGCGCCTGCTGTGCGCGGAGGCCCGGGTCGACGCCACCCGGATGCGCAACGGCCGCCTGCTGGAGACGGACTGGCCCAAGATCAGCCACGCCATCGGCCGCCTGGGCGAGGCGCCGATCTTCGTGGACGACAACCCCAACCTCACGATCATGGACATCCGGGCCAAGGCCCGCCGGCTCAAGAGCCGCGAGGGCCTCGGCCTGGTGGTGATCGACTACCTCCAGCTCATGACGGGCCGGTCGAACGCCGAGAACCGCCAGGTCGAGGTGTCGGAGATCAGCCGTGGCCTCAAGATCCTCGCCCGCGAGCTGGAGGTGCCGGTGGTCGCGCTGTCGCAGCTCACCCGCGGCCTGGAGGCCCGGGCCGACAAGCGCCCGATGCTCGCCGATCTCCGGGAGTCGGGATCCCTGGAGCAGGACGCCGACGTCGTGATGTTCCTGTACCGGGACGAGGTCTACAACCCCGAGTCGCCGGACCGGGGCACGGCCGAGGTCATCGTCTCCAAGCACCGCAACGGCCCCACCGGCGTCTGCCAGCTGGCCTTCTTGAGCCAGTACACGCGATTCGCCAGCATGGCCCGCATCTGACCCCGGGTCGGGCGGCCCCTCCCCGGCGATATGTGCCCCCCGGGGGTATTGCGGGCGGGCCCCTGCCACGTCATCGTCGAGGGAGGAGCCCTCGCACGAAGGCGGCGGCGATGACCATCCTCGAGCAGTTCGAGACCCGCGAGGACGCCAGGCGGGCGTGGCGGCGGGTGCCGAGCGGGCTGCCGATGCGCTGCCGGCGCCTGGCCCGGATCGAGACCGACGTCTCCGTCGAGACGGTGGACGTGTCCCCCGGCGGCGTGCGCCTGCGCTGTGGCGGGCTGATCCCCGGCGACGTGGTGCTGTGCTCCGTCGACGGCCCTGCCGGGACCCTGTCGCTCAAGGGCCTGGTCGTCCAGACCCGGCCGGGGCCAGGCGGGCCACCGTTCGCCCACGTGGCCTGGGTGGACGTTCCGCCCGAGGACCGGCGCGCCCTGCTGGACCTCAACGACGCCGCCCGGGGCGCAGGGCCCCAAGCGGGCGCCGGCGCCTGACGGGCCGCCGCGACCCGGCGCCAAGCCGAGCGCGGGAGCCGCCGCGCGCCTCGCCGGTGAGAGGACGGAGGCAGGGCCGGGGTGCGGGCCGCCGGCTGTCGCCGGGCCGCCGCCGGGGAGGGATCCCCGACCCTGCCGCCGTCGCGCCGTCTCGGGGGGCGCAACGAATGCATCGTCCCCGCCTCCGACCACCTTGAGTGGTAATCCGGCGCGGGGGCCGGGCATCCGGCCGGCACTAGCCTCGACCCCGATGCCCGCCCGCCAGGCCGCCGAGGGGGTCCGCGGTGTTCCTGGGTGAGGACCTGCTCCCGTTGCTCGTGTTGGCCCTCGGGGCGGCCATGGTCGTGGGCAACGGCCTGGCCCTCGTCCGGCCGCCGGTGTCCCCCGAGGACGGCGAGCTCGAGCGCGCGCCGGCCGGGCGCAGCCTCGTGATGATCGCCGTGGGGCTGATGGCCGCCGTGTGGGCGCTGGCGTCGCTGGTCAGCGGCTGAGCGCCGCCGGGGTCAGCCCCCGCCCCGCTGGAGGCCCTCGACCACCTTCTCGATGTCCTCACGGGGGAACCTCCGGTGCCCACCGAGGGTGAGGACATGCGGCAGCTTGCCTTCCGTCGCCCACCGGACGACCGTCTTGGTGGAGACATGGAACAGATCGGCAACCTCCGCCACCCGGAGGTACTCCCGCTTTCCCGCCCTCTGCCGCTCCTCAGCGCCCGCCATCGCCATCGTGCCTCCCGGCGCTCTCGCGCCTTGCTCGGGGGGAACCGGCCCGATCGCGGCAGTTTTGGCCCTGATCGCGCGAAACCCCACCCAAGTCTACCCGGGTCGGTCGAATCGGCGCATCAGGCGGTTGACCCAATTTGCCGCGGACGCCGCGAACCGCCCGCGCGCGCGGCTGGGGGTGCCGGTGGCGCGACACTGGCCCCGCGCCCATGCCGCCGCCGTCCCCCTCACGCGCGCCGCTGTCCGACCGGCTCGACTCGGCCCTGCTGGCCCTCGCCTCGGGCCGGCGCCGGCCGCTGCTCGAGCTGGCTCGCGACGTCCCCGGGGTGGCCGCCGAGATGGCCCGCCAGTTCGCCATGGCGCCGGCCGCCGTCGCCTACGACCTGTCGATGCTCCACGCCGCCGAGTTCGAGCAGCGGACCGAGGCCCTGACCGCCCGGTACGACCCGCTCCTGCTCGAGCGGGCCGGGCTGGGCCCGGGCGACGCCGTGCTGGACGTCGGCTGCGGCGCCGGCGGGTTCACCGCCGAGCTGGGCCGGGCGGCGGCCCCCGGGCCGGTCGTCGGCATCGACGTCGCCCCGCCGCTGGTCGCCCGGGCCCGGCAGCGGCTGCGGGGCGCCGGCGTCGGCAACGTGACGATCGTCGAGGGCGACGCCGCCGTGCACGACTTCGAGGCGGGCTCCTTCGACGTCGCCGTCAGCCGCTTCGCGGCCATGTACTTCGGCCACCCGGTGCCGGCGTTCGCCAACCTGGCCCGGACCCTGCGTCCCGGCGGTCGCCTGGCCCTGCTGGTGTGGCGGGCCCTGGAGGCGAACGAGTGGCTGGAGGCGGTGGGGGAGGCGCTGGCCGGGGGACGGCCCGTGCCCGAGCGCCCGGCGGGCGACCCGGGGGCGTTCGCCCTGGCCGACGAGGCGACCGTGCGGGCCGTCCTGGCCGAGGCCGGCTTCGACGACGTCGCCGTCGACGCCGTCGACGAGCCGGTGGTGTTCGGCGCCGACGTCGAAGAGGCGTTCGCGTTCGTCAGCACCCTCGACCTGTCCCGTCGGATGCTCGAGGGGCTCGACGCGCCCTCGCGGCGGGCGGCCCTGGACCGGCTGGGCGACGTCCTGGTCGCCCACGGCGGGGACGAGGGCGTGCTCTTCGGCTCCGGCGCGTGGGTCGTCTCCGCCGCCGCCCGGAGCGAGGTTCAGCCCAGCCGGAGCACGGGCCAGCCGCCGGCGGCCGCCGCGTCCCGCAGCCGGCGGTCGGGGTTGACGGCCACCGGGTGGCCGCAGGCGGCGAGGAGCGGAAGGTCGGACCCGCTGTCGGCGTAGGCGACGGCCCGGTCGAGGTCGACCTCTCCCAGCTCGTCGCGTAGGCGCTCGAGCTTCCCGGAGCCGTGGCAGAACGCCCCGTCGAGCCGACCCGTGAGGCGGCCGCCGACGACCTCCACCCGGGTCCCGATGGACCGGTCGGCGCCCAGGCCCGCCCCCACCGCCTCGACCAGCTCCTGGGGGCTGGCCGAGAGGACGACGCAGACGTCGCCGGCGGCGTGGTGGCGGTCGATGAGCCAGCGGGCGGCCGGGTGAGCGCCGGACGCCAGCCGGACGCCCACCTCGCGGGCGACGGACGCCAGCTGGTCGCCGTCGCGGTCGGCGGACGCTGCCAGCACGCGGTCGCGGACCCGCTCGATGCGGGAGTCCGGGAGGCCTCGCCGGGCGAAGACGGCGGCCACGAGGGCGTGGCGGGCCACGACGGTGCGGTCGATGACGCCCCGGTCGGCCAGGACGCGGCCCAGCTCGAAGAGGCTGGAGCCCGGGAGGAGCGTGCGGTCGAGGTCGAACACGGCCAACCGGCCGGTCGGGGGGCGGCGCCGGGCGCGCGGCCGAAGCGGAGCGACGGTGGTGTTCGTCATGCCGGGATGGTGACGGCCGGAGGTTGCGGCCGCATGACGGCCGCCGACCGGGCGCGTGAAGGTCTGCGGACGCCTTCGTGGCGGTCGGAGCAGAAATCCCTGAAGCGCCCGGTCCGTCCGGCCGACACAAGAGTGCCGGGACCCGAGCGACCGGGAGGGTCATTCGTTCCGCCGGCGCCTGGAGACGCGAGCACATGTCACTGACCGAACCCACCGCCCGCCCGGCCGTCGCGGGCGACGAGGCGCCCGCCGACCGGCCCGTCCGGATGCCGGCCGAGTCGCCCGGGACGTGGAGCCAGCTGCGTTCGCTGTCCGTCGTCCGGGCGGAGGGGGCCGCCGACTGGGCCGACGACGACCGCCTCGACGAGCTGTTCTCGGCGTGGGCGAGGGCCGCGGTGGCGACCGACGCCGGCCCCGACGGCTTCGCCGCCGCCGCCGACGACCCGTCGCGACCGGCCCCGGCCGAGCCGACGGCGGTGCCCGCCACGGGGGCGCCGCCCACGCGACCGGAGCGGGAGCCGGCCGGCTGGCCCACCCTCGACGCCCACGACGCCCACGACGCCGTCGATGCCGGCCCCACCGCGGCCGACGAGGCGAGGGCACCGGAGAAGCCGGTCACCGCGTGGAGCAGGACGGACGACGACATCATTCCCACGCGCCGCCGGAGCCGCGGCGGCCACCGCCGCTGGGGGCGCCGCCGGGGCTAGCCCCCGGTGCCGCCCGCCGCCGGAGCCTCACGCCGGAGGTGCTCGGGCAGGTGGAGGGAGGGGTCGACGGGCGGCTCCCCCCGCAGGGCGGCCCGCACGGCCAGGTAGTCGCGTGCGGCGGCGACGTCGTGGACGCGCAGGATCGACGCTCCCGCGTCGACGCCCTCGCCGATGGCGGCCAGCGTCCCTGCCAGCCGCCCCCGCGGCGCCCGGCCGGTGAGCGCACCGACGAAGTCCTTTCGGGACACCGCCAGCAGCAGCGGCCGGCCGAGGGCCGTGAGGTCGCCCAGCCGGCGGAGGACCTCGACCGTCTGCGCCGGCGTCTTGGCGAAGTCGGGGCCGGGGTCGAGCACGACGGACTCGGGGCCGACGCCCTGTACCACCGCCTCGTCGGCACGCTGCTCGAGGAACCGGCGCACGTCGCCGACCACGTCGTCGTAGGCGGGGAACTGCTTGACCTTGGGCCGGGCGCGGGTGTGCATGACGACCAGCCCGGCGCCGAAGCGGGCGCATTGCCCGGCGATCTCGGGGTCGGCCAGGCCGCTGACGTCGTTGATCAGGTGGGCGCCCGCCTCCAGCGCGGCCCGGGCCACCGGCGCCTTCCAGGTGTCGACCGACACGATGGCGCCCCCCGCCACCAGCTCGCGGACCAGGGGCAGGATGCGGGCGGTCTCCTCGTCCGGCTCGAGGGGCGCCCGGTCGGTGACGCCGGACTCACCGCCCACGTCCACCAGGTCGGCACCCTGCTCCAGCAGCTCGGCGGCCCGGGCCATCCGGCGGCCCGGCGTGGCCATGTCCGGCCCGTCGGAGAACGACTCGGGGCTGGCGTTCACGACGCCCATCACCAGGGGAGCTCCGGGCCGGATCTCCAGCGTGGTGCCCCGCAGGCGCAGGCGGAGGGCCGGGCGGCCGCCCACCGTCAGCCGGGCGCGCCGGCGCGGGCGAGCACGGCGTCCAGCACGGCCCCCGCCTGGTGGCGCAGGTCGGCCAGCGGGCGGTTGCGGTGGACCCGCTCGCCCAGGTCGACCTCGGCCACGGCGCCGGCACCCCACCGCCGGTAGACGTCGATCAGGAGGGCGATCTCGATGGCGTAGCCGTCCTCCAGGGCCACGCCGTCCAGGGCCGACCGGCGCACCGCCGTCTCGCCGGCCAGGGGCTGGCCCACGCCGGCCAGCTCGGGGAAGAAGCGCTCCAGCAGGGGGCGGGCGACCAGCTCGGTGACCCGACCGCCCTCGCCGGCGACGCCGTGGAGCGCCCGGCGGTAGGCGCCCTTGACGAGCTGCACGGAGGGGTCGTACAGCAGCGGGGCGACGAGGGCGGTCACGAAGCGCTCCGAGAAGTTCGCCACGTCGGCGTCCACGAAGACGACCACGTCGGCGACGGTGGCGGAGACGGCGGCGGCCAGTGCCTGGCCCTTGCCCGGCCCCGTCGGCGCCACGAGCACCCGCGCCCCGGCGGCGGCGGCCAGGGGGCCGGTGGCGTCGACCGAGCCGTCGTCCACCACCACCAGCTCGTCCACCAGCCCGGCAGCGGCGAGGCGGCGGGCGACGCGGACCACCGACGCGATGGTGGCCGACTCGTTGCGGGCCGGGATGCAGACGGCGACGGTGTGGCCCCCCTTGGCCGCCACCAGGTCGGCCACGGTCGCGCCGGCGATGGCGCCGGCGCCGGCGGGGGGAGCGAGCAGGGTCACGCCCGGACGCCGGCCAGGGCGAGGAACTCGGCGCGCGATCCCGGGTCGTCGCGGAGCAGGCCGTGGAGGGACGACGTGACGGTCCGTGACCCGGTGGCCTGCACGCCCCTCAGCGTCATGCACAGGTGCTCGGCCTCGACGACCACGCCGACACCCTTGGGGTGGAGGTGGTGCACCAGCCAGTCGGCGATCTGCTTGGTGAGCCGCTCCTGCACCTGGAGGCGGCGGGCGAACAGCTCGACCACCCGGGCCAGCTTCGACAGCCCGACGATGCGCTCGCCCGGCAGGTAGGCCACGTGGGCGACCCCCTTGAACGGGAGGAGGTGGTGCTGGCAGAGCGAGTGGAACGGGATGTCCCGGGCGATCACCAGCTCGTCGTACCCCTCGTCGTTCGGGAACGTGGTGACGCTGAACGGCCGGGGCGACAGGAGCTCGTCGAAGGTGGCGGCCACCCGGCGGGGGGTGTCCCGCAGGTGCTCGTCGTCGAGGTCCTGTCCCAGGGCGGCCAGGAGGTCGGCCACGGCGCGCTCGGCCGCCGGCAGGTCCACGTCGGCGCCGCCCTGCACGAGCCGCAGCTCCGGCGCCCGGACCACGGTGACCTCGGCGGTGCGGTCGGCCGGGATGATGCCCATCGGGGTGCTCCTTGTCTCGCTGGCCTCTTGTCGGTGGCGTCGGACGAGCCGACGGTAGGCGCCCGGTCGGGCGTGGACCGGACGGGGTCGCCGATGTAAACTGAACTCATGCTGATCTTAGACTACCGGGCGGCGCGGTGAGCGCGTCGCCGCCCCGGTCGTTCGACGACCAGGTGGTCGCCGTGGCGCTGCTCAGCGAGCCCGTCCGCCGGTCGCTGTACTCCTACGTCTCCTCCCGGGCCGGTGACGTGGGCCGCGACGAGGCCGCCGCCGCCGTCGGCATCGACCGCAGCCTCGCCGCGTTCCACCTCGACAAGCTGGTCGAGCGCGGCCTGCTGGAGGCGTCGTTCCGCCGGCTGACGGGCCGCACCGGGCCCGGCTCGGGCCGGCCGTCCAAGCTGTACCGGCGCTCGGCCGTCGACCACGACATCACGCTGCCGCCCCGGCGCTACGGGCTGGCCGCCCGCCTCCTGGCCCAGGGTGTGGAGGCGGCGGCCGGGGCCACGCCGGCACCGGAGGCGGTCGACGGGGCGGCGCGGCGCTTCGGCCGGGGCCTGGGGACGTCGATCGGCGAGGGGCTGGCGCCGGGCACGGCCCCCGACCGGTGCGCCGTCCTCTCCGAGGCGCTGGGGAGCTACGGGTACGAGCCGTTCGACGACGACGGCGTCCTCCGCCTGCGCAACTGCCCGTTCCACGCCCTGGCCGAGGAGCACCGGGCGCTGGTGTGCGGCATGAACCGGGCGCTGCTGGAGGGCGTGGTCGAGGGGCTGGGGGCGGAGGGCCTGGAGGCGCGGCCGGAGTTCGAGCCGGGCCACTGCTGCGTCACGGTGACCATCGGACCAGAAGGGAGCTGACGTGCGGGCACTGTCGTTCCGGCCCTCGCTCACCATGCGGGGCCGCAAGTTCAAGGGTCTGCGGGGGTGGGCGGGGAAGCCGCTGCACCCGCCGCTGACCGACGTGCCGGTCGGTGCCTACGTGCTGGTGGCCGCCTTCGACGTGATCTCGTTCCTGGGGAGCGACCAGGAGTGGGCCCGCGACTTCTTCCGCGCCGGTACGTTCACCCTGGTCGGCGGGTTCGTCGTCGGCCTGGCCGCCGCCGCCACCGGTTTCTGGGACTGGCTGAAGTCCACCCAGAAGGGCACGCAGGCCCGGCGCACGGTGAACGCCCACGCGTGGACGATGGTGGCGGTCACCGTCGGCGTGCTGGTCGGCGTCGTCCTGCGCCTGGGCACGTTCTCCGACGAGGCGTCCACGCCCGGGCCGCTGCTCGTGCTCAGCCTCGTGGTGTTCGTGCTGACCACGCTCGGCGGCACCATCGGCGGTTCGCTCGCCTACGACTACGGCTTCAACGTCGAGACGGCGGGCGACCACCCCGTCTGGCACGAGTCCGAGGAGGACGTCTTCCCCGGGCAGCACTGACCGGGGGCGGCGTTCCGGACCGTCGCCCAATGGGTAGGGCGGGGCGGTGGACAACGACCGGCCCGCCATCCTCGTCGACGTCGACGGCACCCTCGTCGACACCAACTACTTCCACGCCGTCGCCTGGTGGCGCGCCTTCCGCGACATCGGCGAGGACGTCCCCATGAGCCGCATCCACCCGCTGATCGGCATGGGGTCCGACCAGCTGGTGCACCGCCTGATCGGGCGGGAGAGCGAGGAGGCGAGCGACGCCCACTCGCGGCGGTACGAGCCGTTCAAGCAGGAGATCACCGCCTTCCCCCGGGCGGCCGACCTGCTCGCCGAGCTGGCCCGCCGGGGCGCCCGGGTCGTGCTGGCCACGTCCTCGGACGAGGAGGACCTGGCCCGGCTGCGCGAGGCGGTGGGGGCCGACGACGCCGTCGAGGGCGCCGTCTCCAAGGGCGACGTGGCCCACAGCAAGCCGTCACCCGACATCTTCGAGGCGGCGCTCCAGAAGTTCGACCTGGGCCGGGGCCGCACGATGGTGGTGGGCGACACGCCGTGGGACGTCGAGGCGGCGGCCAAGCTCGGGCTTTCGACCGTCTGCGTGCTCACCGGCGGCGCCACGAGGGAGCAGCTGGAGGAGGCGGGGGCGGTCGCCGTCTACGAGGACGTGGGCGAGCTGCTCGACCGGCTCGACGAGTCACCGCTGGCCAAGGTGCTCGAGGGCTGAAGGCCGGCGACCCCTGAGCGCCCGGCCGACGGCAGCGGCGCCGGGTCCCGCGGCGCCGGCCGACCGGCAGCGCCGCCGCCGGCGGAACCACCCGGGCCCGCCTCAGGGGCCGGCCGTCCTCCGGGCCTCGGCGGCGATCTCCACGTCCTCCCGGGCCGCCACCACGCACACGACCGGTTGGGCGCCGCGGGGCGACACCACCCGGTCGCCGCCCGCCTCGCCGTTCGCCCCCGGGTCGACGGCGGCGCCCAGCCACGCCAGGCGGGCCACCGCGTCGGACCGCAGGCGGGCGTCGTTCTCGCCCACCCCGCCGGTGAACGCGATGGCGTCCAGCCCGCCGGCCGACGTCGCCATGGCGGCGACGGCGGCGGCCAGCCGGTGGAGGTAGACGTCGAGGGCGAGGCGGGCGGCCCGGTGGCCGGCGTCCGCCGCCGGGTACAGCTCGCGCGGGCTCGAGCCGGTGCCCGAGAGCCCGAGAAGCCCGGACTCCCGGTCCAGGGCCGTCTCCATGTCGTCCGGATCGAGACCGGCCCGGCGCTGGAGCCACAGGAGGGCGCCGGGGTCGACGGCACCCGACCGGGTGGCCATCACCAACCCGTCCAGGGGCGTGAACCCCATGGTGGTGTCGACCGATCGACCGGCGACGACGGCGCACAGCGAGGCGCCCGCGCCGAGGTGGCAGGTCACCACCCGGAGCGACTCCGGTGGTCGCCCGACCAGCGCCGCCGCCCGCCGTGCGGCGTAGGCGTGGCTGAGCCCGTGGAACCCGTAGCGCCGCACGCCCCAGCGCTCCCGCCACACGGCCGGCACGGCCAGGGTGGACGCCTCGGCCGGCATCGTGGCGTGGAAGGCGGTGTCGAAGCAGGCGACGTGGGGGACGGCGACGAGCCGGCGGGCGGCGCGCAGGGCGGCGACGGCGGGCGGGTTGTGCAGCGGCGCCAGGTCGCCCAGGTCGTCGAGCTCCTGCTCGACCGCGTCGCCCACGACCACGCTCGCCCGGAACCGGTCGCCGCCGTGGACCACCCGGTGGCCGACCACGTCCACGTCACCCGACGACGCCAACGCCCGCAGGTGGCGGACCAGGCCGGCCACCGACGACGGGTCCGCCATGGGGCCCAGGTCGGCGCGGAAGGCGACCGCGTCGTCCCCGCCGAGCAGCCGGAGCTTGACGCTGCTCGACCCGGTGTTCACCACCAGGACGCGGGTACCCGCGGTCACGAGCCGGCGGGGACCTCGCCGAAGCGGCGGCCGCTGAGCCGCCGGGCGCTGATCCTCAGCCAGTGGGGCTTGTCGCCCGGCGCCCGCGGGTCGACGGGAAGGTGGCGGAGCGACTCCGAGTGGTCGTCGAGCGAGTCCGTGATGTCGAACGCCGGTCCCTGCGCCAGCACGCTCCAACCCCACGCCCCGGCGGGGTCGGCGGCGTCCACCTCGAAGGCGACCATGGTCAGGGGGATGTCGGAGAGCTTGGTGCCGGCGCCCGTGCGGACCACGATGCTCGGCTCGTCGAACACATAGTTCACGGGCAGGATCACCGGCCACCCCTCGCCGGAGACGAAGCCGAGCCGGCCGAGCGAATGACGCGCCAGCAGGGCGCGGCACTCGTCCTCACCGAGGACCGTGAGGCCGCGGCCGCGACCGCCGGCCTGGTCGTCGTCGGGCACGGGCCCGGTCACGGCCGGCGCGCTCCGCTCACGCCTGGGCCGGGCTCTGGGGGACCCGCCACTCGAGCACGAAGCCGCCGTTGGCGCTCCCCGACATCTCCAGGCGCCCGCCGTAGCGCTCCGCCCGCCTGGCGATGTTCCGCAGGCCCAGCCCGCCGCCCGGCTCGGGCAGGGCGGCGTCGGTCCTGCCGATGCCGTCGTCCTCGACCCGCAGCACGATGTCGCCGCCCAGCTCGGCCTTGACGGTCACGTCCACCCGGCGGGCCTTGGCGTGGCGGGCCACGTTGGTGAGCGCCTCCCGCAGGACGGTCTGGAGGTCGGCGGCGACGGCGGCCGGCACGGCGGTGTCCAGCGGGCCGTCGAACAGGACCCGGGCCTCGAACCCGAGCGGCCCGGCCGCCTCCCCGGCGACCGACAGGACGCGGGCACGCAGCCCGCCGGCCGAGGGCCGGGACGACTCCAGGCCGAAGATGGCGGACCGGATGTGCTTGACGGTGAGGTCGAGGTCCTCGACGGCCTGGCCGATGCGGGCCGCCACCTCGGGGCGCTGGGCCAGGCGGGCGGCGCCCTGGAGCGACAGGCCGGTGGCGAACAGGCGCTGGATCACCGTGTCGTGGAGGTCGCGGGCGATGCGCTCGCGGTCCTCGAGGAGGGCCAGCTCCTGGACCCGGGCGTGCAGGCGGGCGTTCTCGATGGCGATGCCGGCGGCGGCGGCCAGGGCGACGACCAGCTCCTCGTCGACGTCGGTGAACACCTCGGCCGTCGTCTTGTCGGTGAGGTACAGGTTGCCGAAGACCTCGTCGCGCACCCGCACCGGCACGCCGAGGAACGACTGCATGGGCGGGTGGTTGGGCGGGAAGCCGTAGCTGTCTGGGTGCTCCCGCAGGTCCGGGAGCCGGATGGGCTTGGGGTCCACGATGAGCAGGCCGAGGATCCCGTGGCCGCGGGGCAGCTCGCCGATGGCCCGGTGGACCTCGTCGTCGACGCCCACGGTGATGAACTCGGCCAGGCTGGTCCGGCTGGCGTCCAGCACGCCGAGGGCGCCGTACTCGGCGTCGACCAGCTCCACCGCCGCCGACACGATGCGGTGGAGCATCGTGGTCAGGTCGAGGTCGGAGGTGACGCTCAGCACGGCGTCGAGCAACCGTCGCAGGCTCCTCGGACCAGCCGCCCCGACCATGCTCACCAGCCTATGGAGGTTCGGCACGGCAGAATGGCGCCATGCCGACGCGCGTGTTCCTGCTCGACGATCACGAGGTGGTCCGCCGGGGTCTCCGGGAGCTCCTGGAGGCCGAGGACGACCTCGTGGTCGTGGGCGAAGCCGGGACGGCGGAGGAGGCGCTGCGCCGGGTCCCGGCCACCAGCCCCGACGTCGCCGTGCTGGACGTACGGCTGCCCGACGGCGACGGCGTCGAGGTGTGCCGGGACATCCGCTCGCGCCACCCCGAGGTCAACTGCCTGATGCTCACGTCGTTCGCCGACGACGAGGCCCTGTTCGCCTCCATCATGGCGGGGGCGGCGGGTTACGTCCTCAAGCAGGTCAAGGGCGCCGACCTGGTGGACGCCGTGCGCCGGGTGGCGCGCGGCGAGTCGCTCCTCGACCCGGCGGTGACGCAGCGGGTGTTCGAGCGCCTGCGGTCCCGCCCCGAGGACGACGAGCTGGCGTCGCTCACCGAGCAGGAGCGGCGCATCCTCGACCTGATCGCCGAGGGGCTCACCAACCGCCAGATCGGCGACCGGATGTTCCTGGCCGAGAAGACGGTGAAGAACTACGTCTCCAACGTGCTGGCCAAGCTGGGCATGAGCAGGCGGACCGAGGCGGCCGCGTACGCGGCACGGCTGGCCGAGCGCAAGGGCGGCTCGGACCGCCGGTAGCGCCAACGGGACCGACGATCCGGGTCGACCCGGGCGACAAGGTGCGCGTGGTGCTGAAGAACGAGCTCCCCGAGTCGACGGTGGTCCACTCCACGGCATCGACCTCCCGAACGCCATGGACGGCGTGCGTCGAGAGCTGACCTCGGGGGACCCGAGCGGCCCCTCCGGTTCGCGCATCCTCAGCAAATCTTCAGCCTCGGCGGCCCCGGCGGGAATTACGCTTTGGCTGTTCCGCCGGGATTTCGCCACTGGCGGGCCGGGAGATTGGGGAACCGGGGATGGTGCCGCGATTGCTGGCGCGTCGTTGTTCTGCTCGTGCTCGGGGGAACGGGCGGCGAGGCGAGGGTGGGTTCACGCTCATCGAGCTCCTGGTCGTCGTCGTCATCCTCGGGATCCTGGCCGGGGTGGTGGTGTTCAGCGTCGGGGGGGTGACCGACCGTGGCGAGTCCTCGGCCGTCAAGACCGACGCCCGCACGATCCGCACGGCGCAGGAGGCCTTCTTCGCCAAGAACGGCTTCTACGGCACCGAGGAGCAGCTGGTGGAGCAGGGGTTCCTCAGCTCACCGTCCACCACGCACGACGTCGTCGTCTCCTCGGGGCCGTCGTGCGGTCCCGCCGGGTCGTGCTTCGTGATCACCTGCCAGGTCGACACGGGCTGCGGGGCGTCGTCGACGCCGGTGCTCGGGGGGACGCTCGTCATCAACAACGGCTCGTCCTCTCCGGGCCAGGCGCTGAACCACTCCGTCAACACGGCGAGCGACGTGGTCAGCAACGGAGCGGACATGTTCAACGGCCTGTTGCGCTACGAGCGCGACGGGAGCCTGGGGGGCGACCTTGCCCTGAGCTTCACCGTCGACAACAACGTTCCGTCCTCCTCGAACGCCAACTGCGCGGCCGCAGCGTGCGACGCCGTCACCACGGTCGCCACCTTCGTCCTGCGGCCGGGGGTGAAGTTCCACGGCGCCGACGCCACCAGGCCGGGCGACGGCGAGGTGCTGGAGCCCGCCGACGTCGAGTTCAGCTTCTCCCGGGCGATCCTCGCCGCCCACAGCCGCACCCGAGCCCTCAACCCGGCGCTCGGTGTGACGGGGCAGACGACGAGCACCGTCGTCCCGCCGGAGGCCATCCAGACGCTCCCGCCCTCGCCCGGCAACGGCGGGACGGTGAAGTTCAACCTCCGGCAGATATTCGCCCCGTTCCCGTTCGCCCTCACCGTCACCGAGGCGCCGATCATCTCGGAGACGGCCTACGGTCCCTGCTTCTCCGACGGGTCCCTCTTCAACTCGCCGCCGACCACGCCGATCTGCCCCGCCACCGTCAGCCCCGTCGGCACCGGTCCGTTCCGGTTCAAGTCCCTCGGGAGCGAAGGCGTCCGCACGGTGAAGAACCCCGACTACTTCCGGGTCGACGGCGCCGGAAACCGCCTCCCCTACCTCGACGAGGTCTTCAAGAAGGTGGTGTCCGGCAACGCCGCCACGTCGCTGGAGTCGGGAGCGGTCGACGTCGCCAACGTGAACGTCGCCGACGTCGTCCGCTTGCGGAGGAACACCACCATCGAGATCGCGTTCCCCCGCAGCACCAACATCCAGACCATCGGGCTCAACATGACCAAGCGGCAGGCCGGATCGGCCACCGCCGCCCCTCCGCCGCCGGGCGGGACGCAGGCCGTCGGCCTGCCTCCCGAGCAGGGCGGCTACCCGCCCAGCAGCCCCTACTTCGGCCAGAACAAGGCCGGTTCGAACGAGAACGCACCCCCCCACAGGATCCTCGGGGACAGCCGGGTCCGGGAGGCCATCTTCAAGGCGCTCGACCGGCCCAAGATGTGGAACGACGTCTACTTCCAGACCGGGCGCGTGGCCGACGCCCCCATCCACAGCAGCTTCGCCCTGCCCAACGGCGGCGCCTACCAGGGCCCCCAGCCGCTCCCCACCTTCGACCGCGCGGCGGCCGGGGCCCTCCTCTCGGCGGCCGGCTGGTCCGACACGGGCAACCCCGACGGGTTCCGCCGGGCGCTGAACCACCCCAACGAGAACAACGCCGATCCCGAGCTGGTGGTCCCCGACGGCACCAAGCTGGCGCTCGAGTACATCCACGCCACGGGCGGCGAGAACCTGGCAACGGAGATCAAGGCCCAGCTGAAGACCATCGGGATCGACGTCACCACCATCAGCGCGAACAACGGCAGCGTCGTCGCCCCCCGCATCTTCCATGCCCGCACATTCGACATGGGCGGGTACTCCAACAACAACGGGGCCGAGCCGCAGTTCGGCGCCCGGCGCCTCGTCCACACCGACCAGGTGATCCAGAGCAACTCATTCGCCAACGCCTCGGGGTACAAGAGCACGCTGATGGACCAGCTGTGGCTGGAGGCCAGCAAGGCGCCGGACACGGCCACCTACCAGGCCAAGTTCCTCCAGATCCAACGGATGATCCTCGGCCTGTCCACACCGGGCGGCCCGCCGCTCACCGCCCTCGAGATCAACCAGAAGCTCCCGGTGGTCCACGTCATGGAGACCGTGAACATTCGGGGCGCCCGGGCCAACTGCGGCGGCTTCAACCACGGCGACACCGGCCTGTACATGGAGTCCGCGCACTGCAAGAGGACCTGACGGCGACGGGCCCGGCCAGCCTCCGAGCCGTCGTGGCGGCCCCTTGACCGAGCCGCTCGACCTCTCCAAGGTCGGCGCCGAGCCGCCGGCGCCTGCGCCCGGCGGCCCCCGCCGCCGGCCGCCGGGCCGCGCCCGTCGGCGGGTGCTGCCGGCCCTCGCGCTGGTCGCTGCGGCGGCGGCGGCGTTCGTCGTGCTCGGCCCGTTCGGCGGCGAAGGCGACGGCGGCGAGGGTGCGGCGGTGGACGAGGTGTCGGGCTACTGCGAGGCGGCCGCCGAGGTCGACCGGGTCGCCCAGGAGACGGGGGCGGCAACGGCGCCGGGCGTCTACGACGGCCCGCCGGAGGCGATCGACGCCCTCGTCGCCCAGGCGGACGGGAGCCTCGACGACCTCCGGTCGACGGCGCCCGAGGCGGCCCGCGACGACGTCGCGACGGTCGTCGACGGTCTGAGGGCGGCGGCGGCGGGGAACGCCGAGGCCGTCCGGGACGCCGCCTTCACGGCGGCGGCCACCCGTGCCACCCGGCAACGGCTGACCGAGTGCGGCAGCTCCGCCGGGACCAACGGGGGCGACTGAGACCACGCCGTTCGTGACGGCGGACCGGCCACCGCGCCCGGCGGAATGGCGGCCTTCGTCGACCTGTATCCTCGTCACCGGACGACCGACCAGCCCGCCGGGCCGGTCTGGCGCAATACGACCCGACTCGGACGCCGGTCGGGCGCCGGGCGGAGAGAACCGCGAGCGAGGGAGACGGAGTGACTGCTTCCACGTGCCGAGCCTGTGGCGTGCCCGTCGAGGAGGACGCCGCCGCCTGCCTCGAGCACGGTGGGCCGGGCCGGTCCGGGGACCCGGGCTCGCCGGCCGCGCCGCCGTGGGGCGATCCCCTGCGGGACGACGACTGGTCGGGGCCGGCGACCGACCCGTCGTCGTCCCGCAGGGGATCGCCCCACGGC
>Ga0247717_1000240_pt1 | contig 17603 bp, 14 predicted proteins | sample 24E_NmetaG_FD_189047 | JGI IMG/M metagenome (GOLD analysis project Ga0247717, IMG submission 189047) | Soil microbial communities from hillslope of Landscape Evolution Observatory, University of Arizona, Oracle, AZ, United States - 2-4-E_N | ecosystem: Engineered > Artificial ecosystem >... | reverse complement strand
GCAGGGCACAGCATGGGCGGCGCCGGAGCAGGTCGGCGGTACGGTTGGCGAGATGTTGGCGAACCTCGGGGAACTCCGCGGCTCCCTCTCCACGACGGTCCCGGAAGAGGAGATCGTGTTCGGGACGGCGGCGTGATCCGGATCGCCGAGCCTGACATCGACGCCGAGTCCGAGTCGCTCGTCCTCGAGGTGCTCCGCAGCGGTCGGCTTGCGCAGGGGCCGATGGTCGAGCGCTTCGAAGCAGCGTGTGCGGACATGGCGGGCACGACCCACGCGGTCGCGGTCTCGAACGGCACGGTGTCGCTCGAAGCTGCGCTGGAGGTGCTGGACGTCGGGCCGGGGGACGAGGTCGTGACCTCGGCGTTCACGTTCGCCGCCACGCTCAACGCCATCCTTCGTCGAGGCGCCACAGCCCGCTTCGCGGACGTCGGAGACGACTACAACGTGGATCCGTCGTCGGTGGCGGCAGTCATCGGCCCACGCACGGCGGTGCTCCTCCCAGTGCACCTCTACGGTCTCCCCGCCGAGCTCGATGCCATAGAGGCCACCGCAGCTCGACATGGCCTTCCGATCGTCGAGGATGCGGCCCAGGCGCACGGTGCCGAGGTGGGCGGTCGGCGCGTCGGAAGCGTCGGTCTCGGCTCGTTCTCGTTCTATGCGACCAAGAACGTGACGACAGGGGAGGGCGGGGTCGTCACGACGAGCGACGACGCCATCGCCCATCGGTTGCGTGTCCTGCGAAATCAAGGGATGCAGGAGCGCTACCGATACGACGTGGTCGGCCACAACTGGCGAATGACCGATCTGCAGGCTGCCGTTGGGATCCCGCAGCTCGCACGATTGGACGACATCGTCGCGGCTCGGGGTGCGAACGCGCGCGGCTTGTCCGAGCGGCTCGAGGGTACTGACCTCGTGCTGCCGAGCGTCCCGGTTGGTCGCACACATGTATGGCACCAATACACGGTGCTGTTGCCGGCAGGATGCGATCGCGGCGCCCTTGCTCGACGCCTGCTCGCCGACGGCATCGAGACGGGTGTCTACTATCCCGGCCTGGTCTTCGATCACCCTGCGTTCGCCGACTCCAACCTCGTCGTACGTGATGACACACCTCGAGCGGCGGAGATCTCCGCCCGGTGCGTGTCGTTGCCGGTTCACCAGCGTCTCTCGACGGCTGACCTCGATCGCACCGCCGAGGCCCTGCGCTCCGCGCTGGGGAGTTGAACATGATCGAGGTCGCGACCGCGGAACGTACTCCGGGCACAGGACTGGAAGGCAACCGATCGCGCGTGGTCGCACGGTGGCGATCGGTCACCGACTGGGCGGAGCGGCATCCGCTCCTGACCATCTTTCTCCTCGCCATGGTTGTCCGCGGCGCGGTCTCGACGGCGATCTTCCTTCGCTCCGGAGGCACCCTGTTCGCCGACGACGCCACCTACTCGGACATGGCCCGAGCTGTGGTGCGCGGTCAGACCGAGAGCTGGGACGCCTTCACGCAGCACCTCTATGACTCGGCGGCCGCGTTCACGCTGCCGCTGACCCTTGTCTTCTGGGTGCTGAGCCCGATCCAGCTCCTCGGGCAGCTCGTCGCGGCGCTCGGTGGCGCCCTCGCCGCGGTGTTTGTGACGAAGTTGTGCATGTTCGTCCTGCGCCCGCGCCAAGCGCTCGTCGCCGGGTTGTGGATGGCGCTACTGCCGTCGCAGGTCGTGTTCTCGTCGCTCACGCTCAAGGACTCGTTCGTCTGGGCCGTGGCGTCGGGCACGGCCGTCGCGGTGGCTGTGTACTGCGGTCGCATGGGCCGAAGGCGGGTCGTGGTCGCGGGGCTAGCGGTGGTGGTCGGGCTGATCCTCCTTGCTCATCTTCGGCCGCACTCGATGGTGATCGCGTGCTGGGCGCTGGCGCTCACTACGGGGTTGCTCGCCGCCCGCAGGGTTCTCACCCTCCGGCGGACCGCGTTCGCCGTCGCCGTCGCCGTGCTGCTGCCTTTCGTGCTCGGCGCCGGTGTCGCCGGCAGCGATCTGCTCCGCTTCGCCGGACGGCTCGAGCGGATGCGGCTCGGAAACGCCTATGACGCGGCGACGGCATTCGTGCCCGTCGTCCGGAATCCGCCAGAGGTCGAGATCCAGCGCGCCCAGGCGGATGCCGACGAGGCGTCCGCCGCCGCGGCCGTGGCCACCGCCCAGCGAGAGGAGGCCGAGGCGACGGTCGCGATACTCACCGGAAGCCTCGCAGCGCTGGAGGCCGACGTAGCTGCCGCCGAGGCCGAGGCTGCTCGTCGCGAAGCCGTTGCTGCCTACGAGCAGGCAAAGGCTGAGCTCGAAGCCGAACGGCAGAGGCTGGCCCAGGTGGCCGCTGCCGAGCAGGAGGCTGCCCGTGCGGCGGCCGACCGATTGGCCGAAGCCCGAGCGATCGTCGCACAAGCGGCGGTGCCGATGTATCCGGAGCAGGAGAACATCGCCGCCAACGTCACCCACCTGCCCAAGGGCCTCGCCGTGATGTTCATCGAGCCCTATCCGTGGCAGTTCAGCGGGAACCGGAGCGTGCAGCTCGCCGCGGCCGAGCTGATCGTCTGGTATCCACTGCTCGCACTCGCCCTCCTCGGACTGCCTTCTGTGCTGCGCCGATTGCGGCTGCTGCTGTTCCCGTTCTTCGTCGGCGGGGCGACGGCGCTCATGTACGCTCTGGCGGAGGGCAACTTCGGCACCGCCTACCGCCATCGTGGCGAGTTCACCTGGCTGCTCGCCGTGCTCGCGGCGTTCGGAGTCGTGCGGTTGCGGGAGATCTTGGCGGCACAGAAGGCATGAGCGCCGGCTTGCCGCTCGTGAGCGTCGGTGTACCCGTGCGAAACGGTGCCGAGACGCTCGGGATGGCGCTCGACTCGATCATCGCACAGACGTACACCGAACTCGAGATCATTGTGTCGGACAATGCGTCGGATGACGACACGGGGAGAATCGCGGATGAGTACGCCTGTCGCGACCCGCGCGTCCGAGTGGTGCACCAGCCGATTGCGCTGAAGATGCTGGAGAACTTCGAGGCGACCTTTCGAGCCGCGACGGGTCGATACCTCGTCTGGCTTGCCCACGACGATCTCCTTCAACCGGAGTTCGTGGAGCGCACCGTGGCCGCGCTCGAGTGCGAGCCGGGTGCCGTGCTCGCCTTCGGTACTGTCGACATCTTCACCGACTACGAGACGTTCGCGGATCGACGGCGTGTCGACCATCGGTTCGCAACCTCCGGGATGCCCGTCTGGCGTCGGCTGGTTCGCGAGCGCAACAGCGGGTGGGAGGTGAAGGGGTTGATCCGCCGAGAGGCGCTCGACGGCTACCGCTGGTGGGAGCACTCCGTGTCGCCCGATTGGCCCCTCCTCACGCACCTTCAGGTGGTCGGCGACGTCATCGACGTTCCCGGTGCGGAGCTGTGGGTCGGCTACCGCGCCGAGCTCAAGACGACCGAGGAGCGGGCCGCGCTGCAGTCGTACGCGGGTGTCGAGCGGTTTCCGCTGATCACGTTGGCGTGGCGGTCGGCGCTGGCTGCGCGTGATGCCGGAGCGAAGGTCGGTCGGCGTCGGCTCCCGGCAGCGGACTTCATCCTGCTACTCGGCGGGCTGCTGTGGGCGAGTCGCGGCACCCTGGTCTCGGCCGCCGCATGGCGTGCTCGCGCTCAGCGGCTTCGGGCGAGCAGGCCGTCGTAGATCTCGGCGATCTCCCTGACGAGCCGATCTTGGCCGAACCGCGACCGCACGTGGGCGCGACCCCGCTGGCCGAGCACCGCGCCGCGATCGGGACTCGAGAAGATCTCGCCGATGGCGCGGGCGAGGCCGCCGCCGTCGCCAGCGGCGACGAGTCGGCCAGTTCTCCCATCCTCCACGACGCTGCGGACGCCGCCCACATCGGTCGACACGACCGGTCGCCCGCAGGCGAGGGCTTCGATCAGAGCGACCGGAGTGCCCTCGTTGCGGCTGCTGAGGGCGACGATGTCCAGGGATGCGAGCGCCGAGGGCATGTCGAGCCACCAGCCGACGAAGTGGACTCGGTCGGCGATGCCGCGCGCGGCGGCCCTCGCCTCCAGCCGCGGCCGCAGCTCGCCGTCGCCGAGCACGGCGAGGTGGACGCCTTCCAGCCTGGCGATGGCGTCGAACATCGTCTCGTGATCCTTGATCGGGACGAGCCGGCCGACGATCCCGACGAGCGGGACATCAGCGCCGAGGCCAAGGGTCTCCCGCAGCCTTCCGTCGGCGGGCTGTGCCACCAGGTGGCGACTGAGGTCAAGACCGAGGCGCACCACCTCGTACTGGGATTCCCGACCGATCCGGAGATCCACCAGCTCGTCACGGATCTCCGGGCTGATGGCGATGAGAATGTCGGTGCGCCGCGCCAGGCGTCGCTCGATGGTGAGGAACGCGCGCTGGATCGCTGGGCGGAAGTACCCCTCGAGGACGTGACCGTGGAAGGTGTGCACGGTCGAGACGCGTGACATCGTGGCGGCCACCGATCGCCCAACGGTGCCTGCCTTGGCCATGTGCGTATGGAGGATCCGCGCCCCTGAGTCGCGCAGCAGCCGGCGCACCGCCAGGGCGGCACGGACATCGTCGATCGGGCGGACCGCTCGCACCAGTGGGACGCGGACAGGCGTCACTGCTGGGTCTGCGAGCTCGCCCTCCTCGGGAGGGGGAGTGCCGACGGCAAGCAGCGTCGGGTGGGACGCGGCCAGCTCCCGCGTGAGCAGAAGCGCCTGACGTGCCGGCCCACCGATGTTGAGGCGGGTGACGAGACGGACGATGTCAACCGGCGGAGTCACGCCGAGCAGGCGTGGTCGTCGCTCGTCGACGGTCGATGCCCGTCGACGAGCTCGCGGAACCAGAGCTCGAGGACTAAGAGGCTCCACAGGAGCGGAGTGTGGTCGCCGCGTCGGGCGAGGTGGTCATCGACCAGGCGCTCGACCTCGCTCGGACGGGCGATCCCCCGGCTCCGGGCCTCTTCGCCGAGAAGTGCATCGCGCAGGAGGCCGGTCATGGGTCCCCGGAACCACTCGCCCACGGGCACACCGAAGCCCATCTTTCGGCGATTGACGTTCTCCGGAGGCAGCAGGTCCTCGAAGGCCTTCAGCAGCAGATGCTTGGTGCGGCGTCCCCTGAGCTTGTAGGCGACGGGCAGGCGAGCGGCGAGCTCCATCACGCGGTGGTCGAGCAGCGGTGATCGGGCTTCGAGCGAGCACGCCATCGACGTGATGTCGACCTTCACCAACAGGTCCGAAGGCAGGTAGGACCGGACATCGACACTCATCGCCTGGTCGACCGCTGACAGACCCTCGATGTCGTCGAAGAGTCGGTCGAACCAGTCCGGTCGGATGGCGTCGACGTACGGCCGCATCGCATCCCCGTAGAGCCGAGATCGGGCGTCGTCGTCGAAGTAGCCCTGCCAGCGGCGGTAGCGACTGGGAAGGGGCTGACCGGCGACCGCGAGGAACCGGGCTGCTGTCCTGATGCGGCTCTTCTGCCCAGTCCCCGAGGGCAGGATCGACGAGATCGCACGCATGGTGGCAGCGGAGCCAGGGACTCGAGCGATGCGATCCGCCAGGAGCGCTCCGACGTAGCGCTCGTAGCCAGCGAAGCTCTCGTCGCCGCCGTCGCCGTTGAGTGCGACCGTGACTCCGCGGCGCGCCACTTGGGAGACGTAGTAGGTCGGGATCGCTGACGAATCGGCGAACGGCTCACCGAAGTGCCGGACGAGCATGGGCAGCAACGACGCCGCGTCAGGCTTCACCACCACCTCGTGGTGGTCGGTACCGAAACGCTCGGCGACACGCCGCGCATGCGGGAGCTCGTTGTAGGCAGCCTCGCTGAATCCGATGGAGTAGGTCTTGACCGGTGAACCACTCATGCCGGCCATGAGCCCGACGACGATGCTTGAGTCGATCCCGCCCGAGAGGAACGCCCCGAGCGGTACGTCACTGATCATCCGAAGCCGAACCGCGTCGGTGACCTGCTCGCGCAGGGCGTCGCAGGCGTCGGCCTCGTCGACGTCGAGCTTCGGTTCGTAGTCGAGACGCCACCACTCCCTGATGGCCGTCACGGGAGTTCGGCCCGGCCGGACGCGGAGCCAGTGGCCCGGAGGCAGCTTCGAGACGTGGGAGAACCCGGTGGCCGGGGGCGGGACGTACCCCCATCGGAGGTACTGGTCGAGGCCGGCGAGGTCGGGCTCTCGGGTGACGGCGGGATCGGTGAGAAGTGCCTGCAGCTCGGATGCGAACAGGAACCGCCCGGCGGCGGTGCAGTAGTAGAGCGGCTTCTTTCCGACCCGATCGCGGGCGACGAAGAGCTCCCGCTCCTGGACATCCCACACCGCAAAGGCGAACATGCCGTTCAATCGGGGCAGGCAGCCCTCGCCCCACTGCTCGAAGGCGGCGAGGAGCACCTCGCTGTCGGAAGCGGAGGCGAACGTCCGACCATGCGCCTGCAGCTCCGTGCGCAGCTCGCGGTAGTTGTAGATCTCGCCGTTGAAGACGAGGTGATAGCGGCCGCACGCGCTCGCCCTCGGCTGGTGGCCACCCCGGCTGAGGTCGATGATCGCAAGCCGACGGAACCCGAGGGAGCAACGTCCGTCAGTCCAGCGTCCGACGTCATCGGGCCCACGATGCTCGAGCTGTGAGATTGCCGCGTCGATGTCGAGCGAGGCGCTGCCGTTGAGTGCGACCGCACCGACGATGCCGCACATCGGGCCCGATGCTACCGGCGAAGCACGGAGACGCCGAGAACTTGCTCGTACAGGGTTCGCTCATGGGCCTCGAGGCGAGCGGGTGCCATTCGTTCGAGTGCGTGCTCACGGGCTGCGGCTCCCAGCCTGTCGGCCCAGCGTCGGTCGCCGAGCAGTCGCACAGTGGCGGCCGCCATCGCCTCGACGTCGCCCCCTGGCACCAACAGGCCGGTGATGCCGTCGGCTACGAGCTCGCGGTGCCAGTCGACGTCGTAGGCCACAACGGGCGTCGCGCTCAACGACGCCTCGACGAGCGCCCTGCCCATCGAAGGCGCCAGCACGACGTCGGCCCCGGCGAGGAGCGCGGCCAGGCGTTCCTGGTCGAGGTTGCCGGGCAGGAGCACACGGCCGCGAAGGCCGCGACGCTCGATCTCGTCCTCGAGCGGGGCCCGGAGTGATCCGTCGCCGGCGATCACTGCGACCACGTCAGGCAGGTGTCGACGGATGGCATCGACGGCCGCCACGACATCGCCAGGGCGCTTCACCGGTTCGAGGCGGGTGACGGCCACGACGATCGGCCCGTCCGGAAGGAACTCTCGCTCCCCGGAGCGGTCGTTGGGATCGCTGAAGTGGGCGGGATGGATCAGGCTGCCGTAGTGCACCACGGCGCTCCGGCCGGGGACCGCGCCGTTTTTCAGCGCGAACTGGAGGTTGTCATCGCTGGGAGCCATGACCAGCGCCGCGCGCGAGAGGACGTAGTGGTCGATGCGCTTCTCGATCGAGCGTCGCCGAAAGAGACGTGGGTAGGCGAGCGCTCCGATGTCGTCGTAGATGGCGTCGTGGTTGCCGTTCACCCGGATGACCAGCGGGATCCGGGCGGCTCGGGCCAGAGCAAGGCCGAGAAGGCCGAGGTAGTACGGGTCGCCGACTCGCACCGCCACGATCGGACGTGCGGCGAGGAGTCGACGGAGCTCGGCCACGAGCTGTGCCTGAGACAGTGCCAGATTGAGCATCGGCCAGGACACCAGGCGACGGCTGCGGCCGACGTGCGCCTCGAGGACGGTGTGCCGGTCCGTGAGCTCGTGGCGGTCGAGCCCTCCGTGCTCGGCGCCTTCCTGCTCGTCGGCACCGACGAGTGGGTGCACGCTCCACACGTGGTCGAACCAGCCGCCGACATCACGAGCCCTGACCGCCTGCTCGAGACCCCGCGCTCTCACCGCGGCGACGGTGTACGAGGAATCGAGGACCAGCAGCTCCCGTCCGGCTGGCAAGTGTCGTCGCCGTAGGAGCAGCAGGCCTAGGACCGCGAAGAGGGCGACGGTGACCGCGGCGGCGGCGTCGGCGACGGACCGGAGCGCACGCTGAGCTGAGAGCGGGAACATGGGTCGTCGAACGGTACCGTCACAGCGGCGGCGACCGAGGAGAGGGCTTGCGCACCACGATCCGACAGGTGATGACGCTCATCGGACCCGGTCGGGGTCGGCGTTGGCTCGGCCTTGTCGCCCTCGCCGGGCTGGTGAGCGTGGTCGAGGCTTCGGGCGCCCTCCTCGTCTACGCGCTTCTCCAGCTCGTCACCCAGGACGAGGGCTCGTTGGACGTTCCCGTCATCGGGGACATCGGGTCGCACTTCCCCGGCCTCGACGAGCGTCAGCTCCTCCTGTCGGTGGCGCTGGTGATCGCGGTGTTCTTCGTCGCTCGGGCGGGTCTCTATCTGACGCAGAGCTACCTGCAGAGCCGGGTCGCCTACAACACCGGTGTGGCCGTCTCGAGCCGGCTGCTGCGCGGCTACCTCGCGTCCACCTATCCCGAGCACCTACGGCGATCGTCGGCCGAGTCGCTCCGGAACGCGCACGAGTCGGCGCAGCTGCTCGCCCAGCAGGTGCTCGTTCCCGGCGTCGCCCTTGTCTCGGAGAGCTTCCTTCTGTTGGTCGTCTTCCTCGTCCTGTTGGTCGTGGCGCCCGGCGTCACGGGGCTCACGGTGCTGGTGCTTGCGCCGCTGTCCGTGCTGCTGGTCAAGGGCCTCCAACCGCGGCTGATGCGATTTGGACAGACCGCTCAGGACATGTCCACCGCCAGCCTCGACGCGCTCACGCAGACGCTCGGTGGCTTCCGCGAGGTCAAGGTGCTGCATCGGGAGTCGTTCTTCACGCAGCGATTCGACCTGACCCGAGCCATGCTCGCCCGGGCGTTCTACCTGCGCTCCTTCCTGCTCGACGTCCCGCGCGTCGGCGTCGAGACCGGCCTGATCCTGTTCATCCTCGTTTTTCTGGCGATCAATGTGGGCGAGGATGGAGCCAGCGACGGAACGGTGACGACGTTGGCCTTCTTCGCGTATGCCGCCCTCCGCGTGCTGCCGTCGGTCAACCGGATCATGGTGAACCTCCAGCTGATCCGCTTCGGCATGCCGCTGATCTCTCAGCTTCACGCCGACGTGTCTGCGGCCGATGCTGCGGTGAGTGGGGCGAGCAGTGCCGCTCCCATCGAGCGATGGCCGTTCGAGCGATCGATCGTGCTCGACCGGGTGACGGTTGTCTACGACGGCGCCGATCGTCCTGCTCTCGCTGAGATCGATCTCGAGATCCGGCGAGGCGAGTGGGTCGGGATCGTCGGCCCGACAGGCGGTGGCAAGTCGACGCTGGTCGACGTCATGATCGGGCTGCTGCCGCCGACGACGGGCAGCATTCGGGTCGACGGCCGTGATGTCTTCGCCGATCCTCGCTCGTGGCACGCGCACCTCGGCCTCGTACCTCAGACGATCTTCCTCGTCGACGACACCATCCGGCGCAACATCGCCTTTGGCATCCCCGATGAGGAGATCTCCGACGAGGCGATCGAGACCGCCGTCCGCATGGCTCGAATCGACGAGTGGATCGCCTCCCTGCCCAATGGGCTCGACACGCCTGTGGGCGAGCGAGGAGTGAAGGTTTCGGGCGGCCAGCGTCAGCGTGTGGCCATCGCCCGCGCTCTCTACACCGATCCGGACGTGATCGTGTTCGACGAAGGAACGAGCGCTCTCGACACGACGACCGAGTCAGAGGTGATCCAGGCGCTCCAGGGCCTTCGCGGCGGCCGAACTCTGGTGACCGTGGCCCATCGCCTCAGTACGGTCCGCACGTGCGACCGCGTCGTCGCGGTCGCCGGGGGGCGCATCGTCGCGTCTGGAACCTACGACGAGCTCGACCTAGATGCTCTCCAGACGCCGACGTCGAACCCCTGAGCGCTTGACCAGTTCGGCGAGGAGAGCGCTTCCTCGCGGCCAAGGTGGAGCCGACACAGAGTCGCGCCCGTGCACGGTGAACCCACGTCTGCGGTGGCGGACGATGGCGGCGCGGTGGAGGAGCGGCTTCGGCACCAGCCGGCGGACGCCGTGGACGTGCACGAACGGCTCGTGACGGACCGACACCAGGTCGTAGCCGTAGCGGTCAGCGAGCACCTCGTACTGGCGGGCCGACCAGCGGGAGACGTGGTGCGGGGGACAGTCGAGTGACTCGAGGTCGTTCCGGACGGACCGATCCCGGTCTGGTGTCGCAAGGAACAGTCGGCCGCCGGCACGGAGTGCAGTGGTCGCCGGCAAGCAGAGATCGTCGACGTTCGCCAGGTGCTCCAAGACGTGGAAGGACGTCGCGACGTCGGCGCCCCCTGCGATTGCGTCGGCAACGATGTCGAAGGGCTCGTGGCGTAACTCGGCACCTCCGACGTCGGTCGGAGCGGCACCCACGTTGTGGTCACATCCCACGACTCGGCCCGCGACCGCAGCCGCTCCTCGAAGGAACGCGCCCTCCCCGCTTCCGAAGTCGACCACGGTGTCACCAGGTCGGATTGTGTCAAGTACGACGCCGAACTCCCACCGGTCATCGACGTAGTACTCGGGATGACGGCTGAGTACCTCGTAGTACATCGACCCGCCCGGCATCGGTGGGTCGAAGTAGTGAAGTGCACAGCCGTTGCACTCGACGAGGCGGGCGTCGCCGAGAGCGTCCCATGGCGACCGCTCCTCGGCGGTGAACTGGGCGCCCCAGCGTTCCCGGAGATCGTCCCAGATCAACGCGTACGGCACCGACCACACGACGCGTCCGCCGGTGGAACGACAAAGGGGGCAGGGGCTGATTGCCAGCACGTTACCGACGCGAGCGAGCGACCGGGCCCCACGGGAGGCCCGAGCTGTCGGCCGATGTCCTGGACGATCGGGATCGACCTGGCGCAACTACGCTGGGCGAGGATGCGGATCAGCGGCGTCGACTACCTGATCGTGTTCGTCGTCACCGCGTCGATCACCCTCGGCCTGACTCCCATCGCGCTCCGATACGCCGTCCGGCGGGAGATCTTCGACCGGCCGGGGATCATCAAGTCCCAGGAGTCGCCCGTCCCGTACCTCGGCGGGCTCGCCATCGTCGTCTCCTTCGCGGCAGTCATCCTCGTCGCCGCGACCATCAGGCGCCCGGACGGTGGCTACCTCGACCTCGTCACGCTCCTCGGCCTCGCCGTCCTGCTCGCGTTCGTCGGGCTGGTCGATGACCTTCGAGGTCTCAGCCCGTTCCTGCGACTTGCCGTCGAAGTTGCGGCCGGAGTCCTCGTGTGGCAGTCGCAGGGCGCCGCATTCCTCGGCAACGATGTCCTCGACCTCCTCGTGACCGTGCTCTGGGTCGTCGGCGTCACGAACGCCATGAACCTGCTCGACAACATGGATGGGCTGTCGGCCGGTGTTGCCGCCATCGCCTCGTTCTGGTTCTTCGTCATCGCCGCAGCCAACGGGCAGTTCCTCGTGGCGACGCTGGCCATCGCCCTCTGCGGGTGCTCGATCGGCTTCCTCCGGAGCAACTTTCATCCGGCGCGGATCTACATGGGTGATGCCGGCGCCCTCTTCATCGGCTTCCTGCTCGCCGCCATCGGCCTTCGGCTCCGCTTCGAGGGTCCGACCGAGGTGACCTTCTTCGTTCCGATTCTCGTTCTCGGGGTCCCTCTCTTCGACACGACGTTGGTCACCGTCAACCGATTACTCCATCGTCGGAGTCCGCTGTCCGGGGGGCGGGACCACTCGAGCCATCGGATCGTGTTCGTCGGCGTGCCGGTGCGCGCCGCTGTCGGTCTGATCTACGCGGGCGCGGTGAGCCTCGGGTGGCTGGGAGTCGTGATGGCCAACGTCGACCGGGACACCGGGTTCCTCCTGATGGCGTGGGTTCTCGCTGCCGCCGCGTTCGTCGGCACCATGCTCTCGGTAATCCCGGTTTACGAGACGAGCCGGCGGCGCCACCTCATGCTGCAGGAAGTCCGTCGGCACGAGCAGCCGATAGGACCAGACCGGGCGGATCCGGCGGGCGAGCCGCCTGAGTCAGCGCAGTCGGCATGAGGGTCGAGGTGGCGACTTCGGACATCGAGCCGCGCCCTCGGACCATCGAGCGAGTGTGGACCGCGATGTGCGCGCGGCCGCTCGTCTCGGTCTTCGTCGCGGCCATGGTGGTACGCGTGGGCTTTGCGGTCGTCTCCTTCGTGTTCCACTCGGTGTACCTGATACCGGACGAGACCGGGTACATGAGCATGGCCGAGTCGATCTCGTCGGGACGAGGCGCCGACGCTTGGTACCCAGGAGTCGGCGATCGGCTCTTCAAGGCCACCTGGGTGTTCAGCGCCCCGCTGGCGCTCTTCTTCGACGTGCTCTGGCCGTCTCGACTGATCGGCCAGCTCTGGGCTGGGCTCTTCGGGGTGGGGACGGCCGTCCTCACCACGCAGCTCGCTCGCCAGATCATCTCTACCGGTTGGGCGATCGGCGCCGGGCTCATGGTCGCGTTGCTGCCGTCGCAGGTGCTCTGGTCATCGGTCGTTCTCCGCGAGTCCATGGTGTGGTTCCTCCTCGTCGTTCTCGCCCTCGTGGTCACTGCCCTCGGCCGGGTCTCCGGATGGCGGACCGTCGCACTCCTCGCAATCGCGCTCGGCTCCGTGGTTGCCCTCGGTCACCTCCGGCAGCAGACGATGGTCGCAGCGTCGTGGGCACTTGTGGCTGCCGCTCCGCTCGCCTTTGGACGGCGCCGCATTGCCCTCAGCGGAGCCCTCGCGACCGTCGCGCTTACCGGACCGGCGATCATCGGTCTTGGCATCGGCGGAATCGACCTCGTACGGGCCGCGGCGCCAACGTTGAACCAGACCCGCACCTTCCTCTCCGTGGGAGCATCAACGGCGTTCACCCCGACGTCGGTCCTCCAGCCGGGCGCAGCGACCACGACCTCGGAACCTGGGTCCGGCGAGGCCCAGAGGACGACGGGTGCTGAAGCGATCGCCCGCCGTGCGACACAGACGGCGGTCGACTCGCGCGGAGAGGTCCACTCGGTTGTCGGATCGAGTGACGGGTCGCTCTACGCGTTCGAGGACGGACTCGGTGCCAATCTCAGGCACCTCCCTCGGGGACTCATCGCGACAACGCTTCGCCCGTTCCCATGGGAGGCGAGCGGCGGAGCCCGAGGCCTGGCGGCCGTCGAGAGCGTCGGGTGGTACGGGCTCTACGCCCTTGCCGCGATCGGCCTCGCCGGGGCGTGGCGGCGACGCGACGTGCTCGCCTTTCCAGCCGTCGTCTCGGCGATGATCCTTGCCATCGGCGCGGTCACGCAGGGGAATCTCGGCACCGCATTTCGACACCGTGGGCAGATCTTCTGGGTCGTCGCCGTGCTTGCAGCGTTGGGCGCGGCGCAGGCGGTGACCCGAGCGCGTCGACCGATGCCCTCAAGATCAGGATGAGTGTTCGCGACCCGGCGTGGCGCTACTCGCGGCTGACGATGTCCAGCGTGGACGGGTGGCTCGAGCTCGTCGACGCTGAGCTGTTCCGCACGGTCGACCATGTACAGCGCCAGCGAGGGGTGCGCGGCGACCTAGTGGACGTGGGGGTGTACCGCGGTCGGAGCGCGGTGCTGCTGGGACTCCTGGCCGATCGCGACGAGCAGGTCATCGCGTGCGATCTGTTCGAGGACGCGGTCCCATACCCCGGCCGCCCAGCGCTCTTCGGCGAGCTCCGCCGGGAGCAGTTCGAGCGAGTCTGGTCGCAGCACGTCGGCCGACCGGTACGGGTCATCCAGCGCTTGTCGACCGAGCTCGCCTCACTCGTCCCCGCCGGGTCATGTCGGGTCGTGCACGTGGACGCCAACCACGGCTACAGCTACGTACTGGACGACCTCCGCATCGCATCCACCCTCGTCGTTCCGGGCGGCGTTGTGATCGCCGACGACTGGCGACGGGCAGATTCGCCGGGCGTCGGCGCCGCGTTCTGGCGGCTCGTACACGAAGGCACGCTGATCCCCGCTCTCCTCTCCGAGAGCAAGGCCTACGCCGTGTCGGTGGGTGGATCGGACGGTGTATCAGCGCTCCAGGATGCGGCGCGCGGTGGTCTCTTTCGAACCGAGGACCACATGATCGCCGGTCGGACCGTGGTTCGGGTGAGCGCTGGCGCGGCATTGCGGCGTTGGGCAAGGCTGCGGGTGATCGGCGCCGCCCGGCGCCGACTCCGTCGGCATCGGTGAACCGCCTTCCAGCACCACGGGTGAGCGTGGTCATCCCCGCGTACAACGCCGCGGAGTTCGTTTCCGACGCCGTCCGGAGCGTGCTCGCCCAGACCCTCGAGGCCACGGAGTGCATCGTCGTCGACGACGGCTCGACCGACGGCACGGCATCTGTGGTGCAAGGGATTGTCGACCCGCGCATTCGCCTCATCCGACAGGAGAACCTGGGTGTGTCGGAAGCGCGAAACGCCGGAGCACGAGTGGCGGTCGCCGGACTGCTTGCGTTCTTGGACGCCGACGACGTGTGGCTCCCGGAGAAGCTCGAACGGCAGTTGGCCCGCTTCGAGAAGCGTGCTGACCTCGTCATGGTGGCGACCGGCTACGCCATCACCGATGCCGATCTAGCGCCCCTCACCGTGATCGAGTCGCCCCGCGATCCCGGATATCGGCGGTGGGGCTTGGTCGAGGGCAACGGCGCGTTGCTGTCCTCGACAGCGATGATCCGCCGCACCGCGTTCCAGGACGTCGGCGGGTTCCGTTCGTCCTTGTCGACGAGCGCCGATCTGGACTTCGGCCTCCGGGTCACCACCCGAGGGCCTGTCGAGGCCCTCGGCGATCCGCTCGTCCTCTACCGGACCCATCCCGTCCAGATGCACTCGATCCTCGATGCCTTCGAGCGGGAAGCGACGGTGGTGCTCGATGAGCACTTCCACGAACAGGCGTCGGACCACCGGCGTGGGTTGGCCAACCTCCACACCCGGCTGTTCTTCTACAAGCTTCGCGGGCGGCGGGGCTGGGCCCGCCATGTCTGGATCGCGCTCAGAACGCGACCTGCGCGGCTGGCCGCCCTACCGGCCGAGGCGATGTGCCGGAGGATCCGGCGTCGACTCCGACACCGTCGCCTCCTGCGTTCGGGCTGGCCCGCGGAGCAGCTCGCGTGGCGACATGACGAGCTCCCATACGTCCCGAGGCCGGGGAACGAGGACCAGCAGTGAGCATTCAGGCTTCCAGGCCCTCCAACATCCGGCGACCGCGACTGCGGCGCCCGCGGCCGAGGAGCCGACTGACGCGAGAACTGCGCCGCTGAGACCGAGGGGGGGAATCAGCAGCAGGTCGACGACGATCATCGTGACCAGCGTCGTGCCGAACGACGCGACGAGGAGACGCGGGGCGCCCGCTGCCGCCCGGGCCCGCGTGAGTGTCAGCTGCACGCTGAAGAAGACGACGCCGGGAAGCAGGCCGAGAGCCGGGGCAACCGAGCTGCCAAAGTCGGTGCCGAACGCAAGAGGGGTGACGAACGGGATGAGCACGCACATGGCAGCGGCGAGGACGACTGCAGCGGCGCCCGAGAGCCGCGCGGCTCGGAACGTGTAGCTGATGGCTTCGGGCCTCGGGAGCGAGGCAATGACGGGATAGGTGGCTGAGGAGAGCGCGCTTGGAGCGAACGCGACGATGCTTGCCATTGAGATGGCAACGCTGTAGAGCCCGACCGCGTCGGCGCCGCGAACGGCCTGGAGGATCACGAGGTCGACGCGTGCGGCGAGAACGAGCAGGAGCTGTGCTACCTGCACATGCATGCCAAACCGGAGTGCGCTGGCGAGGTAGGCGCCGTCCCACCTGGGTCGGAAGTTCGCACCCTCAGCCCGAAGCCCGAACACGACGAGAACAGCGCCGATTGCCCAACCGAACGCCAATGCGGCCATCGCGCCGGTCAGCCACCAACGCTGGATCAGCACAAGCGTGGCCGCGAGCGTGGAGGTCGCGACCGCTACGCGCACCACCGTGCTGTAGATCAGCTGGCCCCGGCCTTCGAGGACCAGACAGCCGACGAGGACAACGGTCCCGAACACGACCGACAGTGCCAGCGCGAGGAGCGGCATGAGGAGGTCGTCGGGGAGTGATGAGTAGAGCAGCGCGCCGACGGCGAAGCCCAGTACGGCGACGACGCTGCCTGTGAGGAGCAGCGCGGCCACGGTGGCACGGATCGCCCGGTCGAACGTGGCTCTTCCTGACTGGACGAGAACGACTGCAGCGTCACCGAGACCGGCCGCCGCGAGCGTCCATCCGAGCGCGGCCAGGTAAGACATCGTCGACGAGAAGCCCTTGCCGTTCGGGCCCAGGCGGCGAGCTACGACCGCGCCGGTCAGAAGACTGATGAAGGCGTACACGGCGTTCCCAAGGGAGCGCGTCGCGCTGCCGGTGAGCACGCGACGGCCGCGCCCCGGCGCTTCGCCCACCGGCGTGCCAGGCATCGCGGCGAGTGTACGGGCGCGATGCCTCGCGTGAGTACGATCGCCATCGTGCTTCGACCTCCGCCGGCGCGGCTCGAAGGAGGGATCCTCGACTACCTTCCGGACGCCGACCAAGAGCTGCTGGAGGCGGTGGAGACCGACTACGACTCTGCCGAGACCCGAGCCCGCGCTACAACGATGGTCCGAGCCGGTTGGCAAGCGTCAATCGACCTCCGTGACGCTCTCGTCCGCTCGATCGGTGCCGATCTGCGGATCGTCTGGATCGGCGGGGGAGGTCTGAACCTCCTCGCGCAACAGGTCGCTCCCGTGGTCGCCACCAGCATCGTCATCGACCCATCGATGGTGCAGCTCCGCCGGACGCCGGACACCCTGGGACAGGAGGTCGTTCTCGCGCGCGCCCTCGCCGAGGACCTACCGGTGGTGGATGACTGGGCAGACATGACCGAGCTCCAGGGCGTGCTCGACCACGTCACCGATCCCGAGCTCGCCATCAAGCACGCAGTCAGGGCTACGCGACCGGGCGGCATGGTCGTCGTCACGCTGACCAACGACGCGTCGTGGTTCCGGCGCCTCGCTCGGCGCTTCGGCGGACGGGGTCACGGGCCGTACGATCACCATGCGCACCGCTTCTCCGCGTCGCAGATCCACGAGCTCGTGCAGGCCTCCGGCCTCGACCGGGTGGTGACGGAGACGGTCATGTTCCTGAGACTGCCGCGTGGCATCGACCGACTTCCCGACGGTTGGGCGAATCGGGTGACCCGCGCGTCCGACGTGGTCGGGCGACGGCTTGCGGCACGATCGGGTGGCATCACCGTTTCGCGCGGCATCGTGCCGATGCCGCGCTTCTGATGCGTCCGCGGATCGCCGCGGCCTACCGCCGTCTCTTCGATCGCTTTCCGATCCACGGCGCCGTCCTCGAGGTCGGACCACCAGCCGACATGGACCAATCGCTGCTGCGGTTGCTCGCCGACCGCTCGCACGAGGGTGACCTCGTTGGCATCGACCGGCTCCCGCGGTTGAAGGTCCCTCCCCGATACCGCGTGGTGCAAGGAGACGGCAGTGAAATGGCGATGTTCGGAAGCAAGAGCTTTGGTGCCGTGATCTCCCATGCGGCCCTAGAGCACGATGCGTCGTTCTGGTCGACCGTGAAGGAGATGCGACGTGTTCTCGCGCCGGGC
>Ga0247717_1000239_pt1 | contig 17642 bp, 18 predicted proteins | sample 24E_NmetaG_FD_189047 | JGI IMG/M metagenome (GOLD analysis project Ga0247717, IMG submission 189047) | Soil microbial communities from hillslope of Landscape Evolution Observatory, University of Arizona, Oracle, AZ, United States - 2-4-E_N | ecosystem: Engineered > Artificial ecosystem >... | reverse complement strand
CTCGACCGTGCCGCCCTGCTCCTCGCAGTAGGCGGACGCCGGGTTCGGGATGCCCGGCTCGTCGTCGTCTCCGCAAGCTGCGAGCAGCGAGCCGGCAAGCAGGATCGAGACCACGGCCGCCAGTGACCTTCGTCTGGTCATGAGTACCTCCGGTTCTGATCGTCGCCCCGCCATGACGCGACGGACAGGGCCGAAGGTCAACGCGCGCGGCCGTTCGATCACTGCCTACGTGGGTGTCCGGCGAGTGAGACCGTTGCGCAGGAGTGCGAGCAGCTGATCGAGGCCGGCGTCGAGGTCGGCGGGACGGCGGAGGTCGAGAAGGTCGGGGGCGTGGTTGACGAGGAGGAGCACGACGCGCTGCACGAACGCGACGTCGAGTCCGGCTTGGAGCGCCCCGTTCCGGTGACGCTCGGCGACGAGGGTTCCGATGGCGCTGGCCGGATCGAACGCGAAGCGCCGCGTCACCTCGTCGAAGATCGGCCGGCCCCGCTCGGCGAGGAGCGCTCGGCTCAGCCGGTCGACGTCGGGATGGGCAGCGGCGAACACGAGCGTGGCCCGCAGGAGGGTTCCGAGGGTGTCCACGAGGTCGTCGCCCTCGGCCGGTGGCGGCTGGTGGGTCGCGAACCACGCCGCCTTCTCGTCCATCGCCCATTCCACGAGCGCCAGGTACAGGTCCTCCTTGCTCGCGAAGTGGTGGTAGAGCTGGCCCTTGCTCACACCCGACGCGGCGAGGATCCGGTTGACGGATGCGGCGTCGAACCCGCGCTCGCAGAACTCGTCGAGCGCGGCTCGCAGCAGCTCGTCGCGGTGCTCGAACGAGGCGCGGAAGGTCATCGTCAGCGGAGCGGCGCGGTGGGATCGCGCAACCAAGAGGTGAGCACGCCACACGCGAGGTCGAGGTTGCCCATCTGGCAGTGCTGATCGGCGTGCTCGGCGGCGGTGAAGCAGCGAACGGTCACCGAGCGGGCGTTGGTGAGGGCGCGAGCCTGGGCCCGGGCGAGCGCCGGCGGCTGGAAGCGGTCGTGCTCGCCGCAGAGGATCAGCACGTCCTGGGTGACGCGGTCGCTGCCCAGGTGATCGGGGTTCATGCCGAGGAGGAAGTCGACCGTCGCCATCGGATCGTCGCTTCCGACGTTGTACATGGCCTGGTCGACGACCTGGCGCAGCGTCGGCACGAGTCGGGCTCGCACCCGCACGCTCCAGCGCATGAGGCGACGGCGGCGCAGCATCACCCGCGCCGGTCGGCGGACGAAGCCCGGGACGCGGAGGAGCCAGTCGTAGACCGGCGGCCACGACACGACACGATCGACGCGCGGCTCGTGCGCGGCGGCGCGCAGCGCCCAGTAGCCGCCCATCGAGATCCCGACCAGCGCGGCGGTGTCCACTCCGAAGTGGTCGAGCACGGCCGCGACCGGCTTCTCCCAGTCGTGATCGAAGGTGAGTCCGCCCAGCGCCCGGGCGCCACCCTGACCGGGCCCGTCGAAGGCGATCACGTCGAACCCCGCGGCGGCGATGCGGTGCCAGATGGCGAAGAACTCCTCGATCAGGGAGTCGAACCCCCCGTGGACCAGCACCGTGCCGGCCCCCTCCCCGCCCGACGCCGGGAGCCGGTACGCCGGCAGGGACGCGTCGCGGTAGGCGACCTCGCGGCGCACCGCGCCGCTGGCGGCGAACGCCTCGTCGAACAGGTCGCGGTAGCGGCGGTAGCGCGACAGCTTCTCGGGCGAGCGCGGCGGGGTGAAGAACTCGGCGACCCGCAGGTAGCTCGCGGCGTTCGTCAGCCGATCCTCGGCCGCCGCCCGCTCCGAGAGGGCCTCGAACGCCGAGACGCAGTCGGCGGCCGTCCGGACCGTCCGGACGGCGACGCGCAGGTCCCCGACGTCGGCGAAGCCGAGGGCATGGGCCCGGTTCAGCTGGTAGTTCACGAACGACCGCCGGTGGAACCGCTCGAAGCCGACCGGGAGCGGAAGCGGCTCGGCGCTGGCGGGCACGGCTCGTAGACTAGATGGTCTAGACCATGAGGTCTACCCATCGCGCCGGCACGCTTGTCCCCCGGCGCCCGGTGCGGCGATCCTGAACCGATGACGACCACCGCCGAGCGGCCCGAGCTCACCTGGGACCTCACCCCGTTCTTCCCGGGCCTCGACAGCCCGGAGCTGGCCGCGGCGATGGAGGCCGGGGAGGCGGGCGTCGCCCGCCTGGCGGCGCTCTACGACGAGCGGGACGTGCGCCGCACGGCGACGCCCGACCTCGACGCCGTCGACGAGGTGCTCGCCGCGACCAACGAGCTGCTCGACCAGATCCGCCTCGTCAACGGCTACCTCTACGGGTTCGTCACCACCGAGGCCGCCAACGACCGCGCCCAGGCACTGCTCGCCGAGCTGCGGGCGATGTCGTCGGCGCTCGGTCCGCTGCGCAAGCGGCTCGACGCGTGGCTGGCGAGCTTCGACACGGGCGAGCTCCTCGCCGCGAACACGAACGCCGCCGACCACGCTCACGTCGTGCGCCGGGCGGTGATCGCCGCGGCCCACCAGCTGAGCGATCCCGAGGAGGAGCTCGCCGCCGAGCTGAACCTCACCGGCGGATCGGCGTGGAACCAGCTGCACGGCGACGTCAGCGCCCGGTTGACCGCCACCGTCGACGGCGAGGTGCTGCCGATCACCGCGGTGCGCAACCTCGCGTTCGACGGCGACGCCGGTCGCCGGCGCCGCGCCTACGACGCCGAGCTCGAGGCGTGGGACTCGGTGGCGGTCACCCTGGCCGCATGCCTCAACGGGGTGAAGGGGCAGGCGTCGACGCTCAACCGCCGCCGGGGTTGGTCCGACGACCTTGCGCCGGTACTGTTCGGCAACGGCGTGGCCCCCGAGGTGCTGGCCGCCATGCAGCGGGCGTGCGTCGACGCCCTGCCCGCCTTCCGCCGCTACCTGCGATCGAAGGCGCGGCTGCTCGGCCACCCGGAGGGCAAGGGGCTGCCGTGGTGGGACCTGTTCGCGCCGGTCGGTGACCCGGCGGCGTCGGAGACGACGTGGGACGACGCAACCGCGGCGGTGGCTGACGCGTTCGGTTCCTACGACGTCCCGTTGCGCAAGCTCGCCGAGCGAGCCATCGCCGAGCGGTGGGTCGACGTCGAGCCCCGCACCGGCAAGCGGGGCGGCGCGTTCTGCATGCCGGTCCAGGGCGACGTCAGCCGGGTGCTGCTCAACTGGTCGGGAACGGTCGACGGCGTCGTCACCCTCGCGCACGAGCTCGGCCACGCCTACCACAACACGCAGCTGGCTCACCGCACCGCGCTGCAGCGCCAGACGCCGATGGCGCTGGCGGAGACGGCCTCGATCTTCTGCGAGACGGTGCTGCTGCAGTCGCTGCTGGCGGCGGCCGAACCCGCCCGCCGGCTGATCCTGCTCGAGACCGACCTGCAGGGCGCCTGCCAGGTGGTGGTCGACATCCACTCCCGGTTCCTGTTCGAGCAGCGAGTGTTCGAGCAGCGGGCCAAGCGCCCGCTGTCCGTCGCCGAGCTGCGGAATCTGATGACCGGCGCGCAGCGGGAGGCCTACGGCGACGGCCTGGGCGACGACCTGCACCACGACATGTGGGCGGTCAAGCCGCACTACTACAGCTCGGCCTTCTACAACTGGCCATACACCTACGGGCTGCTGTTCGGCATCGGCCTCTACGCCCGCTACCGGGAGGATCCTGAGCGGTTCCGGGCCGGCTACGACGACCTGCTGGCGGCGACCGGGCTGGCCGACGCCGCCGAGCTCGGTGCCCGGTTCGGCATCGACGTCGCCGACGAGGCGTTCTGGGCTTCCAGCCTGCAGGTGATCGTCGAGCGCATCGACGAGTTCGAGTCCCTCAGCCGCGCCTGACACCTCATGGTGACGGGTGGGCGGCGGGCCGGGCGCCGAGCCCGATCACGACGGCGGCGACGACGGTCGCGACCGCGGTCGTGACGAAGGCCACGTCGTAGCCACCGCTCGCGTCTTCGAGCAGCCCCACGGCGAGTGGACCGACGCCGCTGCCGACCTGACCGGTCATGCTCACCACGCCGAACACGGCGCCGAAGCTCACCATGCCGAAGGTCTCGCCGACGAGCAGCGACATCATCATGTAGACGTTGCCGATGGTGAACCCGAACACGAGCGTCAGCGCGTAGGTGAGGGGCACGTTCTCGGTGGCGACGATGCCCGCCACCGCGGCGGCCTGCATGAGGAACAGGACGACGGTGAGCCGGCGCTTGTCGATGCGGTCGGCGAAGGTGCCGACGACGAGCCGGGCCACGATGCTCCCGAAGGCGGTGACGCTGAGCGCCAGCGCCGCCGTGCTGCGGCTCCCGACCCGCTCCTCGAGGAAGGAGATCTGGTGGATCACGAAGCCGGTCTGCGCCGTGAGCACGATGGCGAACGCGACCAGGATCGCCCAGAACTCGCGGGTTCCCGCCGCCTCCCGCCGCGTCCATGCCCGACGCTGCACGTCGTCGCTGAGCGTGGCGCGGAGCGCGGGGGTGGTGTCACCGTCACCGAGACCGTCGGGCTCGAGGCCCATGTCCTTCGGGTCGGCGACGATCACGAGGAGGATCACCGGCAGCGCGCCCGCCAGCACCAGGAGCCCCATGAGCGGCGTGGCCAGCTCGAGCCCGCCGATGTCGATCAGCTTGGAGCCCACCGGGGCGAGCACGACCCCGCCCACGGAGATGCCGGTGGAGGAGATGCTCATGGCCTTGGCCCGCTTGGCGACGAACCACCGCGTCATGACCGCGTTCACCGACACCGACGTCGCCAGGCCGAACGCGACGGCCAGCACCGCGTAGACGGCGTAGAGCTGCCACACCGCCTCGACGTAGCCGATGAGCGAGATGCTGGCGGCGAGCAGCACGCTGCCCGCGAGCATGAAGGGGCGGGGTCCGATCCGGTCGACGCGCGGCCCGACCACGAAGCCGGTGATCCCGCTCAGGCTGAAGTAGAGGCCGGTGGCGCCGCTGACCACGCCGTTCGACCAGCCGTGCTCGTCCTGAAGGGGGCCGAGGAAGACGGCGAGGCCGTAGTAGCCGACCCCGACCCCGACCATCATCAGCAGCGAGCACGCGACCGCCACGTACCAGCCGTAGTAGACGCGCGACGGAAGCACGCGTGTGCCCAGCGGCAACCGGGCGCGGCGTTGCTCGTCGAGCACCACGCCGGCGAGGCTACGGCCGCACTCGGGAATCCGATCAGGTGAAGATGATCTGGCCTCCGGCGGCGAGCTCGTAGAACTCCCCGACCGTGATGATGTCCTGCACCTGGGGGATGAAGTCGTTCTTCTCCAGGCCGAACAGGTCGACGGATGCCCTGCAGGCGTAGAGGCCGGCGCCGGTGTCGGCGATCATCTCCACGAACTCGGGAATGGAGGGGATGTCGAGCTCCTCCATCTTGTGGTTCATGTACTTCGTCATCATGGTCGACACGCCCGGAAGGCCACCGAGCATCGTCGGCACGTGCAGGCCGGGGTTGCCGACGGTGGCGATCTTGATGTGGTCGTGCCGGGCCTTGTGGATGGCGTCGAGCCCGAAGAACGTGAAGAAGAGATTCGCCTCCATGCCTTCGGCGCGCGCGCCGTTGGCCATGATCAGCCCCGGGTAGATCCCGTCGAGGGACCCCTTGGAGATGATGATCGAGACCTTCTCGATGGTGTCGGTCATGTCGGCCTCCTAGATGCAGCCGCGGGGCTTGGGGATGCCGGCGATGCGGGCGGCAATCTTCGCGGGCCCCTTCGGGAACAGTTGGTAGAGCTCCTTGACGGGGACGCCCGATGTCTTGCCGAGCATGCGGACCGTCGGTCCGGTTCCCTTCTCGAAGTACTCCTTGCGCATGAAGCGCAAGACGGTCCAGTGGGCGTCGGTCAGGTCGTCGATGCCCTCCCGCCGGGCGAGCTCGGGAGCCATCTCCTCCGTCCACTGTTCGGGGTCGACGAAGAAGCCCTCGTCGTTGAGCTCCACCGCAGTGGCAGCCAGGGTCGTCGTGGACATCGCATCTACTCCTCTCTGGGTGAAGGCGGTCGCTTGCCGGCGGACGGCATCAGTGCTCCGATCCCGGGGATGTCCCGCCCCGGCAGAAGCCCATGCCAGTACACCGACTCGAACAGCAGCTTGCCGAGGTGGTTGAGGCGGGACTCCTTGAGCAGCGGCAGCCCGAGCGTGGACGGGTAGTGGCCAGGGACCGGCTCGTGGTCGTAGTTGAAGTCGATGAGAAGTGCCTTGTGGAAGCCGGTCTCGATGAAGCAGTTGGCGTGCCCGTCGAAGCCCTCGACCAGCGGCTCGCCATCGAGGAATCGGGCAACGTTCTCGACGAGCGTCTCGCCCTCGAAGTGGGTCACCGAACCGGCCTTCGACGCCGGCACATTGGCGGCATCGCCGATCACGAAGATGTTCGGGGCCGCCTTCGCCTGCAGCGTGTGCTCGTCGGTGGAGACGAAGTTCAGCTCATCACCGAGGCCGGCGGAGCGGCCAACGTACGAAGCACCGCTGTGCAAGGGAACGATGACGGCGAGATCGAAGGGCACCTCGCGCTCGTCGTAGGACACGAGCCGACCGACGGCGCCGTCGACCTCTCCGGTGTTGAACTCCGTCACGAGCTCGATACCTCGCTCGGCCAACATCCCGCCGAGATGCTGCGATGCGACCGGCTTGGTGAACGCCCCGTCGAGCGGGGTGACGTAGGTCAGCTGCACGCGATCGCGCATCCCGCGCTCGTGGAAGTACCAGTCGGCCAAGAAGCAGAACTCGAGTGGCGCGACGGGGCACTTGATCGGCATGTCGACGACGTTCACGACGACACGGCCGCCGTCGAAGGTGTCGAGCGCTGCCGCCAATGCACCGGCGCCCGTGGGGCTGTAGAAGGCGAAGACCTTCTCCATCCACCCCGGACCAGTCAGCCCCTCGGTCTCCTCCGGCGCCAAGGTTGCCCCGGTGGCGACGACCAGCACGTCGTAGGTGAGAGTCGCTCCGTCACCCATGTGCACGGTGTTGTCGGCGATGTCGACCCGCTCCACCGGCTGCTCGAGGAAGTCGATGCCGCCCCGCAGCTGTCGACGACGGGGCCGGACGATGTCCTCGACGTGCGCAAGTCCGAACGGCACGAACAGCAGCCCAGGCTGGTAGACGTGCCGGTCGTCCTGGTCGACGACGGTGATCATCAGGTCGTCGTGGCGGAAGCGGCGGCGGAGACGATTGGCGGTGAGCGTGCCGCCCGTGCCGCCCCCGAGGATCACGACGTGGCGAGTCATGCGTGCACCGATCCCTTCGCTGTGGTCGGCTCCGTCCGCACGCGGATCCGGTCGTAACCACCCTGCAGGGCGAGGCGGCGGTGGAGCACGGCGTTGGTCTGCGACTGCGAGCGGTGGCAGCGGATGGCCCGCCACTGGACGGCGCGGTCGACGGCGAGGTCGTCGCCTTCGAGCCCGGCGAAGGTGGTGCCGAGCTCGGCGTTGAGGGCGCCGGCGACCCCCGGCGCGACGCCCCACTCGATCACGGCCAGGCCGCGCGCGGCGGCCACCTGCTCGGCCGCCCTCGTGGCGGCCTGGTGGTCGGGATGGCCGGTCACGCCGCTGGGTTCGAACACCACCACCGCGTCAGCGTCGGCGAGACGGTCGGCGACGATCGCCTCGAGCTCGGCCGGCGGCACGGACGCCAGGCTCCCGTCGGGGTAGTCGAGCATCCACACCCGGTCCACCGCGAGCTGGTCGGCCGCCGCCGCCAGCTCCTGGGGCCGGACGGCGGCGAGGTCGACGTCGTCGCCCAGAGTGCTGGCCTCGCCGCGCGTGAAGCACAGCACCCGCAGGCGGACACCGGCGGCGGCCAGGTGGCCGAGCACCCCGCCGAGCCCGAAGCTCTCGTCGTCGGGGTGGGCGATGACCACCAGCGCGGCACGCAGCGGCGGGAGCGCAGGAGCGGGCATCGGGGTTCAGGCGGTTGCGGCCTCAGCCGGGCGGGGGCGAGCCAGCTCGCGGTATGCGTCCCAGGCGCGGGGTCCATAGACCGAGGCCGTGCCGCCATCCATGAGCAGAGCGACGCCGAGCGCCTCGGCGACCTCCTCGGCCGTTGCGCCACGACGGGCCGCCGCCTTCGCGTGGTAGGCGATGCAACCGTCGCACTGCTTGACCACCGCGATGGCGAGCGCCATGAGCTCCTTGACCCGGGCCGGGAGCGCGCCGTCGGCGACGGCGGCCTTGTGGAGCTGTCCGAAGCCGGCCCACACCTCGGGAGTCGCCTCCCGCAACGAGGCGGTCGGCTCCATCAGATCGGTGATGACCTCGCTGTAGTGGCCCACGGCTCGTCCTCCCGCTGTCGGATCGCTTCCCTCCGACGACACCACGCCGGTACCCCAGGGGGTAGGGCCGAAGGTCACCGAGCCTCCGACGAGATCTCGGCCTCAGGCGAGGTCGAAGCGGTCGAGGTTCATGACCTTCGTCCACGCCGCCACGAAGTCGTGCACGAACTTCGTCTCGGCGTCGTCGCAGCCGTACACCTCGCAGATGGCGCGCAGCTGGGAGTTGGCACCGAAGACGAGGTCGACGGCGGTCGCCGTCCACCGGACCTCGCCAGTGGCGCGGTCGCGCCCCTCGTACACGTTCTCGGCCGACGCGGACGTCTGCCACTCGGTCCCGGTGTCGAGCAGGTTGACGAAGAAGTCGTTGGTGAGCGCACCCGGACGGCTGGTGAGCACACCATCCCTCGCCTGTCGGTGGTTGGCGTCGAGCACGCGCAGGCCACCGATCAGCACTGTCATCTCCGGCGCGGTCAGCGTGAGCAGGTTGGCGCGGTCGAGCAGCAGCGTCTCCGCCGGGAGCTTCTCACCGGCCCGCAGGTAGTTGCGGAACCCGTCGGCCTGGGGCTCGAGCACTTCGAAGGACTCGACGTCGGTGTCCTCCTGGGTGGCATCGGTGCGCCCGGGTGCGAAGGGCACGGTGACGTCGTGGCCGGCGGCCCTGGCCGCCGCCTCGATGGCCGCGCCACCGGCGAGGACGATGAGGTCGGCGAGCGAGACCCGCGTACCGCCCGTCTGCGACGCGTTGAAGTCGCGCTGGATCTCCTCGAGCGCGGCCAGGACCTCGGCGAGGGCGGGCGGGTTGTTGACCTCCCAGTCCTTCTGCGGCGCCAGGCGGACCCGCGCCCCGTTCGCGCCGCCGCGCTTGTCGGTGTCGCGGTAGCTCGCGGCCGACGACCACGCCGTCGACACCAGCTGCGCGGTCGACAGCCCCGACGCGAGGACCTGCTGCTTCAGGGCGGCGATGTCGGCATCATCGATCAGCTCGTGGTCGACCGCCGGCACGGGGTCCTGCCAGAGCTGCGGCTCGGGGACCCACGGGCCGAGGTACCGGGAGACGGGGCCCATGTCGCGGTGCAGCAGCTTGTACCACGCCTTCGCGAACGCCTCCGCGAACGCGTCCGGGTCCTCCATGAAGCGCCGCGAGATCGGCTCGTAGATCGGATCCAGCCGCAGGGCGAGATCGGTCGTGGCCATCATCGGCGCGTGGCGACGCGACGGGTCATGGGCGTCGGGCACGAGGTCGGCGCCGGCGCCACCCTTCGGCTTCCACTGCTTGGCCCCGGCGGGGCTCGCCGTCAGCTCCCACTCGAAGCCGAACAGCGTCTCGAAGAAGCTGTTGTCCCAGGTGGTCGGCGTCGGCGTCCACGCTCCCTCGAGCCCGCTCGTGATCGTGTCGCCCGCCTTCCCGCTCCCGTACGAGCTCTTCCACCCCAGCCCCTGGTGGTCGACCGGGCAGCCCTCCGGCTCCGGGCCGACCAGGGAGGGGTCACCGGCGCCGTGGCACTTGCCGAAGGTGTGGCCGCCGGCGATCAGCGCGACGGTCTCCTCGTCGTTCATCGCCATGCGGGCGAACGTCTCCCGGATGTCGCGGGCGGCCGCGAGCGGATCGGGATCGCCGTTGGGCCCTTCGGGGTTCACGTAGATGAGCCCCATCTGCACGGCGCCGAAGGGACCGGTGAGCTCGCGATCGCCGCGGTAGCGCTCGTCGCCGAGCCAGGTGTCCTCGGGACCCCAGAAGATCTCCTCCGGCTCCCAGATGTCCTCCCGACCGAAGCCGAAGCCGAAGGTCTCGAACCCCATCGACTCGAGCGCGACGTTGCCGGCGAAGACGAGCAGGTCGGCCCAGGAGATCTTGCGCCCGTACTTCTGCTTGACCGGCCACAGCAGGCGGCGGGCCTTGTCGAGGTTGGCGTTGTCGGGCCAGCTGTTGAGCGGCGCGAACCGCTGCGAGCCGTCGCCGCCACCGCCGCGACCGTCGGCGGTGCGGTAGGTGCCGGCCTGGTGCCAGGTCATGCGGATGAACAGCGGTCCGTAGTGCCCGTAGTCGGCCGGCCACCACTCCTGCGAGGTCGTCATCACCTCGACGATGTCCCGCTCGAGCGCGTCGAGATCGAGCGTTGCGAGCTCAGCGGCGTAGTCGAAGTCCTCGCCCATCGGGTTCGAGCGCGGCGAGTGCTGATGCAGCACCGAGAGGTCGAGCTGGTTCGGCCACCAGTCACGGTTCGTCCTCGGCCGGCCCACCTTCGGCTCCGGCGACGGGATCGCCGGGTTCTCGCTCTCGCTGGTGCTCTCGGTCGTGTCCTTGTCAGCCACGTCGGTGGTCCTCTCTCGTTGACGGCGGTCCGGCGGCGGCGATGCACTCGGGGCAGCGGCCCCAGTAGATGACCTCGGCCTCGTCGATCTCGTAGGCGTGGTCGTCGGCCGCGATCAGGCACGGCGCCTCGCCGACGGCGCAGTCGACGTCGGCGGTGCGGCCGCACACCCGGCAGATCACGTGGTGGTGGTTGTCTCCCACCCGCGCCTCGTACCGAGCGGCCGAGCCCGCCGGCTGGATCCGGCGGAGGAGGCCCTTGTCGGTCAGCGCGCTGAGCGCGTCGTAGACCGCTTGGCGGGAGATGGCGCCGAGGTCGGCGCGCACCGCCTTGTCGACATCGTCGGCGGTCCGGTGGGGCACGCTCGTCACGGCCCGCAGGACGGCCAGGCGCTGCGCCGTCACCGGGAGGCCACGCCCCCGGAGCAGCGCTGCGAGGTCAACGGCGCCGTCGGTCACGAACGGAGACGCTACCCGTCTGTTCTGGACTATGTCAAAATCTAGTTTCTCTCCAGATCCAGGCGAGGGGCAGCCCGGAGCCCGGCCCGGCGGCGCCAGGCGAGGGCGGCGAGCGCTCCGACAGCCACCAGCGCCACGAGCACCCCGACGGCGAGCGTCGGAAGCCCGGCGCCGCCGTCTTCGGCGTCGGTCGCCGTGATGTCCATCGACGCCGTGGTGATCCGCCGCACGGTGTCGTCCCACGCCTCGAGCTCCCCGTCCATGTCGAACGCAGTCAAGGGACCGGCGCCCTCGGCCGTGACCTGCAGCGACTGGCCCGGCCCCACGAGCACGGGTTCACCGACGTTCGGCCGCATCTCCACCACACCCTCGAAGACGCGGACCGTGGAGGTGGCGCCGGACTCTCGGGCGACGAACGTGGTGCCCTTGATGCCGGCGACAGCCTGGCTCATCTCGACCTCGAAGCTGCCGTCCTCGATCATGCGCTGCAGGTTCACCCAGATGGTCCCGGCGACGAGGCCGATCTTCGACTCGCGCTCGTTCTTGATGTCGAGGACGATGGTCGAGTCCTCGCGCATGACGAAGGTCGACATGTCGGAGTACGAGAGGATGGCGCCGCTCCTCCGGAGGGTCCGGATCCGGTCGTCGTGGTGCAGCGGCGTGCTGAGCTCGGCGAAGATGTACGCGTCGTCGTCCTCGCAGTTCGGGCGCACGTTGACCTCACCGTGCAGATCGCCGAACCGCACGATCGGGTTGCCACCGGTCGGCTGGTAGTAGTCGGGCGGGTAGTCGCAGTCCTCGTCGTCGGGCGGCTCCGTCGGAGGCGGTCGTGTCGTGGGCGGCTCGGTGGTGACGGTCTCGGGCTCGACCACCTCGATGCTGATGCGCACGATCAGCGTCCGGCTCCCGCCCCCGTACGGGTTGATCCAGGTGTTGCCGATGGTGGCGACGGCGCGGACCGTCGACGCGTCGGGAGGCACCACATACGACGCGCCGAGCGAGCCGCTCTCGCCGGGCGGCAGGGTGACGTGCTCCCGCACGTCGGTGCCGTCGAACCAGATGTCGAGGCTCGCCTCGCGGTCCTCGTTGACGTGGTGCCGTCCCGTCCATGTCGTCCCGTGCCCGGATGCGGCGATGCTGATCGTCTCGCCGGGCCGGGCGGTGCCCTCGATCGAGTACTCCCACCCGTCGGGTGTCGCGGCCGTGATCGTGCCGCCGTGCACGGTGAAGTCGAGGACGATGCCGCTCTCCGGGTCCTCGATGGTGTCGGAGACCGACGACGGCGACTGACCGGCGGCGGTCGTCAGCGTCGAGTGCAGGCCCAGCGCGACGACGGCGGTCAGCACCGCAACAGCGAGCACACGTCCGAGGCTCCGCACGGGACGACCTCCTAGCTGGTTGGCTCTTCCGCCGTTCGGACTCGCGGTCCGGGGATGCTGACCGCATCGTCGCCCGCCGCCGAGCCCGCCGGACAGAGTCAAACGTCCACTTCCGGCCGGAACGGCCGGCGGCGCCTCAGGCCGGTGCCCGCTGGGCCCGCTCGGCGAGGAGCGACCGGCGGGCGGCCACCACCGTGACCATGGCGAGGGCGCTGAGCACCGCCGAGACCGTCCACGCCCAGCGGTACGACGACGACTCGGCCACGAGGCCGAACACGAGCGGCCCGGTGACCGCTCCGAGGTAGGTGCCGGTCTGGGTCAGGCCGGAGGCGGCGCCGGGCGCGCCCGGGCTGCTGCGGGCGACGGCCAGGTTGAACAGGCCGGGCCAGCCCCATGCCACGCAGTAGGCCAGCACGGCGCCGGGGACGAACAGCGCGGGCGTCTCGGTGGCGAGCAGCAAGTAGGTGACGGCGCCGCCGCCGAGCATGAACGCAACGGTCACGAGGTGGCGTCCGCCCCGCCGGTCGGCCCGCATGCCCACCGCCAGCCGGGTGACGATCCCGGCGCCGGCGCAGCCGAAGGCCAGCAGCCCCGCAAGCCGTTCGCCGATGCCGGCATCGACCGCCGCGCTGACGAGGAAGGTGCCGATGGTGCCGGCGGCGGCGGCGCCCAGGCCCACGGCGAGGGCGAGCAGGAGCAGCGGGCGGACGCCGGCATCGCCCGGTGGCCGCCCGGTCGGCCGCGCCGCCGGGGCGTCGGGTGTGACACCGGGCGAAACGAACGCCACCACCGTTGCGGCGGCGGCGGCGCCGGCGAAGCCCCACCGCCATCCCACGGTGAGCGCCACGGCCGGCACCGAGAGCCCGCCGAGCAGCGCGGCGAGCGGGATGGCCGACTGCTTCACGCCGAACGCGGCGCCCAGGTGGTCGGCCGGTACGCGGCGGGCGATGAGCAGGTTCGTGGCGGGCTGCGCGAGCGCGTTGGCGGCGCCCGCCACCGCCAGGAGGGCCAGGACCGCCGCGAACGTCGGCGCCGCGGCGATGGCGACCATCGACGCCGCCGAGGCCAGCGCCGCGAGTCGCATGGCCGCCACCGCCCCGAGCCGCTCGGCGAGCCGGCCGCCGGCGGCCGACAGCAGGGCCCCGGCGCCGAAGAACGCCAGCCCGGTGAGGCCGAGCGCGCCCGTGTCGAAGTCGAGGTCGGTCCGCATCTGCACCGCCATCGCGCCGGTGAGCAGCGGCGGGAGCACGCCGGCGGTGGCGACTCCGGCCGCGCACGCAATCGCGCGCGTGCACAGCTCGCGCAGCGACGGGGCCGTGCGGTCGAGGTCACGGCTGCCGCTCGCTGATACCACGGGCGAGGCTCCAGCCACCGGCGGATTGAAGCACACGCTCGGTCGCGGGTGGCCTCGACCGGCGGCGGACTCCCTCGCAGGACGATCGCCGTGCGAGCACGGCCCTCGCGCCCGCCGCCACGGTCGAGCGCGACGCTTGCGGGGTGTCCGATGACTTCGATCAGCTCGTGCGCGAGGCGTCAGCGGCCCGGGCGGACACGTGGGACTTCGGCTGGCTCGAGGGTCGGGCGATCGAGGCCCGGCCGAGCTGGCGCTACTTCGACCGCGTCGCCGAACGCGTCCGAGGTGCACGGCGCGTCCTCGATGTCGACGCGGGGGTCGGCAACCTGCTCGCCGATCTGCCGATGCTGCCCCCGCTGGCCGTCGCGACCGACGCCTACGAACCGAGCATCCGGATCGCCGGGCCCCGGCTCCGCGCCCGCAGCGCGCACGTCGTGCGCACATCGTCAGACCACCAGGCGCTGCCGTTCGCCGATGCCAGCTTCGACCTGGTCATCAGCCGCCACCCGGTCGAGACGTGGTGGGGTGAGGTCGCCCGCGTGCTCGAGCCGGGAGGGCACTACCTCTCTCAGCAGGTCGGTCCCCACAGCCTGCGCGATCTCGCCGAGGCGCTCAGGGGCCCGCTCCCCCCGGGCACCACGCGCGACCCCGAGCACGCCCGTGAGGCAGCCGAGGCCGTCGGGCTCGTCGTCGACGAGCTGCGGGCCGAGCGCACGAGGGTCGTCTTCTACGACGTCGGCGCGGTCGTCTACTTCCTCCGAGTCGTGGTCTGGACCGTGCCCGATTTCACCGTCGACCGCTACCGGGACCCGCTGCGCCGACTCCACGAGCACATCAGGCGTGTTGGTGCGTTCGAGACCACCTCCAGTCGATTCCTCATCGACGCCCGGAAGCCTGCTCGTAGGTCACGGCCTCGAGCATGAAGCCGTGCACGTCGAGGAAGAAGGTGGCGTAGAAGTGCTCGGAGTACTCCGGGAAGACCCTGGGCGCATGGACGATCTCGTGGCCGCGCGCCATCGCCCACTCATGGACGCGGTGCACGTCGGCCCGGGTCGGGACGTAGAACGAGAGGTGCTGGAGCCCGACGCGATCGCGCGAGTAGTCGCCGTCCTCGAGCGCCGGGTAGAGGAAGATCTGCGCGCCGTACCAGTCGACCGCCCGGTACCCCGTCTCCCACTCGCGCACGAATCCGACGAGCGGCATGAGCTCGTCGTAGTACGCCCTGGCCGCGTCGAGGTCCGGCACCCCGAGCCCGATGTGGTCGATCGGCACTCGCGGGGACCGTACTGCACGTCACCGCCGTGCGACCCGGCGCCGGGATCCGGTTGCCCTCCGGGTTCGAGTCAGCGGCGGGTGGCGACGCGCTCGCGCGCCGCGACGAGCTCGGCTCGTACCCGCAGCGCCGCCCTCGCGAGCGGCAAGGTCGCTCGCCGCCATCCCCTCGCTCGATGCTTGCGGTAGTAGCGGTAGACGCTCCGCGAGTGCATCAGGTGGGTCCGGCGCGACCGGCCCGTCGAGACGCCACCGACGTGCAGGACCTCGACCTCGGGTGTGGCCAGCACCTTCCAACCGGCATCTCGGAGCCGCGTGCACAGATCGAGCTCCTCGCCGTACAGCCAGAAGGCCTCGTCGAACCCGCCCATCTCCTCGAACGCCGACCGTCGGGTGAGCACGGCCGCGAAGCTCACCCAGTCGACCTCCCGCTCGGTGGTCCGATCCCAGCCGGTCTGGCGGTAGGCGCGGGTGAAGCGATTGCCCGGCGCGAACGGCCCGAGGAACGCGTGGCCGACGGCCTGCACGACACCGGGGAAGACGCGCCCGCTCTCGTAGACCGTCCCGTCCGGGTTGCGGATGACCGGCCCGACCAGCGCCACGTCGGGACGGCGCTCGCCGACCCACACGAGCGCGTCGAGCCCGCCGAGGACGATCTCGGTGTCGGGGTTGAGGAACAGGATCCACGGCGCGTTCACCGCCCGCGCTCCCTGGTTCCACGCCGCTGACAGCCCGATGTTGGTCGGGTTCTCGATGAGCCGAAGCTGGGGCGTGCGGGCGGCTGCCGCCTGCGCGCTGCCGTCGTGCGACGCGTTGTCCACGACGAGGAGGTCGAGCGCGACCCCTCCGGCGGCGTCGACGACCGACGCCACACACCGGCCGAGGTACTCCCCGGCGTTGTAGTTCACGATGACGACGGCCAGATCGGGGGCGTCGGCGGGTACGCCGGGACCGCTCACGTTCCGCTGTCCGTCACGATCCGCTCTCGTCGAGATGGCGCAGCAGGAAGGCACGCACGGCGTGGGCGATCTCCGTCATCCGCTCCTCGGCGACGGCGGTCTCCTCGTCCCCGAGCCGATCGAAGATGCGAGGACCCATGAGGCTCTCGGGATGGTCGGCCGCCCGCGGGATCACGTGGAAGTGGACATGTGGGTGGAGGGGATGCTCCGCGAACTGCGCGACGTAGGTCTTCACGGCACCGTGAACCTCGGTGAGCGCCTGTGAGGTGCGCCGGAGCAGCGGGCCGAGCTCGCTCGCCTCTTCCTCGGACAGCTCCGCGATCGAGTCGCGGTGGACGCGCGCCACGACGACCAACCAGCCCTCGTGGGCGGTCGGCCAGCAGTGCACCACGTCCCAGTGGACCGCGCGGAGGATCTGATCCCAGACGGGCGCCTCGCCGCGGTCGCGGCGCGCCACCCATTCGCACGTTCGACACTCCATGGCCGCAGTCTTGCCCGCGTTCGCCAGGCCCGAGGTCGAGCGCGCGATCAGTCGTCGGCAAGCACCTCCGCGATCGTGCGGCGGGCGTCGCTCGAGAAGACCGGGTTCGTCTTCTCGTAGTAGGCGACCCCGAAGATCCGGGTGAGGGCCCACCCCCGAGCTCGCCGCCAGGCGCCGTCGTCGACGTCGAGGCGGCGCCGGAAGGCGGCGCGCGACTCGCCGGCGAACAGCGTCCATGCCGCCATGACCTCACGGGCCGGGTCGGCGCGGCACACGCCGGCCCAGTCGATGACGGCATGCAGCCGCTCCTCGTGCACGAGCACGTTGCCGGCCAGGAGGTCGCCGTGCGACAGCGGGGGTCGGCCGTCGAAGTCGGGCGCCGCCAGCGCGTCGTCCCAGGCGGCGAGGAACCGGTCACCGTCGATCAGGTGGCGGGCGCCGGCGACGGCGGCGCGGACCTGGGCGTCCATCGTGGCGAGCGGCGGCCGGCGGACCGGCTTGCCGCAGGGCAACGACCGTGGCTCGATCATGCGCAGCACGCCGACCAGGTCCGCCAGCCGCTCGGCGGCCGCCACCGGGTCCGCGACCTCGTCCAGGCACCACGGAGACCCGTCGAGCCACCGGAACACCCCCCACCTCCATGGGTAGCGGTCGTCGGGCTCGCCGACGGCGACGACCTCCGGGAGCCGCACCGGCAGCCGCGGCGCGAGGGACGCGAGCCAGCACGCCTCGCGGTCGATGTCGTGCCACCGCGGCGTGAGGGGGAGGCGAAGAACGAGGTCGGTTCCGAGCCGGTAGATGGCGTTCACCGTGCCCTGCGACGCGACGCGCACGAGTGGTCGGTGGGCGAGATCGGGGAGCTGACGCTCAAGCAGCCCACGCACGAGCGCGGGGCCGACGTCGATCTCGTCGTCGTGCATCTTCGGGCTCACCGGGAGCCCGCCATGGGAACGCGCGCGCACATGCGCATCTCCGATCGTCTCGCAGCGATGGGCGTTCCCGGCCACGCACGGCGCGCGGCCTACAGATTGTTGCCGCTCCGACCGACCGCTGTCAGCCAGATGTCTGCGAGCGGGCCGTGGCGATCGCTCCGAGCGCCGCGATCGACGCCACCACCTCACGCCGCA
>Ga0247717_1000238_pt1 | contig 17644 bp, 13 predicted proteins | sample 24E_NmetaG_FD_189047 | JGI IMG/M metagenome (GOLD analysis project Ga0247717, IMG submission 189047) | Soil microbial communities from hillslope of Landscape Evolution Observatory, University of Arizona, Oracle, AZ, United States - 2-4-E_N | ecosystem: Engineered > Artificial ecosystem >... | reverse complement strand
GTCACTGTAGCCCGAAAGGTCGTCCAACATCGACCGGAATTCGGCTGGCGCTTGGCTTCGCTCCGCTGCTCGGCGAAGGCAGCCGAGGATGTGGTTTCGGTACGTATCGCCATGGTCGGCCCTAACCTCGCTCAGGGCCTGATAGCTCACGTAGGGCGGATTGCCAACAACCGCATCGAAGCCATGCGACAGTTCATTGGATCGCCTTCCGGCCAACCATTCGAAAAAGTCGAGGTAGCGGAGGTCAGCGGACTTGCCGAGGACGAGCTCAGGTACTCCGCAAAGTCGCTCGTCGAGTTCAATTCCAAACAGCGAAGCCTTCGGAAAGAGGTGATGCGCATGCTTCAGAAAAACACCGTGCCCCATTGTGGGGTCAAGGATGCGTCGCGGGTCCGCCAACGCGGAGAGCGCTGCCACACAGACGTCATCCGGCGTGAAGTATTGCCCCAGGCGTTTGGCTTCCCCGCGGGGCACGAGCGGCTCGAACAGACGCCATAGGAGTTCGCGTTGGGCGCGCACGGGCAGTCCATTCGCAGCATCAAACGGTGCAGGAAGGGCAGCGCCACTGACGACAGCTTTGATGGCAGCCTTGTGCGCCGCCTGCGCTTCCAACTGTGGTAGGGTAGCCAGCCGGATGCGCATGTCTTGTAGTAGAGTTGCGAGCACCGCTTCTTGTTCTTGCACCCTAGTCTGCGTCATGGAACTCCGCCGCATCTTGGTCAACTGGTAGACCCGCCGCCAACCGCTTCGCCACGTACTCGGAAAACGCAAACTCGTTGCCGCGAGCCACCGGCTTTGACTCGACGAGTGGAGACTTCCAACCCCGACCGCCGGGCTTGTGAACAAGAAGGACAGGGTCTTTGGAAACCGACCCAGGGGCCGTGACCTGCTTGAACGATTTCTGCGTCTTGTCCAAGAGCGTCGATGTTGACATTTGGAAACCCGCCTTCTGCAAGGCCCCGGTCAATGCTTGCCACACCGCCTTTTCTGTGCTGTGGAAGACCACAGTCATGGGTGCTCCAGGTTTGAGGACGCGGAAACATTCGGCGAAGCAAGAGGCTAGGAGATCCTCGTAGTGAGCGACGCGCTTGCCTTGCGCCGAACTTACGACGGCCTCAGCCGTAGCATCAGTGAATGCCCCCAGCCAACCCTCAGAAATCGCTGCAATTTCTGAATACTGGATGTTTCCTCCGAACGGCGGGTCTGTGAAGATGTAGTCGACCGAGCCGCTGGCAAGCGGAGTGCGCTGGGCTGGTCCGTGAATGACCGTCACGTTCCGAGATTGCGATTGAATCTTGTCCAAGTAGGTTGCCAGGGCCAAGACCTTCCGCTTCACCCCCAGAAAGACGTTTTTCTCGACCGGGCAGTGCGAGACATAGAGCGCACCCGGTTGGGCGCTCGTCACGACCGGCCTCGAATTACCCTTTTTGAAAACGAAACGTGTCATTAACGTGGAGTGCGCGGCGTTGTAGCTGGAAATTGCCACGCTAAGCAAGTCCCCATAGGGCGCCGGAAGGCGACGTGCCCTGTCCATTAGCAGCGCGACGGCGGCAAGGTTGGTTGGCGTGTAAAAGTGGTGCAGATGGGAAATTCCCGCGTGGTAGCCGGCGCGATGCATTTCCGTCCACTTCCCGTCCATCGTGACGACCGGCACCAAGGAAGAATTCTCTGCCAGGAAGTTTCTTGCTTTCTGGATGCGACGAAGGTCCTTGGTCGAGGCAGGCCGACCCCATGGAATTCCTTTGCAGGACTCGTCGTAAACCCGGACCGGGCGGCGCTTGACTTCGGTCACCTTCCCAAGAACCGGATCGGTGACGGTCTCCATCACGCGACTGGCGTCGCTAGGCACCATTTTCTTGCAGGAGTCGCATCGGGCTGTTTTTCGGAATGCACCATGTGCCTGGTCCACGAACTTATCAAAAAAAGCTAGCTCACACTGACAAGTAGGGCATTTTACGAAGTCCGTCCAAATCGCGTGCCGCTGCGGCGCATCGCCATAAAGCCAGCGTGCCTCCTTCTCTAGCAACGCCAGGACGGTGAACGCCTGCGCCCGAAACTCCTGGCCGGACGCTCCCGAAAAGACTGCCCTTGCTACCCAAGTGGGAAGCAAGCCCAAGTCGTTGCATACTGCCTTACGTGGAGGCTTCTCCCGTTCCGCCAGGTTGAGCTCAGCCACTGCCGCGGCCAGGCTGCACGAGCCGGCGAAGCAGTCGAATACCGTGTCCCCGGGCTTGCTGTGCGCACGCAGAAATTGAGTGATAGCGGCGGGGTTGATTTTCGTGGGATAGGGATGCAGCCCAAAGAAGCCGCCCGTCCTGGTGGATTGGACATACTCCTGGTAAGGAAGGAGTTCGGTTCGGCTCATGACAACAGCACCTCCTTGGCGCTGGCATTGAGCTGGGCGAAGAGGTCCGGCTCTGCCTCGCGCAGCTTCTTGCGGAAGCTTACGCGCCGGGACGCGAGGGCTCCACCCGCGGCAATTAGGTGAGGCTCGTTGTGTGCCAGAGATTCCGCAGCTCGTGCAATCGCCGTGCTTGCTCGCGCAACGGCTTCATGCGCGGGGTCGCCAGGCCGGTAGGCGGGGAACATCAGCGCCCGAAGGTGCACGTGCTGTTCGCCATGCTTACCCTTGGGTTGTGATTCCTTAATCTGCTCGTTGACCGTATCGCTGTTCAACATTCCGACAACGTAGGCTGCTTCGGCTCCGTCGTCGGTCTGCATCACGTAGAGCGTTTGATGATTGACGAATGGGCTGGGCAAGGAGGCCGTGGGAGTGGTCGCAGCACAGACGTCCTTTCCGCCAGCCCCATAGAACACTAGGTGGCCCTTCCACCTTGGCGGCTGATTGACGAGCTTGTTTCGCGTCCGCAGCGATTGACGGATGTCATCGAGCGTGCGGTCAATCTTTGCCGTCTTGCTTTTTTTGGCCTTGGCCTGCACCTTCTCGAACCACGCCTTGGCATTTTCGTGGCCCGCAACCTCAATTTCAGTCTGGTCCACCACGCGATACTTGCCGCCCTCCAACGCTAGAGGGAGGACAACGCTCCGAGGTTTCCCTACAAGGAAGGGAAGGACTTGGTCACTCTTCAGCGTCCAGAACAGATACTCGCGCTCCACGGCGCCCGTCGCGTGCAGGGTGCGCGCCTTCTTGTTGATGGGGTTGGTGCGTTCTTCGAGAGATGTTTCGACTCGCACCACGGCCTTGTCCGCGGCACTCTTAAGATCGACGAAGAACAGTGTGTGAGGCATAATGTCGGCCCCCTGCGAAAATCGCGCCTCATAGAAGGTGTCTGTCGCTGCGCCTACTGTTGTGCCATAGTAGGTTCCCGTGCCCTTTCGCGTCAACCGGTACTCGACTGACACTGGCTCCTCGTCCTCGCGGCTGAAGCGCAAGGCGGGCAGCAGGGCCGGCATTCCGCCAGTCTTATTCTTCGCCCCGAACAGAACGCACGCGGGGCGCTTGAACAAGGAGTCCATTTGCACGAAGTCCCAAAGTCGGGAGCCCGCCAGACCACTGTGTTCTGCGAAGGTGGAGGCCCGCAGCGGCTCGTGGTGCTTGCCGTTCAAGATTGTCGCTGGCAAGACGATGGCAAACTGGCCGCCCGGCACCAGAAAATGTTCAACGGCATGGAGCGCGAAGACTGTAGCGATTTCTTGGTGGTGTGCGGATTCGGCCTTTGGCTTGACGCCGAGAGATAGAGCGATATTTTCGAGTTGCTCCTTGTATCGTGCTTCAGGGAGGTTACTAAGCGTCAGCCACGGCGGGTTCGTAATCAAGAACTGGAAGGAAGCGCGCAGCAGCACTGGCCGATAGGTGTTCCTCAGCAAGAACGCCCAAACTCCGTTCCGTTTGCGCCGGACCCGTTCGGCGAGGGCTTCGCGCAGCTCAACAACGGCGGTTGAGAGTACCTCGGCCTCAACCTTGCTGAGCCCACATTTCTGCGATACGGCGTCGACCATCTGCTTGACGCGCGGTTCCAGCTTGGCCGTGCTGGTGCCTTGCACCATGAGTTCGGCCTGTTGGTGTGCTTCGGAGACGACGGAATCAAACGCGCTACTTACGCCAAAGACACTCGAAGGAAATTCGATAGAGCACTCATCCTCGTGGTCAAACGTTAGCACGGTGATATTCTCTTTCTTTTGGCCAACGCTTGTTGGCGTGAACAATGAATCCGCAAGGTAGATGGGCAGTCTGACCGGACGTTCCGCATTACTGATGTGCTCGGCGAGCGCCATGGCCAGCGTGGCCTTTGCGAGCGAGATGGAGACAGGGTTGATGTCAAAGCCCGCTACGTCCGAAAGGACATGGTCAAGAACGACTTGCGAGTTGGTTCCTGGGGGAAACGCTGACACCTTCCGCTCAACGCAGGCCCTGAGGAAGGAACCGGGACCGCACGCTGGGTCAAGGACTGCTGCCCCGGGCTTCTCGATTCCCGGGACCGCGCTCACGATGCGATTAGCTAGCCATCCCGGCGTAAACACCTCCCCAAACTCCTTGCGCAGATTTGGTGGCATGATTGCCTCGTAGAGTTGGGAAAGCAGGTCAAAGCGTGCCGCTTCCTCGAAGTCAAGGTTCTGAAGTTGCTCCGCGACCATCGCAACGGCGGGTCGCAGGATCTCCAGCGTTTCGTCGGTTCCCAACCAGCGGAAAAAGTCACGCTCGACGAAATCACGAATGAAAGCCGAATGAAAAAAGTCGCCCCGGACACAATCTTCGGCAAAATCGGTGTGTTTCCTCTGCAACGGAGTCGCGAGCGAACAGCCGGCGAAGATACGGCTCAACATCACTAAGTACCCGTGCGCGAGGAATGCCTCCGGTTCCGGTTCTGCATTGTAGCCGTAGGACGACACCACATGCCTGAACCACAAGTCGAAAAGTAGCTTGGATTCCTGGCGAGAACTCTGCACAGACCAAGCTGAGGCCAATGCCTGACTTAGGACCCGGTGAAGTTCGGACCCGACGCCAAAACCAGCTTGCAGAATGGCCGGCGTTGCGACAATCGGCTCGCTCCAGAGCACCGCTTCGAGGTAGGCAAGCATCGCCTTCCCGTCAGTGGAAGTGAAATGTTTCTGGCTGCGGATCGTCACGGTGACGTTGGCTTCGGTTGCTGTCGAAGGCTCGCCTTCGAACTTGACGTCGTATTCGTACCACCGTTCGATGTCGGTCACGACCAACCGCGCAACCGACCTCGGATTTCCCTCGGCCTTTACCAGGCCGGCCACGTATTCTCGACCCTGCTTCTCGGCTTCTGCCCCGGCCTTGGCCGTCGACAGATCTCGCTTGTTTTCCACGACAAGGGCGCCGTGCTTTGTATCAATTCGGCCATGTTTTTCTCGGCCCCCCGTTTGGACCCTCACTCCGGTTTCCGAGCCCAGAGAAAACTCAAGGATCTTCCAGTAGTGCGAGGGGAACATGAGGGGCAGGCTGCTGGTAAAGGCGAACCGCCGCTTCGCCTCGTCCAGGCCGGACCCGCAGACCGTGCGCAGGAGCTCGGTGGCTGCAGCTTCGGGGCCCATCGTCGTAATGGGCGGCTTGGCCATGGTTAGCTCCCAGGCAAGGCGAAACTCTTGATGTCCTTCACCACGAGCTTCTCGACGTAGCTCTGGATGGACTCGTCTTCGAGGGCCGCTTTGACCTTCAGGCGGCGATGAAGGTCGTCGGTCAGTTTCAGGTGGACGGACTTCATCGTGTTCAATCCCCCTACCTGGAATCGCCTCAAAGGCCTTCCGTTGCGAATCCATTTGGATTTGGAGTCCAAAGCTGACCAGACTTTGCCGGATTGACTCCCCGGCTCCCCGTTCTTCCATGCCCCCTCTCCGATGCGCGGGACACCACAACGGGCCTCGGCGCTAATATGCCCTCGTGGGGGGAGTGAAAGTGAACCTCGGCCCCGGCCCACCATAGCCCGGTGCGCCGCCTAGAGCCAATAGAAAGTACGCCTTGACCTGCCCGGCGAAAACCGCTGACCACATGCTACTGCTTCGTCAATCAGGGGTTCGATAGCGGCCCTCTCTGTTGGTAGCACGAAATCCAATTCAAAAGCGTCGGTTTCCGGAAGCCGTCTGAAGACCAGAAGTGACGACTCCCGCTGGGTTCGGGGCATCGCCGAAAGGCGAAGGCCGCGCATTCTGGACGGCAGATTGAGACGCACCATGTGGTTCTCCCCCGCGGCCAATCGCAAGTCGAAGTTCTTGGTTTCGACTCGGCCGTCATGGTGCATCTGGATGTCCCGCACCACGCGTCGCTGGCCAACGACGGCCGCCCTGACTTGATCGTCGGTGAAGAAGTAGGGTGCCAACGTTACAGGCAGGTCAACCTGCGTTCTTGCCCCGCCTGACGTTGACCCCGCCTCAAAGATGAGCACGCCTGCCGCGGCCAGCGAAGCGATTTGGGCGTCTTCGGCAAGGGGCACCGCACGGGGTTCCGATAAAGGAGAGACTTCTGCCAGCCCGGCCCTTGGGTGGGTCGGGGGAGCCTGCCGTGGACGCGCCTCACGATAAGCCGTCACGAGGCCAACGTCAACCGGCGTCGCGTTGGCCCACTCGCGTTGCCACCAGGTCGCAAGAGCGTCCAGGTCCACAGGGGAGAGAGTACCTGCCATCGCCGCCTCCCAGTTCGACCGGAGTGCAGAATCCGTGACGTTTTGGGAGCCGACCACGACCCGGTGTTGTCCATCCGGGCGAGACCCCCAGTATAGCTTCGGATGGAATGCGTTGAGGGGGCGTAGTCCCCGGGCCAAAACCTCGTGGAAACGCACGATGCGGACCTCGGCATTGGGTTGCCGGGCCAGCATGTCCAGAGCACTCGGTTCAGTGATGCCGAAGTCGATGCTAGTTAGGATTTCCTTCCGGATGTCGGCTGCCGAAAAACCGCAGCCCAAGCGCCCCAGGGCCTGAACGCCCTGAACCGTGATGTACGCGACGGCCAGCCGTACGCGATTGTTGTCGTGAAAGGTGTCGCGCAGAGCGGTTGAGGACGCCTCCCGGGCAGTAGGCGACTGGAGGTGTAGAGTCACGATGGACATCCGATGTAGTGCTTCTTGAACATGACCGCCATTCAGGCCGAGCTTCCACGGGACCGCTTGCGCCTGGGTTCCTTGGGGGAACGCCCACAAGCCTTTCGTCTCACCCGATGAGTCCAGCGCAGCGGGACGCAACCCCCGCCACCCCTCTCCTTTAAATAATCCCTCCCGCCTACCCGCGCCCACCGAGCCTTTCCAAGCGAAGGCTCCCCCAAATTCCTAGGTGGTCACCGTGGGCCGTAAGGAAGACAACATCGCCAAGGCGCGCGAACTGATGCATCAGCCCGAGTTCATCCGGAACATCGGGACGGCCGCGCACATCGACCACGGCAAGACGACCTTCTCGGACAACCTCATCGCCGGCGCGGGCATGATGTCGGAGGACCTCGCGGGCAAGCAGCTCGTGCTCGACTTCGACGAGCAGGAAGCGGCGCGCGGCATCACGATCAACGCGGCCGCGGCGTCGATGGTGCACGACTACGGCGGCAAGCAGTACCTCGTGAACCTCATCGACACGCCCGGCCACGTGGACTTCGGCGGCGACGTCACGCGCGCCATGCGCGCCATCGACGGCGCGTTCATCCTCGTCTGCGCGGTGGAGGAGGTCATGCCGCAGACGGAGACCGTCATCCGGCAGGCGCTGCGCGAGAAGGTGCGGCCCATCCTCTACATCAACAAGGTGGACCGCCTCATCAACGAGGTCAAGCTCACGCCCGAGCAGATGATGGCGAAGTTCCAGAAGATCATCACCGAGGTCAACGGCCTCATGCTCAAGCAGATGCCGCCCGAGTTCAAGGAGAAGTGGGCGCTCTCGGTGGAGAAGGGCACGGTGGCCTTCGGAAGCGCGTACCACAACTGGGCCATCTCGGCGCCGTGGGTGAAGAAGAGCGGCGTGAACTTCAAGCAGGTGTTCGAGTACCTGCAGGCGGGCAACCAGAAGGAGCTTGCGAAGAAGGCGCCCATCGCGCAGGTCATGCTCGATCTCTCGATCACGCACCACCCGCCGCCGCACGCGGCCCAGAAGTACCGCATTCCGCACATCTGGAAGGGCGACCTTGCCTCCGACATGGGCAAGTCGCTCGTCGAGACGAACGAGAAGGGCCCCGTGGCGTTCATGGTGACGAAGATCATCGTGGACCCGCACGCGGGCGAGGTGGCCGTGGGCCGCGTCTTCTCGGGCTCGATCCGCAAGGGACAGAAGCTCTTCGTAAGCGGCATGCCAAACGCGAACACGGTGCAGAGCGTGGGCCTCCTCGTCGGCGCCGACCGCATCCCGACCGAGGAGGTGACGGCGGGCAACATCGCCGCCGTCGTCGGCTTGAAGGACGCGATCGCGGGCTCGACCGTGACGGAGGTCCAGGAGATGGAGCCCTTCGAGAAGATCGTGCACTACTCGGAGCCGGTCGTCACGAAGGCCATCGAGGCCAAGCACACGCGCGATCTCCCGAAGCTCGTCGAGGTCATGCGCACGGTCGCCAAGGCCGACCCGTCGATCCAGGTGGAGATCAACCAGGAGACGGGCGAGCACCTCATGAGCGGCATGGGCGAGCTCCACCTCGAGATCACGGAGTACCGCATCGTGAACGAGCACAAGGTCGAGATTTCGACCTCGCCGCCCATCGTCGTGTACCGCGAGTGCGTGCAGAAGCGGAGCCCCGCGGCCTTCGAGGGCAAGAGCCCCAACAAGCACAACAAGTTCTACGTCATCGCCGAGCCCCTGGAGGAGTCCTTCGTCAAGGCCATCAAGGAAGGCGAGATCCCCGAGGGCAAGGTCAAGAACATCAAGGACCTCGTGCCGCGGCTCGTCGAGCTTGGCTGGGAGAAGGACCGTGCCAAGGGCTTGATCGCCGTGCAAGGGACGAACATGCTCCTCGACGTCACGAAGGGCATCCAGTACCTGCACGAGACCCGCGAGCTCATCCTCGAGGCCTTCAAGGAGGCCATGACGAAGGGCCCGCTCGCCGGCGAGCCCGTGGCGGGAGTGAAGCTCCTGCTCGTCGACGCGAAGCTCCACGAGGACGCGGTCCACCGCGGGCCGGCGCAGTCCATCCCGGCGATGCGCAACGCCATCTACGGCTCCATGGTCACGGCCGGACGCACGATCCTCGAGCCCAAGCAGAAGATCTTCGTGAACGTGCCCCAGGACGTCATGGGCCCCGTGACCCGTGAGATCCAGCAGCGCCGCGGCGTGATCGAGAACATGGAGCAGGAGGGCGATCTCACGATCATCCACTGCAAGGCGCCCGTGGCCGAGCTCTTCGGCTTTGCCTCGGCCATCCGCGGCGCGGCGCAGGGCCGCTGCCTGTGGTCCACCGAGCACGCGGGCTTCGAGATGCTTCCCCGCGAGCTTCTCGACAAGACCGTGGGCGAGATCCGCAAGCGCAAGGGGCTTCCCGAGAAGCCCTACGAGGCGGACTACTACGCGGGCTAGACGCTCCTCAAGGATGCGACCACAAGTCTAATGGCGCGGCGGGTCGGGCGGCGGCCGATGCGGCGCCTAGCTTGCCTCGCCGTCGCCTTGGCGGTCGTGGCCGCCGGTTGCCTTTCCACCGACGACGCCAAGGAGCCGCTGCAGGCGTCGGAGCTTCCGCCGGCCGCGCCTCCGGTCCCGGCGCAGGGCCTTCCTCCGCCCCCTGCCGATTGGCCCGCCTGCGAGCACCCGTGGCCCTGCGCCGACGGCTCCGAATGGCCTCCGGGTCTTGCCGGGCCTTTCGAGCTTCTGGAGATCGTCGAGCATCTCGTCCCGAGCTTCGACGGCACGGCGCTTCACGGCTACGTCCTGCGGCCCGCCGTGCCCGAGGGAGTCCGCGTTCCGGTCGTCCTCTCGTCGACCATCTACTACGGCCAGGTGTTCCAGACGCCAAAGAGCCCCACCCGCGCTGCGCTTGCGCTTGGTGCCGAGGTCCCCGAGGCGCGCCTGATCGCGGAGGGCTACGCAGTGGCCTACTTCAGCGTTCGGGGGACGGGGCAGTCGGGCGGTTGCCTGGAATGGTGGGGTCCAAACGAGCAGCGCGACCAGGCGTGGCTCGTGGAGTGGCTTGGCGCCCAGTCTTGGTCCAACGGGCGCGTCGCGATCATGGGCGGCTCCTACGGCGGCACCACGCCTTGGATGGCCGCCATCCAGAACCCGCCGAGCTTGAAGACGATCGTGCCGGTCGCCGGCGTGGTGGACGCCTACACGTTCTCGTACACGCCGCAGGGCGCGCCCTTTGTCATCGTGGCGCAGTACCTCAACTCCTTCACCGCCGTGAATTCGCTCCTGCCGCCGCTTCTGGGCGATCCCGCCGGCATTCCCGGGCACGCGCAGCGCGCGCCCGACCGCCTCTGCGAGCCCACGCGCCGCAACATGCACGAGCGGGAGACCGAGAAGTGGCTCGACGAGCGCGACGCGGGCTACTGGGCCAAGCGGCGCTTCTCCGACGGCTTCCCCAACCTTTCGGCCGCGGTCTTCCTCGTCCACGGCTTCCAGGACCGCGGAGGGTCGGGGCACGCGCAGCACGACCTTCTCGTGTGGAGCTGGCTGCGCGAGGCGCCCAAGCGGCAGCTGCAAGGACAGTGGGCCCACGAGATGCCCGACACGCCGACGTGGGAGGACGACCTCCTCGCGTGGTTCGACTTCTGGCTCAAGGGGATCGGCGAGGGACCGCCGGGCCTTGGCCACGTCGAGTTCGAGGACAACCTCGGGGGCTGGCACGAAAGCGTCGCCTGGCCGCCCGTGGAGTCCCGGGAGGAGGTGCTCTATCTTGCAGGCGGCAAGCTCGCGCCGGCACCGTCTGCGGGCTCGCGCGCGTTCCTTTCGTCTCCGGGCGTGGCTCCGCGATCCACGGTTTGCCAGGCGTGGATCCAAGAGGCGACGGGATCGCCGCCGATTGACGCCACCGGGCTCGTCTACGTGACGGAGCCATTGAAGGAGGACGTCCTGCTGGCGGGCAATCCCATCGGGCTGTTCCCCATCAAGAGCGACCGGCCCGGCGGGCAGTTTGCCGTCGATCTCTTCGTCCTGGACGACCGCAATCCGTGCACGGAGACCGCGCGGCAGATCTCGGGCACCGTGGTCGATCTCCGGTTCCACCAGGGCAACCTCAAGGGAATCGATTTCCCCGTCGGCGCGCCCACGGCCGTTCGCGTCGATCTCGAGGACATCGCGGAGTGGATTCCCGCCGGCCACCGGCTGGCCGTCGTGGTGAGCCACGGCCGGGTCCTCGACCGGCACTCCGGAGGCTCGCACGTCGCCACCCTTTCGATCGAAGGCCAGGGGGCCGAGTTCGACAGCCACATCGTCCTTCCGATCCTCCGCGGAACCCTCGGCGGCCTGCCGCCGACGATCGCCTACCCGCCGCGGCCGTTTGCGCCCGTCTGATCCCCGTTTGCCGGGTGAAGGCTCATGCCCGCACACGGCCTTCGAGCCTTGTGCGCAAGGAACCATCCCCGGAGCTTCGCGCCCGCCTGACGCCCGAGCAGTACCACGTCACCCAGCAGTGCGGCACGGAGCCTCCGTTCACGGGCAAGTACTGGAACCACAAAGCGACGGGCATCTACAAGTGCGTCGTCTGCGGCACCAACCTGTTCAAGAGCGACGCGAAGTACGAATCCGGGACGGGGTGGCCAAGCTTCTGGCGGGCCGTCGACCCGGCGAAGGTGCGCGAGCTGTCCGACGACGCGTACGGCATGGCGCGCACGGAGATCCGTTGCGCGACGTGCGACGCGCACCTTGGGCACGTGTTCGACGACGGCCCGGCGCCGACCGGCCGGCGATTCTGCGTGAACAGCGCGTCACTGGAATTCGAGCCCGTGTAGCGGGCGTGCGACGGAGTGACAGGGAGGCGGCGGTCGGCGTCGGGGGGGCCTGCTCGGACGGGCGCCGGCTTTCGGCGGTCCCGTCGAGCCCTGGCTTTTCGGGGGCCGCCGGGCGACGGAAAAGGGGCTTTTCCCAACCCGTTCGAACGGCGGCGGCTTTCACCGCGAGCGTTCGGTGGCCCCTTCGCAAACCTCATCTAGGCCGCCCGGCTACAGGCCCTTCCGAGGTGCAGACATGGCGACGTCGACGCTGCGCACGACCGCGCAGCCCACCCGCTGCGAATGCGGGCAATCCTTCCCCCCCACGCTTGCGGGCGCCTGGGCCGCGCGCGAGCACATGGACGCCACGCGCCACCGCATGGTCGCGTAGGTCCGGGGACGCCCGGGAGCAAAGCTCGGCGTCCCCGAGGTTTGCCCCCGAAAGCTCTTTTCCACCCGGCCGGCTGGCCGCTCATGCACTCCGATCCGCCGCCTTCGGACCTCGCGCTGCGCCTTGCCGCCGCCGGGCGCGTGCCCGCCGAGCGCCTGTTCGTGGCGCTTGCGGGCCTCCTTGCGATCGGGCTTGCGCTCCTCGAGTTCTTCCTGCAAGCGTTCTCGGGGAACGTGATCCTCGGCGGCGGACCCGCCGCGTGGACGGCTCCCCTGATCGCGCTGTGCCTCTCGCTCGTGCTTGGAATCTTCCTATTGCACGCGCACGCGACGCTCCTTCGGGACCCCGTCGAAGGCGCGATCCTGGCGGCGGGCTTCTCGCTTGCCCTGCTGTTCTTCGGCGGCACCTCCGGCGCCGCCGCGGGCCTTCTTGGCGCCCTGGGCGCAGCCGTGGTGCTCGTGCGCCACGCCCGTGTCTACGAATGGATCCAGGCGCGACGTCGCGCGGCGACGGCCCAGGAGCCATCGCCTCCCGAAAGCTACGCCTACTCCTCGGCGCCTCCGGAGACGAGCTAGCGCGTCAGCGATCGGTCCCGTTGCGCAAGATGGCGCGCAGGTGGGCAAGCTGCTCGTCGTGCTGCGGCGTCGGTCGCTCGAAGACGTCCTCGACGAGGGTTTCAAGCGGCGGGGATTGTGCCGCCTCGGCCTTGCGGACGGCCTGCTGGACGAGCGCCTCGTGCTCGGCGCGGACGCCCTCTTCCCACTCGCGCGTCCACAATCCGCGGGCCTCTAGGTAGCGGCGGAACCGCTCCACGGGGTCGCGCGCCTTCCACGCATCCACCTCGGAGGGCTCGCGGTAGCGCGTGGGGTCGTCGCTTGAGCTGTGGCCCTCGATGCGGTACGTGAGCGCCTCGACGAGGGTCGGGCCTCCTCCGCCCCGCGCTCGGTCCACGGCCTCCTTGGCCGCGGCGTAGCACGCGAGCACGTCGTTTCCGTCGACGCGCACGCCGGGCATGCCGTACGCGGCGGCCTTCACGGCGATCGTCTCGCTGACCGTCTGCTTGGCAAGCGGGACGGAGATCGCCCACTGGTTGTTCTGGCAGACGAAGACGGCCGGCACCTTCCAGACGCCGGCGAAGTTGAGCGCGTGGTGGAAGTCGCCCTCGCTCGTGGCGCCGTCGCCTAGGTACGCCATGGCCACGACCTTGTCGCCCTTCACCTTGGCGCCGTAGGCCATGCCGACGGCGTGGGGAAGCTGCGTCGTCATGGAGCTCGACCACGCGACGTGGTTGAGCGCACGGTCGGAGAAGTGCATGGGCATGCTTCGTCCCTTCTCCACGGCAAGCGAGTTGCCGAACATGTGCGCCACGTACTTCTCCAGCGGCCAACCGCGCAGGAGGAGCACGCCGCCCTGCCGCAGCGCCGGGAACACCCAGTCCTCGGGGCGAAGCGCAAAGGCCGTGCCCACGACGGCGCCCTCCTCGCCGCGCGTGACGCCGTAGAATCCGATGCGGCCCTGGCGCTGGAGCAGCATCATGCGGCCCTCCAGCGCGCGGATGAGAAGCATCGTGCGGTACAGGTGCTTGAGGTCGCCGTCGGAGAGCGCGGGCTCGAGCGACTTGTCGAGCAGCGATCCGTCCTCGCGCAGGACGCGGAACAAGCCCCGCTCCTTCGCAAACGGGTCTTCCGACGGACTCACGAAGCGGTCAAACGTGGGACCGTCCATAAGCGTTCGTGCCCGAAGGGGGCGGGCGCGCCGGCCGGCGGACGGTCGACCGTTTGGCGTTTCCCCACCACCCCCCGCCACCTTTTTGCGCTCGGCGGGCGAACTGGGATACGGGCCACCATGGACGATTTCAAGATCACGCTCGACCGGGAGGCGTTCAAGGCGCTGGCCTCCGACACGCGCCTGTCCATCCTGAAGGCCCTCGACGAGCGGCCCATGACGGTCTCGGAATTGGGTCGCAAGCTCGAACTCAACAAGGCCACCGTCTTCGAGCACCTGGAGAAGCTCGTGGCCGTCGCGCTCATCCGCAAGGAGGAGGACGTCGAGCGCAAGTGGGTGTACTACTCGCTCACGTGGAAGGGGCGCCGCATCCTCCACCCCGAGCGCGTCACGATCGCGATCCTCCTGTCCACGGCGCTTGGCGCGTTGACGACGGGCGCGCTGTTCCTCGCGGCCTATCTCACGCCCACGGCTCCTGAGCCGCCCACCGGCGGGCCCGAAGCCGCGCGGTCGCTGGCGTCGGACATGGCGCAGGCGCCGCCCCCCACGTCCGCCTCGGCCGATCCCGTCACGCTTTACGTGGCCGTCGCGCTCTTCCTCATGGTCGCGATCCTCTCGACGGCCGGCTTCCTCCTGTGGCGCCGCGCGAACGCGAAGCAAGCGTGAGGCTTGACCCCACATTACTGCGCAATTGCGCAGTAAACCTTACCGCAGGTCGTTCGCGTCGATGACGTAGCGGCCGGGATTCAAACGCTCGGCCTCCTCGGGCGTGAGCGGCTCGGCGCGCACGCGGTCGGAGAGGATCGCGCTGTGTCCAAAAGGGTCCTCGATCACAAGCGTGGCCACGCGCCGTCCCTCGACGATCTCCTGGAGATGCGCCAGGCGCTCGTCGAGGAGGCGCTTCTTCTCGGGCTCGTCCGTGAGAAGCCGCGCGCGCAGCATCGCGCTGCGCACGCGCTCGAGCACGCCTTCCACGTTGCTCACGAAGGCTTCCGAGGCGGGCGTGGGCGTGGCCGTGAAGCCAAGCTCGGGCACTTGGTAGGTGCCGCTGTTGGAGCGGACGACGCGCGCAGTCAGGTCCTCGGCGCTCTTGATGGAGAGCGTGTGCCGCGCAGGGTCGCGTTGGGCAAGCGGCATGAAGTCGGTGTGGCGGAAGGCGCACGCTTGGCAGTGGACGACCGTGTGGAGGACTTCGCCGAAGTAGGGGATGGACTGGTTGTACGACGTGAGCGAAAGCGTCGTGCCGTTGCAGGCGGGGCATTGCGCCCGTGAGGTGGCCTCGACCACGCGAAGGAGTTTGCCGGTTATGTATAAAATGCTGCCGGCCGGACACCGGGCGGGCGGAAAGGCCTTAGTTCGTGGACGCCGCGCGGAGCTTGCGGCGGTCGACGCGGAGGCCGCCGGGCGTCACGACGACGAGATTCTCGCCGATTCCCGCCACGTCGCCCTTTACGTCCGTGGCGACCTTGCGCAGGTCGTTCACGATGCGCTTCATGAGGATCTCGTCCTTGGCCACGTGCGAGAGATCGGCCACGAGGATGTTGCCGCGGTAGACGACCTCCGTGAAGGCTCCCACGTCCGCGTAGGCGGTGACCTCGGCAACCTGGATCGAGGTGTCCGACTCCGGCGCGGGCGCGTCGGCCGCGTACTGCGCAAGGTCGAGGTAGTCTTCGCCGCGGCCGCTCAATCCGTCGTCGCCAAGGAGGCGCTTGACCAAACCCATCGTGCATCCCTTCTGGTCGCGAGTGAATGGCGAGCCGCCGAATATAAAGGTGGCGAAATATTTTGCGGGCGCGCGCCCAATCCCGCAAGCGTTCGCTTTGGAGGCCCCCGACCAGCGCACCCTTTTAACCCCCCGCCGGCCTATCGAAGGCCGACGCACCATGACCCGCGACGACCTCCTGGTCCACAACTACGTCGTCGAGGCGAACCTGCCCCGCCGCATGCCGCCGCGCGTCGTCTTTTGGGACGAGACGCTGCGCGACGGCGAGCAGACGCCGGGCGTGTACTTCACGCCCGACGAGAAGGTCCAGCTGGCCAAGGTCTTCGACGACCTTGGGATCACGATCCTCAACTGCGGGATCCCCGCGGTCTCGGACAAGGAACTCCAATCGGTGAAGCGCATCGCGGCCGAGGGGCTGCGCAACGCCTCCGTGCTCGCCGCCTGCCGAACGCTGCGAAGCGACATCGACGCATGCCTCAAGTCCGACGCCGACGAGTGCTCGCCGTTCATCGCGGCCTCGCCGGTCCACCTCAAGCACAAGCTTCGCATGACCGAGGAGCAAGCGATCGCCGCGGCGACGGACGCCGTGCAGTACGCGAAGGACCACGGCCTCAAGACGACCTTCGTGACGGAGGACACCGTGCGCGCCGACCTCGACTTCGTCGGCCGCATCTACAACGCCGCGATCGAGGCCGGCGCCGACCGCATCCTCTACTGCGACACCGTGGGCGTCATGACCCCGGCGACGATGCGCTGGTGGGTGAACGAGGCGCGGTCGCGCATCCGCCTGGACGGCACGGAGGAGGGCGTGCACATCCACAACGACTTCGGCATGGCCACGGCCAACACGCTTGCCGCCGTGGAGGAGGGCGTGCCCGTCGTCAACACGACCTTCGGGGGCTTGGGCGAGCGCGCGGGAAACGCGCCCTTCGAGGAGATCGTGATGGCCCTCGAGCTTCTCTACGACGTCCGCACGGGCATCAAGATCGAGCGCATCCACGAGGCCGCGCGCCGCGTGGAGGAGCTCTCCGGCGTTCCGCTTGGCATCACAAAGCCCATCGTCGGCTACAACGCCTTCACGCACGAGAGTGGCATCCACACGGACGGCGTCATCAAGCACACGCTCACCTACGAGCCCATCCAGGTGGACACGCTGCGCCGCCAGCGGCGGTTCGTGTTTGGCAAGCACACGGGCGCGCGCGCCGTCGAGGCGCGCTTGCAGGAGCACGGCCTTGGCGCCACGCCCGAGCAGGTGCGCGCGATCGTCGCCGCGATCAAGGAGAAGACGGAGACCACGACCAAGCGCGAGGTCGCCGAGTTCGTCGCGCAGTACCGCGCCTTCGACGAGAACCACAAGGGCGTGACGCCGCGCGAGTTCTGGGCGATCGCGGCCAAGGCGGGCGTGAGCGTGCCCGCCGACCTTCTGGCCGGCGCGCGGAAGGAGCGCAGCACGGGGCAGCTCTGAGGATGGACCCCCGCAAGCCCTTCGCCTGGCGCCGCTTTGCCGACGGCTCGTGGAAGGAAGAGTCGGGCAGCGTTCCCGCCGAGACGCGCGTCGCAATCGAGTTGAACGACGAGCCCGCCGGCACGATCTGGGCAAGCCCGCACGAGCCCGATCGGCTGGCGCTTGGGCACCTCCTGCTCGAAGGGTGGTCGTTCGACGCTCCCAAGGCGCGGGCGGAGCTTTTGGAGTCGGACGGAGGCGTCGTGGCGCGCGTGCACGCGCCCGGCGCCGTGCCCCCGCGGGAAGCGCCGCTTCCGCCGGCGGCGTTTGTTCCACCGTACGCGCCGGCGTCGGTCGTTGCCTGCGTGGCGGGGATGCAGCGCGAGGCCAAGATCTATTCCGAGGGCGGGGGCGTGCACGCGGCCGCGCTCTTCTGGGCGGGCAACCTCCGGTACCTCGCGGAGGACGTGGGAAAGCTCAACACGTTGGCGCGGCTGGCGGCGGCCAAGGCGCTCGACGGGCGAACGCGCCGCGCGCTCCTCCTGTGCTGCACGGGCCGGGTG
>Ga0247717_1000235_pt1 | contig 17708 bp, 15 predicted proteins | sample 24E_NmetaG_FD_189047 | JGI IMG/M metagenome (GOLD analysis project Ga0247717, IMG submission 189047) | Soil microbial communities from hillslope of Landscape Evolution Observatory, University of Arizona, Oracle, AZ, United States - 2-4-E_N | ecosystem: Engineered > Artificial ecosystem >... | reverse complement strand
GGTGCGCCGCGGCAGCTCGAGCACCTTGGCCCACTCGGTGTGCTTGCTCCAGGTGTAGGGCTCGCCGTCGAGCTCGACCGTGCGCCACGACTGGCGCCAGTTGCCGATCGTCGTCCACGTCGGTCCGGCGGGCACCTCGCGCTCCCACAGGTCGAGCACGACCGGCTGCCGGGTGGGGTGGAACCGGAACCGAGCGTCGACGGGGAGGTTGCAGCCCGGTCGTCCGTAGTTCTCGCCGAAGGTGAAGAAGGCGCAGTGCGGCTCGAGATAGTCGACGGTCTCGGCCCGGCCCTCGTGCAGCTCGACCTGCACCTGCACCGGATCGGTCTCCAGGTAGACGAGCCGACCGCCGGCGGCGTGCTCCGGACGCGGCGTGGTCCCACCGTGGAGGTTCACGACCACGGCGGCCGAGCGGTACAGGTCGTCGAGGCTGTCGGCCACCGGGCCCACGGCGCGGCCGTCGTCGTGGAGCGCCTGGAACGCCCACCGGTCGGCGAGCCCGAACCGCTCGAGCGTGCGTCCGATGAACCCGGCCGCCGCGTCGGTGCCCGGGTCATCGGCCGAGCGGCAGAACGCCGAGGGGTTGATGCCGTGCGCCTCGACGTAGAACGCGTCACACCCGAGCCGCTCCAGGCCGAGCAGGTAGTGGGCCGTCTGCCACACGACGCCGGCCACGGGCATCTTGGTCATCATCCCGAGCACGACGACGCGGGGCCGGCTCATCGCCGCGCCCCCCGAGGGGTGGCCCCCGGGCGCATCCGGCGCAGCAGGCGGCTGCCCCGCTCGGGGGCGACGGGCCGCGGCTGGCGCCGCTCGGGTCGGTCGGCGGGGTCGAGGGGATCCGTGAGGTCGACCACCGGCTCGGGGTCACGCCGGAGCGTTGGTGTCGGCTCCCGCTCCGGGGTCGGTCGGGACGAGGTCGCGGCGGCGGGCACCTCGTTGCCGTCGGCGAGCGCCGGGGTGAAGAACCCGATCCGCCGGCCGGTCTGGGCCTCGTGCAGGAGCCGGTAGAGCCCGTCGGCGCGCAACAGCGTGCCGTGGTCTCCGCGCTCGATCACCTCGCCATCGTTGATGACGAGGATCTGGTTGGCGTTGCGAACGGTGGACAGGCGGTGGGCGACCATGAAGGTGGTGCGCCCCTGCATGAGCCGCCCCAACGCTTCGAGGATCACCGCCTCGGTGCGGGAGTCGATCGACGACGTGGGCTCGTCGAGCACGAGGATCGGTGCGTCCTTCAGGAAGGCGCGGGCGACGGAGATCCGCTGACGTTCCCCGCCCGAGAGCTTGGCGCCGCGCTCGCCGAGCTTGGCCCGGTACTTGCCGGGGAGCTTCATGATGAAGTCGTGGGCGTTGGCCGCCTTCGCCGCCTCCACCACCTCGTCCTTGGACGCATCGGGACGGCCGTATCGGATGTTGTCCTCGATGGTTCCGGTGAACAGCAGAGGTTCCTGCATCACCATGCTGATGTTCCTGCGGAGCGACTCGAAGGTGAGGTCCCGCACGTCGACGCCGTCAACCAGCACCCGACCCTCGTGCGGGTCGAAGAAGCGCGGCAGGAGGTTCATGAGCGTGCTCTTGCCGGCGCCGGTCGGGCCGACGATCGCCACCGACTCGCCCGCGCCGACCTCGAAGGAGATGTCGCGCAACGTGCCCTCGCGACCCTCGTAGCTGAAGCTGACGTGCTCGAAGGTCACCGCGCCGGCGGGGTTCTCCAGGGCCCGGGCGTCGGGCCTCTCGACCACATCGGGCTGGGTGTCGAGCAGCTCCATCGCCATCTCGAAGCCGATCAGCTGCTCCTGGATCGAGTTCATCGTCGTGCTGATCGTCTCGAGAGGCGTGTATACCGAGCGGATGTACGACAGGAGCACCAGCAGCTCACCCACGCTGAGGTTGCCGCTGCGCACCTGGTAGGCGCCGAGGCCGAGGACGGCGGCGGTGCCGCACGCGGTGATCAGGTTGACGACGAGGGTGAACACCGTCTGCTTCACCGTCACCTTCACCCGAGCCGCGACTGCCTCCTCACCCTGCTCGCGGAACCTGTGGTACTCGTCGCGCTCCCGGTTGAACGCCACGATCACCCGGAGCATCTGCATCGCCTCGTGCACCATGTGCAGCGAGCGGATCTCGAGCCCCTTCACCCTCCGGACCTCGGGTCCGATCTTCGAGCCGTAGTAGCCGGTCGAGTAGTAGATGAACGGCACCACCGCCAGCGACAGCAGGGCCACGGGCGCGTTCAGCCGGAAGGCGATCCAGAACATGCCGACGAGGGTCAGCGCGCTCTGCACGAGTGGGAACGCCGACACGGTGACGCCGCCGACCGACGCCGCTTGGCCGTTGATGCGCCCCATGAACTCACCGGTGAGTCGCTCGTCGTGGTACGCGAACGAGAGGCGCTGGACGTGCTGGAACAGCTCGCTGCGGAAGTCGAGCACCATCCGCATGTCGATCCGGGTGTTCACGTAGTCGTTGATCACCTGGAGCCCGTTCATCACCAGCGTGACCACGAGCAGCAGGCCGACCACCACCCCCACCTGGCCCCAGATCGAGTCGCCGACGAGGTCGCGCAGCGGCCCGGGCAGCGGCTTGTCGCCGAGGACGCTGTCGATCATGAGCGCCACCGGCCACGGCTCGAGCAGGGCCACGCCGGCCCCCATTCCCATGAGCAGCATGGAGAGGGCGACCAGCCACCGGTGCGGGCGCAGGTACGGCAGCGTCAGCGGCCAGGCCTTCAGGTTCTCCCTGATGCTGATCTTGCGCTTCGTCTCCGTGGTGGTCTCGTCGCTCACTCCGCTCCTCGCCGGATGCATGCGGGCAGGGTCACTCGACTGCGGAACCATCCCCAGCCGAGGTCGATGCCGACGAGCGCGAGCGCGGCGGCGCCGAGGGAGGGGAGGACGACGCCGACGGCCGCCGCCAGCACGGTGGCGACGGCAACCCGCACCCGGCGCACCCGGGGGCGGACGCGGATCTGGACCGACCCGATCGGATGGCCGCTCGAGACCAGCTCGCCCGCCATCAGCAGCGACAGCGCCACCTCGGCGTCGTGGTCCTCCCACCCGGTCGGGGGCGCCACCCGCATCCCCGTGCGCCGCAGGTGTTCGATGACGGCGGCGGTGATGCCGGGTCGGGGTCGGTCGGCGGGCAGGAGGACCACGCCGCCGGAACGGCGCTGGGGCGGGCCGGGCAGCCGCTCGGCGGCCGGGAGATCGCGGCGGGCGAGCGGCGCCTCCCGGGTCCGGCCCCAGGTCCGGACCAGGGGCTGCAGCAGATGGTGAACGGCCACCGCCAGGCGGAACCGCACTTGACCGGTGACGAGTCGGCGGGGTGGCGTCGCCCGCCACGCGTCGATCCCGCCCAGCAGCGCCAGCCCGACGACGGCCACGAGCGCGGGGAGGAGCAGCCAACGAGAGAGCAGCCCGAGCGGTGCGGTGGCGAGGGCCCCAGTGGCGACGGGCACGCCGACCTGGTGCGCGACGTCGAGCCCGTGGCCGCCGCCCCGATACACGCTCTGGTAGGCGGCGTCGCCGTAGATGCCGCGGTAGATGCGGGCCCGCCCGGTCGGCGGCACGAGGGAGTTGTAGATCCGTCCCCGCCACCGCGCCGTCCCGATCGAGCTGAAGCGATCGGGATGGCGGGCCTCGACCAGCGCCTCGGCCCGGCCGTAGCCCCGCTGCTGACGCAGGTAGCGGCGCAGCCCCGGACGGCGGTGGTGCCACACGAGGGCGGCGGGGTGGAAGCCGATCGTCCACCTGCGGTCGAGGACCTTCCAGCACAGGTCGACGTCGTCGCCGGCGGCGGTGTAGATCGGGTCGAAGCCGCCGACCTCCTCGAGCACCTGCTTCCAGAACGCCATGTTGCAGCCGGGGACGTGCTCGGCGCGGTCGTCGGTGGTCAGGACGTGCACCGGGCCTCCCGGCGACTGCGCCACGACCTGGGCACCGACCGGGTCGTCGAGCGGCGGCACGTTCGGGCCGCCGGCGCCACCGACGTCGCGACCGTCGAAGCCCAGCGCGAGGTAGTACGGCCACTCGGGAGTCGGATAGGCGTCGGAATCGAGGTAGGCGACGATCTCGCCGCGCGCGGCGCGGAACCCCTCGTTGCGGGCGACCGACAGCCCGCCGTGCGGGAGGCGCAGGACCCGGGCTCGGGGGTGGCGCTCGGCGAGCGCGGCGGTGTCGTCGGTCGATCCGTCGTCGACCACGAGGATGTCGAGGTCGGGGTAGTCGAGCGCGCACGTGTGGCGGAGGCACTCGTCGATGGTCTCGGCCGCGTTGTAGGCGCAGATCACGACGCTCATCGACGGCCAGTCGTCGTCGAGATCGGCGACGGTCATGGCGTTCCACCGCGCAGCCATGTCGAGCGCCGGTCTCGGCGTGCGGTCGGCGCGGGTGAGGCCGAAGTTCCACCCCTCCACCGCGTGGTCACCGACCCACCACTCGTCGGTCCACGAGAAGAGGAATGTGCCGGCGACGCCGCGCTCGAGCGCCGTCTCCAGCTGCCAGTCCACGGCATCGGCCTGGCGGTGCTCGCCCGCCTCCGTCGACCCGGCGTCGAGGCCGAGCTCACCCAGCACCAGGGGCCGGTCGCCGGCGAGGTTGTGGAGCCGCGTCAGGTACTGGCGGAAGTCGCGGCGGCGCTCGAGGAACAGGTTGAACGTGAGGAAGTCGAGATCGTCGAGCGGCAGGTACTCGGCGGTCGGGTAGTTGGCGAAGGTGACGAGTCGGTCGGGGTCCTCCTCGCGCACGACGTCGACCAGCTCGCTGATGACGCCGGCGACCTGCTCGGTGCCCATCCACCGGATGACGTCGGCGGGGATCTCGTTGCCGAGGGAGAGGGCGAACACCTGGTCGGCGCCGGCGAGGTGGCGCGCCGTGTGGCGGACCTCCTCGCGGGCGTCGCGGACCATGCGGCGCACGGCGCGGCGGGAGGAGCCGACGAGGTAGCGCCAGTCGGGCCAGAAGACGCCGGCGAACACTCGCAGGTTCCAGTCGGCGGCGACCTCGAGGAGGTCGTCGGGGGGCGGGGTGTAGGTGCGCACGACGGTGAAGCCCGCCTCGTTCATCGCCGCCATGTCGAGCTTGAGCTGCTGGCGCTCCGGGAACCGCGCTCCGTCGGGGTCGCGGGGACGGAAGGTGCCGTAGCCGACGCCGCGGACGGGGAAGCGCTCGCCGCCCTGCTCGAACTGCTTGCCATCGACGCGGATCGGCATGCGGTCGCCTCGCTCCTCCTCGGTGGTCGCGCTCGCCCTCCGGGCTGTCACGTGACCGTCACACTTCGGTCCCGGGGTGCGGCTCCGGGTTCGGGCGAGCACCTTCGTACCCCCGCGATCGCCGGGAAATCGGGCCGGATCGCGCCAGACCGCGTCGGGGGCGCCATCCACGGTGCACACCAAGCATGTTACGGAATCATGACGAAACCCGCCACAGAGGAGAAGGCGGAGGGTCGCCAAGCCGCCGCGTCCATGCTGCGGTGAACGCCGTGACCACCGGTGAGGTTGCGATCTGCGCTCGAGATGCGGTCCGGACGCTCGGTCAGGCGGGTCGAGCGCGCTGGTCGTGCCCGCCGATCACGGGGTTCGATGACCGCAGGACCGGTCGAGCGGGGAACGCCCCGCCGCTCGACGCCGCACCCGCGGCGAGCGCGTCACAGGAGATCGGTGATGAGCCCGTCGAGGTCGGGGTCGCGGCGGGGCTTGCTGGTCCCCGGCGGGATGGTGCCGAGGTAGAGGAAGCCCACGATGGCGTCCTTCTCCCGCAGGCCGAGCGCCGCCTTCACCCGGTGGTCATCGACCGGCGAACCCGTCCGCCACATCGAGCCGTAGCCGAGGGCGGTGGCGGCGACGAGCGCGTTCTGGGCGGCGGCGACGGCGGCGTCGCGCTGCTCGACGAACGGGATCTTCTCGTGCTCCTGGTCGACCGCTGACACCACGATCACGAGCGGGGCCCGGCCCAGCTTGGTGCGCTCCTTCTCGGCTCGGGCCGGCTCCGGCTCCCGCCCGGTCTCGCGGCACCGCGCCACGTACGCCTGCTCGAGCACCGAGCCGAACGCCGTCTGGGCATCGCCGTCGAGGACGGTGAAGCGGAACGGGCGCAGCTCGCCGTGGTCGGGGGCGGCGGCCGCCGCCCGCAGGATCGTGACCACGTCGGCGTCCGACGGCGCCGGCGGTGCCAGCCGGCCGATGGAGCGCCGGTTGAAGATGGCATCGAGCGCGTCCATCAGGACCTCACCAGCCGCGCTCGATCCACTCGTCGAGGTGCGGTCGCTCGGTGCCCACCGTGGTGTCGGCGCCGTGGCCGGGCATCACGATCGTCTCCGGTGGGAGGACGAACAGCTTGCGATCGATCTGCTCGATGATCTGCTTGAACCGGTTCGGGTCCTTCTCGGTGTTGCCGGCGCCGCCGGGGAAGAGCGTGTCGCCGCTGAAGAGGACGGGCTGGTCGACGAGCTTGAAGCACATCGAGCCGGGCGTGTGCCCGGGCGTGTGGATCGTGTGGAGGCGGAGCCGGCCGACCTCGATGATCGAATCGTCCTCGAGGATGTCGTCGTAGCTCGGCAGCATGCCGGCGTCGTCGGCGGTGACCGCCACCCGGTAGCCGGCGTCGCGGACGGCGGGCACCGCCTGGATGTGGTCCCAGTGGCCGTGGGTCTCGAGCACCGACCGCACGCCCAGCCGCTCGCAGAGGTCGAGCAGCTTCTCGTGCTCGTTGGCGGCGTCGAGGAGCACGGCCTCACCGGTCTGCGTGCACCGCAGGACGAACACGTTGTTCTCGAACGGACCGACCACCACCTTGTGGATCTCGGCGCCGTCGCCCTGCCAGTGCAAGGTGCTCCTGCTCGCTGCGCTCATGGCTCAGAGGCTAGAGGGGAGACGACCTGCAGCCCGAGGGCGAGCGCCCCGGGGATCTGGTGGCGGTCGAAGGTGAGGTAGGAGACGGGTCGGGGGAGCCGGTCGGCTGCCGCGAGGTGCACGGCGTCGACGGTGCGCAGGCCGAACTCCACGCCGATCTCGGTGGCCCGGGCCAGGCACCGGTCGTCGACCGGCACGACGTTGAACGCGTCCCAGTCGTCGCGGAAGCTCCGCCACAGGTCGCGGGCCTGGCGGGGCCCCGAGGCGACGCGGTGGAGCACGAGCATCGCCTCGGCCCGGCAGAGCTCCGACGCGCACCAGAGGCGGTCGCCGGCCATGGCCTCGAGCACGAGGTCGCGCCCCGGCTCGTGGAGGTAGCGCTTCACGAGCGCCGAGGCATCGACCGCGAGGGTCACCGGCTGCCGCGGATGTCGTCGAGGATCCAGTCGGAGCGAGCGTCGACGGGGGCGTCCTCGGCGGCGGGGACCTCGGGGGCGGTGCGCCGGGCGGGCCGCACGTGGCCGGCGGCGATCAGGTCCTCGAGGGTCGGGGCTCCGACCGGTTCGATGGGCCCGAGCTGGGCGACGGGGTGGCCGTCGACGGTCACCACGATGCGCTCGCCGGCGCCGGCCCGTCGCACCACGGCGGCGACGTCGTTCCTGAGCTCCCTGATCCCGACCCGTAGCACAGGTGTACACAGTAGCGGTGGCGAGGACCGGCTCGGCGCCGTACAGTCCCGCCGTCCGCACGGAACCACGGGAGACCCCATGAACTTCGCCTTCACCGAGGAGCAGGAAGAGCTCCGCAAGACCGTCCGCCAGTTCCTCGAGAGCAAGTCGCCCGAGGCCGAGGTGCGTCGCCTGATGGAGACCACCGAGGGCTACGACGACGCCGTCTGGAAGCAGATGGGCGAGCAGCTGGGCCTGCAGGGTCTGGCCATCCCCGAGGAGTACGGCGGCTCCGGCTACAGCTGGGTCGAGCTCGGCATCATCCTCGAGGAGCAGGGCCGCCGCCTCCTGTGCGCCCCGTACTTCTCGACGGTGGTGCTCGCCGCCAACGCCCTGCTGCTCAGCGGCGACGACGCCGCCAAGAAGGAGCACCTCCCGGGCATCGCGTCGGGCGAGACCATCGCCACCCTCGCGTTCACCGAGAGCAACGGCCGGTGGGACGAGGAGGGCATCACCCTCCAGGCGTCGGGCAGCGGTTCCGACGCCACCCTCACCGGCGAGAAGATGTTCGTGCTCGACGGGCACATCGCCGACCTGATCATCGTGGCCGCCAAGGGCGGTTCGGGCACGAGCCTCTACGCGGTGGCCGGCGATGCCGCCGGTCTCACGAAGACCGCGCTGTCGACGATGGACCAGACCCGCAAGCAGGCCAAGCTCGAGTTCAAGGACACCCCGGCCAAGCTCATCGGCACCGAGGGTCAGGGCTGGGCCACGCTCGAGAAGGTCCTCGACCTCGCCGCCGTCGGCCTCGCCGCCGAGCAGGTGGGCGGCGCCCAGCTCGTGCTCGAGATGGCGGTCCAGTACGCGAAGGACCGCATCCAGTTCGGCCGGCCGATCGGCTCGTTCCAGGCCATCAAGCACAAGTGCGCCGACATGCTCCTCGAGGTCGAGTCGGCCAAGAGCGCGTCGTACTACGCCTCGTGGTGCGCGGCGGAGATGAACGACGAGCTGCCCTCGGTCGCCTCGCTCGCCAAGGCCTACTGCTCCGAGGCCTACTTCCACGCCGCCGCCGAGAACATCCAGATCCACGGCGGCATCGGCTTCACCTGGGAGCACCCGGCCCACCTCTACTTCAAGCGGGCCAAGTCCTCCGAGCTGCTGTTCGGCGACCCGACCTACCACCGCGAGCTCCTCGCGCAGCGGATCGGGATCTAGCCCACCACCTCCGTTCTGGGACCGATCGGGTACGGCATCGCGGCCCGATCGGTCCCAGAATCGCGTTCATGGTCATCGTCTTCGTGGTGCTCATCGCGGTCCTGATCTTCGTCATCGCCGCCGTCGCCGTCGGGCGGGAGACGAGCCGGCTCGCCGCGCAGCCGCCCCGCCCGGTCTTCGACATGGACGAGGCCGTCGAGTGGATCGCCGATCGCCTCCCGCCCGAGGTGACCGCCGAGCTCAGCCACGACGACGTCCGCCAGATCCTGCAGTGGAGCCTCGACCAGCTGGCGGTGCGCCCCGACGACGAGGTCCTCGTGGTCGACGACGAGGCGCTCGCCTACGTGCAGGTCCGCGCCCGCGAGGCCGGGCGCGACTGGACCGAGTCCCAGATCCAGCACGTGCTCGACGTGCAGCTGGCCTACCTGCAGGCGATCGGCGCCGCCGGCGCCGAGCGCGAGATCTGACGAGCTCGGATCGACCTCCCTTGTGGCGGTTCCCTTCGCCTGACGAAGGGAACTGCCACAAGACCGCGGCGCCGAGCGCTACGCTTTCCGGCACCAGAGAAAGGAGGTGGTCCAACTGCAACCAAGTTCGAGGACCCTGGAGGTGGTTGGCCGCTAGTCGGCCGCCGGACCACCTGGCGAGTTCACGCCAACCACCCTCTTTCGAGCGGCCGGGAGTGGTCCCCCTGGCACCAACGCGAGATCGAGAAGACCGGTACCGGGGAGCCCTGTGGGGCTCCCCGGTTCGCGTCCCGGCTACCGTGCCGCCCGAGCGAGCACGGGACGGGCCCGGGCTGAGCACAGGAGTGGACGTCGTGGCACGACCGAAGCAGTTCGAGCACTTCCGGTACGTCGGAGACAAGCGGAACCAGCGGGTGCACGACCTCGACAACGCCACCGAGGCGTGCGCCATCGACGAGCTCATGGCGGCCGAGACCTTCCTCGCCTTCGGCCCCGACACGCTGGTCGAGGCCGCAAACCGTTGCTACCGGCCGTGCCGCCACTGCGTCACCGCCGGCGATGCCGCGGCGTGATCGCGCCGTCGCGCCGCCGCTTCCTCGCCGGCACCCGGGTCAGATCTTCGCCGCCGCCCGGAACGCCCTGACGACCGCCTCGTCGCCGAAGATCTCGACGTCCCCGATCGGGTCGCGGCCCCACACCTGCAGGAGCAGGTCGCGGGCGGGACCCCGCACTGCGGCGTCGCCCTTCGCGTGACCCCGCGCCACGTCGACCCGGTCGGCGTGCATGGTGAGGGTCCACTCGCCGTCGGCGTCGGTGGCGTGCAGGTGCAGCGACTCGCCGTTGCCGCCGATCGGCTGACCGGTCGCCGCCGGGATGAACACGTCGCACATCTCGTCGACGCCGTCGACGGCGAAGTCGGCGTCGACGTCGGTCACCTCGCCGACCGCCAGCTCGGCGTCGATCCGGTGGACGAGCGTCTCCTGCGAGATGCGCCGGAAGTACCACTGCGCGGTGTCGCCCTCGGCCGACGCCCACGTCCAGCGGGGCGCGTCGGGGTCGACCTGCGACATCGTGGCGACGGCGGCGTCGACCCCGGCCTGGAACCAGTCGGCGAGGTCCTGACCCGGCGCCGGGCCGACCTCGTGGACCGCGGGATCGGGAAACGTGCCGGCGTTGTGCCGGGCCGCCTCGGTCTGCCACCGGTGGACCTTGCCGGTGTGCTCGACCAGGTCCGCCACCGTCCAGCCGGGGCAGGTGGGGACCGCTGCGGTCGGGGCGCGGCGGGCGATCTCGGCGATCCGCCGGCCGTCGCGCTCGAGGTGGGCGAGGTACGTGTCGCGGTGCACGCCGAGCAGCGTGGCAGATGACCAATGTCCTGGCATTCGCGATTGCCGTCGGTACAGTCGAAGCGATGGCCGACCCGATGGCGGACGTGCTCGATTCGGGCGGTGTGCGGCTGGCCGCCCACCTCGCTCGCCCGTCGGCCGACCGGGCCGCCCCCGGACGTCCCGGACTCGTGGTGTGCCATGGCTTCCCGTCGGGTCCGAAGTCGGCGAAGGCCAGCGGCCAGACCTACCCGGAGCTCGCCGAGCGGCTCGCGGCCGACGCCGGGTGGACCGTGCTCACCTTCAACTTCCGGGGCACGGGCGACTCCGAGGGCGACTTCTCCCTCGGCGGCTGGCTCGACGACCTGCGTGCCGCCGTCGACCACCTGCTGGCGCGAGGCGACATCGACGGGGTGTGGCTGGCCGGTGCCAGCACCGGCGGCTCGCTGGCGATCTGCGCCGCCGGCGAAGACGAGCGCGTGCGCGGTGTGGCCGCGCTCTCGGCGCGTGCCGACTTCGACGACTGGGCGTCGCACCCGCGCCGCTTCCTCGAGCACGCGCGAGAGATCGGCGTCATCCGCAACAAGGCGTTCCCGAGCGACGTCGACGGCTGGATCGCCGAGCTGCGGGAGACCCGCCCGCTCGCCCTGGCCGCCAAGCTCGCGCCCCGTCCGCTGCTCCTGGTGCAGGGGGGCGACGACGACGTCGTGCCCGCGGTCGACGCCCGCGCCCTCGCCGACTGCCACGGCACGGCCGAGCTGCGCATCATCGCCGGCGCGGGGCATCGTCTGCGCCACGACCCCCGGGCGATCGCCGTGCTCCTCGGCTGGCTCGAGCGCCAGGCCGCGACCACCAGCGACTGATCGGTCCCGGGCGGGCGCCTCGGCCCCCTGCTCCTGGAGGTGCCGACCTCCCGGCTCGGGCATGACCGATCATGGATCCCGTGGAAGGTCGCCGCGCCTTCGAAGACCGCCTGGCCGGGGCGCTGGGCCAGGCGCGCCGCGACGGGTCGCTCGTCGCCGTCATCGTCGCCGAGCTGATGGGCGTGCTCGTCGTGAGCTCGCGCTTCGGCCCTGACGCGGGAGCAGCCGTCCTCCGGGAGGCGACGAGCCGCCTCGAGGGTGCGGTGCACGGCTACGCCGACTTCGTGGCCCGGGTCGGCGAGACCGACTACGCGGTCCTCCTCGCCAGCGTCGACGATCCATCGGTGGCCGAGCGGGTCATGAGCCGCATCACCGAAGCCTTCGAGACGCCGTTCGTGGTCGACGGCGAGCCGATCACGATGGCCATGGCGCTGGGCATGAACCTCGGGCCTGGTCGGCGCCGCAGCGAGGGCGACCTGCTGTGGCGGTCGGCGGAGGAGAGCGGGCGGGCACGGTCCGCGGTGCTGCAGCGGATGCTCGCCGACGTGCGGGGCGCGGCGACCAACCTCGACGAGGTCGCCCAGGTGTTCGCCGACGCCGGCGTCGCCCAGTTCGGGTTGGAGGCCTGCGAGTTCGAGGTCGATGGCCGGTCGTGGAGCTCCCCGGCGGCGACGCCGTCCCGTCCCGCCGACGCCGAGCTGCCGCTGCGCAGCGAGGGACGCCAGATCGGGACGTTCCGGTGGTGGGGTCCGGTCGGCGACGAGCAGGCGATGCGGGGGGTGCAGGCGCTGCTCGACCACGTGGCGGCGTCGCTCGACCGGGCTCAGGCGATCGACGCCACCGACCTCCGTGCTCGCACCGACTCGCTCACCGGTCTCCTCAACCGCGAGGGCCTCGCTCGGGAGCTGGCCGAGCTCGACGCCCCCTTCGCGCTCGCGATCATCGACCTCGACCACTTCAAGCAGGTGAACGACGCGCACGGTCACGAGGTCGGCGACCTCGTGCTCGCCGACCTCGCCGCCCTCCTGAAGCGGGGCCGCACCGCCGACCTCATTGCCCGCTGGGGCGGGGAGGAGATCGTCCTGGTGATGCCCGACACGACAGTCGACGGCGCCGTCGCGCGCGTGCAGCGGCTGCTCGAGGAGGCGAAGTCCTTCGTGCGGATCGCCGAGGTCGGTCCGATCACCTTCTCGGCGGGCGTCACCGCCAGCCGTCAGAACGAGCTGTTCGCCGATGCGGTCCGTCGCGCCGACGAGGCGATGTACCGGGCCAAGCGTGCTGGCCGGGCGCGGGTCGAGGTCGGCTGATTCAGCCCTTGGCCTGTGCCTTCATCATCTTCTTGAACGCCCGGACCTCTTCGAGGTGGGCAGGGGAGTCGGCGTCGGCCACCGACCGTCGCGTTGCGTCGGAGAACGGTGCCGCCGCCTCCTCCCAACCAGCGGGCTTCACCCCCAACCGCTTGGCGAGGACGGCAGTGAAGATCTTCGCCTTGTCGGGGCCGAAGCCGGGCAGGGCCTTCAAGCGGGCGACGAGATCGGCGCCGTCGGCCGCCTCTCGCCAGATCCTCGACGCGTCACCCCCGTAGGTCTCGGCGATCTCGGCGCACAGCGCGTGCGCCCGCTTGGCCATCGACGCCGGATACCGGTGCAGCGCGGGCTTCTCGACGAACACCTGGATGACGTCGTCGGGATCCATGGCGGCGATCTTGGCCGGGTCGAGCTGGCCGCCGAGCCGCTCCTTCAGCAGCGACGGCGCGTGGAACGCCCACTCCATCGGCACCTGCTGGTCGAGGAGCATCCCCAGCAGGAGCGCGAACGGGTCCTCAGCGAGAAGCCGGTCGGCGACGGTGTCTCCGGTGATCCAGAACGTCTTGGCAGCCACGGCCGAAGGCTACGCGCGCGACGGTCAGGCCCACATGGGGTCGGCGGCGTCGGGGTCGACGCCGTAGCGGGCGATCGCGTCCTTGACCTGCTCGGGTGTGGCCCGGTTCTCGGCGAGGAGCGACGACAGCACCGCGACGACGACGTGGCCGGTGTCGATCTCGAAGTGGCGACGCAGCGCCTCGCGGGTGTCGCTGCGCCCGTAGCCATCGGTGCCGAGAGGGAGGAACCGGCCGGGCACCCAACGGGCGACCTGGTCGGGAACCGCCCGCATGAAGTCCGACACCGCCACGTACGGGCCCGGCGCCTGCTCGAGCTGGCGGGTCACGAACGGGATCCGGGGCGCCTCGAAGGGATGCAGCCGGTTCCACCGGTCGGTGGCGAGGGCTTCTTCCCGCAGCGACTTGTACGACGTCGCCGCCCACAGCTCGGCGCCGACCCCGTAGTGCTCGGCCAGCTCGTCTCGCGCGGTCGCGGCCGCCTGCCACATCGGCCCCGAGAACAGGATCGTCGCCCGGCTCTCGGTGCTCACCGGCGCGCCCTCGAAGCGGTAGAGACCCCGCAGCAGGTCGTCCTGCACGCCCTCGACCATCGCCGGCATCCGGTAGTTCTCGTTGTAGAGGGTCAGGTAGTACACGACGTCCTCGCCGGCGGCGAACATGCGGCGCATGCCGTCCTGCACGATCGTCGCCACCTCGTAGGCGAACGACGCGTCGTAGGCCACGACGTTGGGGTAGGCCGAGGCGTAGAGGAGGCTCTGGCCGTCCTGGTGCTGGAGGCCCTCGCCCAGCAGCGTCGTGCGTCCCGCGGTGGCACCCAGCAGGAACCCCCGGGCCCGCTGGTCGCCGGCGGCCCACGCCAGGTCGCCCACGCGCTGGAAGCCGAACATGGAGTAGAAGATGTAGAAGGGCAGCATCGTCGGACCGTGGGTCGCGTACGACGTGCCGGCGGCGATGAACGACGCCATCGCGCCCGCCTCGGTGATGCCCTCCTCGAGGATCTGGCCGTTCTGCGACTCGCGGTAGGACAGGATCAGGTCGGCGTCGACCGGCTCGTACTTCTGGCCGTGCGCGGCGTAGATGCCGATCTCCTTGAAGAGGGCGTCGAGCCCGAACGTGCGCGCTTCGTCGGGGATGATGGGCACGACCCGTCGGCCGACCTTCTCGTCGCGCACGAGGTTCCGGAGGAGGCGGGCGAACGCCATCGTCGTCGACACCGCCTGCTCGCCGGAGCCGCTGCGCAGGTCGGCGAAGGCGCGGTCGTCGGGCTGCTCCTCGCCGCGCCGCGGCCGCACGATGCGGGCCGGCAGGGGCCCGTCGAGCGCCTTTCGTCGCTCGACCATGTAGGTGTGCTCGAGCGAGCCCTCGGCGGGCCGGAAGTAGGGCATGAGCTCGCCCGACGCCTGTGCCGCCTCGAGCATCTCGTCGGTGACCTCGTCCTGGAGGTACAGCCGGTCGCGGAAGGTCCGCACCTGCTCGGGCTGCATCTTCTTGATCTGGTGGGTGGCGTTGCGGCCCTCGACGTCGGGGCCGAGCGTCCACCCCTTGATGGTCTTGGCGAGGATCACCGTCGGGGTGCCCTCGTGCTCGACCGCCGCCTTGTAGGCCGCATAGAGCTTGCGGTAGTCGTGCCCGCCGCGCGGCAGCGTGCGCAGGTCGTCGTCGGTGAGGTGCTCGACCATCTTGCGCAGGCGGGGGTCGGGACCGAAGAAGTGCTGGCGGATGTAGGCGCCCGACTCGACCGAGTACTTCTGGAACTGCCCGTCGACGGTCGTGTTCATCTGGTTGAGGAGCACGCCGTCGGTGTCGCGGGCGAGGAGCTCGTCCCACTTCGTGCCCCAGATGACCTTGAGCACGTTCCAGCCCGCGCCCCGGAAGATCGCCTCCAGCTCCTGGATGATCTTGCCGTTGCCGCGCACCGGACCGTCGAGCCGCTGGAGGTTGCAGTTCACGACGAAGATCAGGTTGTCGAGCTCTTCGCGCGCGCCGAGGGAGATGGCGCCGAGCGACTCGGGCTCGTCGCACTCGCCGTCGCCGAGGAAGCACCACACCTTCGACTGCGACGTGTCGGCGATCTCGCGGTTCAGCAGGTAGCGGTTGAAGCGCGCCTGGTAGATCGCCTGCAGCGGGCCGAGCCCCATGGAGACGGTGGGGAACTCCCAGAAGTCGGGCATGAGCCGCGGGTGGGGGTACGACGAGAGGCCGCCGCCGCCGACCTCCTGGCGGAACCGGTCGAGCTCGGGCTCGCCGAGGCGGCCCTCGAGGTACGCGCGGGCGTAGATGCCGGGCGCGGCGTGGCCCTGGAAGAAGACCTGGTCGCCGGGCAGCCCGTCCTCCTTGCCCCGGAAGAAGTGGTTGAAGCCGACCTCGTAGAGCGCGGCCGACGACGCGTAGGTCGCCAGGTGCCCGCCGATCCCGTCGTGGTGCTTGTTGGCCCGCACGACCATGGCCGCCGCGTTCCAGCGGGCGTAGGCGCGGATGCGGCGCTCGATGTGCTCGTCGCCCGGGAACCATGCCTGGTGCTCCGGCGGGATCGTGTTGACGTAGGGCGTCGAGATCGTCGCCGGCAGCCCGACCTGCAGCTCGCGGGCCCGCTCCAGCAGGGCGGAGATGAGGTAGCGGGCCCGGCCCTTGCCACCGTGGGTGACGACGGCGTCGAGGCTGTCGAGCCACTCTCGGGTCTCGGCCGGGTCGACGTCGGGCAGGGAGTGCACGAACCCGTCGAAGATCACGCGACCATGTTCGCATGCTGCTCGCGCTTTCCGACACGGACCCGGTGATGCGAGCCCGATGACCGCCGTCTACACGGATGGGGCGTGCAGCGGGAACCCCGGCCCGGGTGGGTGGGCGTGGGCGATCGAGGACGGCCCGTACGCGAGCGGCTACGACGAGCGGACAACCAACCAGCGCATGGAGGTGACCGCCGCGTTCGAGGCGGTGCGGGCCAACGACGGACCGCTCGAGGTGGTGAGCGACTCCACCTACGTCGTGAACTGCTTCCGCGACTCGTGGTGGGTGGGGTGGCGCAAGCGCGGGTGGCGCAACACCCAACGCCAGCCCGTCGCCAACCGCGACCTTTGGGAGCCGTTCGTCGAGCTCGTCCTGGAGCGCGGCGACGTCACGTTCCGGTGGGTGAAGGGCCACGCCGGGGATCCGATGAACGACCTCGTCGACCGGCTGGCCGTGCAGGCCGTCACCGACGGCACCGGGCGCCGGGGAACCGGGAGGCCCGACGACCTCGGCGCCGCCGACGCCCCACCGAAGCAGGCGGCGGGCGGGGCCACCGGCGGCCCCGCCCTGCCCGACGGCTACCGCGTCGTCATCACCGGGCTCCGCCCGCCGGGCCTCGGCGGCTACGACCCGAACCTGACCTGGGAGTCGGTGCGGTCGTCGCTCGCGGAGGCCCTCGCCTACCTCGCCACCGAGCACGACGACCTGCTCGTGGTCACCGGCATGGGTCTCGGGACCGAGCAGCTGGGCGCCGAGGCGGCCATCGACGCCGGCGTGCCGTTCGTGGCGGTTCCCGCTCACCGCGGGTTCGACGAGGTGTGGCCGGCGCGCTCCCGGGAGCGCTACCGGTCCCTCGTCGACCAGGCCATCGCCGAAGTGGTGTTCGACGATCGCGTGCCCACCTCCAAGCAGCAGGCCGGCGCGATGGCGTCACGCCGCGACGCGTGGCTGGCCCGCAACGCCGCCGAGGCGATCGTCGTGCACGACGGAGAGGACGAGCACGTCGAGCGGCGCCTGGCGGCGCTCACGGTGCAGCTGGGGGACGACAACGTGCTGCAGCTGCGGCCATGAGGTCATGAGGGCGTGAGGGCATGAGGATTGGCGCCGACACGGGCGGAACGTTCACCGACGTGGTCGCCGACGACGGCTCCATCGCCAAGGTGCCATCGACGCCCGATGACCCCGGCGGCGCGGTGCGCAGCGCCGTCGCCGTGCTCGGCCGCGACGCGAGCCTGCTGGCGCACGGCACGACGGTGGCGACGAACGCCCTGCTCGAGCGCAAGGGCGCGACGGTCGCGCTGGTGACGACGCAGGGGCTGGCCGACGTGATCGAGATCGGCAGGCAGGACCGTCCCTCCCTCTACGACGGCGACCGGCGGCGTCCCGAGCCCCTTGTGTCGCGCGCCCGCCGCGTCGAGATCGGCGGGCGGCTCGACGCCACCGGCGCCGAGCTGGAACCGGTCGACGGCGACGCCCCCGACGTCGGTGACGCCGACGCCGTCGCCGTGTGCCTGCTGCACGCCGACCTGAACGACGCCCACGAGGTTGCGGTGGCCGGCGCGCTCCGGGCCGCCGGTCACGACGTCACCTGCTCCTCGGAGGTGGCGCCCGAGATGCGGGAGTACGAGCGGACCGTCACGACGGTCGTCAACGCGTACCTCCGGCCCGGCTGCCGCGACTACCTGCGAGGGCTGCACGACGCCGCCGCCTGCAC
>Ga0247717_1000233_pt1 | contig 17809 bp, 15 predicted proteins | sample 24E_NmetaG_FD_189047 | JGI IMG/M metagenome (GOLD analysis project Ga0247717, IMG submission 189047) | Soil microbial communities from hillslope of Landscape Evolution Observatory, University of Arizona, Oracle, AZ, United States - 2-4-E_N | ecosystem: Engineered > Artificial ecosystem >... | reverse complement strand
GCCGCAACGAGCTTGAGCGCCGCGTCGTTGCCGCGACGCGCTGGCACTACCTCTCCGCGACCAACACATGGCCGAGCGCCGCCCTCACCTCGCTCATGACCGCGCTCGAAGCGCTTCTTCTCCCCATCGAGTCAAAGCGAGCACGGAGTAGCAAGGGGGACAAGCTCGCCACGCGCCTCCACCTCCTTGGAGCCGCACCATGGGCTCCACGCGATGAGAAGTTCAAGGACTGGTTCATCAGCCTGTACAAGCACCGCAATGACGCCACCCACCAGGGCACGAACTTCGAGGAAGACCTCGCCGTCACCCACCTCCGAACGATCACCAAACTCGCCATCCGGTGGGCCGCCGACCATCTCGACCGGCTTCACCCCGGCGCGCACGGCCGAGCCTGCATCACCCTCGACGAGGCTCTAGACGAAGCTCTCGGCGATCGTGGACGACCGGAAGCGGCGGTCTAGCGCACGCGAAGGGTGCCACCACCGACCGGATCACAAGCGTCTTCGTCGACGGCGAGTGAGTTCCCCGCAACGCAGTGTTCGATCACGCAGGAGCGCCGAACGCGCGCTCGCGAAGGCCTCAGTCTCGCCGCCGGAGTTCACGACTAGCGGCGCGTCGTGATCGACGCCAACCTCAGCTCGCCTGGACGGGCTCGGTGTTGAAGTTGAGCCAGCGCTCGATCTCGTGCGGGTCGAACCTGACCAGGTGTCCCCACTTGATGAACGGGACCCGCCGTTCGTGCACGAGCCGGCGGATGTGGCGGACGTTGACTTGTAGGAGGTCGGCGAGCTGTTCGACGTTGAGCAGCCGGTCGGGGAGCGCGACCTCGTCGGTGGGCGTGTGCTTGTCAGTCATGGCCTGATCGTGAGGGACACCCCTGTCCGGAATCCTGACCGGCGGATCGCGTCACCGCGATGTGGACGACCGCACCCCATCTGCGGGATCGCCTCGCAGGTCTCCGCCCAACCCCCGTGCAGCCGGACGATGAGCTCAACACGCGCTATCGGTTCCGCACGCCGAGATCTCGACACAGACTTGCACCGGCGGATACTCCGCCGATGCGGCACTGTGACTTGTTCGTGGCGAAACTTCCCGGAAGGCCTGACCTCGGTGCCGTAGGGCCCGCCTTTTGGCCGTTGCAAGTCTGTGTGGCGATCTGGGTGTGCGGGAACGCGCGTCGAACTTGGCGGCGCTTGGCGACGACGCGATTGGGTAGCGGGCTGGCACGCTGAAGGTGCTCGGGGCCGGCGTGATGGTTCTCCTTTGGGGTCGATCGTCGAGGAGAAGACCATGCCGCATCCGCGTGCACCGTTGCCGCCTGCCGAGCTGGCGCTGCTGGCCCGTCTGGCTGATGAGCTCGGCAACGGGCTGAAGCGCATCGCTGCCGACTACGTCGCCCACGCCCGAGCCGGTGGTGCCACCTGGCGCGAGATCGGCCGAGCGTTCGGCGTAGCTCCACAGACAGCGCATCAGCGCTTCGCGCCGCGCCCGACCGGTCAGGCCGATGGCGACGGCGGAGAAGGTTGACGCCTGACCGCGGCCTGACCATCGCTGTGGTCAGACCGTGGTCAGGCACGCATGACGCCGGTTAGGCGCTACATGGGTTGGACGACCATGTCCGTTCTGGGCGTCAATAGGTGCTCGGCGGCGTTCGAGCGGACGCGATTGCCGTGCGATCGGCGCTTGTTGCGCTCGACCTCACGCTGACGCTGGTCCAACCGATCTTGGGGTGAGCCGTGTGTGCCGTACGCGCGGTCTGGCCCGCTCAACGCGCTCGTTGGTCGCGGTACTGGTGTGCGAGGTCATGCTTGACGCCACCGCAGCAGTCATGATCAACGATGCTCTCGCGGGCCTTCTTCGAGCACCCCGAGTGCGAGCACACCCAGTACCCGGACGTCCCATAGTTCCCGCCACACCACTGCCGCTCGCCCGTCACGTAGCCCAGGGTACGAGCCGACCGACGAGTGCTCTTGCGCGACCGACCGATCAGGCCGAGCTGACGGTGAGGAAGTGGCTGGATGCAGGTGCTGCCGGCTGGCAGCACCGAGCGCTCGCGATCCTCACACTCAACAGAGCGAATGCACGCTCTAGCGGCGCATGGCGAGCAGTGGGTGTCAAGTGCACCGCGGCTCAAGAACGACCTTGAGCCCCAACGGGAGTGATGAGTTCGTGCACGCCCTCTCCGTCCGTGAACCTGATGTGCACCTCGTACGGCAGCGGCCAATCGTCCGATGGCGCCTTCGTAGCCAGTGACAACCGATCCCAGGGTCGCAGGGGCACAGGCTCGTTTACGTCGTCACCGTGGAGTGGTGATCTCTTCGAGCTCGGCGAGACAATGCTGATGTTTGTGATCGTTGCGTCGTCGAGGCCGAGATTCGTGATCACCACTGCATGCGTCGACTCCGAGGCTCGTGCGCCCGGCGTTGACTCGTACCGCGCTACGACCGTCGCCGAACGGGCGCGCGGAACGTCGATCGGGCCACCGGGAAGGAATCGCATGAATCGGGTTCCGAAGCGCGTGACGGCGTAGGCCGAGCCGATCGACATTCCGCCGTAGGTCTCGAGTGGGCGGTTCTCAACAAGCGACTCTCGTTCGAGCACACTCAACATCGCACCAACGAGATCCCGTTGATCACGTTGGAACCGCTTTGAGATGAAGTCGATCGACTTCGCACCCTCGAGGCGGCCTCCAGCGTGAACGGGGTCGATGTCGGGAGTCGCAATTTCGACGAGCAGTCGCACGTGATACGGCTCGACTGCTGCGACCGCTCGCATCACGATGGCGTACTCCTCGAGCCGAGCGTCGTCGGACGCGGACAGAGCGGATGCAAGTACCCGAGACAACAGCCACCGCTTCTCCGCGGCCGCTGATCTGATCGCCTCGTCGAGGCCAATCTCGAACAGTTCGGTCAGCCTTTCATCACCGACGATCACTTCAACGGCGTCTCCGGGTGCTAGCTCGGCGATCGCGATCGCGGCTTCCGCGAACTCCAGGCCTCGCCGGCGGCGCCGGTCATGGATCGCAAGGCCGAGTGCGCCGAAAGACGCAACTGAACCGGCTGCGGTAGCTGCGGCCTCGACCCACGCTGGAAGAAGGGACGGGTCGGCTGCCATCGTTCAAGCGTTGCACGGGACGGGTCAATCCGGAGGTGCTAACCGATTCGTCGCGAAGGAAGAGCGTCCCTAACGCGCGCTCCGAATCCCATCGCTCCATGCGGCTTCGGGCGAGCCGATCGGCGCATCGCGCTCGCAGCGGAAGCGCTCAATCCGTCCCGCGAACGGCTCCCTCGATGATCTCTGAAACGACCTCCCGTCGCCACACGACGCCCAAGTCGGACTCGGGGTGGATGCGGCCCGAGTAGACGCCGAGCAACTTCTCGACTTGTCCCAATACCGCCGTGTTTCCATCCGCCATCGAGATAGCTCCCCCGGTACTGAAGAAGATGACGGGCGAACCGGACTGGCCCGGTCGAGTTCTGCTGTCGATGAGGAAGCACGGAAGATCGTCGAAGTTGACCTCGGGTTCGGAGGCGACCGTCCCCTGAACCCAGATCCCAAACGCCCCGCCGCCGGTACGTCCGAATGGAAAGCCGACGATGCTTACGGGACGAGACACTCCGACGGCTACGTCCGGGCCCGGCTCCAACGAGTGGGCGTAGACGTCAACGCCGTCCAATTGCGTCAATGGCAACGCGACGACGTCCACCGCGCGTCCGTGGACTGGGTGAGTCAACCAAAGTGGACCATCTGCATCACGCACAGGTTCGAAGCGCGCCTGCCACGTTCCCAACTTTCCGGCGACGTTGTGAAGAACGACGAGCTCGTCAGGCCACGCACCTGAGGCATGAAGATTGGCGCCTGAAGTTGGGTCTCGAGCCGCAATGACGTGATAGTTCGTCACGAGGTAACTCGTACCGCTGCGCTCGACAACGAAGCCCGTCGCGGTGCTGAGGTCAGCGGAGTTCGCTCTGGGGACGAGGTAGAGGGATGCGACGGACGGTCGCGCGATGGTCGTCACAGGGCAATGGTTGCCCGGACGGTCATGCGCTGTCGACGCCCCGCGCAGGCGATCCGGAGCAGCTGCGTGGCATTGAAGGGACGCACCGAACACTCGCTCGCGAACACGCCGTCGGTGGGACTCGCCCGACCACCTATCGGCGCGTAGCGAGCGGAGACGGTCGGCTTTGCATCGTCGTGAGCCGACCGTTCCCACGGCCTGCAGGACCCGGATCCGTCGTCCAGTTTAGCGGCGGGTCGCTGTCCACAGTCGGTAGCGACGACGACGCCGGCGGCTTCGTGCCGGGGGCTCGATGGAGTGGTCAAGGGCCTCGCGGAATCGTTCGAGTGGCGTCGAGCGGTCACCATCGTTCCAGTCGAATCGTGCGTGAAGCAGGTCCCGGTATTGATGGAACTCGAGAGCTGTCTCCTCATCGACACAACCGGCGTCCGTTGGGAATCGAGACCGAATCTCGGATAGCGAACGGGCCACGTGGCGTGACCAATCGCCGACCGTGCGATCGAGAGCGAGAACGCTGAGTCGATCGAGGTCGTGAACCACCATCTGCACTCGGTTTCGAAGGTCCTCGAGTTCCTTGTCGGTCATGCCTGCGAGATCGTCGAAGTCTCGTTCGAGATCCCGGACGGCGGCGACGAGGTCCGCCCAGACCCCCGCGCCGTCTCGACGCCACGCTTCCCATCGTTGGTAATCGATCTGTCGCTGCGATGTGTCTCCGGCGGAGCGGGTCGCTAGAAGCTGCGTGGTGGCGGCGATCACTCCCGCGATCGCCGCTGCGAGCAGCGGTGTCGGATCCATGGCCTGAGTTTGCGCCGAAGGTGTGACACCTACGTCTGCGTCTGCGTCCGCAGCCGCTCAGTCCCACATGCCGGTGCACGTGACCGACAGCTCGCCACCGCATCGCGGGCATCCGGTTCGCGCGGTTTCGTCGGGATCATTGGCGATGACGACGACGGTCGGTCTGCTGCATCGGGGACACGCGGCGTTATCGCTCACGTCTGGCTCGCCGAGCTCACGCCAGATCTCCACGAGATCGCGGCACGACGCACACGCGCACAGCGCCGCACTGGCGCCGAGCATCCCGATCCCGATCGATGCATCGACGTCGAGGTCACCTGATGCACAGGTGACCTTCACGAGCGAGCCCACGCGCCGACGGTACGCGGGAGTGTCCGTCACGATCCGCGATCTCGCTCCCCAGTCGCTCCCAAGACGCTCCCGAGCGGTAGATTCATGGGGCGTGACCTGCGGTTCTCCGTGGTTCTGAAGCGTCTGCAAATCCCTGTACCCGGGTTCGATTCCCGGCGCCGCCTCCAACTTCCGCGAGGCCCGAGCAGGTGAGAGCAGAGGGCCGTGGTTCACGCGACGTCTCGTCCTTCGTGAGCTCCGGCGACGAATGCTGTCAATGGCCCGTCTTGGGGGTTCGGGGTTTGGTCCTTGTCCGATGTGCACTGCGACCCGGACGATGTCGGGATGTCTCGTGTGCGCCGTTGCGTCGCGTTTGCTGTTCTCGTGTCGTTGTTTCCGCTGGCGGACGCGCAGGCGGAACCTCGGCCCGGTGTCACTCGGCGGGTGGGCAACAGCGCTGATGTGGTGGCGGCCGCGATCGATCTGTCGCAGGGGGCGTGGAGTGACGGTGCGGCGCGCGTTGTGGCGCTCGGTCGCAGCGATCTGTTCCCGGACTCGCTTGCTGGCGCGGCGATCGCCGGCACGCGCGGCCCGGTCCTGTACACCCCGGGCGGCCCGAACGCGTCGCTGGCTCCCGCGGTCCGCGCCGAGATCGAGCGTGTGCTGCCATCGCCGAGTGGATGCAACGGCGCGTCGGAGATCGCCATCCTCGGCGGGACCGGAGCGGTGTCCTCGGGTGTCGAGTCGGAGCTGACCGGGGCGGGCTGGTGTGTTCGCCGCTACGGCGGCGCGACGCGCATCGAGACGGCGCTGCTGATCGCTGATGCGGTCCTTGCCGCGGGCGGCAGCTCGGCCAAGGTGCTGCTCGCTCGCTCGGACAACTGGCCCGACTCGGCAACCGGCAGTGCCTTTGCCGCGGCCACCGGCCACCCCGTGGTCGTCACCTCCTCCGGTGCCCTGGACTCCTCGGTCGCGGCGTTCCTGCAGCGGGTGCGGCCGGGTCAGATCGTGCTCCTGGGCGGTACGGGGGCGCTGAGCCCCGCCGTCGAGCAGGCGGCGGCGGCGATCGCTCCCACGATCCGGGTGGCGGGCGCGTCGCGCGACGCGACTGCGGTCGCGATCGCCGATCAGCTGTGGGGGCCCCGCAACCCGACAGGCGTGACGTTCGTGAACGGCTTCTCGACCAACGGCTGGGCGTATGCGATCGCCGCCGCGGTGAACTCGGCGCTCGACGGAGCCGCCCAGGTGTTCGTCGACACGACATCCATCCCGCGGTCGACCCTCGACTACCTCGAGCGTGCGAATGACAGGTTCACGATCATCGCGGGGCCGACGTCACTCATCAGCAGCACGGTCGCCGCAGAGGGCGAAGCCAGCCGCGGGATCGGCACACCACCAGGCACCGGCACCATCCGCTACCGAGACGAGGTCTTCGCCGCCACGACATGGCAGACGGACATCGTCTACGGGCGAGCGACTGGCTTCTCTGGCGACACGGAAGACCTGGTGATGGATGTTGTCGAGCCGACGGGCGACACGGTGACGCAGCGGCCGCTCGTGATCTGGGCCCACGGCGGCGGGTTCTTCGGCGGCTCGCGTCGCACCAACGACAACCTGTTGGAGCCGTGGGCGAAGCGCGGATTCGTCGTCGCATCGATCGACTACCGGCTCATCCCCGCGCCCGGTTGCGAGGGCGGTCCGTTGCCGACCTGCTTGACGGGCATCGCCAACGGCGTGGATGACATGCAGACGGCGATCCGGTACTTCCGCGCCAACGCATCCACGTACGGGATCGACCCGACCCGGGTCGCCGTCGCCGGCTTCTCGGCCGGAGCGGTCATGTCCCTCGGTGTCGCGTTCAGCTCCGAGGAGGAGCCTGACGCCGCCGTCGGTGCCGCCATCGTCGTCGCCGGCCGAACCGTCAACCAGGCGGTCACGCCCGGTGACGCACCGACACTGCTGTTCCATGGCACGGAGGACGCCACGATCCCGTTCGCGTCCGCCGCATCCACCCTCGTCCAAGCCTGGAACGCAGGGCTGCGGTCCATCCTCGTGACCATCGACGGCGGCACCCACGCCATCGGCACCACTCATCGAGAGCTGATCCTCCGGGACTCGGTGAACTTCCTCTGGTCGCAGCTGAACCTCACCGGGGCTGCTCGTTGAGGGAGTGTCCGACGAACGGTGCAGCTGGCCAAGGGTTGGTCGGACACTCGACCTCTAGAGGAGATCGGCGAGCAGGCCGGCTGCTCGGGACGCTCCGTCGGTGGCGACGGGCCGGTAGTCCAGAACGCGGTCCAGCTCCTCGTCGATCGCGGTGGTGAGGGTGGCGGGATCGAGCTCGTCGTAGGCGAGGCATCGTCCAGCGCCGTAGTTCGCGAGGCGGTGGCGGACGTGGAAGTTCTGCTCGAAGTGGTTGCGCAGCGGTACGTAGATGAACGGTCGCCGGTTCGCGGTGAGCTCCATGCAGGTGGTGAGGCCGCCCTGCACGACCGCGATGTCGCACGCCGCAAGGTGACGGTGGAGCTGCGGGACGAACGGGTGGATCGTCGTGCCCTCGGGCTGGGGCAGCCGGTCCGGATCGATGCGCGGACCGGCGACGACGACGAAGGACAGGTCCGGGAGGGATCGTCGCACGGTCGGGACGGCGTCGAGGATGCGCCGCAGCAACGACTCGCCGACGCCGGTCCCGCCCACCGTCACGATGCAGATGCGTTCGTCGGGCCGGTAGCCGAGCTCGTCTCGGAGCGCGCCGCGATCACCGAGGTCGGTCGGGTCGAAGCCGGTGATGTAGCCGGAGAAGTCGAACTCACGCTCGGTCCAGTCGCGTATGCCCGGGAGCCCCGGCCCGAACGTGTCGGGGACCACGTCGCCGGGATCGCCCACGAAGATCGACCGGTCGCGCAGCCTTCGATGTCGGGCTCGTTGCTCGATCATCTCCGCGTTGTAGTCGGCCGTGAGCGTGGCCTCGGCCTTGCCCCCGTCAGGCATGGGGAGCCAGCCCACGAAATCGGTCATCCATGCGAACGCGAAGCGCTTGAGCTCCGGGTTCTCGTGGAGGAAGTAGTCGACGTCCCACGCTTCGTCCCCGACGACCAGGTCGAAGTGCTCGGCCTCGACGATGTCGTGGAACACCATGAAGTTGTTCACCAGGATCTCGTCCATCCTGCGGATGGCCTGGAAGGCATGCAGATCGTGCTCGGCGCACTCGTCGTCGATGTGGGCGGACTCGCTGGCCAGCCAGGCGGATCCCGGGTGGACGCGCTCGCCCGCGGCGTCGAGCATCGCCGTGACGGGCTGCTGGGCCAGCCAGTCGATCTGCACATCGGGATGGTGCCGACGGAGGGCGTTCGTGATGGCCAGGTCGCGTCGCGCGTGGCCCAGACCGATGGGTGAGGAGATGTAGAGCACGCGCTTCGGGCGGTTGGGTGCCCGGGTCCACGCGGAGGATGGAGCGCTCTCTGAGGGGGCGGTGCGCTCGACGAAGCGCTTGATCAGGCGGTTGGTGAGCACCGGGTCGCGCGCCGGTATCCCGTGCCCGCCACCTTCGACGGTGAGGAGCGACCCGCCGGTCAGCGCCGCGAGGCGCTCGCCCTCGGCGTGGGGGCGGATGCGGTCGTCGCTTCCGTGGACGACCGTCACGGGGCACTGGACCTGACTGCAGCGCTTCTCGATCTCCGTCTCGACCGCAGCCGATCGGGCAGTGCCTTCGACGGTCGCCACGAGTGTCTCGGGAGCGGTCTCCTTGCCCCACTCGATGCAGTCCTCGATCTGCTTGGTCGAGTGCGGCTCACTGAACATCTGGCTGAAGAAGAACTGGAGGAAGTCGTCGTAGCCGCCGCTGAGCCAGTGGTTGCGGCTGAACTTGGCCCAACCCTCGGGTGCCTCGACCTCCGCCAGCCACGCCATCTGCTCCCGGCGGGGACTGGGGATGTCGAGACCGGTCGCCGGTCCGATCAGGAAGAGCCCGTCGACGCGCTCGGGGTGACGGGCAGCCACGATGACGCTCCACATCGCTCCCATGGAGAGAGCGACCAGGGTGGCGCGGTCGGTGCCGGTGGCGTCCATCACGGCGATGATGTCGTCGGCGTACTCGCCGTCGAGGTAGGCGTGGCCGCCGCCGGGACGGTCCGACCGACCGTTGCCTCGGCCGTCGAGCGTGATGACGCGGAAGGAGCGTGCCAGATAGGGCACCTGCGCCTTCCAGATGCGTGAGTGCACGATCGACCACGTCGGCGCGAGCAGCACCGTGGGCATGTTGCCGTCTCCGTGGACCTCGTAGGCGATCCGCACACCGGCGCGTTCGATGACGTCACTGTGATCAGGTTCCCGAGCTCGCATCAGCTCGCTGCCTCCTCGTACTGACGGATGACCACGCCGATCCGGCGGAGCGCTGTGCGGATGGGGAGGACGTCACGGTCGAAGCCAAGGAGGATCAGCGCCTCGGAGCCCATGAAGATGTTGCCGATCAGGGTCGCCATCTCGCGGGGCGTGAACGGGCCGAGCGGTCCAAACCGCGTCTCGGCTTCGGTCACGACCTCGGTGAGCAGGTCGTACCAGCTGCTCAGCAGGGCGCGCACCGCCTCGGCGATCTGCTCGTTGGACCACCCCTCGGCGATCATCTCCTGGAGGACTCGCACGAAGCCCGAGTCGAGGTCGTCTTCGAGGAAGTCGCACGCCTGCTCGTAGCGCGCCCACAGCGGTTGGTCGCTGGCGTACATCAGCGTCTGGCGCTCGACCCGGCGCCGGTTCTCCTCCTCGAGCAGGGCCAGCAACAGCCCCTGCTTCGAACCGAAGTAGTAGTGGAGCTGGCTGAGCGGGACACCGGCGGCGTCGGCCACCTTCCGTGTCGACAGGCCGCGGTGGCCGTCCACGAGCAGCCGCCGCCGGGCCGCCTCGAGGATTGATCCCCGGGTGCCGGCAGCCGCTTCGATCCCGCTCATCCCATCGCCTCCATCGGTCGACCGACCGGGTCGACTCTCGCATGCGATTGCCTTGACAGCAAGGAAAATGAGCGCGAAGGTCCTGCCAGTCGGTCGACCGACCGATTGGGTCAGCTCCACTCGTGGGGCGGAGACGGGGGCATGCGGTGGACGAGCAGCAGGCGCCGACAGCGGTTGCGCCTCGGCCGCGTCTCGCAGCCGCCGCCACGTTCCTGGAGGGACTGGCCGCGCAGGATTACGCCCGCCTCGGGGAAGCCCTCGCCCCCGCGGTCCACGTCCGAGCGCTGCTTCCGGGCGGGCCGAGAGAGTGGACCGGCGCGGCCGCGGTCGCCGACCGGTTCGCCCGGTGGTTCGGCGACACCGAGCAGCACGAGCTCAAGGAACGCGGCGCCGAAGCGGTCCACGGACGCATCCACCTCCGGTGGAGGATCCGACTGCAGGCCGAACGCCTCGGAGCCGGCTGGTTCGTCGTCGAGCAGCTCGCCTACGCCGACGCCGACGAGAACGACCAGATCGCTGGTCTCGATCTGCTCTGCACCGGATACCTGGCGGAGCGACGCGATGGTTGAGACCCACCAGGCCTGGGGCAGCTGGTCTCCCGAGGTCCGCGACGATCCCTTCGGTCACTTCGAAGCGGCTCGTTCGCGCTGCCCGGTCCAGAAGGTGCGCCTCGCCGACGGTCACGACGCCTGGGTGATCCTCGGCTACGACGCCGCCCGTCGAGCCCTCAAGGACGCCCGCATCTCGAAGGACATGCTGGCGGCGGTCGACGGTGACGCCGACGTGGTCGCAGAGGGCCTTCCCGGCCCCGCGTTCTCGCGCCACATGCTCAACGTCGATCCTCCCGACCACACCCGCCTTCGCCGCCTCGTCGCTCGCGCCTTCGTCCCGTCGCGGGTCGCAGCGCTCGAGCCGGCCATCCGGGCCGCGGCCGGCGACCTGGCGGACCGGATGGCGGCGCGCGGCGCCGACGCCGTCGTCGATCTCGTCGCCGAGTACGCGCAGCCGTTGCCGTTCCAGGTGATCGGCGACCTCCTCGGCGTGCCACGAGCGGACCGTCTCCGGCTCCACGAGTGCTTCCAGGTCTTGCTGAGCGCGTGGACTGGCGACCCTCCCGCCGACATCGTCGCCGCCTCCGACGCGATCGTCGCGTACCTCGGCGACCTGGTCGACGCCAAGCGACGTGACCCGGCAGAGGATCTGGTGAGCGTCCTGGTCACCGCCGGCGACGACGAACAGCTCACCAGGCAAGAGCTGCTGTCGAGCCTGTTCCAGCTGATCGTCGCCGGTCACGACACCACGACGAGCCTGATCGGCAACGGCTTCGTCGCCCTCCTCGACCATCCCGATCAGCTCCGGCTCGTCGTGGCCGACCTCGGCCGACTGCCGGCGGCGATCGACGAGCTGATGCGGTTCAGTGCGCCGGTCCCGCACGCGACCTTCCGGATGACGAACGATCCCGTGACGGTCGAGGGGGTCGAGATCCCCGCGGGCGAGCAGGTCCTGGTCTGCCTGGCGGCAGCCAACCGCGACCCCGACCGCTATCCCGACCCAGACGTCCTCGACATCACCCGCGACGACGGGCCCCACCTCGGCTTCGGGCACGGCATCCACCACTGCCTCGGCGCGCCCCTCGCTCGGCTGGAAGCCCGGATCGCGTTCGAAACGATCCTCGGACGCCATCCGGCGCTCCGACTGGCTGGCGATCGGGGGGCCCTGGCGTGGACGCACGGCGATGGGCTCGTGCTGCGCGGGCTGGCGGCGCTGCCCGTGATCCTCGGGCCCGATTGCCGCACCCACTGATCCTGACCCTCATCCCCACACGAACCCAATACAAGGAGATGCCGATGGCCATCACCGACACCCCGATCGACAACGGCGTGAACGTCGAGGCGTTGCTCGGCGCCCGCGAGGCGCTCACCGCCGCACCCGAGGCAGCCCAGTTCCAGTGGCGGGCATCCTGTACCTGGCGAAAGGGCACCCACAGCCACTCGACCGTCGAGGGCTTCACCGGCCTCGGCGCCGAGCAGCAGCACCGCACGAGCTACGGCTTCGACATCGACCACCCCGAGTGCTTTGCCTCCGAGGATCATGGCGCCACGCCCGTCGAGCTCGTGCTCGTCGGCCTGGTGGGGTGCCTCACCGCCGGCGTCGCCTCGGTGGCGCAGCACCGCGGCATCCAGCTCCGATCGGTGAAGGCGACCATCGAGGGGGACATGAACGTCCTTGGAATCCTCGGCGCCGACCCCGAGGTCCGCAACGGCTTCGAGTCGATCACCGTCCGCTACGAGATCGACGCTGACGCCACTCGCGAAGACCTCGAGGCTGTCGTCGCCCAGTCCCAGAAGCGCTCGGCGGTCTACGACATCGTCACCAACCCGACCACCGTCGTCGTCGAGATCGCCTGAAAACCTCCCGCCCGCACGGGTGGGACCTGAGATGCAGACCACTGCCGTCATCATCGGAGCCGGCCACGCCGGCCTGGCCATGAGTCGTCGCCTCACCGAGCGCTCGATCGACCACGTGGTCCTCGAGCGCGGTGAGCTGGCGAACTCGTGGCGCACGGAGCGCTGGCCGACGCTGAGGCTGCTGACCCCAAACTGGCAGACCCGGCTCCCTGACCTCCGCTATGAGGGTCGCGAGCCTGATGGCTTCATGGCCGTCACCGAGGTGATCGACTTCATCACGGAGTACGCCGGCATCGTTGACGCCCCGGTGCGCACCGGAACCACCGTGCACTCGGTTCGAGCCGGCGGCGCAGGCTTCGAGGTCCAGACCGAGCACGAGCTCTGGCGCGCCAGGTCCGTGGTGCTTGCCACGGGAGCGTGCAACCGTGCCGCCATCCCTGCCGTCGCCGGCGGCGTCCCGTCGACGGTCGCTCAGGTCACTCCCATGACGTACCGCGGCGCGGACGAGCTGCCGGAGGGCGGCGTCCTGGTGGTCGGCGCTTCGGCCACCGGGTGCCAGCTCGCCGAGGAAATCCGTCAGTCCGGCCGGCCGGTGACCATCTCCGTCGGGGAGCATGTGCGCATGCCTCGCACCTACCGCGGGCGTGACATCTTCTGGTGGATGGATCGTGCGGGCATCCTCGATGAGCGGCACGACGAGGTCGATGACCTCACGCGCGCCAGGCACGTCCCCTCGCCCCAGCTGGTGGGTACGCCGGAACGATCGACCCTCGACCTCAACCGGCTCCGCGCCGAGGGAGTGCGGATCGTCGGCCGGCTCGGTCGCGTCGTCGACGGTGTGGCCCAACTCTCGGGCTCGCTCGCCAACGTCTGCGCACTCGCGGATCTGAAGATGAATCGCCTCCTGACGCGGCTCGACGAGTGGGCGACGGCGACGGGCGTCGACGTGGACGTGGAGCGGGCCGAGCGCCGCGACCCCACGCTCGTCGACCGCAGACCGGCGCTCCACCTCGATCTCCGCGGTGGTGAGATCCGCACGATCCTCTGGGCAACCGGGTACCGGCCGGACTACTCCTGGCTCGACATCCCCGTCCTCGACCGATCGGGACACGTGCGTCACGAGGGAGGCGTGGTCACCGACGCGCCCGGGCTCTATCTCCTCGGTACGCCGTTCCTCCGGCGCCGATCGTCGACCTTCATCCACGGCGCTGGGGCCGACACCGACGAGCTCGGCACGCACCTCCGCGACTTCCTTGGGGGCGCCACGTCGACTCGCAGCTGCGTGCGGTGAGGGCAGAGCGAGGCGACTCGCGGCGCCTCGGCCGACGCCGATGCCCTCGAGGCCCTCATCGCGGGTGTGGTGGCGCTCGGCTATCGCTTCGTCGGCCTCGACGCTCTGGCAGCACCGGCGCGCTGAAGGCGAAGGATCCGCTTTGTGCGGTTCAGGAAGACTTGTCACGTGCCGATGTCCCCGGGGGTGACCGACGCCTTCACGCTGGGCCCGAGGGCCGTGGCCCGGGTCGCCGCCGCCATGTGGATCAGCTGCGGCGGCCTGGTCGGGGTCGCCATCCCACTCGTCGCCGCCGGTGATGACTCCCACCGCGGGGCCATGGTGGCCATCGGCGGGGCCGCGGTCCTCTTCGGCGCCCTGGTCTGGCACCTGCCGTGGGACCGGTGGTCGCCGAGCACGACGCTCGTCCTGGTGCCGGCGGCGTTCACGGCGATCGCCCTCTACAACACGGCGGCCGTCAACCCGTGGTCCTACGACGTCTTCTTCCTGATCGCCTTCGCCTGGATCGGCCTGGCCCACCGTCCCGGCACCGCCACGCTGTGCACGCCGCTGCTGCTCGCCGCGTATCTGCTCCCGCTCCTCCGATGGGACCATCCGGGCGACGGCGTGGCGTCGCTCGTCTACGTCGCGCCGGCGTCGGTCCTCCTAGGTGAAGCCGTGTCGCTGGTGGCCACTCGACTGCGCACCGCGGAGGTCGATCGGGCTCGGTCGGAGGCCCGCTACTCCGCCCTGGTTCGGTCCTCGGCGGAGTTCGTCGTCGTGCTCGACGACGACGGTGCGGTCGAGTTCGCCGGTGGCGCCGTCGCGGAGGTCCTCGGGGTCGACCCGGATGACTTCGTCGGGACCGCGTCGGCGGCGGTCGTTCACGAAGACGACCTTCCCCTCGTGGAGTCGACCTTCGATGCGATCGCCGCCGGGGCGGCGCTCGAGGGTCCGATCCTGTTCCGGTGTCGCCACGCGGACGGGACGATGCGATGGGTGGAGGGCACGATCAAGAACCTGCGTGACGACCCGAGTGTGGGTGGGATCGTGGTCAACGGTCGCGACATCACGCCCCGCATCGAGGCCGAGGAGCGGCTGGCGCACCTGGCTCGGCACGATCCGCTCACCGAGCTCCCCAACCGCGCCGCGGTCCTTGAGGATCTCGGCCGTGCTCTCGCGCGGGCCGAGCGCGTCGGAGGCTCGGTCGCGGTGCTCTTCCTCGACCTGGACGGGTTCAAGGTCGTCAACGACTCGCTCGGACATGCCGTCGGCGACCAGCTCCTGGTGGCGGTGGCAACCGTCCTGCGAGGAGAGCTCCGCGAGGGTGACCTGCTGGCTCGACTCGGCGGAGATGAGTTCACGGTGATCGTCGAGGGCGTCACCGACCCCGACGAGCCGGCGGCGTTGGCACAGCGCATGATCGAGGTCCTTCGGCAGCCCATCGAGGTGGCGGAGCGGCGCCACGTCGTCACCGTCAGCATCGGCATCGCGTTCTCCGGCGACGGCGATCGCGACCCTGCCGACCTCCTTCGCCGGGCCGACCTGGCGATGTACCGCGCCAAGGAGCTGGGGAAGTCGCGCCTCGAGGTCTTCGATCCGGGCCTGGCCCGTCGAGCCCACCGCCGTCTCGACGTGGCGGCTGACCTGCGGCTCGCGGTCGAGCGTGGTGAGCTCGATCTCTTCTTCCAGCCGGAGGTCGAGCTGGCGACGGGCCGCGTCGTCGGGCTGGAGGCGCTGGTCCGCTGGTGGCATCCCGAGCGAGGTCTCCTGCTTCCGGGCGAGTTCATCGACGTGGCCGAGGAGAGCGAGCTGATCCTCGCCCTCGGCTGGCAGGTTCTCGACCGCGCGTGCGCGACCGCCGCCAGATGGGTCGAGCGGCTCGGTCCGGCGGCCCCGGAGGTGAGCGTGAACGTCTCGCCGCGCCAGCTGCACGACCTCGGCTTCGTGGACGACGTCCGCCGTGCGGTCGAGACCCACCGGCTCCCGCCGTCGAAGCTCCGGCTCGAGATCGTGGAGCGGGCGATGTTGGACGCCGTCGCTCCGTTCTCGCTGACCGAGCTCCGACAGATGGGCGTGCGGCTGGCCATCGACGACTTCGGGACCGGCTACAGCTCGCTCAGCTACCTCGACCGTCTACCGGTGGACGTGGTGAAGATCGACCGCTCGTTCCTCGCGCCCGTCGTCGCCGCCACCGACCGGGCGCCGGTGGTGGAGGCCACCCTGGCGATGGCCCGGAGCTTCGAGCTCGATGTCGTCGCCGAGGGCGTGGAGACGGAGGCGCAGGTTGCGTTCCTCCGCCGCGTCGGATGCCCGCGCGCCCAGGGCTACCACTTCGGACGTCCCGAACCGGTGCGGACGGCGGCGCAGTGGCTCGGCGGCTCGCTGGGCCGTCCGGGTGCGCTGAGCCGCTAGGAGACGGCTGCTCGCGCCCGGTTCGACCGCGTGGCCGACCGGTTCAGGCCCGGTGGACGCCGCCGGCCACCGGGTAGAAGCGCCGCCGGGCCCAGAGCGCCACGTACACGAGACCGACGAGGACGGGCACCTCGATGAGGGGGCCGACGACGCCGGCCAGCGCCTGGCCGGACGTCACGCCGAACACGCCGATGGCGACGGCGATGGCGAGCTCGAAGTTGTTGCCGGCCGCCGTGAAGGCGACGGTGGCGTTGCGGTCGTAGGGAAGGCCCAGCCGCAGGCCGAGGGCGAACGCTGAAGTCCACATCAGCGCGAAGTAGGCGAAGAGGGGAAGCGCGATCCGGGCCACGTCGAGCGGTGCCGATGTGATGGCGTCGCCCTGGAGCGCGAACAGCACGACGATCGTGAACAACAGGCCGTAGAGGGCGACCGGTCCGATGCGGGGCAAGAACCGCTGCTCGTACCACTCGACGCCCCGCGTGCGCTCGCCGAGCGAGCGTGTGAGGAAGCCGGCGAGAAGGGGCACGCCGAGGAAGATCAGCACCGACTTGGCGATGTCCCAGAGCGACACGTCGAGCGCCTGCTGGTCGAAGCCGAGCCAACGGGGGAGGAGCTCCAGATAGAAGTACCCGAGCAGCGAGTAGGCGACGATCTGGAAGAGCGAGTTGACGGCGACGAGGAACACCGCCGCCTCCCGGTTGCCGAGGGCGAGGTCGTTCCAGATCAGGACCATGGCGATGCACCGCGCGAGCCCCACGATGATCAGGCCCGTCCGGTACTCGGGCAGGTCGGGCAGCAGCAGCCACGCCAGGCTGAACATGAGCGCCGGGCCGATCAGCCAGTTGAGGACGAGCGACAAGCCGAGCATCCGTCGGTCGGCCGTGACCTCGCCCAGCCGGCGGTACCGGACCTTCGCGAGGACGGGGTACATCATCAGCAGGAGGCCGAGCGCGATCGGGAGCGAGACGGTGTCGATCTTGACCCGGTCGAGCGTGCCGTCCAGACCGGGCAGGAGGCGGCCGAGGGCGATGCCGGCGATCATGGCCAGGCCGATCCACAGCGGCAGGAACCGGTCGAGCGTCGACAGCCGCGCGACCGTCGGGTCCGCGCCGTCAACCGGCGTCGACGTCAGCACAGACAGAGTGAACACGGCTTCGGTCCGGGCCGCACCATCGCGGTGCGAAGGTGCGGCGGCGAGGTCGGCCGGTCGGCGGCCTCGCCGATCACCCCTAGGGTGGGGGGCTCGCGACCGAAGGAGGAGCCTCATGCTCCAGTGCACCCAGGCCGCCGCCACAACGATCCGCCAGCTGCGGGAGCAGCAGGGGATCCCGGAGACCTTCGGGCTCCGAGTGTTCCCGGCGCAAGCGCCGACGGGTGAGGTCAGCCTCGCCCTCGGCTTCGCCGAGTCGCCCGAGAAGGGTGACGAGGTCAACGAGAACCACGGCGAGCGCCTCTTCGTGGCGGCCGAGGTGGCACCCGACCTCGCCGATCTCGCGCTCGACGCCGTCGGCGATCCCGCCGGCAACGGCGCTGCGCCCGTGCGGCTGACCCTCGTTCCCGCCCCCGACACCACCTGAACCCTCGGCACCACGGCCGACCTCGTGCGCCGGGTCGATCAGCCGGTGAGCCT
>Ga0247717_1000232_pt1 | contig 17817 bp, 13 predicted proteins | sample 24E_NmetaG_FD_189047 | JGI IMG/M metagenome (GOLD analysis project Ga0247717, IMG submission 189047) | Soil microbial communities from hillslope of Landscape Evolution Observatory, University of Arizona, Oracle, AZ, United States - 2-4-E_N | ecosystem: Engineered > Artificial ecosystem >... | reverse complement strand
GCTCGGCGCACTGGTGGAGCTGGCGCCCGCGGCCATGGAGACGGTCATCGACAGCGTCGTCGCCGCCGCCGCCGCGGCCGCCGACGGGCCCGAGACGTTCGTCGCGCCGTGCTCTCGCGCCATGGCCCGCTTCCCCGTCCCCCAGTGGATGCGCCTGCGTGACCGCTTCGAGCGGGCGTCCGCCGACGCCGGCCTCGACGCCGCCTGGTGACCGCTTCGAGCGGGCGTCCGCCGGCGCCGGCCTCGCACCGAGTGGTGACCGTCGCCGCTCGCCCGCGCTACCGGGACGCTTCGGCGGCCGCCAGCCGGTCGAGCTCGTCGAGGAGGGCCCACCACAGGGCCCGGTCGCCGACGTCGAGGTCCTCGGCCGCCCGCCCGGCGCCGATCTCCCGCCCGAGCCGCTCGCGCAGGGCCCCGAGGCGGCCCCACCGCCCCTCGTCGCCCATGACGGCGATGGCCTTCAGGAGGTCGAGGAGGGTGCGGCCGGCGGGCGTGGCGCCGATCCGGTCGGCGTCCTGCCGGCACCGCTCCGCGACCCGGCCGGCCAGGTCGAGCACCGGCGCCCGCCGGGCCTCGTCGCGCACCAGCTCGAGCGCCCGGTCCAGGGCGGCGCGGGCGTAGGGAGACAGGTGGTCGCTGAGCTGGGTGGACGAGGGCTCGACCTCGATGGCGACCGTCCTCACCGGCAGGGCGCCCAACGCGCACGCCACCTCCACCACCAGGTCGATCGACACGTAGCCGACCACGGCGTCGCCCACCGAGAGCTGGAGCTCGGTCGGGGTCATGGCCGGCGGGCGGACGCGGCGTCGTTCCACCGAACCCGGGGGCCGACCGCGCGCCACGCCGCCCACCAGCACGAGGTGGGGCGGCGCCAGCTCCTCCAGCCGCTGGGCCACGGCGACGGCGCCGTAGTGGAGGTCCTCCACGAGCACGTGCCGGCCCAGGTCCTCGGCCGCCAGCCGCTCCACCGCCACCCGGCCGAGGTCCAGGTCCCCCTGGTACAGCTCCCCCACGCCCCCGACCAGGACGACGGGGCTGGTGGTGTCACTCACCGCACGAGCACGTGGTCACCTCGCGGAGGACGGTGCCCTTCCCCGTGTCGACGTGGGTCGTGCACGGCATGCAGGGGTCGAAGCTGCGGATCGTCCGGAGCATGTCGATGGAGGTGAACGTCGACGGGTCGGACAGGTCCTCGATGATCGGCGTGTTCATCACCGCCTCCTCGTAGGGCCCGGGCTGGCCCCACGGGTCGCGGGGCGAGGCGTTGATGGTCGACGGCGTGCAGATCTGGTAGTTCGTGATCTTCCCCTTGTCCATCACCAGGTGGTGGGTCAGCCAGCCCCGGCCGGCGCCCCACCAGCCCACGCTGCGGCGCTCGTCCCTGGGCATGTGGCGCTCCAGCTCGGTCGGGTCGAAAGCAGCCACCCGGCGCTGGCCGGTGTCGAACAGCCGGTACGCCTCCATGAGGCTGGCCAGCCCCACCAGCTGCGAGAACACGTAGTGGTACGCCCGGCCCCGGTTGCGCTCGAGGGCGTTCCAGACGTCGGGGACGTACCACTCGACCTCGGTCTCGGGCGTCATGCCCTTGGGGATCAGCATGCGCAGGCTGCGGCCGGTGGCCTCCATGAACGGGTTCTCGGGCTGGAGGCGGGCCATGGCGGTGGTGAACAGGCGGGCGTAGGCGCCGGCCTCCACCACCTTGCGGTCCCAGCGCGGCGTGCAGGCCCAGGTGTAGCGGTCCTTGAAGTCACGGGCGCCGGGCGCCGGGATCGTCTCCTTGTTCCACGGGTGGTACGGGCTGATCGGGTTGCCCAGCGGGTCGTCGGGCCAGCGGTCGCCCTTCCACTCCTCGTAGTAGGCGTGGGAGACGAACTCCTCCCAGCCGATGTTGATGTCGGTGAGGCGGGTCGTCACCAGCTGGCCGTCGACGACGACGCCCGGCGTCGACCACCGCTTGCGGCCCCACTCGTTGCAGTTGGCGTAGTCGGCGTCGTAGGCGTGGGGGTCGTCCCAGTAGCCCGGGTCGATCAGGTTCATGGGCCGGGCGCCGACGTCGCGGTAGCGGTCGTCGCAGTCGTAGAAGAACTCGGGGATGTCGTTCCAGACGGCCAGCATGCGCTGGGCGTAGTCGAACACCTGAGAGAGCAGCGAGTGGTACTCGTTCAGCTGCTGGAGGGTGACGGTCGACGAGACGCCGCCCGGAACCACCGTCTGCGGGTGGGGGTACTTGCCGGCCAGCACGACGAACATCTGGCGGGACAGGCGGGTGAACTCCAGCCCCTCCCGGTAGAGCGACCCCGTGAGCGGGTTCAGGGCGGTCATGAGGTCGGCCATGGTGCGGAAGCCGTGGTGGTCGACGCCCGGGCACAGCCACCGCTCGGCCCTGGGCCACAGCTCGGGGTTGACGGCGCGCACGACCGCCTCCGAGTAGTCGGGCCCGGCCAGCAGGTAGAGGTGGAGCGGGTTGTCGTAGCCCATCTCCGCCGACTCCTGCGTGTTGCGGATGACGGTCCCGAGGGGCGGCGGGGCGATGCCCATGGCCATCTCCACCGCGTAGGCGGCGGCGTGCGAGTGGACGCCGCCGCACACGCCGCACGCCCGCGACGACACGAAGATGGCGTCACGGGGATCACGGCCCTTGAGGATCATCTCGTAGCCCCGGAACAGCTTGGCCTGCACGTGGGCGTCGAGGTGGCGGCCCTCCATCAGGTCGGCCGAGACGTGGACGGCGAGGGCGCCGGCGACCCGGGTGACGGGGTCCATGTTGAGGTCCTTGACGTGGCCGTTGGCGACCAGGAGGCGGCTGATCTGCGCCTCCCGGTCGGCGTCGGTCCGGGTGACCAGCGGGCTCGAGGTCTCCAGGGAGAACGGCCTGGGCACGTCGCCGGCGAGCCGGGCCCGACCCGATGCGTCGAGCTCGATGGGCAGGTTGTTGAAGCACATGGGCAGGAGGCTCCTCCGGCGCTCAGCGCGCCGGCGTCGGGGCCCGGAGGGCCCGCTGGTAGAAGCGCCGGCGCGGCGGCCGGCTGGTGTCCCGTTCGATGCTGGTGTCGGCCCACCCGCCGGAGAGGGGCCCGAGCTCGCCGAGGCGGGCCTCGGTGAAGCGGCGCAGGGGCCGGGGACCGCCGTTGCGCAGGCGGGCGACCGAGTTGGACGCCACGTCGGGCGGGGGCTTGACGTGGAAGGGGGCGAACTGGTCGGGGAAGCCGGGCATCGTGCAGCCGATGCAGGCGCCGCCGACGTTGATGCACCCGCCGACCCCGTTGATGGCGCCCCGCGTGCCGATGTTGCACTGGACGACCGGCCCCCAGCACCCGATCTCCACCAGGCAGTCCTTGTCGCCGAACTCGGCGCCGTACACGCCCTCGTCGAACGAGGTGCTGCGGCGGCACTGCTGGTGGACGGTCTCGGTGTAGAGCCACGCCGGCCGCCCCAGCCCGTCGAACTCGGGGAGAGGGCCGAACCCCTGGAGGAAGTAGAGGAGGGCGGCGACCGTCTCGGTGAAGTTGTCGCCCACCGGCGCGCACCCGGGGATGTTGACCACGGGCAGCCCGGCCGCGCTGCGGTAGCCGGTGCCGAGGAAGTCCACGACGCCCATGGCGCCCATCGGGTTGCCGGCGGCGGCCGGGACCCCGCCCCACGTGGCGCACGTGCCGATGGCGATGGTCGCCGCCGCCCGGGGCGCCAGCCGGGCCACCCACTCGGCGGCGGTGACGTCGCGCGCCGCCCCGTCGCGGCCCCACGGCTCCTCCCCCTGCCCGCACCAGTAGCCGCCGCGGGAGACCGCCGCGCTCTCGTCGCCGATCGACCCCTCGACCACCACCACGTAGGGGGCGTCGAGGCGGTCCTGGACGGCGAGCTCGTGGGGCCTGAGGAAGGCCGGCCCCGACTCCAGGCTCACCACCGGGTGGTGGAGGACGACGCGCGGCAGCCCCGGGTGGGCGCCCATGAGGAGGCTCTCGACGCTGGGCGAGCGGGCGCCGGTCACCGACACCGTGCAGCCGTCGCAGCTCGCGCCCGCGAACCAGAAGACGTGGACCTTCTCGAGGGGCCCGAGGCGGCTGTTCGGCCCGGCGACGGCCACCGGCTCCAGCAGCTCCTCCATGGACAGCCGGGCGGGCAGGCCCAGGTCACCCACGACCTCGGGGTCGTGGAACCGGGTCACGGGGCCGAGCTGGCGCAGCAGGCGGGCCGCCGGTGTCTCGACGCTCCTGTTCAACGGGGCACCTCCGGGATGGCGTGGACGAGGCGGACGCACGCCGCCCCTCCCTCCATCGGCGCGCCGGGTGCGTTCCGACAGACCCATTCGTCGACGCCCTCCCTGCGATCATGGGCGCCATGCCCGAGTTGTCGGCCCTCGACCGGTACGCGTTCGACACCCGGGGCTACCTGCTGTTCGAGGACGCCCTGGACGCCGCCACGGTGTCCGACCTGCGGGAGGCGGTGGCGGCCCAGGGCCTGGCGCCCCCGGGCCGGACGGTGGAGTCGCAGCGCCACGGGTGGCACGGCGAGCTGCTGCGCTGGCACCCGGGGTTCCGGGACCTGCTCGACCACCCGCTGGTCGTCGCCGTCCTCCGCGCCTTCGTCGGCCCCGACGTCCGGCTCGACCACGCCTACGGCATCGCCATGGCCCCGGGCACCAGCGGGCTCGGGCTGCACGGCCCGGCGCAGCCCTTCGACGCCGCCCAGTTCCACGTGTCCCGGGCGGGCGCCGTGCGGTCGGGCCTGACGGCGTTCTCGTGGTCGCTCTCCGGCGGGGGGCCGGGGGACGGCGGCTTCGGCTGCATTCCCGGCAGCCACCGGGCCGAGCTGCCCCGGCCCGAGGGGGCCGAGCGGCTGGTGCAGGAGGTGCCCCAGCCGGCCGGGTCGCTCCTCGTCTTCACCGAGGCCCTGGTCCACGGCACGCTGCCGTGGCGCGGCGCCCACGTCCGCCACGCCCTCCTCTACAAGTACTCCCCGGGCAACTCGGCGTGGATGCGGGGCGACGCCGCCCCGCCCGACGTGGTCGCCCTCCTCACGCCCCGGCAACGCCGCCTGCTGGAGCCGCCCTACGTGGGTGGTCGGCCCCCGGCCCTCGGATGACGTACGCACCGGCGTCGCGGAAGAGGGGCCGGTGGTGCCCGCGGCCCCCCGTCAGGGCCAGGAGCGGGCGATGCCTCTCAGCCGGGCGGCCGCCTCCTCGGGGAACACGTCGTTCAGGAACGCCCCGCCGCCCAGCTCCGACCCGGCCAGGTACTTGAGCTTGCCCGCCTCCCGGTGGGGCGGCGTGAACTCCACGTGCAGGTGGCTCACCGCCAGCCACCGGCCGTCGTCGGTGGGGGCCTGGTGCACCACCATGACGTACGGCATGGGGAACCCGAACAGCCCGTCGTAGGCCCGCAGCACCGACGCCAGCACGTCGGCGAGGGCGTCGCGCTCGGGGTCGGTGAGGTCGAGCAGGCTCGGGGCGTGGCGCCGCGACGCGACGTGCACCTCGTAGGGGTAACGGGCGGCGAAGGGGACGTAGGCCACGAAGCTGCGGTTCTCGTCCACCACGCGCACGCCGTCGGCCCTCTCGCGCGCCACGACGTCGCAGTGCACGCAGGTCCCGTTGGCCTCGAGGTGCGCCGCCGCGGTGGTGAGCTCCAGCCGCGGGCGGGGCGGGATCTCCGGGTAGCCGTAGATCTGCCCGTGGGGGTGGTGCAGCGTGACGCCCATGGCCTCGCCCTTGTTCTCGAACACGAGCACGTAGGCGACCTCGTCGCGCAGCCCGAGCCTCTCGTAGCGGTCGGCCCACACCTCGACGAGGCGGCGGACGCGCGGCGCGCCCATGTCCGCCAGGGTGAGCGCGTGGTCGTCGGAGTAGAGGACGACCTCGGTGGCGCCCGCCGCCGCCTCCACCCGCTGGAGGGGGCCACCTGCGGCCCCGGAGGGCGGAGGAGGCGGGTCGGCCATGAGGGCGGGGAAGCGGTTGTCGAACACGACGACCTCGTACGACGAGCGCGGCACCTCGGTCTGCGGCTCCCCCGGCCGCGTCGGGCACAGGGGGCAGTGGGCGGCCGAGGGGAGGAACGTCCGCTCCTGGCGAGCCGCCGAGTACGTCGTCCACTCGCCCGTCGTGGCGTCCAGACGGCGCTCGTTCACCTGTCCCACCCGGCCGGGAACGAGTAGTACGTCATGCTCCGGCCGTCGTCCTTGCGGGCGACCTCGGTGCCCATGGCGGGGGTCGGGTCGGCGGCCCCGCAGACCAGGTCGCGCAGGAGGGCGAGGGCGGCGGAGTCGCGGGCCACGGCACGGCGGGTGAGGCGGTACTGGCAGACCACCAGCCGGCCCGGGCCCACGGCGTGCGACCCGACGACGGTGGCGGTGAGGGAGCCGGGCACCGGCTTGTAGGCGATGACCACCGGCTCGTCCGGGAAGGCCATCCCGTCGATGGCGCCGACCACCGTGGTGGCCGAGATGGTGGAGTCCTCGGCCACCAGGACGTTGCGCCGCGGGAGCGAGGGCAGCGCCCCCGACGTGGTGGTGAAGTGGAAGACCGTCGAACCCCACGCCGTCTCCACGGGCTCCAGCGCCACGGGGACGGGGTAGTGGTCGGCCGCCGCCGGCGACTGGGCCAGGACCACGACCGTGCCCCCTCCCGCCAGGCGGTCCCGGACGTCGGCCGCCGTGGTCCCGTCGAGGCCGCCCTCGGCCACGAAGGTGGGGCCGTCGTCGCCCACCTTGGCGCCCACCGCCCCCAGGGCCTCGGCCAGCGCGCCGTCGCCCAGGGCGCGCACGGCCACCGGGGCGGACGCGGGCAGCACCACGTGGATGGGGTAGCGGTTCTTGGCCACCACCCGGCCCTCCGAGCGCAGCGTCACCACCAGGTCGTGGCTGCCCGGGACCTCGGGCGCCACGAGCGCCACCTCGCCGACGCGGGTGGCGCGCCACCCGGCCAGCTCGTCGACCCGCACGGCCGACACCGACTCGTTGAACCGGGCCATGACCCGGTCGGCGGGGAGGCCGGTGGCGTCCACCTCCTCCAGCTCCTCGCCGGCGGACGCCGACGGGACGTCGCCGAAGCGCGCCTCCACCACCACGTCGCGGAGCGGCGGCCCGTCGTTGGCGACGTGCACCGGCGCCCGGACGAGGTCCTCGGCGTCCACCACCAGCCCGCCCAGGTGGAGCATGGGCAGGACGACCTGGTTCAGCCTGGCCATCTCCGCCACCGCCATCGGCTTGGGGTTGCGGTGCAGGTCGAGCAGGCCGTTGAGCTCGGCGGGGACGTCGGTGAGCTCGGTGACGCAGTAGCCGCCGATGTGGTCGTGCCGGCGGAACACCTCGGCCTGGAGGCGGTCGGACAACCCCTGGTAACGGTGGGTCTCGGCCACGAACCGGCCGACGGTGGCCGGCCACAGCGTGGCCGTGAGGCCCGCCGCGTAGGTGCCGCGCGTGTCCCAGAACGGCGGGTCGGACAGCACGGGCATGTCCGGGAGCCCCCAGTCGCCGAACTCGGTCACGTACAGGGGCCGGTCCAGGTGGGCCCACGCCGCGCACGCCGCCTCGATCTTGTCCAGGTAGTCGGCGTGCAGCCGGCCGTACCAGTGGGCGGTGAGGACGTCCCCTGCGTAGACCCTCTCGGGGTCGGGCTCGACCCAGTCGTTCTCGATGACGGGCCGGGTGGAGTCGGCGTCCTTGACCGCGGAGACGAGGGCCCGGGCGAAGTCCTCGTAGATGGGCCAGTCCTTCGCCTCGAGGCGGTCGAGGCACAGCTCGTTCATGGCCGACCACAGGATGACGCTCGGGTGGTTGCGGTCCCGTCGCACCTGCTCGGTGGCGGCGGTCACGCACCGGCGGGCCAGCTCGGTGCCGGCCCCCATCTCCTCGTGGGCGATGGGCTCGGCCACGGGGATGTCGCAGTGGAGCAGCATGCCGAGCTCGTCGCACACGTCGAGGTAGGTGGGGTCGAAGGCCTTGATGTGGAGGCGGAGGGTGTTGAACCCCATGGCCAGCGCCGCCCCCACCTCCTCCTCGATGTCGGCGCGGGTCCCCTCGGCGTAGAGCCCGTCGGCCCGGAAGCCCTGGACCAGGGCGCTCCTCATCCGGTACGGCTCGCCGTCGATGGTGAGGCGGTTGCCCTCCACCCGGACCCGGCGCAGCCCGAACCGCACCGCCCGGGCGTCGCTCAGCACCCCGCCGTCGTGGGCCTCGACCAGGCAGTGGTGGAGCGCCGGCGACCGGGGCGACCACCGGGCCGCCCGCGTCGGCCCGAACCGCCGCTCGACGACGGCGACCTCGCCGGCGCCGAGGGCGGCGGCCATCTCGGCGACGGCGCCGACGACGCGCACGCCCATCCGGACCTGGCGCCGGTCCCCGGACCGGTTCGCCACCTCGACGCGGACGGCGAGGTCGTCGGGGTCCCCGTTCACGAACACGTCGGTGACGACGACGGGCCCGTGGCGGCGCAGCGTCACCGGCTGCCAGATCCCGCCGTAGGTCATGTAGAGGCTGGGCCGGCTGGGGAACACGTGGTTGGCCCACCCCTGCTTGCCGTGGGGCAGGCGGAGGTGCTCGGGGTCGTCCAGCGACGGGTCGGTCACCCGGACGTCGAGGGTGTTGACGCCGGCCACCAGAGCGCCGGAGACGTCCACCTCGAAGGGGGTGAACGGCGAGCCGTGGGTGCCGAGCAGGCCACCGTTGAAGTACACCTCGGCCACGTCCATGACGGCGCCGAACCGCAGGGTCCACCACCCCGCCAGGTCGGCGTGGGCGACGACGAACCGCAGCCGGTACCACGCCACCCCGTCCAGCTCCAGGTGCCCCTGGGCCTCCCACAGCCCGGGCACCGTGATCGACGTCCATGCCACGGTGTCGAGGTCGGCCGGCGCGGCGTCCCCGGGGTGGAAGTCCCACGTGCCGTCCAGCGAGGCCCGCCCCAGCTCGTCCAGCCGCAGCTCCCGCGGCGGGGCGGCCGTCATCCGTCCGTCACCAGCGCCACCTTGCCACCGAGCCCCTCGTCCGCCACCCGGTACGCCTCGGCGGCGTCGGCCAGCGCGAACCGCGAGGTGACCGTGCGCTCGGGGTGCAGGTCCCAGCGGGCCAGCCGCTCCACCAGCTCCTCCATCCGCCAGACGCTGGTGACCCATGTGCCGAGGACGGTGAGCTGGCGGTGGATCAGCACCCGGCTGACGTCGACGTCGAGCCGGTTGCCCTCGCCCACCAGGACGCAGCGACCCCAGCGCCGGGCGCCCTCCAGGGCCACCAGCCGCCCGGCGGTGGACCCCGAGCAGTCGATGGACACCTCGCAGCCGCCGTCCGTGAGGCCGCGGACGGCGGCGGCGGCGTGGTCGTCGGCCGGCACGGCGGCGTCGATGGCGCCCAGGCGCCGGCCCAGATCCAGACGCGACTCCACGACGTCGGCCCCGACGGTGAGGGGTGCGCCGAGGGCCTTGGCCAGCAGCCCGGCCGCCAGTCCCATCGGTCCCATGCCGACGACCAGCACGCGGTCGCGCCCGGAGACGTCGGCGCGCCGGAGCGCCTCGTACACCGTCCCGAAGCCGCACGCCACGCAGGCCCCGTCGAGGTAGGACAGCGAACCGGGCAGGGCGACGCACGTCGCCTCGTCGGCCAGCAGGTACTCGGCGTGGCCACCGTCACGCTGCCACCCATAGGCGGCCCGGAGCGGCGACGTGCAGCCGATCAGGTAGCCGAGCCGGCACTCCTCACACAGGCCGCACCCGGCGATGTGGTACACCGCGACCCGGTCCCCCGCTGCGAACCGGCGGCAGCCCGGGCCCGCCTCGACCACCTCCCCGGCCGGCTCGTGCCCGGCCACCACGCCGCGGTAGGCCTCCGGCCCGGTGCCGAGGTGCTCCCGGTAGATCGCCCGGAGGTCGCTGCCGCAGATGGCGGAGGCGCGCATCCGGACGAGCACCTGCCCGGGACCGGGCTCGGGCACAGGGACGTCCCGGAGCTCGACGCGGCGCTGCCCGGGCAGGAAGACCCCGGTCATCGTCTCGGTCAGGCGGGCGGAGGACGTGGGCATGTGGCCGCTCAGTATTACCGCCCCGCCCGGGACGCCGGCGCGCCGCGGTGGTCCGCGAGCGGCTCGACCCGCAGGCCGGGGACGTCCGCGTCGCTGCGGGTCACCGGACGCCGCTACGTGATGCCGGCGCCCTGCCCACCTTCCCCCCGCGGGCTCCCCACCGCCCCGGCGCCAGGCGGGATCAGGCCGACTCCATGGCGCCGCTCCCGGCGACTTCCGCCCGTGGCGACCCGGTGACCGTCCGGCCGGTGCGGGCGTCGGCCAGGATGGCGTCCATCCGCGAGGCGATGGTGTCCCAGTGCTGCCAGTGGAGGAGCGGCTGGGCGATCTCGGCCCGCCGGGCCCCGTCGTGGCGCAGGACCCGCCGGCATGCGTCGGCGAAGCCGGCGCCGTCGTCCTGGAAGTCGACGACGGAGCCGTGGTCGGCCACCACGTCGGGCACCCGCGTGGAGACCACCGGCAGGCCGGCGGCCAGGTACTCCAGGGTCTTGGTCGGGCTGATCGAGCGGGTGGCCTCGTTCAGGGCGAATGGCATGAGCGCCACGTCGAAGCCGGCCATCACGTCGGGGAGCACGGCGTACGGCCGGGAGCCGAGGTAGCACAGGTTCGGCGCCTGGGGAAGGGTCGCCGGGTCGATCTTCGCCACCGGTCCGACCACCTGCACGTCCCAGTCGGGGAGGGCGGCGGCCAGGTCGCCCAGCAGGCGCAGGTCGATCCGCTCGTCGACGACGCCCACGTAGCCGGCGACGGGGCGCTGCCGCCGGCGCCGGCGCCCGACGGCCACGGCGTAGTGCTCGGGCTCGACCCCGCTCGGGAACAGGTGGGTGCCCTCGGGCCGGTGCTGGAGCACGGAGCGGTACAGCGACCGGCCGCCGGTGAACACCACGTCCGCCGCCTTGAGGGCCTGGGCGTGGCGCAGCTGGAGCGAGCGCGCCGCTCCCTTGAACGAGGCCAGGTCGTCCATCACGTCGTAGACCAGCACCGACGGGCCGAGCGACCGGGCGACCCCGAGGGCGAGCGGCGTGTACAACCAGGCGTCGCACGGCGTGCCGTCGCCGAGGAGGGCGGGCAGGTCCCTGCGGTAGACGTCTACGAGGTCGTCGTCGAAGCTGACGTGGCGCTCGGGACCGGGGACCTCGAGCCACACCCGCGTCACCGGTCCGTGCTGCTCGTAGCGCAGGCGCGGCCGCGAGGTGCCGTTCGCCAGGGGCTCCTCCACGAACCACACCCGGCGGTCGGCCGCCAGCCGCGAGATGAGGTGCTGCGGCCGCTGCCACACGAACGTCCACCGCAGGTGGGAGAGGACGACGAGGTCGTTCGGGGTTGTCACGGGATCCTCAGTTCTGCCCGACGGGCGGGCGGCTCGACGGGGGCGGGGGCGCCCGGCGCCGGCTGCCACTCCCAGTGGTCCATGTGGGGCAGGTAGCCGCGGAGTCGCTCCGAGACGGGCGGCCGCAGGGCGTAGGCGGGCAGCGCGGTGGACGGCAGGCCCCTCGCCGCCATCGTGTAGGCCTCGGACATCTCCGACGGGCGGCGGGCCAGGTCGGCTCCGGGGTCGAGCCAGTACACGCCGACGGGGTCGACGCGGCCGTCGCAGCGGGCGAGCAGGGAGTCCCAGTCGCAGGAGTCGATGAAGGGGAACCAGCAGTAGCCGTCGAGCGCCACGCCGGCGTCGCGCGCCCGCTCGCACTGCTCGAGGGTGTACTTGAACCACGTCGCCCGGTCGGAGGCGAAGCCGCGGACGTTGGTCTCCCCGAGCATGACCGGGAGCCGGTAGCGGTCGGCGTACTCGACGATGACGTCGGCCAGCGGAACGGGCGAGGGCGACAGCGTCGTGCCGCGGTGGGCCCCGCTCCAGTGCCACTGGTTGTGTGCGTAGTAGTCGAGCCCCAGGACGTCCACGTGCCCGGGCTCCATGCCGAGCAGGTCCTCGCCCCCGGCCCTCAGCACGTCCGCCACGAAGGGCCGGCCGGGCCCGGGGTCGACCTGCCGCCCGACGAACAGGTCGGTGAAGAAGAAGCGCCGGTCGTTGGCGTAGGCGGCCATGGCGTCGCCCCGGCGGCCGGCCGAGGTGTGGCGCTCGCAGGCCTCCACGTAGACGTGGCGGGCTCCGGGGCGCACCTCCCGCAGCAGCCGGCTGGCCCGGGCGACGGCCGGCAGCACGTTGCGGGCGAGGTCCAGCATGCCGGAGAGCCCCCGGTGGTACGGCGGCCACAGGCCCTCCTGCCCGCACAGGAGGAAGGTGGTGAACGGCTCGTTGAACAGCGTGTACGCCCCGACCTCGGGGTAGCGCTCGGCGAAGGCGGCCACGAAGCGCAGGTACGCCGGCCCGAAGGCGGGATCGGCGAACGAGCGGATCCAGCGGGGGTAGCTGGTGTGGTGGCACAGGTCCACGATGGGCTCGAAGCCACCGTCCGACAGGTGCTCCATCACCTCGTCGGTGGCGCGCCAGTCCAGGACGCCGCCCGTGCGCTCGACGCGGTGCCAGCGGACGGGGTAGCGGACACGGCGCACGCCGCAGGCGCCCAGCAGCGCCAGGTCCTCGCGCCAGCGGACGTCGTGGCGGGTCGTCTCGGTCACGTCCACGTCGTGACGGGGCATGTACGTCGACTCGAAGGCCCCCACCTGCTCGATCGCCCCCGGCAGGCCGCTCTCGGTCACCCGGCTGCTCCCGCGGCTGCCTGCGTCGTCCACGTGGCGGCGTCCTCTCCGGGGCGGACCGGCCCTCGCCCGGCACCCGACGCCCGCACGGCGGCGGCGATCTCGTCCAGGTCGGCCGAGCCGAGCCGCACGCCGGCGGCACCGACCCAGCCCGCCACCTGCTCCGGCGACCGGGCGCCCACGATGGCGCCGGTGACCCCGGGCCACGCCAGCGCCCACGCCACCGCCAGCTCGGCCAGGGAGCACGACAACCGCTCCGCCACCGGCCGCAGGAGGTCCACCAGGTGCAGGTTCGGGTGCAGCCCGGGCTCGGTGAAGTCGGGGTGGGTGGCCCGCCAGTCGTCCTCGGGGAGGGTGCGGGAACGCTCGGCGCTGAAGCGCCCGGTGAGCAGGCCCGACCGCATGGGGCTGTAGACGATGACGGCCGTGCCGTTGCGGCGGCACCAGGCGATCGTGCCGGTGGCCGCCTCGCGCGCGATGAGGTTCAGCTCGGGCTGGTACGTGTCCACGTGCCGGACGGCCCGGCACCGCTCGAGCAGGTCGACGTCGAAGTTGCTGGTGCCGATGGCGCCGACCTTCCCCTCGTCGACGAGGTCGGCCATGGTCTGCCAGGACTCCTCGACGGGCGTCCCGTCGTGGGACGGCCAGTGGACCTGGAGCAGGTCGAGCCGCTCGACGCCCAGGCGCCGCAGCGACGCCTCGCACTCGGCCCGGATCGACTCCGGGGCCAGCACGTTGGAGACCGTCTTCCCGCCCGGCTCCCAGACCAGCCCGCACTTGGTGAACACGTACGGCCGCTCGTCCTCGGGCATCTCGGCCAGCGCCCGGCCGACCACCTCCTCGGCCCGCCCCAGCCCGTAGGCCGGGGCGGTGTCGATCCAGTTGATCCCGGCGTCGACGGCAGCCCGGATCGCCTTCACCGACAGGTCGTCGTCCTGGGGGCCCCAGCCGCCCTGCCACTCCCCACCTCCGATCGCCCAGGCACCCAGCCCCAGGCGGGACACCTCCAGGCCGGTGCCGCCCAGCGGCGCCCGGTTCACCGGCAGCGCGCCGGGCGCAGGCCGCCGGGCACGCGTGGCGGCATCGTGTGGAGCGAGGTCATCGTGGTCCTCCCGGGGCTTGGGAATCGGTCCTGGAGAGGGCTGACTGCTCAACCGCGCAGGAGCCGCGCGGAACGAAGGACCCGCCCGCTGTTCGGCGTCCGCACCTGTACCCGGAAGACGGCGCCGCCCAAACCCGGCGATCACCCCGGACCGGGGGAGGAGGGCGCCCGTTTGGCGCCCCCCGCCGGTGGGCAGTCCTCTAGGTCATGAAGCCGGCCCTCGCCGTCGTCGCCACCGCCGCGCTCCTGCTCGCCGGCGCGTGCAGCGACGACGACGGGAACTCGCCGCAGCGCAACAACACCGGCGACACCCTCGAAGAGCCCACCACCAACGCGCCGTCGAGCACCTCGCCCTGAGCGGACGCGGGCGCCCGTGAGGACACTCGTGGTCGGTGGCGCCGGCTACATCGGCAGCGTCGTCGCCCGCCACCTGGTCGGCGCCGGGCACGAGGTGACCGTGGCCGACGACCTCTCCAAGGGGCACCACTGGGCCGTCCCCGACGGGGCGGCGTTCGACCGGGTGGACGTCCTCGAGCCGGCGGCGCTGCGAGCCGTCGTCGGCCGCGGGTTCGACGCCGTCCTGCACTTCGCCGCCCTCTCCCTGGTGGGCGAGTCGGTGGAGCACCCGGTCCGGTACTTCCGCACGAACGTCGGCGGCACGCTGAACCTGCTGGACGCCATGCGGGCCGAGGGTGCCCGCCGCCTGGTCTTCTCCTCCACCGCCGCCGTGTACGGCGAGCCCGAGACCGTCCCCATCCCCGAGTCGGCGCCGACCCGCCCGACCAACCCGTACGGGGCGTCGAAGCTGGCGGTGGACTGGGCCATCGGGGCCGAGGCGGCCGCCACCGGGCTCGGGGCGGTGAGCCTCCGGTACTTCAACGTGGCGGGCGCGTCGGGGCGCCAGGGCGAGCTGCACGACCCCGAGACCCACCTCATCCCCAACGTGCTCCTCGCCGCCCTCGGCGAGCGGGAGGCCGTCTCCGTCTTCGGCACCGACTACCCGACCCCCGACGGGACGGCGGTGCGCGACTACATCCACGTCGACGACCTCGCCCGCGCCCACCTCCTGGCGCTGACCGCCACCGACGAGGCCGGTCACCGCCTGTTCAACCTCGGGAACGGCGCCGGCTTCTCGGTGCGGGAGGTGGTCGAGGCGGCCCGCCGCGTCACCGGCGCCGGGATCCCGGTGGTCGAGTGCCCCAGGCGGGCCGGGGACCCCGCCGTCCTGGTGGCCTCCAGCGAGCGGATCCGCCGGGAGCTGGGCTGGACGCCCGAGAAGCCGGCGATCGAGGACATGGTGGGCGACGCCTGGGCGTGGATGCGCGAGCGCCGCCCCTCGCCCGCCCCCGCGCCGTAGCGTCCGGGCCGTGCGGGTCCGCGCCTTCGCCCCCGGCCGGGTCAACCTCATCGGCGACCACACCGACTACACCGGCGGCCTGGCCCTGCCCATGGCGGTGCACCTGGGCACCACCGTCGAGCTGGAGCGGGGCGGCTCCGTGGTGGAGCTGGCGTCGGCCGACGAGCCCGCGCCGGCCGTGGTGCCCCTCGACGTGACGGACCCCGCTGCGCTGCGCCCGGGCTGGGCCCGGTACGTGGCGGGCGTGGTCGCCGAGGTCCGCCCGGCCGAGGGCGGCACCGGCACGGTCGCCACCACCCTCCCACTGGGCGCCGGCCTGTCGTCGAGCGCCGCGCTGGAGGTGGCCGTGGCGCTCGCGGTGGGATTCCGGGGCACGCCGCTGGAGCTGGCGCTCGCCTGCCAGCGGGCGGAGCAGCGGGCGTGGGGCGTGCGCACGGGCGTGATGGACCAGCTGGCGTCGGCCGCCGGGCGGGCGGGCCACGGGCTGCTCGTGGACTTCACGTCGCTCGAGGTGACCCCGGTGCCGCTGCCCCCGGAGGTCGAGGTGGTGGTGGCCGACACGGGTGAACGGCGCTCGGTCGCGACGTCGGCCTACGAGGAGCGGCGCCGCCAGTGCGAGCAGGCGGCGGCCCTCGTGGGCCCGCTGCGGTCGGCGGCGCCCGAGGCGGTCGCCGCCCTGGAGGACCCCGTCGTCCGGCGCCGCGCCCGCCACGTGGTCGCCGAGAACGCCCGGGTCCGGAGCTTCGCCGAGGGCCTGCGGTCGGGCGACGTGGAGGGCGCGGGACGCCTGATGATCGAGAGCCACGCCAGCCTCCGCGACAACTTCGAGGTCTCAACGCCCGCCCTCGACGCCCTGGTGGAGCGGTTGCTCGCCATCGACGGGGTGCTCGGTGCCCGGCTCACGGGCGCCGGGTTCGGCGGGTGCGTCGTCGCCGTCGTACGTCGGGGGACGAAGGTGCCCGGAATGCGCGTCCGGGCGGCGGCGGGCGCCGCCGTGGAGCCGGTCGGCCCCTCGTGGTGAGCGGGCCGGTCCACCCCGGCCGTCACATGTGACCACTGTGGGGGTTTCGGCAACCTGTTCAAGGTTTTCGAATGGGCCGCCGATGCCCTTTCCATGACCGAGCTCCCGACGCACGGTGGCCCGATGGCCCGTCGCCGGCTCGCCGGCCTCTGCCTCGCCATCGCCACCGCCCTGACGGTCGGGTTCGGAGCGCCGACGGCCACCATCCCCGAGGACCCCGCCCAGACGGACGTCGTGGTCTGGGGCGTGTCCTCCGACCTCGCCCGCCAGGCCGTGGAGGACGCCGGCGGGGAGGCCGGCTCGCCCCTCGACCTGGTCGGCGGCGTCGCCGCCCGCCTGGACGCCCGCCAGATCGCGTCGGTCGAGTCGGCCGGGTTCTCGGTGGTCGACGACGCCGCCATGGGCGTCACCGGCGTGGACGTGACCACCGTCCCTGTAGCCGACCATCAGTTCGCGGCGATGAACCCGGGCGGCGACTGGGACCTCACGTCGGGCGCCGGCGTGGGCGTCGCCCTCGTCGACACCGGGGTGGCCGAGGTCGAGGACCTGCGCGGGCGGGTCGTGCACGGCCCCGACCTGAGCGGCGAGGGCGACGGCGTGGACCGCTTCGGCCACGGCACGTTCATGGCCGGCCTCATCGCCGGCGACGGCGAGCTGTCAGCCACCGAGGGCTCCCGCCACGTCGGTGTCGCACCGGGCGCCCACATCGTCTCGGTGAAGGTGGCCGGCGCCGACGGCAGCACCAGCCTCTCCCGGGTGCTCGACGGCATCGGTTGGGTGGTCGCCAACGCCGACGAGAACGCCGTCCGCGTGCTCAACCTCTCGGTGGCCGTGCCGCCGATCGGCGGCAACTACCACGCCGATCCCCTCTCCGCCGCCGTCGAGGCCGCCTGGGCCTCCGGCATCACCGTGGTCGCGGCCGCCGGCAACGACGGCGACTACGTCGCCTCGCCCGGTCGTGACCCCTTCGTCATCACCGTCGGCGCCCTCGACACCGGCGCCACCCTCGGCCCGGCCGACGACTCGGTGCCCGCCTGGTCGGGCCGCCAGGACCTGCGCCGGGGCGCCAAGCCGGAGCTGTTGGCTCCCGGTGTCTCCGTCGTGTCGTTGGCCGCCCCCGGCTCGACCGTCGTGACCGAGAACCCCGGTTCCCGGGTCGGCGACCACTACCTGCTGGGCACCGGCACCTCCATGGCGACCGCCCTCACCGCCGGTGCCGTCGCCGTGCTGACCGAGCACCACGCCGCCGCCACGCCCGACGACTTCAAGGCCGCCCTGGTCGAGTCGGGCCGGGCCGTGCCCGGTGAGATCGGCAGGGCCGTCGACCTGGCCGCCGCCGACCTGGTCGAGGTGGGCTCGCCCGCCGACTGGTGGCAGCGTCACCCCGTGGCATTCAACGGCCTCGGCGTCGGCCTCCACCAGATGCCCTGGGTGGGCAGCCGCTGGGCCGGCGACGCCTGGGTGGGCAGCCGCTGGGCCGGTTCCCGTTGGGCCGGCAGCCGCTGGGCCGACGAGCAGTGGACGGGCAGCCGCTGGGCCGACGAGGAGTTCGCCGGCAGCCGCTGGGCCGGCAGCCGCTGGGCCGGCAGCCGCTGGGCCGGGTCCCGGTGGGCCGGCAGCCGTTGGGCCGGGTCCCGCTGGGCCGACGAGGTGTGGGCCGGCCCAGCGCG
>Ga0247717_1000229_pt1 | contig 17833 bp, 19 predicted proteins | sample 24E_NmetaG_FD_189047 | JGI IMG/M metagenome (GOLD analysis project Ga0247717, IMG submission 189047) | Soil microbial communities from hillslope of Landscape Evolution Observatory, University of Arizona, Oracle, AZ, United States - 2-4-E_N | ecosystem: Engineered > Artificial ecosystem >... | reverse complement strand
GCAGGTTCGAGTCCTGCCCGCCCCACTTCTCCTAGTGTCCGCGCCATGACGTTCGGACTGGTCCTCGGCGGCGGTGGCGTCGTCGGCATCGCATGGGAGATCGGTGTGCTCGAGGCGCTGCTCCAGGTCCTGCCCGGCGAGGCGTTCGCCGAGCTGCGAATGCAGCTCATGAACCCGGCATTCCGGGCCCAGGGGCTCGAGGTCGGCCGCCGGGACGGCAAGGCGGCAGCAGCAGGGGTCCGGAACCTGCTGGGCGGGTAACCCCGAGCCATGCGATTCCGGATGGGACTGTGCATCGGCTTCGCCGCCGGCTACTACCTGGGCACGGCGGCCGGTCGCGAGCGTCACGAGCAGATCAAGCAGATGATCGCCAAGGTCCAGCGCAGCGACGCCTACGAGACGGCCACCGAGAAGGCCAAGGCCGCGGTCGACCTCACCGTCGAGCGCACCAAGGAGTTCGTCGAGGACCACAAGCCGGGCAACGGGACCGAGGCCGGCACCGGCAGCTACTCCCCGTCGAGGTAGTCGCGGAGCTTCTGGCTCCGCTGCGGGTGGCGCAGCTTGGCGAGCGTCTTCGACTCGATCTGGCGGATCCGCTCGCGGGTCACGCCGAACTCCTTGCCCACCTCTTCGAGGGTCCGGGGCTGGCCGCCGTTGTCGAGACCGAACCGGAGCCGGACCACCGCCTGCTCCCGCTCGCTGAGGTCGCCGAGCGCCTCCTCGACGGCCTCGTAGAGGAGCTTGCGGGCGGCCGCGTCGGCCGGTGAGTCGGCCTGGCTGTCCTCGATGAAGTCCGACAGGCTGCTGTCGTCCTCCTCGCCCATCGGCGAGTCGAGCGACAGCGGGTCCTGGGAGATCCGGTGGATCTCCCGCACCCGGGCGGGCGTGAGGTCGACCCGCTCGGCCAGCTCGTCGACCGTCGGCTCCCGCTCGAGCTCTTGCATCATCTGGCGCTGCACCCGCAGCACCTTGTTGATCGTCTCCACCATGTGCACCGGGATGCGGATGGTGCGGGCCTGGTCGGCGATGGCTCTGGTGATGGCCTGCCGGATCCACCAGGTGGCGTAGGTCGAGAACTTGAAGCCCTTCGTGTAGTCGAACTTGTCGACCGCCCGCATCAGGCCGAGGTTGCCCTCCTGGATGAGGTCGAGGAACAGCATCCCCCGGCCCACGTAGCGCTTGGCGATCGACACCACGAGCCGGAGGTTGGCCTGGATCAGCGCCTTCTTGGCGTCCAGGCCGTCGGCGATGCGGCCGTCGATCCTGGCCCGCTCGGCGGTGGCCTCGGTGGACTCGATGCCGGCGAGCTCCTCGAGCCGGGCCCGGGCCAGCAGCCCCGCCTCGACCCGCTTCGCGAGCGAGACCTCCTCGGCCGCGGTGAGCAGCGGCACCCGGCCGATCTCCTTGAGGTACATCCGCACCGGGTCCGACGATCCGCCGCCCCGGCTCGAAGCCGGCTCGATCACCCGGGCGCGCTGGCGTCGAGCCATCCGCCGCTTGGTGGCGGCCTGCGCCATGGTGAGCGGCTCGGCGGTGGCCAGCACGTCGTCGGGGCTCTCGATCTCGCCGGTCTCGGGCTCTTCGGGGTCGACGGTGATCCCGTGGCCGGCGAGCAGCTCGGTGATGGCGACCACGAACTCGGGAGTGGGATCGGGCGACCCGAGGGCGACGAACACCTCGTCGACGGTCACGGTGCCCGCCCGCACCTGGCCCATCGCGATCAGGCGCCGCAGCTCCTCGATTGGCATGCCCTCGTCACGAGGGGATGCGGCTCCGGTCACGTCCCCTCCTCGGCCCGATCCGACAGGAACGCTACCAACTCCTCGATCGCGGCTCGCCGGGCGGCCTCGTCGTAGAGGTCCTCCCGCTGCAGCTTGATCCATCGGATGGCGTCGGCGAGGGCGAGCGGGTCGTCCGATGCCCGCACCTCGGTCTCGAGGTCGGCGAGGATGCGCCCGGCGACATCATCGACGAGGCGGGCCACGGCCTCCTCGCCGTCCACGTCGATGAGCTCCTCGGCCGCCAATCGCTGCAGCAGATCGCCGGCCTCGGGTCCGGCGGTCGCCACCGCGTCGTGGAACGACGACGTCGCGCACAGCGCGCGGAACGCGGCCGCGTCGACGGCGTCGACGAACAGCTCCTCGCGCACGAGGTCGCCGACCGCCTCCGGCGTCTGGACGGCGAGGCGCAGCACGACGTGCGCCGGCGTCTCGGACGGGCGGACGGTCCGAGCCGGCTCGCGATCGCGCCCGCGCGCCACGTCGGGCCGGTTGCGGAGGCCGCGCAGGGTCGTCACGTCGATCCGGCAGCGATCGGCGACCTGCATCACGTACTGCTCGCGCACCAGCTGGTTCGGGTGCTCGGCGACCATCGCCATCGCCGAGGTCGCGGTGCGGGCCCGACCCTCGGCGGTCGCGAGGTTGGCGCCTGCGAAGAGGCGGTCGAGGCGGAAGGCCAGGAACGGCTGGGCGCCGGCCACCGCCGCGGCCAGGCCGCCGGGGTCGGTGCGGGCCATGTCGCCGGGGTCCATGCCCTCGGGCAGGGCCAGCACGTGGACGTCGAGCTCGTGCTTCTGCTCCCACTCGTAGAAGCGCTCGGCGGCCCCCTGCCCTGCGGCGTCGGCGTCGAAGCCGAGGACGATCCGCTTGGCGAAGCGCCGGAGCGTCGCCACGTGGCGCTCGGTCAGGGCGGTGCCGCAGGTGGCGACCGCCCTGGGCACGCCGGCGGTGGCGAAGCCGATGACATCGGTGTAGCCCTCGCACACGACGACCTCGTCGTGCTCGACGACGTCGGCCTTCGCCCAGTTGAGGCCGTAGAGCACCTCGCTCTTGTCGTAGATCACGCTGGATGCGGAGTTCTTGTACTTCGGTCCCTCCTTGCCGGGGAGGATGCGCCCGCCGAAGGCCACCGGGTCGCCGCGGACGTCGAAGATCGGGAACAGCACTCGGCCCCGGAACGCGTCTTGCAGGCGATCGCGGCTGTTCACGAAGCCGAGGCCGGTGTCCTTGGCCACGTCGGCGGGCAGCTTCAGGGCGCGGCACAGCAGGTCCCACCCGTCGGGCGCCCAGCCGAGCTTGTACTGGCGCACCAGCTCGCCGGTGAACCCGCGCGAGCGCAGGTAGCCGCGCGCCTCGCCCCCGTCGGGCGCGTGCAGGAGACGGTCGTGGTACCACTCCACCGCCTGGTTCATGGCGTCGATCAGCGTGGATCGCCGCTTGCGACCCTCGGACTCGCCGGCCGACGTGTACGTCAGCTGGATGCCGGCCCGGGCCGCCAGGTGCTCGACGGCGCCGACGAAGTCGAGGTGGTTCACCTCCCGGACGAAGGTGATGGCGTCGCCGGTGACCTGGCAGCCGAAGCAGCGGTAGACGCCGAGCTCCCGGTTCACCGAGAACGACGGGGTCTTCTCGGCATGGAAGGGGCAGAGGCCCGACCACCGGGCCCCGCTCTTGCGGAGGGCCACGTGCTCGCCGATCAGGTCGACGATGTCGGTGGCCTCCCGCACCCGGAGGACGTCGTCGTCAGCGATGCCCATGCCCCGCCGACGGTACCCCCCGCCTGCGACACCGGGACGGCGGTCTCAGGCGTCGCCGTGCTGGATCTCCTCCACCTGCTCGTCGAGCGCCCGGGGCTCGCGCCGGTCGGCCCGGAGCGAGAGGGTGATGGACACCACCAGGGTGATCGCGATCACCACGAGCGACGCCCAGGTCGGGAAGTGGTAGTCGATGCCGGCCGAGAGCAGCATCTTCACGCCGACGAAGGCCAGGATCACCCCGAGGCCGATGTTCAGGTAGCGGAACTTGCCGGCCATCCCGGCGAGCAGGAAGTACATCGCCCGCAACCCGAGGATGGCGAAGGCGTTCGAGGAGAAGACGATGAACGGCTCGCGGCTCACGGCCAGGATCGCGGGGATCGAGTCGACGGCGAACACGACGTCGGTCGTCTCGATCATGATGAGCACGGCGAACAGTGGCGTCGCCAGCCGCTTGCCGTTCTTGATCGTGAACAGCTTCTGACCGTCGTACTCGTTGGTCGAGGGCACGAACCGGCGCACCAGCTTGAGCACGGGGTTCGAATCGGGATGGACCTCCGCCTCCTGGTGGCGGGCGATCTTCCACGCGCTGTAGAGCAGCAGCCCGCCGAAGAAGTAGAGGATCCACTCGAAGGACTCGATGAGGGCGACGCCGGCGAAGATGAAGATCGCCCGCAGCACGAGCGCGCCGAAGATGCCCCAGAACAGCACCCGGAACTGGAACTGCCGGGGCACGCCGAAGTACGAGAAGATCACCGCCCAGACGAAGACGTTGTCGACCGACAGGCTCTTCTCGATGAGGTAGCCGGCCAGGTACTCGCCCGACGCCGCCCCCCCCTGCCACGCCAGCATCACCAGCGTGAAGGACAGGCCGATGGTGACCCAGACGGCGCTCTCGATGCCGGCTTCCTTGAGGGTGATGACGTGCGCGGTGCGGTGCACGAGCAGGAGGTCGGCGATGAGCAGGCCGGCAACCAGTGCCACGAACGCCGCCCACACCCAGAGGGGTACGTCGAAGGAGACGAAGTGCCCAGTCGACTCCGCCGCCGCGAGCAAGGGGTTCATCGCGCGCTCGTTCTAGCGCGTGTCGCCGGCCTCGCCCGCACCGAGGACTGCCTGCGCAGCCGACAGCCGGGCGATCGGCACACGGAAGGGCGAGCACGACACGTAGTCGAGCCCGGCCCCGTAGAAGAACTCGATCGAGTCGGGGTCGCCCCCGTGCTCGCCGCACACTCCGAGCTTGATGTCGGGGCGGGTCGACCGGCCCCGGTCGACGGCGACCTTCACCAGCTCGCCGACGCCGTCGAAGTCGACCGTCTCGAACGGGTTCCGGGCCAGCAGCCCACCCTCGACGTAGGGCGCCATGATCCGGCCCTCGATGTCGTCGCGGCTGAAGCCGAGCGTCATCTGGGTGAGGTCGTTCGTGCCGAAGCTGAAGAACTCGGCGTGCTCGGCCATGTCGGCGGCCCGCAGCGCCGCCCGAGGCACCTCGATCATGGTGCCGATCACGATGTCGAGCGACTTCACCTTCTTGCCGGTCGCGGCGTCCATCGCCTCGGCGATGGCGCCCTCCACCCAGCCCCGCGCCATGGCCATCTCCTCACGGGAGATCGTGAGCGGGATCATGATCTCGACGATGGGCTTGCCGCCCGCCGCCCGCCGCTCGATGGCGGCCTCGACCAGGGCGCGGACCTGCATCTCGTAGAGACCCGGCTTGACGACGCCGAGGCGGACGCCGCGTGTGCCGAGCATCGGGTTCACCTCGTGCCACGACTGGGCCGCCGCCAGGAGCGCGGCCTCGTCGTCGGTCAGGCCCTGGGTGGCCCGCTTCACCAGGAGGTCTTCGATGTTGGGGAGGAACTCGTGCAGCGGCGGATCGAGGAGCCGCACCGTCACCGGTAGGCCATCCATCGCCTCGAGGATCTCGATGAAGTCGGCTCGCTGGGCGTCGAGCAGCCGGGCCAGGGCCGCCTTCGACTCCTCGGCGGTGTCGGCGAGGATCATGGCCCGCACGATCGGCAGCCGGTCCTCGCCCAGGAACATGTGCTCGGTGCGGCACAGGCCGATCCCCTCGGCGCCGAACTCCCGCGCCCGGGCGGCGTCGGGTCCGTTGTCGGCGTTGGCCCGCACCTTCATGCCCCGCCGCCCCTTGCCGCCCTTGCGGATCTCGTCGGCCCAACCGAGGATGACCTCGAACTCCTCGGGCACGGTGCCGGCGCTCAGGCCGACCTCGCCGAGGACCACCTCGCCGGTGCCGCCGTCGAGGGAGAGGACGTCGCCCTCCTGGACGGTGACGCCGTCGACGGTGAAGGAGGTGCCCGTGATGTGCACGGCCTCGGCGCCGACCACCGCGGGCTTGCCCCAGCCGCGCGCCACGACGGCGGCGTGGGACACGAGGCCGCCGCGCGCCGTCAGGATGCCCTCGGCCACGGCCATCCCGTGCACGTCCTCGGGAGAGGTCTCGTTGCGGACGAGGATGACGGCCTCGCCGCGGTTGGCCGCCTCGGCCGCGTCGTCGGCGGTGAAGTACACCTTCCCGACGGCTGCGCCGGGCGAGGCCGCCAGTCCCTTGGTGAGGACCTGCAGGCTCACGCCGGCCGCGAACTGCGGATGGAGGACGGCGTCGAGGTGGTCGGCGGTGACCCGCTGCACCGCCTCGGCCTTGCTGATCTTCCAGCCCCGCTGCCGCGTCATCTCCACGGCCATGCGGAGGGCGGCCATGCCGGTGCGCTTGCCGACGCGGGTCTGCAGCATCCACAGCTTGCCCTGCTCGATCGTGAACTCGGTGTCGCACATGTCGCGGTAGTGCTTCTCGAGCCGTTCGAAGATGGCGAGGAGCTCGGCGTGGATCTTGGGGAACTTGCGCTTCAGCGCGTCGAGATCCTCGGTGTTGCGGATGCCGGCGACGACGTCCTCCCCCTGGGCGTTCACCAGGAAGTCGCCGTAGGGCTTTGCCTCGCCGGTCGCCGGGTCGCGGGTGAAGCCGACGCCCGTCCCGCTGTTCTCGTCGCGGTTGCCGAACACCATCGCCTGCACGTTCACCGCGGTGCCGAGGTCGTGGCTGATCTCCTCCCGGTTCCGGTAGGCGATGGCCCGCGGCCCGTTCCAGGAGCGGAACACCGCCTCGACCGCGCCGCGCAGCTGGTCGGCGGGGTCCTGGGGGAACGGTGCGCCCGTGTGACGGAGGACGACCTCCTTGTAGCGAAGGCACAGGCGCTTGAGGGTGTCGGCGGTGACCTCGCTGTCGGCGCGCACGCCGTCCCACTCCTTGGCCGTGTCGAGCAGCCGGTCGAACTCGTGGCCGTCGACGCCGAGGACGATGCGGGCGTACATGGCGAGGAAGCGCCGGTAGGAGTCGTAGGCGAAGCGCTCGTCGGTCTGCTTGGCCAGGCCCTCGACCGACTCGTCGTTGAGTCCGAGGTTGAGGACGGTGTCCATCATCCCCGGCATCGAGAACTTCGCGCCCGACCGCACGCTCACGAGCAGCGGATCGGCGGGGTCGCCGACCTTCTTGCCCATCTGCTTCTCGAGCTTGGTCCGCTGCTTGCGGATCTCGTCATCGAGGGTCTTCGGCCACCCGGAGTGCATGTACTCCCGGCAGGCGTCGGTCGAGATCGTGAACCCCGGCGGCACCGGCAGTCCCAGCACCGAGGTCATCTCGGCGAGGTTGGCGCCCTTGCCGCCGAGGAGGTCCTTGAGCGACATCGGCGGCTTGCGGTGCTTGTGGTCGAAGGCGAACGCGTACGGCACGCCCGCAGGCTATTGGACGGCTGCGGCGAGACCTGATCGACCGCTGCCTGCAATGCTCGTCGCCGCCCTCCGCGACCACGGCTGGCCGATCGAGCGCTGACGTCCTCGGAGCGGAGCGCTCAGGTCAGGCGGTCGCGGAGCTCGCTCACGAGGGAGTCGATCGGGACCCGCACCTGCTCGAGGGAGTCGCGGTCGCGGATGGTGACGGCCCGGTCGTCGAGGGACTCGAAGTCGACCGTCACGCAGAAGGGGGTGCCGACCTCGTCCTGGCGCCGGTAGCGGCGGCCGATCGACTGCGTCTCGTCGTAGTCGACCATCCAGTGGGGCTGCAGCAGGCCGAGCACCTCGCGGGCGACGGGGGTGAGCGTCTCCTTCTTGCTCAGCGGGAGCACGGCGACCTTGTACGGCGCCAGCCGGTGGTGCAGGCGCAGCACCGTGCGGGACTCGCCCTCGATCTCGTCCTCGGAGTAGGCGGCCATGAGGAACGCCATCATCGTGCGGGTGGCCCCGGCCGCCGGCTCGATCACGTGCGGCACGTAGCGCTCGTTGGCGGCCTGGTCGTAGTACTCGAGCTTCTCGCCCGAGTGCTTGGCGTGCTGCGTGAGGTCGTAGTCGCCCCGGTTGGCGATGCCCTCGAGCTCGTCCCAGCCCCACGGGAAGAGGAACTCGACGTCGCTCGTGCCCGAGGAGTAGTGCGACAGCTCATCGGCGTCGTGGGCGCGGAGTCGCAGCTTGTCCTCGGGGATGCCGAGGTCGACGTACCACTGACGCCGCTGCTCGCACCAGTACTCGTACCAGCGGGCGCTGTCCTCGGGCGGCACGAAGTACTCGAGCTCCATCTGCACGAACTCGCGCGTCCGGAAGACGAAGTTGCCGGGGGTGATCTCGTTGCGGAACGACTTGCCGACCTGGGCGATCCCGAACGGCGGCTTCTTGCGCGAGGTCTCCACGATGTTCTTGAAGTTGAGGAACTGGCCCTGGGCGGTCTCAGGGCGCAGGTAGACCTCGGCGGCCGACTCCTCCACGGGACCGGCGAAGGTCTTGAACATCAGGTTGAACTGGCGGGCCTCGGTGAAGGTGCCCTCGCTCCCGCACGACGGGCAGACGTTGGGGTCCTCCAGCTTGTCGAGGCGGTGGCGCTCCTTGCACTTGCGGCAGTCGACGAGCGGGTCGGTGAAGTTCGTGAGGTGGCCCGATGCCTCCCACACCGCCGGGGGCGAGAGGATCGAGGCGTCGAGGCCGACGACGTCGTCGCGCAGCTGCACCATCGAGCGCCACCAGGCATCGGTGACGTTGCGGAGCATCAGGACACCCAGCGGGCCGTAGTCGTACGCCGAGCGGAAGCCGCCGTAGATCTCCGCCGACGGGAAGACGTAGCCCCGCCGCTTGCAGAGGTTCACCACCTGCTCGAACAGATCAGCCATGGTGGAGCGATGCTAGAGCGGCGACCCCAGGTCTCCCCCAACGAGTTCTTCGCCATCGACCTCCGCGTCGGTCGCATCGTGGCCGTCGAGGACTTCCCCGAGGCCCGGAAGCCGGCGTGGAAGCTGACCGTCGACTTCGGCCCCGACGTCGGCACGCTGCGCACGAGCGCCCAGGTCACGAACTACACGAGCGACCAGCTGGTGGGCCGGGTCGTCGTGGGCGCGGTGAACCTCGGGACCAAGCGCATCGCAGGGTTCACGAGCGAGTTCCTGGTGCTCGGCGCCGTCGATCCCGAGGACGGCACCGTGCACCTGCTCGAGCTTCCGCCGGGCGTCGAGCCGGGCTGGCCGATCGCCTAGCTAACCGGCGATCGCGCCGAGGACGACCGCCGGAAGGTCGGCCACCGAGTCGATCAGGTGGGTGTGGGCCACCGCCTCGAGCTCGGCCCGGGTGTGGCCGGTGGCGACCACCCCGGCCACCACCGCCGCCTGGGCTCGCATCCCGCACAGCAGGTCGCTGACGGTGTCGCCGCACACCGCCACCTCCGACGGCTCGACCCCGAAGTGGCGGGCGGCGCTGAGGACGAGGTCGGGCCACGGCCGGCCCCGCCCCACGTCGGCCGGCGACAGGGCGAGATCGACCAGGTGGCGCCAGCCGAGGGCGTCGATGATGGCGTCGCGGGTCGTCGGGGCGAAGCCGGTGATGAGGCAGATCTTGATGCCGCCCGCCCGCAGGGCCTCGATGGCCTCCACCGCGCCGGGCATGGCCTGCACCTCACCCAGCCGGACGAAGCGCTCGTAGGCGGCCTCGAACGCGGCGTTGGCCGCCTGCGCCCGGTCCTCGTCGCCGAGCACCGAGCGGAACACGTCGATCTTCGACTGCCCCATCGTGCGGCGGACCACGTCGAGGACGCCGGGCAGCTCACCCTCGTCGATCAGGCCCTCGCCGACCATGGCCTCGACGAAGGAGCGCTCGACCACGCCGTCGTCGGTGACGGTCGTGCCGGCCATGTCGAGACAGGCGAGTCGGACGGGTGCCACCCGCCAAGTTGTAGCCGCGTCACCATGGGTGCGTGCGATCGCTGCCCGTCGTCCTCGTGACGCTCCTCCTCGTCGCCGGCTGTGGCGACGATGACGACGACCTCCGGGGGGCGTCGGTGACGACCACCTCCACCACGTCGACCACCTCGACGACCGCGACGCCGGACCCCGACGAGGTGTGTCCCGGCGCCGATCCCGTGCCACCGGCGGCGGTCGACGGCGGCCCGGCCGAGATCGTTGCCGCCCACGGTGCGCTCACCTTCGCCGTGGTCGACCGCGGCGCCTCCATCGACGTGGTGTCGCCGTTCGTGGTCGTCGACTGCGCCTACGAGCCGGTGTCGATCGACGGCACGCCGGCGCTGATCGCCATCGGCGGCAGCGTCACCCACGGGGGCGGGCTCCGGTGCGAGGGCGACACGCTCACGGTGCTGAGCGCCACCAGCGAGGACGGCCGGACCTACGAGACCGAGGCGGTGACCTACGAGCTCGACGGCGCCACCCTGGTCGAGGTGGACCGATCGACCTCCACCATCGACGCCACCGAGGACCCCGCCGACCTCGACCCCTACTACCGCCTCGACTGCTGAGGTCAGGAGCGGTCGAGGAGGTGCATGGAGCGCAGGCGGCGCTCGACGTGGATCTCGAAGGCGCGGGTGGCGAGCTGCTCGACCTCGAAGCCGGCCGAGGATGCCGGCTCGGCCAGCACCGTCACGAGGTCCCCGCCGAGGATGCGGCGGAGCAGGGCCAGGCCCCCAGCGGTGAGGCGGGTGGCGCCCGACGAGCACGACCGGCACAGCACGCCGCCGACCTCCAGGTCGAACGCCGCGATCTCGGGGGCGCCGCACGACGCGCAGGCGTCGAGCAGGGGCCGGAAGCCCTCTTGGGCCAGGAGCTTCCAGAAGAAGGCCGGCACCACGAGGGGCGCCGGCCCCGCGTCGAGCGTGCGCAGGGCCCCGAGCAGCATCTGCAGGACGCGGGGGTTGTCCTCCCCCTCCTGGAGGAGGTGGTCGACGGCCTCGAGCACCGCCGTCGCCTGCGTGAGGCGGTCGAGGTCCTCGCGGACGGCGCGGAAGGACTCGACGGTCTCGGCCTGGGTCACCGTGTCGAGCTCGCGGCCCTCGTAGAGCTGGAGGGAGACGTGCGACAGCGGCTCGAGGCGAGCCCCGAAGCGGCTCTTCGTCTTGCGCACCCCCTTGGCGACGGCCCTGACCTTGCCGCGGCCCTCGGTGGCGATGCTCACGATGCGGTCGGACTCCCCGAGCTTGATGGTGCGCAGCACCACGCCCCGCTCGCGGTAGAGCGCCATCGCTAGCCGTCCACGCTGCCGAAGCGGCGCTCCCGCCGCTGGAACTCCCGCACCGCCTCGAACAGGTCCTCGCGGCGGAAGTCCGGCCACAGCACCTCGGTGAAGACGAGCTCGCTGTAGGCGAGCTCCCACAGCAGGAAGTTCGAGATCCGGTGCTCGCCCGAGGTGCGCACGACGAGGTCGGGATCGGGCATCTCGGGGTCGTACAGGCGGCGCCGGATCGCCTTCTCGTCGATCTTGTCGGCCGTCACCCCGTCGGCGACCAGCCGGCGCACGGCATCGACGATCTCCGCCCGGCCGCCGTAGTTGAACGCGATGGTGAGGGTCATCGTCCGGTTCCCGGCGGTGAGCTCGGTGGCCTCGTCCATCCGCCGGAGGAGCCGCTTGGGCACCCGCCAGTCGCGGCGACCGGCGAAGCGCATGCGCACCCCCCGCTCGTGCAGCTCGTCGCGCCGGCGAACGAGGATCGACTCGTTGAACCCCATCAGGTAGCGGACCTCGTCGGCCGGCCGCTTCCAGTTCTCGGTCGAGAAGGCGTACACGGTCAACCACCCGAGGCCGAGATCGAGCGCACCCTCGACGGTGTCGAACAACGCCTCCTCCCCGGCGGCGTGGCCGTCGGTGCGCTTGAGGCCGCGCTTCTGGGCCCACCGACCGTTGCCGTCCATGACGACGCCGACGTGGACGGGGATGCGATTCGGGTCGACCCCGTCGAGCTCCACGGTCCGAAACTACAAGCCCTTCGGCTCCGGCAGGTGGGGCCCTCCGGCGGCGCGGGGTAGAGGCAGTGCGTGCTCGGACGGGTGAAGCAGCGACTGGTACGGGCGGGCTGCGCGCTCGGCGACCGGTTCCCGGTCCTCCGCACCGCCTGGCGGGTGCAGCGGCGCTTCGGCGAGGTCAAGGGCTCCTACCTCGCCTCCGCCATCTCGATGTCGGCGTTCCTCAGCCTCTTCCCGCTGCTCCTGGTGGCCATGGCGATCGTCGGCTTCGTCTCCGCCGGGAACCCCGACCTGGCCGACGACACCCTCGACTTCCTCGGCCTCGATGCCTCCGACGACGCCGCCCGCATCGTCACCGAGGCCATCGCCACCGCCGAGGCGAGCCGGGCCGCGGCCTCGATCGTCGGTGTCGCCGGTCTGCTGTGGACCGGGCTGGGACTGGTCGCGGGCATCCAGTACGCCCTCGACTCGGTCTGGCAGGTCATCGGCCGCGGCGCCCGCGACAAGCTCGTCGGCGTGGCATGGCTGGCGGGTGCAGCCCTGCTCTTCGTCTCGTCGATGGCGGTGACGACGCTGATCAATGCGCTGCCGGGCGTCGTCGCCCCCGTCAACCTCCTCGTGGGCGTCGGGCTCTCCTTCGCCCTGTTCCTCTGGACGATGAAGGTGCTGCCCCACCGCGACGTCGGCTGGAAGGCGCTGGTCCCGGGGGCGGTGGTGGGCGCGCTCGGCCTCGAGGTGCTCAAGGTGATCGGGAGCATCTACGTGCCGAGGGTGGTGGCCTCGTCGTCGGCCACCTACGGCTCCATCGGCGTCGTGTTCGCCATCCTCGCCTGGCTGCTCTTCTTCGGCCGCCTCGTCGTGTACGCCTCGGTCGTCAACGTCGTGCGGTGGGAGGAGGAGCGCGGCACCACCACGATCGACATCCGCGTCCCCGACCTCCGGGGGCCCGAGCGGATCCCGGCCCGGCACCCGGGAGGGCGTCGATAGGGTCGGCCCCGTGCTCGGCCTGGTTCGCGGGCTCGTCGAGTGGGTCCCGACCAGCGCCGCGTGGGCCGGCTACGTCGCCGGGCCGCTCGTCCTGATCGGCTACGCCATCGGCTCGTTGCCGGTGGGCGACCTGGTGGCCACCCGCCGCTTCCGCCGCCAGCTCGACGCCGGGCGGTTCCCGCACCGGCGCGGGCACGAGGTCGACGCCGCGCACGTCATCACGGCCGCGGTGACCGCCGCGCTCACGCTCGGGGTGGCGACGGTGGCGTGGGATGTCGGACTGGAGGCGGCGCCCCGCGGCCAGTTCAGCGCCGTGGGCACCTACGCCAACCAGGCGGTCGGCGCGTGGGTGTCCCTCGCCCTGTGGACCGGCGCCGCCGCCGTCGTCGGGTCGATCGCACCGGTCTGGTCCCGCTTCCGACGGAGCGGATCGGGCGTGGCCCCGGCCCTCGCCCTCCTCGTCGCGTACACCCCGCTCCTGGCCGCGGTGGGCCTCGCCGTCGGATCCTTCGCCTGGGGGCTGGGCCTGCGGTGGCGGGTGGTGCTCGGCGCCGCGCTCGCCACGATCGTCACCACGGCGTGGGTCACCTGGGTCACCGACACCCAGGCCGGCTGGGGCATCACCAACGGCCCCGAGGTCGGGTTGTGGACCGCCGTGCTCGCCGTGGTCCTCCTCCTGGCGGCGGCGCCCGCACCCACCTCTCCCGGCGAGTGACGGCCGGTCAGTAGCCGAGGCGGTCGAGCACGCCCGCCCGCCGCTGCCAGTCCTTGTCGACGCGGACGAACAGCTCGATGAACGCGCCCTCGGGCAGCTGCTCCCGCACGAGCGTCCCGACCTCCTTGAGCACCGAGCCGCCCTTGCCGATGACGATGCCCTTCTGCGAGTCGCGCTCGACGAGGATCTCGACGCGGATCCGCGGCCACTCCCACTCGGTGACCCGCGTGGCCAGGCTGTGCGGCAGCTCCTCGCGGAGCAGCCGGAAGAGCTGCTCGCGCACGAGCTCGGCGACCCAGAACGCCTCGGGGACGTCGGTGACCATGTCCGCCGGGTAGTACGCGGGGCCCTCGGGCAGGCGGGCGACGATCGCCTCGACGAGCACGTCGACGCCGGTGCCCGACTTCGCCGAGACCGGGAAGTAGTCGGCGAAGCCCAGCTCGCCGGCGGCGACGAGCATCTCCACCATCTGCTGCTTGCTCGCGATGTCGGCCTTGTTGACGACGACGAGCGCCGATCGCGGGAGCGGGGCGGCGACGTACTCGTCGCCCCGACCGAAGGGCTGGGTGGCGTCGAGCACCAGGCACACGACATCGACGTCGCCGGCGGCGTCCCGGGCGGTGTCGTTGAGCCGGGCGCCGAGCGGACCGCGCGGCTTGTGGATGCCGGGGGTGTCGACGAACACCACCTGGGCATCCGGCCGGGTGAGCACGCCCCGGACCTGCGAGCGGGTGGTCTGGGGCTTGTCGGAGACGATCGACACCTTCGTGCCGAGGATCCGGTTCAGCAGCGTGCTCTTCCCGACGTTCGGCCGGCCGATGAGGGTGGCGAAGCCGCTCCTCATCGAGCCGGCCTTGCAGGAACACGCCGGCCGATGAGGGTGGCGAAGCCGCTCCTCACTGCGCTGTCCCGGCCGGCTCCCAGTCCTGGGGGCGGGGCGTGATCCGGACCCGCTCGATGCGGCGGCCGTCGAGCACGTCGGCCCGCAGCACGTAGCCGTCGATCTCGATCGACTCACCGGGCTCGGGGACATGGCCGAGGTGGGTGAACAGCAGCCCGGCGACGGTGTCCCAATCGCCGGAGGGCAGCTCGAGCTCGAGCTCCTCGTTGGCCTCGTCGAGCGGCAGCCGCCCGTGCACCCGGACGTCGCCGTTGGCCAGCCGCTCGATGGGAGGCAGCTCGACGTCGTACTCGTCGACGATCTCCCCGACCAGCTCCTCGATGAGGTCCTCGAGGGTGACGAGGCCGGCGGTGCCGCCGTACTCGTCGACGACGATCGCCATGTGCTGCTTCTTGGCCTGCATCTCCCGCATGAGCTCGGCGACCTTCTTCGTCTCCGGCACGAAGAACGCCGGCCGCATGATGGCCGCCACCTCGCCGGCCGACCGTCCCTCGTTCATGGCCCGCATGAGATCCTTGGCGTAGACGATGCCGAGCACGTCGTCGACGCCCTCGCCCACCACCGGCACGCGGCTGTAGCCGTTCTCGAGCACGAGCTCCATGCAGGCCTCGGTCGGGCACGTCGCCTCGGTCGTGACCATGTCGGGTCGGGGCACCATCACCTCGCGGGCGACGGTGTCGCCGAAGTCGATGATCGAGCGGATGAGCGTGCGCTCCTCGCTCTCGATCTCGCCCTCCTCCATCGCGACCTCGGCGAAGGCGAGCAGCTCCTCCTCGGAGACGACCGGGCCCTCGGCCCGCCCCTTCCCCGGGAGCAGGACGTTGGAGATGCCGATCAGCAGCCGGGTGAGGATGCGGATGGGCGGGAACCCGGCGAGCACGCCCACGAGGGGGGCGACGAACAGGGCCGTCCGCTCGGGGTGCTGCAGGGCGTAGGTCTTGGGCGCCGCCTCGGCCGCGACGTACACGACCACGCCGACGATCACCACCGACAGGGCGATGCCGATGCCGCCCACGTAGCTCTGGGCCACGAGCCCGACCACCGCGGCGGTGGTCAGGTGGCACAGCAGGATCAGGAGGAGGACGGGGTTCAGGTAGCGCTCGCGGTGCTCGAGGAGGCGCAGCAGCGACGGCGCGCCGCGGCGACCCTCCTCCTGGAGGGCGAGGGCCTTGGCCCGCGGGACGTTGGTGAGCGCGGTCTCCGCCGCGGCCAGCACGGCGGCGAAGACGACGAGGACGACGACGGTGACGCCCGCCCACACGATCGGGCCCATCAGCGGGACCGGTGGAAGCGGGCCAGCAGGTCGTCCTGCTTGGCGAACATGGCCCGGGCCTCCTCCGGATCGGCGTGGTCCATCCCCAGCACGTGGAGGATGCCGTGCACGACGAGCATGGCCACCTCGTCGTCGGTCGACCGGCCGTGCTCGGCGGCGTTGCGGGCCGCCACCGCCGGGCACACCATCACGTCGCCGAGCAGGATCGGCACCTCGCCGGGCTCGACGTCGGGCCGGTCGGGCCCCGTCGAGCCGCTGTCGGGCGAGCGGCCGCTCTCGACGATCTCGTCGTCGATGGGGAAGGCCAGGACGTCGGTCGGCTTGTCCTCGCCGAGGAACTCGAGGTTCAGGTGGGCGATCGTCTCCTCGTCGACGAAGGTCACCGCCAGCTCGCAGTCGCCCTTCACCTTCTCGGCCTGCAGCACAGCCGTGGCGAGCGCCACCACGCCGTTGAGGTCGACGTCGACGTCGTCCTGCTCGTCAGCGGCGAACACCGACGGGGCGCCCTCGGGCGGGCCCGGCCGTCTCGGGGTGGGTCCGACGGAGGTCACCGCTCGGGTTCGCTGGCCCGCTCGTAGGCGTCGACGATGTCCTGCACGATCCGGTGGCGCACCACGTCGCGGTTGGTCAGGTGGACGAAGCTCAGCCCGTCGATGCCGGTGAGGACCTTCTCGAGCCCGAGCACGCCGGAGCGCCCGGTGGGCAGGTCGATCTGGGTGACGTCGGCGGTGACGACCACCTTCGAGCCGAACCCGATCCGGGTCAGGAACATCTTCATCTGCTCGGGCGTCGTGTTCTGCGCCTCGTCGAGGATGATGAACGAGCTGTTCAGCGTTCTCCCACGCATGAATGCCAGGGGCGCGACCTCCACCACGTTGCGCTCCAACATGCGGGCGGCGGCGTCGGCGTCGACCATGTCGTAGAGGGCGTCGAACAGGGGCCGCAGGTAGGGGTCGACCTTGGCCATGAGGTCGCCGGGCAGGAAGCCGAGCCGCTCGCCGGCCTCGACGGCGGGGCGGGTGAGGATGATGCGGTTCACCTGCTTGGCCTGGAGGGCCTGCACCGCCATCGCCACCGCCAGCCACGACTTGCCGGTGCCGGCGGGACCGATGGCGAAGGTGATGACGTTCTCGCGGATGGCGTCGACGTAGCGCTTCTGGCCGCTCGTCTTTGGTCGCACCGGCTTGCCCTTGGCGGCCCGCAGCACCTCGGCGGTGAGGACCTCGGAGGGACGCTCGTCGGCCCGCACCATGTCGATGGTGCGGCCCACGTTGGACGAGTCGAGCACGTGGCCCTGCTCGAGGAGCAGGACGAGCTCCTCGAACAGCTTGCCGACCACCTCGGCGCCCTCGCCGACCACCGAGATCTCGTTGCCCCGCACGTGGATGGCGGTGACGGGGAACGCGTCCCTGATCAGGCGCAGCAGCTCGTCGCGCTGGCCGAGCAGGCCCACCATGAGGTGGTTGCCGGGGACGAGGATCTTGACGTCGGTACTTGGCACAGGGTTGGGGGCCAAGGCTAGCCAGGCGGCCAGGCGAGGCCCCGGCCGCCGATGACGTGCAGGTGGAGGTGGGGCACGGTGTTGCCCGAGTCGCGGCCGACGTTGAAGACCAGCCGGTAGCCGGAGTCGAGCACCCCGTCGGACTCCGCCACCTGGCGGGCGGTGTCGAGCATCTCGGCCAGCACCTCGCCGTGGGCGGGGTCGACGGTCGCCGCGTTCTCGATGTGGTCGCGGGGGATCACGAGCACGTGGGTCGGCGCCGTGGGGTTGATGTCACGGAACGCGAAGGTCCGCTCGGTCTCGAGCACGGGGGTCGACGGCACGTCCCCGGCGAGGATCTTGCAGAACAGGCAGTCGGCAGCCATGTGGGCACGACGCTAGTGGCCGCTCACGGCAGCACGAACGTCTGGCCCGGGAAGATGAGGTCGGGGTCGCCGGTGGCGAGCCGGTCCCGGTTGGCGTCGATCAGCGACCGCCAATAGGGCGCCACCTCCCCGTCGGTCGGGGCACGCCCCAGGCGCGCCGCCACCACCCGCTCGGCGATGGCCCACAGGTGATCGCCAGCGACCACCGTGACCTCCTCGCCGTCCGGTGCCGGACCGGGGACGGGAGCGTCCGGCGCGTCGGCGGCCGGCGTCGCCGGGCCCGCGTCGGGTGCGGGGTCGACGCGGGCCCGGCGACGCC